>Ga0209059_1000164_pt1 | contig 28124 bp, 26 predicted proteins | sample GraSoiAngelo_151_FD_186165 | JGI IMG/M metagenome (GOLD analysis project Ga0209059, IMG submission 186165) | Grasslands soil microbial communities from the Angelo Coastal Reserve, California, USA - 14_1009_12_20cm (SPAdes) (version 2) | ecosystem: Environmental > Terrestrial > Soil > Grasslands ...
CCGCCGCGCCATTCACTCGCAGCGAAGCCGCGACCTCCGACTCGGCGCGGTCCACCGCCGTGTACGCCGCGGCGTTGATCACCACATCGGGTCGCACGTCACCCAGCGTCGCGGCCACGGCGTCGCTGTGGGTGATGTCGAGCTGCGTGCGCGAGAAGGCGAACAGCGTCACCTCGGGCGGCGCGGTCGCCACCAGGTCGTGGCCCAGCATGCCGCCCGCGCCCAGGACCATGACGCGCATCAGTCGGACTTGGCGCGCTTAGTGCTCTGGGTACTCTGGGCGCGGTGCAGGTACAGCGCGTTGGACGCGCGGTAGGCTTCGCTCAGCACCCGCTGCCACCAGGGGCGATTCTCCAGGTACCAGGCCACCGTCGCCTCGAGCCCCGCTTCGCACGCGTGCCGCGGCTGCCATCCCAGCTCGCGCTGCAGCTTGTCGCTGTTCATCGCGTAGCGGCGGTCGTGCCCGGCCCGATCGGTGACGTACTGGATGAGCGACTCCGGCTTGGCGAGGATTTTCAGCAGGGTCCGCACGATCGCCAGATTCTGCCGCTCGGCCCGCCCGCCGATGTTGTACACCTCCCCCAGGCGCCCGCGCGTCAGCACCGCCCACAGGGCGCGCGCATGGTCCTCCACGTGCAGCCAGTCGCGCACGTTCAACCCGTCGCCATAGACCGGTAACGGCTGGTCGTTCAGCGCGCGCGTGATCATCAGGGGGATGAGCTTCTCGGGGAACTGGTACGGGCCGTAGTTGTTGGAGCAGCGCGTGATGATCGCGGGCAGGTCGAACGTGGCCACGTACGACCGCACCAACAAGTCCGAGGCGGCCTTGCTGGCGGCATAGGGACTGTTCGGGGCGAGCGGCGTTGCCTCGGTGAACGCGGGATCGGTGGCGCCGAGGCTGCCGTATACCTCGTCGGTGCTCACGTGCAGCAGCCGGAAGTCCCTCGGCGCGCGCGCCAGCTCGCCCCGGCACGCCTCGAGCACAGTCAGCGTCCCGCCCACGTTGGTGTCCACGAACACCGCCGGCCCCATGATCGAGCGATCCACGTGCGACTCGGCGGCCATGTGCACCACCGCGTCGGGCACAGGCGTGCGCCGCGCCTTGGCGCCGCCGTGCGGCGTCTCCGTCGCCTCGCCCGCCAGCACCGCGCGCATCGTCTCGAAGTCGCGCACGTCCCCGCGCACAAAGAAGTGCCGGTGGCTGCCCAACACGTCCTTCAGGCTCTCCAGGTTCCCGGCGTACGTCAGCAGGTCCAGGTTCACGATCTGCACGCGCAGATCGGTGTCGAACAGCCAGCGCACGAAGTTGACGCCGATGAACCCGGCGCCTCCCGTGACGAGCACGCACTTGGGAGCGAAGGGCGTGGTCACTTGGCGCCCCGGCTCTCATAACTGGGCAGATCGGCCCGGTCGCTCGCGAACCGCGCGAGGGCCTGGTCCTTGGCGGAGATCAGGGGAGGGGAGGTCAGCGGCCAGACGATGGCGATCGTGGGATCGTTCCACGCCACGCCGCGCTCATCCTCGGGCGCGTAATAGTCGGTGCACTTGTATTCCACCTCGCTCTCCTCCCGGGGCACGCAATAGCCATGCGCGAACCCGGGCGGGATATACAGCTGACGTTTATTCGCGGCCGACAGCTCCACGCCTACCCAGCGGCCGAAGCTGGGCGACCCGCGCCGGATGTCCACCGCCACGTCGAACACCGCGCCCGCGATCACGCGGATCAGCTTGCCTTGGGGCTGGCGCAGCTGGTAGTGCAGCCCGCGCAGCGTCCCGGGCGCCGAGCGGGAGTGATTGTCCTGGACGAAGCGCTCGGGGAGGCCCGCCTCCGCATAGCGGGCGGCGTGATAGCTCTCGAAGAAAAGCCCCCGTCCGTCCTCGAACACCCGCGGCTCGACGATCACCACGCCCGGCAAGGCGGTCGGGAGCACCTTCACGCGTGCGGTGCCTCGCGCGGGTAGCTCGCGTCGCGGATCATCGCCAGCAGATAATCGCCGTACGGGTTGCCCCGCAAGGGCGCCGCCAGCCGCTCCACCGCGGCCGCGTCGATGAATCCCATGCGATACGCCACTTCTTCCACGGCGCCGATCTTCAGGCCCTGGCGCTGCTCCACCGCCGCTACGTAAGTGGACGCCTGCAGCAGCGATTCCGGGGTGCCGGTGTCGAGCCACGCGATCCCCCGGCCGAGCGTCACCACCTGGAGCGTGCCGGCGCGCAGGTAGAAGTTGTTCACGTCGGTGATCTCGAGCTCGCCGCGCGGCGACGGCTTGAGCCCGCGCGCGATCTCGAGCACGGTGTTGTCGTAGAAGTACAGCCCGGCCACGGCATAGTGCGACTTGGGCGACTTCGGCTTTTCCTCGATCGTTTCGACGCGACCGGCGGCGTCGAAGCTCACCACGCCGTAGCGCTGCGGATCGGACACGTAATACGCGAACACCGTCGCCCCCGCGGCGCGGTCGCCGGCTTGCTCGAGCAGGGGACGGAGGCCCGCCCCATAGAAGATATTGTCGCCCAAAATGAGCGCGGCGGGATCGCGGCCCACGAAGTCCCGCCCGATCACGAACGCCTGCGCCAGCCCCTCGGGCTTCGGCTGCTCGGCGTAGCGGACGTCGAGCCCCAGCTGCGCGCCGTCGCCAAACAGCGCGCGAAACCGCGGCAGGTCCTGAGGAGTGGAGATCAGCAGCACGTCCCGGATCCCCGCCAGCATCAGAGTCGAGAGCGGATAGTAGACCAGCGGCTTGTCGTACACCGGCATCAATTGCTTGCTGACGCCGAGCGTGAGTGGGTAGAGCCGGGTGCCGGAGCCGCCGGCCAGGATGATGCCTTTTCTCATGGGCCTACGCGTCTCCCGTCCGTCGCAGGATCGTCAGGCCATTGCAGATGGGATCGTGGGTGACGCGCCAGGGCCCCGCGACGCCGGTGAGCGCACGGCGCTCGTCGATCCGGATGCCGAGCACGTCTTCCAGAGCGCGCACCACGCCGCGGTGATTGTTCCAACCCAGTCCCAGCGTGCCGTCACGCCGCCGGAACAGCTTCTTCATGTTGGTGTCGTGAAACAAGGCCACCGCCCGCGCGCTCAGGTGCGGAAACCAGGCGTCGATCTCGGCGCGCGTGTGATCATACACGTGACTCGTGTCCACGAACAGCACGTCGATCAGCGGCTCGAGGCCGCGCTCCTCGCACCAGCCCCGAAACCGCCGCCCCAAGCGCACGTCGTCGTCCTGGACCCAGTGCCAGCGCTCGTAGTGCGACACGGTCGAGCAGTCGGCGATGTCGACGCTCACGAGGTCGGCTCCCGAGCGGCGTGCCAGTCGCTCGAACACGAAGGTCGATTCCCCTCCTCGCACCCCCAGCTCCACGATCAGGCGGGGATGCGCCGCGAGCCCAGCCACGTAGAGGGCCTCGAGGTGGCTTGAAATATCGGTCCCGACCGCCGCCCTGGCGCGAATGGCCCTGAGGTCCGGATCGGGTGAATCCGGGGGTGGCCGCCGGCGCCGCTCGATGAGCGCGTTGTAGGCGCGCACGCCGCCGTCCAGCAGCCTGTAGGTTGTGCGACCCATAAGCGACGCCCCTACTGTGGACTCAGCAGTGTTCACCCAAGGTAGGTCCGTCGCATCTGCGGGCAAGCAGGTCCTTCGCGCCTGCGGCGCTCAGGATGACACGGCTCGCCCGGTTTCGTTAGCCTCACCCCCTGTCCCCCTCTCCGCCATGCGGAGAGGGGGAACGACGGACGACCTGAGTCTCCCCTCTCCCGAAGGGAGAGGGGATCAAAGGGGTGAGGACCGAGCGTGCGCGGGACGCGCGCGAGCGAAGGATCTGCTTTTCAGCGAAGGATCTGCTTTCTCAGCGAAGAATCTGCTTCTCATAGTCTGGGGAGCGTATAGGTTACGTTCTTCCCCCGCCACGCCCAGTCCACGAACACCCGCGCCTCATCCCAGCGGCGCCGCGCTTTTTTCAGCGAGCCCCCGAGCAGCCGCACCAGCCCCAGCACGAACGCGGCGAGACCCACCGCCGCCACGATGGCCACGTAGCCCCGCGCGTACCCTGGGCCGCGATGCTTCACGAAATATCGATACGTCGCCTGCAGGCCGAGCCGCTTCATCAGGGCCGTCGGCTGCTTGCGGGTGCTCACGCTGTAATGGTGCAGCAGCGGTACGCCGCTCAGGTAGCGCAGCCGGCCCAGCTTGCCCAGCCGCTTGCACAAGTCCATGTCGTCGAGATAGAGCGGCACCGACTCGTCGAATCCCCCCAGGGCGCGCACCTGCGCGGTGCGGCACAGCATCGCCGCGCCCAGCAGGCACTCCACGTCGCGATCGGTGGTGCCGTCCCATGCCGCGTAATACTTCCAGGCCAGCAGGCGCGAGCGCGGGAAGATCCGAGCCAGCCACGTCAGGTCGCAGAATTCCGTCCACAGGGTCGGCAGCCGCCGGGCGCAATTCGGCGACATGAACTCGCTCGGCTTGCGCACCCGGGGCCCCACCGCGGCGCGCTCGGGGAACCGCTCCAGCTCGGCCAGCATGCGCTCCAGCGTCCCGGGCGCGAGCTCGCTGTCCGGATTGAGGAACAAGACGTACGCCCCCCGCACCAGCGGCAGCGCCTGATTGTTCGCCTTGGGAAACCCGACATTGGCGTCGTTCGCGACCAGGCCTGCGGCCGGGAATCGGGCGCGCACCGCCTCGACCGTGCCGTCGGCGGAGGCATTGTCGACCAGAATCACCTCGTGTGGGACCGACGCGGCACCCCGCTCGATCGACTCGAGGCACGCGAGCACCTCGCGCACGGTGTTGAAGCTGACGATGACGATGGAGACCACGCAGAGAGGGTGGGGGCTAAGTCGCATGGGGTCAAGATGTTCGGGATGTGCACCACTGACCCCGGGCGCAAGCCCGGGGTTTACGGGGGGCTGAAGGCCAGGCACTAACCTTGCGTGATTTTGGACCACCCCCATCTCGTGCAGGGAGCGTTGGTGCGTCTGGCGCAGTGGGCCCGCTTGCTCACCCCTGGCCGCTTGGGACTGCGGGCGGGAGCCTGGTATTCGGTCGTCGGCCGCACCCCCAAGGAGGTGCAGCTGGCCGTGCGCGGGCGCACGGTGACCGTCTCCCGCACCCTGGTCGAGCTGCGCGACACGCCGCCGTCCGAGTGGACCGTGGTTCACCCCCCCGGCGATCGCGACTCGTACATGGTGTGCCCCGGCTGCCGCCACCGCCCCCAGCTCCCCGAGCGTCACGTCGATACCGCGCGCTGCCCCCGCTGTAACGCCGCCTTTGCCATCGCCTGGGGCAGCACGCGCGCGCCGGCTCCGGTCGACGGGCTCAAGCCGGACCGTCGCAGCCGCCCCCGCCGCACCCGCTCCGAGCGTCGCACCGGGCACGACCGCCGCACGGGGGGGCGCGCCGCCAACCCGCCGCGCCGCAACGGCGAGCGCCGTGCTCTGCTCGAGCGGCGGCGGCGGGCGGCGGCTCGGTGATCCACGCTATCTTTACACCTGTGGTCCTCACCCCTTTGATCCCCTCTCCCTGCGGGAGAGGGGAAACGCAGTCCGTCCGTCGTACCCCCTCTCCGCGTATGCGGAGAGGGGGACAGGGGGTGAGGACCATTGCTCTCTCCCTGCTCCTCTGCGCCTGCGTGGCCATGGCGGCCGGCGCCCAGGCGCGCGCCACCTCCCCCGTGCTCGACGCGATGCGCACCGAGCTGACGCGCTCGCTCACCACCTTCAAGGGCCAACCCACCGCGCCCTACTTTCTCAGCTACGAGATCTCCGAAGCCCACACGGTCAACGTGGCGGGATCGTTCGGCGCGATCACGCAGAGCGCCGAGCACCGCCACCGCGCGCTCGACGTGGACCTGCGCGTGGGCGACTATCGCTTCGACAACACCCACCCGCTGCGCGGCGGCCTGCCCGGCCGGGCCTTCATGGGCTTCGGCGAGGGGATGGCGGAGATCCCGGTGGACGACGACCCGGGCGCCATCCGCGCCGCCCTGTGGTACGCCACCGACCGCAAGTACAAGCGCGCCGTGGAGCAGCTCACCTGGGTCAAGACCAATGCGGCCGTGGGCGTGGCGGCCGAGGATACGGCCCCCGACTTTTCGGCCGAGCAGCGCGAGACCTTCACCGAGCCGGTGGCCCGCATCGGCGCCGACCGTCGCGTGTGGGAAGAGAAGATCCGCCGCTACACCGCGCCGTTCGCCCGCTACGGCGACATCTACGAGGCGGAGGCCGTCTTCATCGCCGAGGTCGACTCGCGCTGGTACGTGAACAGCGAGGGCACCGAGGTCCAGACCTCGCAGCCCATCTATCGGCTGTACGTCTCCGCCTTCTCCAAGGCCGACGACGGCATGGAGCTGCCGCGCTACGAATCCTTCTGGGCCTTCACCCCCGAGGGCCTGCCGTCCGATCGCGCCGTGCTCGCGGCGGTGCAGAAGATGATCGACGACCTGCACGCGCTGCGCCGGGCGCCGGCGCTCGAGCCCTACACGGGGCCCGCCATTCTGTCGGGCCGGGCCAGCGCGGTGTTCTTCCACGAGGTGTTCGGGCACCGCGTCGAGGGCCATCGCCAGAAGCTCGGGATCGAGGGGCAGACGTTCAAGAAGAAGGTGAACGAGCAGGTGTTGCCCCCGGGGTTCTCCGTCTACTTCGACCCCACGCTGCGCCGGCTGGCCGGCACCGACCTGGCGGGGTTCTATCGCTACGACGACGAGGGCGTGAAGGCGCGCCGCGTGGCCGTGGTGGACCACGGCACGCTCAAGACGTTCCTCATGGCCCGCTCGCCCATCGAAGGGTTCGCGAGCTCCAACGGGCACGGTCGCGCCCAGCTGGGCCTCCCGCCGGTGGCGCGCCAGTCCAACCTGGTGGTCGAGACGGCCGAGCCGCACTCGCAGGCCGAGCTGAAGCGCATGTTGATCGACGAGATCAAGCGCGAGAACAAGCCGTACGGCCTGTTGTTCGACGATATCGAGGGCGGCTTCACCATCACCATGCGCTTCATTCCCAATGCCTTCAACGTGATGCCGGTGATGGTGTATCGCGTGTACCCCGACGGCCGCGAGGAGCTGGTGCGCGGCGTGGACTTCATCGGCACGCCGCTCACCACGTTCTCGAAGATCGTGGCGGCGGACGACCACGTCGCCGTGTTCAACGGCATGTGCGGCGCCGAGTCGGGCTGGGTGCCCGTGTCGGCCGTGTCGCCCGCGCTGCTGGTGTCGCAGGTCGAGGTCCAGAAGAAGCTCAAGTCCGGGGAGCGGCCGCCCATTTTGCCGCCGCCGTTCGGCGCGGCGGCGACGCCATGAGACGAGGCCTGGCGCTCGCGGCGGTGGCCCTGTGCATCGCCGCGGTCACCGCGGGGGCGCAGAAGCAGACGGCCCAAGACCCGTTGGACCGCGCCATGCGCGACGAGCTGGCGCGCTCCATGACCGAGCTGCGGCTCGACACCCTCCCCAAGCCCTACTTCGTCGCGTACCGCATCGACGACATCGAAACGATCGAGGCGACGGCGAGCCTGGGCAGCCTGTTGAGCGGCAGCGACGCACGCACGCGCCACCTGCGGGTCGAGCTGCGGGTGGGCGACTACGACTTCGACAACAGCAATTTCATGGGCATGGGCGGGGGCCCCGCGTTCAGCATGTTGGCGGGGCTGCGGGGCGGCGCGCTGCTGCCGCTCGACGACCAGTACCAGGAGATCCGCCGCCAGCTGTGGCTCGCCAGCGACGGCGCCTACAAGCGGGCGGTGGAGCAGCTCGCGCAGAAACGGGCCGCGCTCCAGAACCAGACGCGCGCCGAGCATCTGCCCGACTTCGCCAAGGAGCCGCCGGCGGTGCTCACGGATGTCGTGCCCGCGCCGCCGCTCGACCGCGCCGCGGCCGAGGCGCTGGTGCGCGGCCTGTCGGCCGCGTTCCGCGCTTTTCCGGAGGTGTACAGCTCGGGGGTGTCGTGGAGCGCCGGCGTGGTGCGCACCCGCTACCTGAACAGCGAGGGCTCGGCGTTCACGCGGTCGTCCCCCTGGCTGGTGCTGCGCATCCACGCCGCGACGCAGGCGGTGGACGGCATGCCCCTGGGTGACGTCGTCACGCTGTACGGCGGGGCGCCCACCGACCTGCCGGGGCGCGACCACCTCGCCGACAGCGTGCGCGCGCTGGCCACGCGCCTCACGCGGCTGCGCCAGACCCCCGTGGCCGAGGTGTACAACGGGCCGGTGCTGTTCGAGGGCGACGCCGCGGCCGAGCTGTTCAACCAGGTGTTCGCGCCGCGCCTCGTGGCGGCGCGCCGGCCCATGGCCGCCAATCCCATGATGGAGCAGTTCGCCGCCCGCGCCGAGACTCCCTTTCTCGATCAGATCGGCGGCCGCGTGCTCCCCACGTTCCTGAGCGCCGTCGACAATCCCACGCTCACGACCTTCGAGGGGCGCTACATCGGCGGCTACCGCGTGGACGACGACGGCGTGGCGGCGCGCGAGACCAGGCTGGTGGACCACGGCATCCTGAAGACGCTGCTCTCGACGCGGGTGCCGGCGCGCGGCATTCCCCACTCGAGCGGCAACCGCTGGGGCGCGGCGGCGGTGGTGAGCAATCTCGTGGTGAGCGCCGACTCGGGCGTTACCGACCAGGCGCTCCGGGCCGAGCTGCTGAAGCGCGCCGCGGCGCGGGGGCGTCCCTACGCCGTGATCGTGCGCCGCATCGCCAACGCGGCGAGCCTGGCAATGTCCGACCCGATGGAGTTCATGGCGGCCATGGGAGACGACGAATCCGACGCCCCGGCGCTGCGCGCGGCGGTGGCCGTGAAGCTGTTTCCCGACGGGCACGAGGAGCCGATCCGCAACGCCGCCGTCTCCGGCGTCACGGCCGCGAGCTTCAAGGACATCGTAGCGGCGTCGCGATCCCGCACGGTGTACACCAGCCCGTTCCGCAGTCCGGGCGGCATGTTCGCGGGCCTCACCGGGGGCGGGGGCATGAGCTTCCAGATGGCGAGCGCGGGTCTGGGCTACGCGGCGTCGTACGTCGTGCCGTCGCTCTTGTTCGAGGACGTCACGGTCAAGGGGCCGAACGGGGATCTGCCCAAGCCGCCGCTGTCGGGCCCGCCGTGGGCGGGGTCCTCACCCCGCTGATCCCGGCTCCCACCGCACTCACCCCCGTCGCACTCTGTGCGACAGCAGGTCCTTCGCTCGCGCGCGTGCGCGCGCTCGCTCAGGATGACAACGCCGCGCGGCGCCTTGAGAAAGAGAGAAAACAGATTGGAGTCATGACGAGCGCTGTGGCTCTCTGCGCCAGAGACGCGCCAAGTCCTCCCAGACGGGGTTGCGCTCTTCAATCAGGCGGATCTTGCGGGCACGACCCCAGCCTTTGATCTCTTTTTCCCGCGCAATGGCGTCACGAACGTTCGCGAACTGCTCAAAGTGGACCAGCCGAGTGACGTGGTACTTGGTCGTGAAGCCGGGGATGAGGCCGCGCTTGTGCTCATCCACCCGCCGGACGATGTCGTTCGTGACTCCCACGTATATCACTCTCGAGCGACTGGCGATGATGTATACGCAGTAGGCACGCATGACCTACCAGATTCGCGCGTCCAGGCCTCGCGACCAGCATCCTTTTTCGGCGCCCTGGCCCCCAATCATGCATCGGAGGGTGGCTCTTCTTATTATTTCCTTCCAGGCGAGCGGGCCGTGTCATCCTGAGCGCCGCAGGCGCGAAGGACCTGCTTTCCCGCAGATGCGAAGGACCTGAGATGCGAAGGACCCGCCTTCGATGAACGGGACGAGGAGCAGCAGGTCCTTCGCTCGCGCGCGTGCGCGCGCTCGCTCAGGATGACAACGCCGCGCGGCTCCGGGAAAAAGGGAAGGGAGGGTGGTTTCTCTCTCTAGTGAGGCGCGCGGGCCGTGTCATCCTGAGCGCCGCAGGCGCGAAGGACCTGCTTTCCCGCAGATGCGAAGGACCTGAGATGCGAAGGACCTGCCTTCGATGAACGGGACGAGGAGCAGCAGGTCCTTCGGGGTGCTGCCTACCGCCGCAACGGTACCCCGCACACGCTGTCGGCGGCGATCGGTTGCGGGACGATCCGCGCGAGCGTCCCGCGGCCTGCTCCTCCCAGGCACCACGGATCGCGGATGAGCGCCAGCCCGGTCGGCGGCGCGCTGACGCGCTTCCGCTCGAACCGGCGGGCACCGGTCACCGCCGCCTCGGCCAGGAGATAGCTCGCGAGCCGTTGGTTGAAATCGCTCCAGTTCCAGCCCGAGTGGTCTACGAACCGCTCGTAGACCAGCGACCCCAACAGGAACAGCGCGAGCCGCGGCACGGGCTTGCGCCATCCCGACGTCACCCACGGACCCCGCAGCACCGCGTTCCCGCCCGCGCCCGCGGCCACCTCGTCGACCTGCGCCGCGCTCGAGACGGCGGCGCACAACAGCGCTATCAGGAGCAGGAATTGCAAGACGGGACGCGACCAGCGTCGGTCGCCGTCGAGTTGAGTGCTCTGTGACATGGGTACTCTCCAAGGTACGGACTCCTGTCGGGCTACCTGAAGACGGCGCATCGGTTCCGTGCGGCGTCGAGTCCACGGGCGTGGGCGCAACGGTGCAGTGTGATAGTTGTCACGCCTGGCGTATCCTCGCGCCTGCGCGCAATGTTCTGATCCGCAGTTTGAGGATCGTCATCCAGCTTCAGGAGTGTGGGCATCAGCTACGTCCAGGGCATTGTTCGCGGCCCTACCGGGGTGGAAGCCACCGTGCGCTTCCTGATCGACAGCGGAGCCACCTATTCGCTCCTCCCGGAGCAGGCGTGGCACGCCATCGCCCTCGCGCCCAAACGGAAGGTGGAGTTCGTGCTGGCCGACGGCACGACCGTGCACCGGGCGGTATCGGAGTGCCATCTCTCGCTGTCCCAGGGGGAGGGTCACACGCCGGTGGTGCTGGGCCAACCGGGCGACGCGGAACCCCTGCTCGGCGTTGTCACGCTGGAGATCCTTGGGCTGGTGTTCGACCCCTTCCGCCGGACGCTCCATCCGATGCGGAGCCTGCTGGTGTAGGGCTCTTCGGGGCCGGGATCTCGAGCCTTACCTCCCCCCCGACCCCTACCGCCTTCCCCGGATGAACCACTCCTCCCACCCGACCTTGTAGGTGCCCGCGCAGCGCTGGCAGCGCAGGCTCTGCGGGCTGCCCGAGAGCGGCGCGCGTGTGCGGCACCCGGGGCACACGGCGTACAGCTCGCCCGCGCGCACCGCCATGCCGCGCGCCGTGGGGGGCGTGGGGACCAGCGTCCAGGTGTGCGGCGGGACCGAGGCGAACTCGAGCGCGCGGCGCGGCAGGCGCACCTGCTGCTGCTCGACGGCGATCACTGCCTCGCGTGACGTGAGCCCGACCACGCGATACCACGCGCCGCGCCGCAACCCCACGGTCGCGGCGCCCTTCACTCGAGCCCACTGCTGTTCGATCACGGAGCCAGCCGTCGTCGCCCATGTGTAGGATGTAGTGGCCGGCGCCGGCGCGTGGTGCGTTACCTCACGCGCTCGCGGCCCACTCGTGTTTGCACAGCGTGTGGGGAACGTGTGGGTGAGATGTGTACGAGAATGTGGAGAACGACACGCCGGTGTTACGCGTATACATTCCCACCAGTGACCTTCCACCGAGGCTGCTCCATGACCCCGCGCTGCGTTGTCGCACCGGCCCTGCTCCTCGCCGCCGTTCTCGCCGAGCCACATGTCGGGCGGGCGCAGACGTTCAAGGTCGCCAGGTTCAACATTGGCGGCGACGGCGGCACGGATTACCTGACCGCCGAACCCGGCACCGGCCGCGTGTTCATCTCGCGGGGCACGCACGTCATGGTGGTCGATGGCGCGAGCGGGAAGGTGCTGGGCGACATTCCCAACACGCCGCGCACCCACGGCATCGCGCTGGTCCCCGCGTCCCATCACGGTTTCATTACCAACGGCGGCGACTCGACGGTCACGATGTTCGACCTCGCGAGCCTCGCCGTGATCAAACGGATCCCGGTGCGCACGGGCGGCCTCGACGGCATCATGTATGACGACTTCTCCGATCGCATCATCCTCACCAATCACAGTCGTCCCATCGGGACCGTCGTGGCGCTCGACCCCAAGAGTGGCGACCTCGTCGGCACGGTCGAGCTCGAGGACAACGCCCCCGAAGGGGCGGCGAGCGATGGCAAGGGCAGGATCTTCGTGAACAACGAGGGCAAGAACACCATTCAGGTGATCGACGACAAGAAGCTGGCGGTGCTCGCGTCGTGGCCGCTCGCGCCCTGCGAAGGCCCGACCGGCATCGCGTACGATCGCGCCACGGACCGCATCTTCTCCGGGTGCGGCAAGAGGTCGGTCGTGGTGGATCCCGCCTCCGGCAAGGTGGTGACCACGATCGCGAACGGCGACGGCGTCGATGCCCTGGGGTGGGACGCGTCGCAGCGGCTGATCTACATTCCCGCCGGGCGCGACAGCAACGTTACCGTGGTGCACGAAGACTCCCCCGATCACTACAGCGTGCTCGCCACCGTCGCCACGATGCGGGGTGCCAAGACCATCACGGTGGACCCCGTGCGGCACGTGGCGTACCTGTTCCAGCCCGAGTACGGGCCCCCGCCGCCCGGGTCGCCGCCGCCGGCGCCCGGGAGCCGGACCCCGCCCGGACCCGTGGTCGCCGCATGGCTCTTAGCGATCAGTCACTGAGCGCACTGCTCGGCGTCGCCGCACTCGGCGCCGCGGTGGTATCGCGCTCCCGTTGGGGCGGAAGACCGTCCAGACCATGGCACCGGACCAGGACCGCGGCATCGTCACCAGGCAGAGCCGCCATTCCGTCGATCAAACGGTGGAGCGGCTCGAGACGCTGCTGCGCGCCAAGGGGGTGACGCTGTTCGCCGTGGTGGACCATAGCGGGGAAGCGGCGAAGGTCGGCATGCGGATGCGACCCACCAGGCTCCTCATCTTCGGGAACCCGAAGGCCGGCACGCCGCTCATGCTCGCCGCGCCGAGCGTCGCCATCGACCTGCCGTTGAAGATCCTGGTGTGGGAAGACGCGGAGGGGAAGGTCTGGCTCGGCTACAACAGTCCCGCCTACCTGCAACGGCGCCACGGTCTGCCGGATTCGCTGCTGGCCAACATTGCGGTCGTCGAATCACTGGCGAACGCGGCCGCGGAGTGACCTCTACAGGCCCGCCCTGACCCCCGCCGCGAGCGGCCACAGCGTCGCCACGTGCCCCAGATCGGTATCCCACATCCAGTGACGCTCGACGCGCAGCTCCAACGTCACGCTGGGCGAGACCGCGACGTCCAGGCCGCCGCCGCCCGACCAGAACGTGCTCGTGTGAAAGACCGTCTGTCCGCCGTCCGCGCTCTTGAGGCGATACACGCCGCCGCCCAGCGCCAGCACCGGGCTCACCGCGCCGCGCGGCGCCAGGGCCAGCTCGGCGCGCCCATAGCCTTCGACCAGGGTCAGCGACACGTTCCCCGTCGTCCGCTCGGCGCTGAGCGAGCCCCCCGCGCCGCCGAGCGCGAGTGACAAGCCCCCCACCAGCGTGCGCCGCCCGAACACGCTCCAGTCCGCGCCCGACATGCCCGTGAGATTGGGCAGCGCGATCCAGGGATCGTTCGAGCCCAGCCAGGCCGAGCGCGCGCCGATCGCCCACGCGCCCCCCTGCACCCCGATCAACGCCACGGTCACGCTCACCCGCGTCCGCACCCCCGAGCCCGACAGCTCCAGCTCACCGGTGCCGCTGCGGCGGGGAGCGAGCGTCACGACCGCGGCGGAGTCGGCCATCACCGTGGATCGCAGCTCGATGGCGCGGCCGGTGGTCGTGGCCGCGAACTCCTCGAGCGCGGTGCGGTTGCCGTGGGCGTCGCGCGCCGACACACGCACCACGACCGTGTCGCGCGAGGCCAGCGACAGCTGCCCGGCGAGCGGCGCGCTGCCGCGCTCCAGCACCAGCTCGCGCGCCAGCCCGGGATCGGCGTACACCGTCGCCGTGCGCGAGAGCGGCCCCACCTTGGCGGTGACGACCACCGGGCCGGCGCGCTCGCCCAGCGTCACGCGCACCCGCAGCGTCCCGGACCGGTCCGTAGTCGCCACCCCGGGATCCACCGCGCCGCCGGTCGCGGTGAACGTGACCAGCTCCCCCACGAACGGCGCGCCCGTGGTGTCGCGCACCTCGAGCACCAGTGGCACCGCGAGCGCTGCGCCGGCGGTGCCGTGCAGCTCCGTTCCTTGCGTGAACCGGGTGAGCCCCTCCGACACGACGGGCTTGGGCGGAGGCGGCGGCACGAAGATGGGGGTGGTGATGAAGTCGATCCGGGTCGTGGGCCCGAGCGGCGGGCCGTTGGGCATCGCCACCGTGAGCCGGTACGTTCCCGGCGCCGTGCCCGCGAGCACGCGGAACGTCGCGATGCCGCGCCAGTCGGTGATGGCCACGGGGTCCTGCGTGGCGCCCCCGGGGATGACGCTGGCGCCCCGCAGCAACAGCTCGACGCCGGGCTGCGGGTCGGTGCCGCGGTACAGCTGCACCGCGACGTCGGCCGCGCCGCCCGCCGGCGCCGCGATCTGCTGGCTGACCACCACACGCAACGGCGCGACCAGTGGCTGGGTGGGAGCGCGCGCGGGAGGAGGAGCGGCGGCTGGAGCAGGAGCGGCGGCAGCAGGAGGAGCGGCAGTGGGAGGAGCGCTGGGACGCGCGGCGGCGTGCGCGCGCAGGCACTGGTCGATCGCTGCGAGCACCGCGTCGTCGGCGCCCGCGGCGCGCAAATCCGCCCGATCGCGCTCCGACGGGTGAAACGTGACGCAGCTGCGGCGCACCAGCGCCGCCACCTCGGTCTTGGAGCGCGCCTTGGTGGCGAGCAAGCGCACCAGCTCGGCTTTGCGCAGCGGCTGCGCCCCCTGCTGGTAGACGAGCCCCAGCGCCACGAGCAGCACGGGGCTCACGGCCGCGGGCAGCCCGAGCGCTCGAAGTCGGCCTCTACCTGGTCGACGTCCGCAGCCAGACCCGACTGGGCCGTGGCCGGCGTCGTGCTGTCTCCCGCCGCCGCGGGGGGCGACGCCAGCGTGTAGCGCAGCCAGGCCTCGTCCACGTCGGTGAGCGCGCGTGCCAGGTCGGCGCACGCCCCGTGACGGCTCGCGAACAGGCTCGCCTGCTGCCGGTACGCGGTGATGGCCTGCTGCACGGCTTGCCCGGCGGTCGCCTCAGGCGCGACGGCGGCGGGCTCGGGCAGGGGCGACTCGGGCCGCGCCGGTGGTCCGAGCCCCAGGCGCACACCCAGCGCCACGGAGCCCACCACCGCCGCGGCCGCGAGCAGCCACCAGCGCCACGTGCCCCACGCACTCCCCCGGCTGCGCGGGACGCGCCAGGCGGGAGCCTCGTAGTCGTCGTCGGGCTCGACGATCGGGATGAAGCGGCTCGCGCCGGACGGCCGCCCCGAGGGCGTCACCCGCGGCGGGCGCGCCGGCTCGGCGCGCACCCGCCACACGGCGGGATCGGGCGACCAGTAGTTGCTCCAGCTGACGCGCGGCTGTTTCCACCCGTCGCGGAAACTGTCGGCGTCGAGCAGCTCGTAGAACGGCAGGTAGGGCGCGGGCGAGCCGGCCTCCCCGGCCGGCCGGAAGCAGCCGCCCCGCGCGCCGCTCGGGCGGATGGTCACGAGCAGGGCAAACTGCCAGGAGCGCGGGAAGTGGCGCACGTGCGCCTGGTGATCGTCGGCGGAGATTCGGAGCACGCCCGTCGGGTCGCTCCGGTACCAGCCGACCACCACCCCGTCTTCGGGGGGCAGCATCCGCTGCGCCGCCGCGAGCGCCTGCGCCACCACCCGCTCGCTCGCGCCGTTCACGATCATCTGGGGCACGCGCACCGCGCCGTGCACGATGACGTACGGCATCGCCGTTTCCGGTGTCTCGAACACGCGTCCGACCAGGAAGCCGAGCAGCGCCTCGTGCGGCGCCGACACCAGGTGGTCTTCTACGGCGGCGATTGCGTGTTGTGCGATGAAGATCAGGCTGGGATCGTCGTCGGGGCGCGCCAGCTCCTGCACCGCCGGTCGCCACAGCACCGCCTGCGGGGTGGGGAGGGGTTGGCGCGGGAAGCGGGCGAGCCCGCTCGCCGCGCCTGCCGCGCCTGCCGCGCCTGAGGGATCGCCCGCGGTGGAGCTGCCGGAGAGTCCGTCGCTGGTCATACAGGTGCGCATCGCATACTCAATACCAGAGTGCGCATAGCGTGGCCGCAGCACAAGTCTGGAGATGTGTCGCTAGGGCAGCACTGCGATGTGGCGCGGATGCGACAGTCACAGTCCTCACCCCTTGTATCCTCCCCCGTTGGGTCCTCATCCCCTGTCCCCCTCTCCGCCATGCGGAGAGGGGGAACGACGAACGGGCCGCGCCGCCACACGACGCCGCTTGCGGCGTCCCCCGCGACGCCGCATCATCTTCACACTTCCTGATACACACTCGCGAGACCACCGATGACCCGCTCGTTCCTGTTGTACGTCAGTGCTGCGCTGACTCTGTCCTTCGTTCCCCCACCCGCCGTCGTCGAGTATCCGCTGCCGCGCCCCAAGGCGTTTCCGCACGACCCCGCCGTCGGCGCGGACGGGATTGTGTGGTACACCGACCAGGCCAACAGCTACATCGGCCGGCTCGATCCGGCGACCGGCAAGGTCACCGACTACGCGACGCCGACGCGGGCGTCGGGTCCGCACGGCATCGTGGTCGCGCCCGACGGCGGCGTGTGGTACACGGGCAATTTCACCGCCCGGCTGGGCCGGCTCGATCCCGCGACGGGGGCTATCAAGGAATTCCCGCTGCCCGCCGAGGCGCGCGATCCGCACACGCCGCTCTATCATCGGGGCAAAGTCTGGTTCACGGTGCAGGGCGGCAATCTCTACGGCGAGCTCGATCCGGCGTCGGGCACCGCCAAGCTCTATCCCGTGCCGACGCGCGGCGCCCGGCCCTACGGCCTCGTCGCCGCCCCCGACGGCATGATCTGGATGGCGCTGTTCGGAACCAATCAGATCGGCCGCATCAATCCCGCAGACGGCGCCCTGAAGATCTTCCCGCTCCCGGCGTCGGGCGCGCGGCCGCGCCGCCTGATCGTCGATTCCAAGGGCGTTGTGTGGTACTCGGACTACGCGCGCGGCAAGCTGGGCCGGCTCGATCCCGCGACCGGCCAGGTACGCGACTTCGCCTCCCCGGGGGGCGACGGCAGCCAGCCGTACGGCATCGCGGTCGGCACCGACGGGCGCATCTGGTACGACGAGTCGGGCACGGACCAGATCGTCGCTTTCGATCCCGCGACCGAGCGCGCCGAGACGGTGAAGATCCCCACGTCGGGCTCGGTGGTGCGCAACATGGCGGTGGACTCGACACGGGCGCGCCTGTGGCTGGCGCTGTCGGGGGTGCAGAAACTGGGGAGGATCGATCTCAAGTAACCACCACCTCGATTCCTTTTTCACCGCCGCCCCCGCAGGCCTCGCGATCCTCGATCGCGAGCTGCGCTACGTGCAGCTCAACGAGACCCTCGCACTGATGAACGGCCGCTCGGTGGCGGAGCACGTGGGCAAAGCGGTACGCGAAGTGCTGCCCGCCATCGCGCCCACGCTCGAGCCGCTGCTCGCGCGCATCCTCGAGACGGGCGAGGCCGCGCTGAACATCGAGGTCTCGGGCGAGACGCCGGCTCAGCCGGGCATCACGCGCTACTGGCGCGCGTCCTACTTTCCCCTCGCGGCCGAGCCGGGGCACGCCGACGGCATCGGCGCCATCGTGGTGGAAGACACGCCGCGCCGGCACGCCGAGCGCGCGCTGCGCCGCTCCGGCGCCGACTACCGCGCCATCGTGGAGCAGGCCACCTACGGCATCTATCGCTCCAGCCTGGAAGGCCGCTTCCTCAAGGTCAATCCCGCCCTCGTCGCCATGCTGGGCTACGAGACCGAAGCGCAGGTGCTCGCGCTCCAGCTCGATCACGACGTGTACGTCGATCCTGCCGAGCGGGCCCGCGCCATCGCGCAGGCGCGCCCGCTCGAGCGCGTCACCGGGGTCCAGGTCCAGTGGAAGCGCCGGGACGGCCACCACATCACCGTGCGGCTCTCGGGCCGGGTGGTACGGAGCGAGCGGGGCGATATCAAGGGTTTCGAGATGATCGCCGAGGACGTCACCGAGCAGCGGGCGCTGGAGCGCGCCCTGCACCAGGCGCAGAAGATGGAAACGATCGGCCGGCTCACGTCCGGGATCGCTCACGACTTCAACAACCTGCTCACGGTGATCCTGGCCCAGGGCAACCTGATGGCGAAGGCGCTGCCCGACGGAACCGCCGAGCTGCGGCGCGACCTGGAGGAGCTGACCGACGCGGCCCGGCGCGGCGCCGAGCTGGTGCACCGGCTGCTGGGGTTCAGTCGCCACGAGACGCTCGACCTGCGGCCGCTCAGCGCTCCCGAGTGGATACGCGAGGAGCTGCACACGCTGCGGCGTCTCCTGCCGGCCTCGATCGAGATCCAGTGCGACGCCGAGCCCGAAGCGGGCGTGGTGGACGCCGACTCGGGGGCGCTCGAGCAGATTCTCCTGAACCTCGCGACCAACGCGCGCGACGCCATGCCGGAGGGCGGCACGCTGCATCTCGACGTGCGCCGCACCCGGCTCGATGCGGAAGACCGGCCGCTGCACGCCTGGGTCGAGCCGGGCGTGTACGTGTGCATCGCCGTGAGCGACACCGGCGTCGGCATGGACCGCCAGACCCAGGCGCACGTGTTCGAGCCGTTTTTCACCACCAAGCCCGCCGGCGTCGGCACCGGGCTGGGCATGGCGATGGTGTACGGGCTGGTCAAGCAGCACACGGGATACGTCCATCTCTACAGCGAGGTGGGGCAGGGGACGACGGTGAAGCTGTATCTGCCCCTCGCCCACGAGCAGCCGCTGCCTTCGGGGCCGTCGGGAGAAGAGGAAATGCTCCCCGGGGGCACGGACGCGATCCTCCTGGTCGAGGACGATCCCCATCTTCGCGCCGTGGCCCAGCGCCTGTTCGAGAAGGTGGGCTATCGCGTGTTCGCCGCCGCGGACGGGCAGGAGGGCCTGACGCTGTACCGCGCCCACACAGCGGGCGTGGACCTGGTGATCACGGACATGGTCATGCCCAAGATTTCCGGGATGCAGCTGTACGAGACGATTCGCGCCGCGGAGCCGCCGCACAAACGCATGAAGGTGTTGTTCACGAGCGGGTATCCCGCGGCGGACTTCCGCCAGTCGCTCGACGGCGATCCCGACGTGGCGTTCGTCACCAAGCCGTGGACCGCGAGCGAGCTGCTGCGCCAGATCAGGCAGCTCTTGGAGAAGTAGCCTCGCCCGCGCGCGGCGCGAGCAGCAGCACGAGCAGCAGGACGGCGCCCCACGCGTAGATGCCGCTCTCGTGCAGCCCCCGGCGCCACTCGTACGGGCCCAGGGTGAGGAACCCCGAGGTGAGGACGCCGGCGCAGCCGAGCGCGGCGTACCACACGCCGCGGCTGGTCGGGGGCGGCGCGCGCGTGAGCAGCACGCACCAGGCGGGATAGGCGAGCAGGTAGTAGTGCGTATGGGCGACCGGAGAGAGAAACACCGCGAGCACCATCATCACGGCGAGCGCGACACCCGTGTCTTCCTCGCGCCGTGCGAGCAGCACCAGCACCAGGACGAGCAGCGCCAGCTCGAGCGCGGCCTGTGCGGGGAGCGGCACGCCGGCCCGGAACAACAGCGCCGGCAGCGACTGGCTCCGGCCGTGCATCTCGGGGACGGCGGCGACGCTCAGCGCGGCCCAGCGCTGGAGCGTCGCGAGGCCCTCGCCCGGGCCCCACGGCACCGCCGCCGCGACGCACGTGGCCGCGAGCGCGACCGCGACGCCCAGTGCCACGCCGCGCCATTGGCGCCGCGCCGCGAGATATGCGAGCAGCAGCCCGGGGAACACCTTCACGGCGGTCATCAGCCCGATCCACCCGGCGGCGCGCGTCGGGCGGGGCGACACGTCGGCCATGCCCAGCATGAGGAGCGCGACGAGCAGGGCGTTGAGATTCAGGTACTCGAAGGTGGTCTGGAGCGGCACGGCCACGGCCGCGAGCGCGAGCCATGCGGCGCGGCCGAAGCGCTGCCGCGCGCACCACACGGCTCCGGCCAGACACGCCACGTTGGCGAGCGCGAAGCTCCCCTTGGCGAGCGCGACGCTCGCGTGCGCGAGCCAGGCGAACGGCACGAGCGCGAGCAGCGGGAGCGGCGGCCACCAGGCGCCGAACGGCGGCGCACCGGCGTACACCGGTCGGTGCGCCAGCAGCAGCTCGGCTTGATGCAGGTGCATATCGAAGTCCGATCCCTTGTTCAGACTGATGGGGATCACGACCGCCGCATACAGGGCGGAGAGCGCGAGGAGACGCCAGTCGCTGCGGCGCATGAGTCGGAGAGACCGACATATGCTGGAGGGGGTGGGAGAGCCGCGCCAGTCCTCACCCCTTTGATCCCCTCTCCCTGCGGGAGAGGGGAAACTCTGTCCGTCCGTCGTTCCCCCTCTCCGCATGGCGGAGAGGGGGACAGGGGGTGAGGACCACGAGAGCGGGACAGGGAGTGACGCCCACGCCTGACCCCCGAAACTGTGATCCAGCCGACAGCCCGAACCGCGCGCCCGGAGCCACACTGAGCGGGCGCCCCGCAGGGTTTACCGGCTTGCGATCATTATCCGCCCTGGAGGGCGACCATGCCGCACACCGAACAATGGGCCCGGACGCGGGTCCGCACCTGCCGCGACTTGAGGCGCGGCGCGTGGTACCGCGTGATGCGCGCGACCCCCGTCGAGGGCGTGCTCGAAGTGAACCGCCGCCTGGTCACGGTGCCGCGCACCTTCCTGCAGATCCTGCCGTTTCGCCCCCAGCTCTGGTCCGTGGTGCCGCGCGTCGCCAACGCGCCGCAGCCGCCCCTCTCGTGGGGATCGACCTACGGCGTCTGCCCGCAATGCAGCGCGCGGGCGGCCCTCGCCCCGCACGCCCCCAAGGTCTCGTGTCCGCGCTGCAACGGGCTGTTCCCCGTCGCCTGGGAGGACTCCGGGTTGTGTGCGTTCGAAATGTCGGAGAAAGAAACGGCGGTCGGTCCGAAGCGCTGAACAGGATAGCGGCGGTCAGCGCCGGCGGCGGTCCCGGCTGCGGCGGCGGTCCTCTCCGGTACGCCGCGACGCGTTCGTCCGGCGCTCGATACCCCTGCGCCGATCGATCGCGACCGAGACCGCATCACGACGCCGCTCCCGCACGATGCGTCGACCGAGGCTGTGCCGTCGGTCAACGAGACGCCGACGCTGCATAACGGGGATATTTCCTCACAGTAACGGAACGGTCTCGGCGGTTTGCAAACTGTGTGCTCCCCGTCTCATCCTGTCCGGTCACGCCTCAGCCCCTCATGAAATGACGCGGGCCCGCAACAGTGTTGGGCCCTTATCCACAACGCGGCAGCCACAATCCGCTGCACCACCTGCCTGGCCGTGCTACGATTGGGTGCGCCATGCGACCCGCTCGTCTCATGCTCACGCTCAGCCTGCCACTGCTGCTCCCCGTCGCGGGGCATGCACAAACCCCCAAAGTCGGCATCGTCCTGAGCGGGGGCGCGGCCCGCGGCCTCGCGCACATCGGCGTGTTGAAAGTGCTGGAGCGAGCCGGCATTCCCGTGGACGTCATCACCGGAACCAGCATGGGGAGCGTCGTGGGGGGCCTGTACGCGGTGGGCTACAGCGCGGCGCAGCTCGACACGATCGTGCGGGCCCAGGATTGGTTTCGTTTGCTCAGCGATCCCGTGGACCGGCGCGACCTGCCCATCGATCGCAAGGTCGCCGCGGATCGCCTGCTGCTCACGCTGCCGATCTATCAGGGCGGCGTCCATCTGCCGAGGGGCGTCGTGCCGGGCCAGCGCATCTGGGAGCTGTTGACCCGGCTCACCTGGTCGGCGCACGGCGTTCGCGATTTCCGCCGGCTCCCCATCCCGTTCGCGGCCGTCGCCACCGACTTGGAGACCGGTCAGGCGGTGGTGCTGGACCACGGCTTTCTCCCGGACGCGATCCGCGCCAGCATGGCGCTGCCGAGCGTGTTCGCTCCCGTCGAGCTGGGGCCTGCGGTGCTGATCGACGGGGGCGTGGTGCGCAACCTGCCGGCGCACGACGCCCGCGCCCTGGGCGCCGACGTGCTGATCTGCAGCGATGTGACCGACCCGCTCGAGCCGCGCGACTCGATCGTGTCGCTGGTGGACGTGCTGGTGCAAGCGGTGTCGTTCCGTGTGTGGGACTCGGAGCGCGCCGAGCGCGGGGCGTGCGATGTGCTCATCGTGCCGGACGTGCGCGCGTTCACGAGCTTCGGCTTCGGGCGCGCCGCGGAGCTGATGGCGCGGGGCGAGGCGGCGGCGCTGGCCGCCCTTCCGGAGATCGAGACCAAGGTGGGACGCCGGAGGGTGGGTCCTCGCCCGCCGGCGCCGGTCGCGCCCGACTCCGTCCTGGTGACGACCGTTCGATTCGACCTCTCCGGCGGCGGGACGGTGACGCCGGCGTTTCTGGCGCACGCGCTCGGGCTCAAGCCGCCCGCGTGGACGTCGCTCGCCGACTTGGGCGCGCGCATCGAGCGGCTCTACGCCACCGGTTTGTTCGGCAACGTGCGCTATCGGCTCGAGCACGGCGAGCTGACGCTGTTGCTCAGCGCGCGCCCCGCCGGCCGCTTCGGGCTGGGGCTGCGCTACGACAGCCGCTACAAGGCGTCGGTGCTGCTGTCCGGCACGCTCGCGAACGACGGCGTGGTGCTGGACGCCCGGCTGGGCCAGCAGATCCGGCTCGGGCTCGGAGCGGCCCGGCCGTTGGGCGAGGGGCAGAGCGTGGCGCTCGGCGCGGCACTCGCGTACGCGCACCAGCCGGTCGACTTGTTCCGGGACGGGCGCCGCGTGGCCGAAGTGCGCGTGGACGTGGGTGCGGTCAGCGCGTCGCTCGATCGCCGCTGGGGGAGCGGTGCCGGTGCCGCGCTCCGGGTGAAGGCCGAGCACGCGCGCTGGGCGGAGGAGGTGGCGGCAGTGGACTCCGCGCCGATCAATCGCAGCTTCGTCACAGTGGCGGGCGTGGGCGACATCGACACGTACGACAGCGGTGTGTTTCCCAGCCGGGGAGTGGGCCTACGGGCGGTGTCGGAGTGGGGCGGCTCGTTCTCGCACCACGTCGGGGAGGTGCGGGGCTACGTGCCGCTCGGGCGCCGGGTCTCGCTGTGGGCGGGCGCGACCCTGGGCGCCTCGGGCGGCACGCCACCGCCCCACTACCTCTTTCTCCTGGGCGGCGCGAACGGCTACTACCTCTTTCCCGACCGCGCCATCGCCTTCGCGGGCCTGCACGTGCAGGAGCGACGCGGGCGGCACGTGCAGCAGGCGGAGCTGGGCGCCCAATGGCAGGTCGCCGCCGCTCCCGACCTGTTCGCCCGCGTCCGCTGGAACGCCGGCACGGTGCTCGACCGTTGGACCTTCGAGCCCGCGGGCTGGGTGAGCGGCGTCGGCGTCGAGCTGGGTGCCAGGACGGTGGCCGGCCGGGTCAGCTTGAGCGTGTCCGGAACCGGCCGCGCGACGCCGATCGTCGAGCTCGACCTCGGCTATCCCTTCTGAACCAGGTCCCGCGCGGGCATCACCTGCGTCTCGGCGTCGACCCGCACGTGGATGCTGCCGTTCACCGAAATGTGCGCGTTCACCAGATCGTACATCCCCACTGCGGGGACCTGCAGACCCTCCAGCGTGACGTCGGTGGCGAGCGGGCGCTCGTCGCCTCGCTGCATCAGCTGCCGCACGCGGATCGAGCCCATGTTGCAGAACATGAGCTGCGCCTCGCCCGTGGCCGCGAGCACCGCGACTCTCACGCCGGGCAGATCGACCCGGGCCTCCTCGCCGTGCGAGACCTTGGCTTCCTCCAGTCGCTCCCGCAGGCGGAACGACTGCGACTGTGCTGTGATGCGGGCTTCCATAAGGCACCTCCTGTTGAATCGGGTCCTACCGCCGACGGCGCACTCGAGTTCCTTGCACGCCCCGTGCCGCCGTGGCGAGGGTGCAACCGTACCGTCGTCGTGGGGTATCTTGTTACGTTGTTGAACTTGACCTCCGAAGCCGCATGACCACTCGGCCGCGCCTCACGCGCCCGCCGCGCATCCTCATCGCCAGCGCTCAGAATCACGTCCTCTGGGACGTCGAGGGCACGCTCGGGCGGCAGGGGTATTCCGTGCTGCGTGTGTTCGCGGGCACCGCGGTGCTCGCGCGGGCGCGCGCGGCCTGTCCCGACGTGATCCTGCTGGACGCCACGCTCGCCGACTCGGAGAGCCTCGACTTGAGCCGGCTGCTGCGCGCCGATCCGCTGATCGGCGCGAGCACGCCGATCCTGCTGCTCGTGCACGACCGTCCCAAGCGGGAGGACCATCTCAGCGCGCTGCGCGCCGGCGTGTGGGAGCTGCTGCGCGTGCCGGTGGACACGGGCGCGCTGCTCGCCAAGCTCGAGGCCTATCTGGTCGCCAAGCTCGAGGCCGAGCGGGCGCCGAAGCGCAGCCTGGTGGACGAGCTGACGGGGCTGTACACGCGGCGCGGGCTGGCGCGGCGGGCGTGGGAGCTGATTCTCCAGACGGCGCACCACAACACGTCCGTGGCGTGCGTGGTCGTCGCGCCCGAGGTGCGGGGTGATCCGGGTGCGGGGGTGCTGCGCGACGTCGCGCGGCTGGTGCGGGCGACGGCGCGCCACTCGGATGCGGTGGGGCGCGTGGGGCTCACCGAGTTCGCCGTGATCGCGCCCGGGGCGAACCGCATCGGGGCGCGCCGGCTGGCGCAGCGCCTGCAGGGCGCGGCGCACGCGAGCGGCAACGGAGGCGGAACGGGGGAGCTGGGGGTGGGACTGCGGGCCGGCTACGACGCGCTGCGCCAGCTGCGTACGGCGGCGATCGAGCCGCGCCGGCTGCTGGGGCGCGCCGCGCGGGCGCTCGAGATGGCGCGGGCCGAGGGGAAGTGGCTGCGCGAAGGCGCTACGGCGAGGGGTTGATCCGCAGGCGGCTCAAGCCGGGAGCGCCACGCCCGCCGGGACAGTGATCACTTCGCCGTGGTACAGTTGGAAAACGTCGGGCAGGTCGTCCTGATGCGCCAGGATGAAGTCCAGGTCGTCGAGCTGGCCGGTGGCGCGCAGGTAGCGGACGCTGTTGCTCACGAGCCAGGCGTCGGGTGAGGCGGCGCGCCAGCGGCGCACCAGGGCGGCGGTGGCGTCGTCCTCGGGTGTGTAACCGGCGTCCAGCAACTCGCCCGCGACCAGGGCGCAGCACACGCGATCTTCTTCACGGAACTCGCCGTGGCTGGCGGCGGCGACGATCGCGACTCGGGGCTGCCGCCCGGCAAGCCAGAGGCCGAGGTAGCGCGCGTTGCGCAGCGAGCCGAGATATACCGCGCCGCTCAGCGCGGCGGCGTGAATCAGGGGCGTGCCCGAGGACGACACCAGCACCAAGGGCCGCTCCACGTCAGAGCGAGCGGCGATCGCGGCCGGGCTGTTGTTCAGGTCAAACCCCGGCGGCATGACGCCGTCGATCTCGCCGGCCAGCAGCGGCCGCTCGAGCCGGGCGGCGCGGCGGCGCGCCGCCGCGACGCTGGGCGCGGTGAAGCAGCGGCGTCCCTGTGCCACCGCGGTCACGGCGGTCGTGGTGGTGCGCACCACGTCCACCACGACGATCACGTCGCCGGCCACGAGCGCTCCTCCAGCCGGGTCGCGGAAGCATCCGATCACCACACTGCCGGCGCTCATCGGCCCACCTTTCTGAGGCAACATCGCCACACGCTGCAGTCCGCACGTCGCGGCCGTTCTGCAGTATCAGCAAGTCGGGGGCCAAGCCGGTGTGAGGTGGGGGCGGGCTAGGCGTCGCACCATGTCGCAGCGACGCCACAAACGGTGGAAGACTCAGTTCTCCAGGATCTGCTGCTCTTCCCACGCGACGTCGAACGCGCCGTTGCAACGGGTGCAGCGCATGACGTTGAGCCGCTCGCGCAGCGGCACGCGCTCGCGGCAGTTGGGGCAGACGCCGTACTCGGCTACGCCGGGGAAGCGGGACGGATTCTTGGGACGCGGCACGACCGACCAGCGGCGCGGCGGCTCGCTCATGATCTCGAGATCCGCGCGCGGAATCCCGACGCGCTCGCCCACGACGTCCACGACCGCCTCGCGCGGTCCCAGCTTCTTCACGTGGTACCAGGCACCCCGGCGCAGCGGATAGTCGACGTCGGCGGCCCGGAGCCGGGCCCAAAAGCGTCTGGGAGTCACCTTCCCCTCCTGGCCGTCGTCAGCGCCTCCCCAGGCTCAGCGGTCGGAGTCGGGTGGCGGCGCGGCGGACGGCCCAGTGATCGGGTGGGCGCGTGGTGGTCGATGCGCGTCGCAATAATAGCGCTCCACGCGGGCCGTGCGCTGTGACCGCTGGTGCGTCACCCAGCGCGCCGGCCGGCGACAACTCTTGCGCGTGGCCCAATCGTAGAAGTCGCAGCGGGGGTCGCCCATGCGGAAACCCGGCGGTGCCTTGCACTCACCGACCCGAAGGGACTGAGGCGTCCGTGCTGCGGGGCTCGAGCAGAGTGAGTTGCTGCTCCGCCATGTCGCGGCCGATCCACACAAGGTGATCGCCGCACATGATCGCATCCACGGCGTAGGGCTGCATGCCGAACGACGCGGCGTCGGAGGTACCCACGAACGTGCCCGGGAAGTGATACCAGCAGTTCACGCCGTCCGGGTGGCTGTGCACCACCCCCACCGTGCCGGACCACCCCGCGGCCTCGCAGCTCTGCGTGGGCAGGACATGCGTGCGCGTGGAGCGGGAGGGCTCGACGTCGGCGGGAGCGATGCGCTGCACCAGCACGGCGCCCCGCTCGATCGTGCCGATCATACAGCCCATGAATTCCGTGGGATACGAGCGGTACTGCAGCTCGAGATAGCGGCGTGCCTGCTCGGATAAGACGAGCGCGTGCACCGGGATGGGAGCCGCGGCCGCCGCCCTGCCTGTGCCCGCGCGCAGCCGCGCGGCCGTCGGCGCGTCCTTCCGTTCGCCGGGCTGCACCAGCCCCGGACGCACCGCCAGCACCGCCACGATGCCGCTCGCCACGAGGCCGGCACGCACCATGTGCGCGCGGAGCGGACTACGCTCAGCCACTGCTCCTCCGAACTCGGGCGCGGGGTCGTAATCAGGGTGACTCCCACCCCGACGTAACGCAAGAGCGGTGCCAAACTGCCCCCCCCGGCTCCCAACCCCACCGGTGGTGGAGGTTGGTGGAGGTTGGGGGAGGTTGGGGGAGGCTGGGGAGGTTGGGAGGGGGGGATGGGTCAGGAAGGTGCGCGCGCCTCACAACAAGACCACCGTGACGCTCTTCGAGGCCGTGGCTCTGGCGCCGTGGGCGTCTTCCACAGTGATCGTGACCGTGTGATGGGCTAGCAGAAGATCCCCGTAAGAGTGCGAGGCACTTATCGAGCCCTCGTTCGGCATCGTGAACGTGTTCGACCCGCCGTCACCCCAATCGATCGTCACGGTCCATGGACCGTCGTGATCCGCGTCGCTGAAGGACGCACCGCCCAACGAGTACAGCGCGCCGACCAAGACGGTTTCGTCCCCTCCCGCCGTCACGCTCGGCGGATGGTTCTGGGGCGGCGGCAGCGCCGTGCAGCTGATCGCGAAATCGGCGTGGCCGACGCCGCCGGCGGGGACGTTTGCGCTGCGCGGATTCTGGCCGCTCACGGCGCAGTTCGACGCGAGCCCGGTAAGCGCGACAGTGTGACTGCCGGCCGAGAGCGCGGAGAACGTGACGCCGCCGCTCGTTCCGATCGGCCGGCTGTCGCCGTCCACGGTGACCGTGTAGCCATCGGGATCGAGGTCCGAGCCGCCGGTGGTGGTCGATACCGCGAGGTCGCCGGTGGTGGGCGGGATCGCCGTGCAGGTCACCGTGAACGCGTGCGAGATCGTCTGGCCCGCAATAACCGTCACCGTGTGCGAAGTGCCCCCGCTCACGCTGCAGTTGGACGCCACACCGGAGAGAGCCACGGAGTGACTGCCGGCGGCGAGACCGGAGAACGTGACGCCGCTGCCGCCGCTGTTGGTCGGGATCGGCTGGCTGCCGGCGCCCTCTACCGTGACGGTGTAGCCATCGGGGTCG
>Ga0209059_1000166_pt1 | contig 28034 bp, 27 predicted proteins | sample GraSoiAngelo_151_FD_186165 | JGI IMG/M metagenome (GOLD analysis project Ga0209059, IMG submission 186165) | Grasslands soil microbial communities from the Angelo Coastal Reserve, California, USA - 14_1009_12_20cm (SPAdes) (version 2) | ecosystem: Environmental > Terrestrial > Soil > Grasslands ...
GCGCCTCAGCGCGACGAAAACCAGCTCCACGCCGCGGTCGTGGAGCTGATCGCGCTCGATGACGCCTACATCAAGTACTCCACCGTGCAGAACTGGTATCCGGGCGATGCGCAGGGCGTCGGCGGCATCTACAACTTCGTGACCAAGCGCGGGGAGTGCCGCGGCCGCAACGCGCACATCTCCTGGACCCAGGTCGAGACCGGCTCGGCGATCACCTGGAAGTACCCGAGCTGCGTGCTGCGCGGCGCGGGCTCGATCGGCGAGTTCTATTCGGTGGCGACGGTCAACAACCACCAGCAGGCCGATACCGGCACCAAGATGATCCACATCGGCCCGGACACGCGCAGCACCATCATCTCCAAGGGGATCTCGGCCGGTCACGGCCAGAACGCCTACCGCGGGCTCGTCAAGATCCTGCCGAGCGCGCAGGGTGCTCGGAACTTCACCCAGTGCGACTCGCTCCTCATGGGCGCTAAGTGCGGCGCGCACACCTTCCCGTACGTGGAAGTGAAGAACCCCTCGGCCACCGTCGAGCACGAGGCCAGCACGTCCAAGATCAGCGAGGACCAGCTGTTCTACTGCCTCGCGCGCGGTATCTCCGAGGAGGACGCGGTCAACATGATCGTGAGCGGCTTCTGCAAGTCGGTGTTCAAGGAGCTGCCGATGGAGTTTGCGGTCGAGGCGCAGAAGCTCCTGGGGGTGAGCCTCGAAGGCGCGGTGGGGTGATCACATGACAGCCATGCTGAGCATCAGGGATCTGCACGTCGCCGTCGAGGGCAAGGAAATCTTGAGGGGCGTCACGCTCGAGGTCGGCGCGGGCGAGGTGCACGCCATCATGGGGCCGAACGGCTCGGGCAAGAGCACGCTCGCGCACGTGCTCGCGGGCCGTCCCGGCTACGAGATCACGGCCGGCAGCGTGAGCTACGAGGGGCGCGATCTGCTCGCGCTCCCCCCGGAGGAACGCGCGCGCGAGGGCGTGTTCCTCGGCTTTCAGTATCCGGTCGAGATTCCCGGGGTGAACAACGTCTATCTGCTCAAGGCCGCCGTCAATGCGCGGCGCAAGCAGGGCGGCCTGCCCGAGGTCGACGCCTTCGAGTTCCTGGGCCTCGTGCGCGACAAGATGAAGCTCATGCACATCGAGGACGGCTTCCTGTCCCGCGGCGTGAACGAGGGCTTCTCGGGCGGCGAGAAGAAGCGCAACGAGGTGCTGCAGATGCTGGTGCTCGAGCCCAGGCTGGCGATTCTCGATGAGACCGACTCCGGGCTCGACGTGGATGCGCTCAAGCTCGTCGCCGCGGGCGTGAATTCGCTGCGCTCGCCCGAGCGCTCGTGCCTGCTCGTCACGCACTATCAGCGGCTCCTCGAGCACGTCGTACCGGACTTCGTGCACGTGCTGGTGCGCGGGCGCATCGCCCGAAGCGGCGACCGAACCCTGGCACTCGAGCTCGAACGGCGCGGCTACGACTTCCTGAGCGCCGAGGCGGCCTGAGGAAAACATGAGCGCGCCCCTCACCGCCCGAATCGCCGAGGAGCACGTGCTTGCCTCGCGTGCGCTCGCGCCCCCACCTGCCCTCGCCGCCCGGCGGCGCGCGGCGCTCGCCGCGCTCGCCGCGCAGGGCCTGCCGACCTCACGCGATGAGAACTGGAAGTACGCGAACCTCCGCCCGCTCGAGCGGCTTAAGTTCGCCCCCGCACCCGTGCAGGGCGCGCTCGCCGCCGCGGATCTTCCCGCCGCGATCCCGGGATTCGCCCGCTACGTGTTCGTGGACGGCGCGTTCGCGCCGGCCCTGTCGGCGCCGCTCGATGCCACCACCGCCCGGGTCGCACCGCTGGCCGCCGCGGCGGACGCCTCGCGGACCGCGGCCGTGCCGTCCCCGAGGCCCGCGTCCGCGGACGAGCGCTTTGCACTCCTCAACGAGGCGTTCGCCACCGATGGCGTCGAGATCCGCCTCAAGGGGCCGTCCGCTGCGGGGGCGCGCCTCGAGCTCGTGTTTGTCGCGCGCGCGGAGTCTGAGGAGGGCGCCTCCTACCCGCGGGTCGAGCTGCGCCTCGAGAGCGGTACACAGCTCACGCTCATCGAGCGGCATGTGAGCGCCGGCGCCGCGGCGAGCTTCGTGAACGGCGCCGTGACGGTCGGCCTCGGCCGCGGCGCAGCGCTCGAGCACTACCGGCTGCAGGAGCTCGCCCCGCGCGTCATCGCATTCGATACGCTGTCCGCGGCGCTCGCGGAGGAGGCCAGCTACCGGCTCTTCGGCATCGCGACGGGCGCACTGTCCTCGCGCTCGACGCTCGCGGTGCAGCTCGCCGGGGAGCGCGCCGAACTGACGCTCGCGGTGCTCTCGCTCGGCGACCGGCAGCAGGTGCTGGACGTCTTCGCGCCGGTCGAGCACACGGCCCCGCGCGCGCGCACCGAGCAGATCTTCCGCGGAATCGCGGCCGGACGCGCGCGCGTCGCCTTCAACGGCAAGATCGTCGTGGCGCCCGAGGCGCGCGGCACCGACTCGCGCCAGTCGCTGCGCGGACTGCTCGCAGGTCCGGAAGCGGAAATCGACGTGCGCCCGCAGCTCGAGATCCACACCGACGAGGTGCGCTGCAGCCACGGCGCCACCGCCGGCAAGCTCGACGACAACATGCTGTTCTACCTGCTCTCGCGCGGCCTCCCGCCCGAGGTCGCGCAGCGGCTGCTGAAATGGGCATTCCTCGAGGACGTGGTCGCGCGGATCGGCGTCCCCGAGCTGCGGCGCGACATTGAGAAGCGCCTGGCGCTGCAGGTGCCCGAGCTCGAGCCGCACACGGAGGCAGTCTGATGGCCGCCAACTTGTCTCCCGTCGCGTCGCCGGCTCTCGATGTCGAGCGGGTGCGTCGCGACTTCCCGATCCTCGACACCGTGGTCAACGGGCATCCGCTCGTGTACCTCGACAGCGCGGCATCCGCACAGCGCCCGCGCGCGGTGCTGCGCGCGGTCGAGGAGTACGAGACACATTCGCACGCCAATGTGCATCGCGGCGTGCATGCGCTCAGCCAGGCGGCCACGGCCGCCTACGAGGGGGCCCGCGAGCGCGTGCGGCGCTTCATCAACGCCCGCAGCACGCGCGAGATCATCTTCGTGCGGGGCACGACCGAGGGCATCAATCTGGTGGCGCAGGCCTGGGCCCGTCCGCGGCTGCGCCCTGGCGACGAGATTCTGATCAGCGCGCTCGAGCATCACGCCAACATCGTCCCCTGGCAGCTGGTGCGCGAGCAGACCGGCTGCACGCTCAAGGTGGCGCCGATCAACGCCCGAGGCGAGCTCGAGCTCGAGGAGTTCCTCGAGCTCCTCGGCCCGCGCACGCGCCTGGTCGGGGTGGCGCACGTCTCCAACGCGCTCGGCACCGTGCTGCCGGTGAAGCGCATCATCGAGGCCGCGCACGAGGTCGGCGCGGTGGTGCTGATCGACGGCGCTCAGGCGGTGCCGCACTCGATCGTCGACGTGCGCGCCCTCGGCGCGGATTTCTACGTCTTCTCGGGCCACAAGCTCTACGGCCCCACCGGAATCGGCGTGCTCTACGGCCGCGAGGAGCTGCTCGCGGCCATGCCGCCGTGGCAGGGGGGCGGCGACATGATCCTGACGGTGTCGTTCGAGAAGACGACCTACAACGAGCTGCCGTGGAAGTTCGAGGCCGGCACGCCCAACATCTCGGGCGCCGTGGGCCTGGCCGCCGCCATGGACTACCTCGAGAGCCTGGGCCTCCCGGCGGTCGCTGCGCACGAGCAGCGGCTGCTCGAGCTCGCGACCGCGGAGCTCACGCGGCTGCCCGGTATCGAGATCATCGGCACCGCGGCGCACAAGGCCTCGGTGCTGTCCTTCACCATGAAGGGCGTGCACCCCCACGATCTCGGCACGGTGCTCGACGCCGAGGGCATCGCCGTGCGCACCGGGCATCACTGCGCCATGCCGGTCATGACCTTCTTCGGCCTGCCGGCCACCGCGCGCGCCTCGTTCGCGTGCTACAACACCGAGCACGACGTGAGCGAGCTGGTGCGGGCGCTCGGCAAGGCGCGCGAGGTGTTCGTCTGATGGATCTCAAGGAGCTCTACCGCGACGTGATCCTGGATCACAACCGGCACCCGCGGAACTTCGGCCGCATCGAGTCGGCGGACCGCAGCGCCCAGGGGCACAACCCGCTGTGCGGCGACGAGCTGTCGTTGTTCTTGCGCATGAACGGCACTCGAGTGGAGGACATCCGCTTCGAGGCCAGGGGTTGCGCCATCTCGACCGCCTCGGCCTCGCTGATGAGCGAAGCGGTCAAGGGCAAGGAGCGGGCCGCGATCCGCGAGCTGTTCGAGGAGGTGCACCGCCTCCTGACGCGTCACGACGAGGTGCCGGCAGCCTCGCTCGGCAAGCTGGCGGCGCTCTCCGGGGTGCGCGAATTCCCCGCGCGGGTGAAGTGCGCGAGCCTCTGCTGGCACACACTCAATGCGGCGCTCGATCACGACGCCGCGACGGTCTCCACCGAATAGGCCCGGAACGCTCCCCACGATGCGCAGACACGAGAACGAGCCCTTCGTAGTCAACCGCGAGGTGCGTGCGGTGGTCGTCCCCGCCGGCCAGGAGGTGAAGCTCAAGCCCGGACAGGCGGGCTACATCACCCAGGCGCTCGGCGGCAGCTTCACCGTGTACCTCGAGGGGAACCTGTTCCGCATCGCGGGGGAGGATGCCGACGCCATCGGCCAGGAGGCGGTCAAGCCACCCGAGCTGCCGCCGAATGCCAGCGAAGAGGATGTCCGCAAGCTCGCCTGGGAGCAGATGCGCAGCTGCTACGATCCTGAGATCCCCATCAACATCGTCGACCTCGGGCTGGTGTACGGTTGCGACGTCACGCAGAACGAGGATGGCACCCGCGCCGTGGACGTCAAGATCACACTTACCGCCCCCGGATGTGGCATGGGCGATATCCTGGTCGAGGACGTGCGCGACAAGATCCAGCGGATCCCGACGGTGCGCGAGGCGCGCGTCGAGCTCACCTTCGATCCGCCCTGGAACCAGACCATGATGTCCGAGGCCGCGCGCCTGCAAACCGGGATGTTCTGATACGCCTGCCGCGCCCGCCGCCATGAGCTCAGCCTGGATCGACATCGGCGGCGCCGACGCCGTCGGCGAATCGCTACCCCTCTCCGCCGAAGTCGACGGCGTGCCGGTGATCGTCGTACGCTGCGGCACCGAGCTGTACGCCGTGGAAGACCGCTGCACGCACGACGGCGAGTCGCTCGCCGGAGCGGAGGTGGAAGACTGCCAGGTCGTCTGCCCGCGCCACGGTTCGCACTTCTGCCTGCGCACCGGCGAGGCGCTCACCCCGCCCGCCTACGAGCCGTTGCGCACCTACCGCGCGCGCATCGAGAACGGCCGCGTGCTGGTGGAGAGTCCCTCGTGAGGCACGGCGCATGAAGCGGCTGACTCTCATGCGTCACGCGGACGCGCGCTGGAACGATCCCGCCCTGCCGGATCTCGAGCGTCCCCTCAACCGCCGCGGAGCGGCCGCGGCGGAAGCGATGGCGCGCCGCCTGCTCGCGCTCGAGCTCGTTCCGGATCTGCTGCTCGCGAGCCCGGCGCGCCGCACCCGGCAGACCGCCGAGATCGTGGCACGGGAGCTGTCGCTGGCGCCGCGGCGCGTGGTGCACGAGGAGACGCTGTACCTGGCGAGCGCGCCGGACATGCTGGAGCTGGCGCAGCGCACCGGCCCGCGCATCGCGCACCTGCTCATCATCGCTCACAATCCGGGCGTATCGGAGCTGGTGCAGCTGCTGATGCCGAAGGAGGAAGCACAGGCTCTCGCCGCGGGTGCGGTGTGCTCGATCGCCTTCAACGCCCCGCAGTGGTCCGCCATCGGCCCGGCCGCGGTCACCGGCGTGCAGTGCGAAAAACCCCCATCGCGCTTGTTTGGACTGCTGTAGCCGACAGCCGCGTTACGGCCGACCCTGAGTGAGCCGGGCGGGCCGCTTCAGCACTCCGGCACGTTGACCGCGAGTCCTCCCTGGGAGGTCTCCTTGTATATGGTGGACATGTCGGCACCGGTCTGGCGCATGGTGGCGATGACCTGATCGAGCGACACCTTGTGGGTGCCGTCGCCGCGCATGGCCAAGCGCGCGGCGTTGATGGCCTTGACCGCGCCCATGGCATTGCGCTCGATGCAGGGGATCTGCACGAGCCCCGCGACCGGATCGCAGGTCAGCCCCAGATTGTGCTCCATGCCGATCTCAGCGGCGTTCTCGATCTGCTCGGCAGTCCCGTGCAGCGCCGCTACGAGTCCCGCGGCCGCCATGGAGCAGGCGACCCCGACTTCCCCCTGGCAGCCCATCTCCGCCCCCGAAATGGAGGCGTTGCGCTTGTAGAGCATGCCCATCGCCGCCGCCACGAGCAGGAAGCGCAGCACGCCGTCGTCGTTGGCGCCCGGCTCGAAGCGCCGGTAGAAGTGCAGCACGGCCGGCACGATGCCGGCGGCCCCGTTGGTCGGCGCCGTCACGACGCGTCCACCCGCGGCGTTCTCCTCGTTCACCGCGAGCGCGTAGGCGTTCACCCAATCCATGACGTCGAGGGGTCGCCCGCTCGCGCTCTCGGTCAGGATGCGATAGAGCCTCGGGGCCCGGCGGCGCACCTTGAGGACTCCCGGAAGGAGCCCCGACTGGCGGAAGCCGCGCTCGACGCAAGCCTGCATCACCTGCCAGATGTGCATCAGCTTCGCGCGCACCTCGGCCTCGCTCGCGAGTGCGCGCTCGTTCGCGAGAATGAGCTCGTACATCTCGAGCCCGTGCTCGCGACAGAGCCCGAGCAGCTGCGCCCCGGAGGCGAAGGGGTATGGCGGCGCGGCGTGGGCGCGCGCCTCGCGCGCTTCCTCCTCGTCGCCGCGCACGATGAAGCCGCCGCCGATGGAATAGTAGTCCTCCTCGCGGAGCCTCTGGCGGTCGGCGCCGAGGGCTGTGAAGCGCATGCCGTTCGAGTGCCGCGGCAGTCGCTCGTGCCGCATCAGCAGGAGCTGCATCGGCTCATCGAACGCGATCTCGTGCTCGCCGAGCAGGCGCAGCCTCGAGGTGCTGCGGATGCGCTGCACGGTGGGCTCGAGGCTGTCCGGATCGATCGTCTCGGGCTGTGCGCCTTCGAGTCCCACGAGGACCGCCCGATCGGTCCCATGGCCGACGCCGGTGAGCGCCAGAGAGCCATAGAGGCGCACGGCGATCTCCCGCGTCGCGGGCATGAGCCCATCGCGCTTCAACCCCGAAGCGAACTCGCGCGCCGCGCGCATCGGTCCCATGGTGTGGGAGCTCGAGGGCCCGATGCCCACCTTGAAGATGTCGAAGACGCTTAGGCTCATGAGACACCTGTGGGCTGCCCGCGCGCGAGCCCCGTGCCCCGCGCCTTCAGGGAGTCTGCACCCCTGGCGCACACCCCGGATTGATTTACGGCGACCTGCAGCGGCTCAAAAGCGACCCGCGCGCGGGCAGCGGAGGCGTGCTTGGGCGAAGCTCGGGGCGCGAGGGCTCGAGGGTCGGAGCGTGAGGGCTCAAGTATACTTCGTTTCATGAACGAGGCCGTGATCGGACGCCTGCGCGGGGAGCTCGCAGGCCTCAGGGAGCAGGGTCTGTACAAGACCGAGCGCGTGCTCGCGAGCCCCCAGGGCGGCGTGGTGCGCGCCGGCGACCGCGACGTCATCAACCTGTGCGCCAACAACTACCTGGGGCTCGCCAACCACCCGGCGGTGCGGGCCGCGGCCCAGCGGGCGATCGACGAGCACGGCTACGGCATGGCCTCGGTGCGCTTCATCTGCGGCACGCAGACGAGTCACAAGGCGCTCGAGGAGCAGCTCGCCCGCTTCCTCGGCACCGAGGACGTGATCCTGTACTCCTCGTGCTTCGACGCCAACGGGGGCCTGTTCGAGACGCTGCTCGATGAGCGCGACGCGGTGATCTCGGACGCCCTCAATCACGCGAGCATCATCGACGGCATCCGCCTGTGCAAGGCTCAGCGTTACCGCTACGCCAACGGCGACATGGGCGAGCTCGAGCAGTGCCTGAAACAAAGCGCGACCGCGCGCACGCGTCTCATCGCCACCGACGGCGTGTTCTCGATGGACGGCTTCATCGCGAAGCTCGCGGAGATCTGTGATCTCGCGTCGCGCTACGACGCCCTGGTGATGGTCGATGATTCGCACGCCACCGGCTTCATGGGAGCCACCGGCCGGGGCACTCCCGAGCACTGCGGGGTCGCCGAGCGGGTCGACATACTCACCGGCACCCTCGGCAAGGCGCTCGGCGGCGGCACCGGCGGCTATGTGGCCGCGCCTCGCGAGCTCATAGAGTGGCTGCGGCAGCGCTCTCGCCCTTACCTGTTCTCGAACAGCATCCCGCCGGTCGTGGCCGCGGCGAGCCTCGCGGTGCTGGACCTCCTCGAGCGCACCCCGCAGCTGCGCGCGCAACTCCTCGAGAACACGCGCTTCTTCCGTTCCGGCCTCGAGAGCGCCGGCTTCGATCTCAAGCCCGGGGAGCATCCGATCATTCCGGTCATGATCGGGGATGCGGCGCTCGCCGCCCGCATGGCCGACAGGCTCCTCGAGCGCGGCGTGTACGTCATCGGCTTCTCCTATCCGGTGGTGCCGAAGGGGCAGGCACGCATCCGCACTCAGATGTCCGCGTCCCTGACGCGGGGGCAGCTCGAGCAGGCGCTCGGGGCCTTCCGCGAGGTCGGTCGCGAGCTCGGCGTGCTCAAAGGCAGGCCATGAAAGCACTGGTAAAGCAGCAGGCGGCGCCGGGGATCTGGCTCGAGGACGTTCCGGAGCCCCGGGTCGGACCGAACGACGTGCTGATCGAGATCGCCAAGACCGCGATCTGCGGCACCGACATGCACATCTACAACTGGGATCCCTGGGCGCAGAAGACCATCCCGGTGCCGATGGCGGTGGGCCACGAGTACTGCGGGCGCATCGTCGAGATCGGCTCGGAGGTGAACGGCCTGAAGAGCGGCGATCGCGTCTCCGGCGAGGGCCACATCACCTGCGGCTACTGCCGCAACTGCCGCGCCGGCCGCCGGCACCTGTGCCGTAACACGGTCGGAGTTGGAGTCAACCGACCGGGCGCCTTTGCCCAGTACCTGGCGATTCCGGCCGGCAACGCCTTCAAGCTCCCCGATTCGATCACGGACGACATCGCCGCCATCCTCGATCCTTTCGGCAATGCCACCCACACGGCCCTCGCCTTCAACGTCGTCGGCGAGGACGTGCTGATCACCGGCGCGGGCCCGATCGGCATCATGGCGACCGCGGTGGCCCGCTTCACCGGGGCGCGCCACGTCGTCATCACCGACGTCAACGACTATCGCCTCGAGCTCGCACGGCGGATGGGCGCGACGCGCGCCATCAACGTGCGGCGGGACTCGCTCGACCTGACGATGCAGGATCTCGGGATGCAGGAGGGCTTCGACGTCGGCCTCGAGATGTCGGGCAATGCGACCGCGCTACGCGAAATGCTGCGCACCATGCATCACGGCGGCTCGGTCGCCATTCTCGGCATCCCGCCCGAGGACACCGCCATCGACTGGAATCAGGTGATCTTCAAGGGCCTGACCCTCAAGGGCATCTACGGCCGCGAGATGTTCGAGACCTGGTACAAAATGGCGAGCCTGCTGCAGAGCGGACTGAAGCTCGAGCCCGTAATCACCCATCACTTCGCGGTGCAGGAATATCTCAAGGGCTTCGAGACCATGGGGTCGGGGAAGTCCGGCAAGGTGATCCTCGACTGGTCGACGCTCTAGCCTGGCGCTAACGCACTTCGCAGAAGCAGTAGGCGTACAGGCGGTTCGGCGCGCTGAAACGGCTGAGCTTCGCCACCTCGCGCGTCACGGGGTCGAAACGGCGGGCCAGCTGGCTCAGGGCGCGCTCGTCCGGGCCGGCCAGGAAGGACACCCGCGCCGTGTCCCGCAGCTGCAGCACCAGCTGCTGCGCCCAGGTGAGCTCGGGCTCGATGAACTCGGCCGCGTAGTCGGTGAGCTTCGCGCGCCGCGCCGCGGCCTTCACGGCATCGCCGAAGGAGCCGATGTGATCGACGAGCCCCACGCGGTGCGCATCCGTGCCGGCCCACACCCGTCCCTGGGCGATCGCGTCGATCTGCTCGCGGGTCTTGTTGCGCCCCCTGGCCACGCGCGCCACGAACTCGTCGTAGCCGCGGCTGATCTGCGACTGCAGGAACGCTCGCACTTCCTCGCCGAGCGGACGATCGATGCGCAGCTGGCCCGAGAGCGGCGTCGTCCCCACACCGTCGACGCTCACGCCGACCTTGCCGAGCGTCTTGTCGAGGGTTGGCACGATCGCGAATATGCCGATCGAGCCGGTGAGCGTCGCCGGGCTCGCCCAGATCTCGTCTGCCGGCGCCGCGATGTAATAGCCGCCTGAAGCCGCGTAGCCGCTCATCGACACGACGAGGGGCTTGCCGGCGGCGTGCAGCGCCAGCAGCTCCCGATAGATCTGCTCGGACGCGAGCACGCTGCCGCCGGGGCTGTTGACCCGCAGCACCACCGCCTTCACGTCCTTGTCGAGACGCACCTCGCGGATCAGCCGGGCGGTGGACTCTCCGCCCACCGTACCCGGCGGCTGATCTCCATCGAGGATGTTACCCGCCGCCACGATGACGCCGACGCGCGGCTTACCGGCCGCCCGTGCCTTCTTCTCGGCGCGCGCGTAACGCACGTAGTCGGAGGCCGAAACGGACTTGAAGGAGCCGCTCGTGTCGTCGCGTCCTACCAGCTCGATGAGGCGCTGCTCGGTCTCGAGCCGCGACTTGACACCGGTGACGAGCTGCGCCCGCAGCGCCACCTGCGCCGCATCGCCGCCCGCCGCGGGCACGCTCTTCGCGAACGATCCCACGTATTGGGCGAGCGCATCGGAGGGGAGCTTGCGCGCGCGGGTCACGGCTTCCTGGTAGCTGCTCCACAGCGCGTTCAGGTAGCTCCGGCTCTCCTCGCGATCCTCGGCTGACATGCCCGTGCGCGTGAAGGGCTCCACCGCGCTCTTGAAGGCCCCGACGCGGAACACGTTGATGTCCACGCCGAGCTTGTCGAGCGCCCCCTTGAGATAGGTTGGATAGCGGTCGTAGCCGGTGAGCAGCACGAAGCCCATCGGATCGAGGTAGACCTCATCGGCCTGGGCGGCGAGGTAGTAACGCTCCTGCGTGAACTCGGTGCCGTAGGCGATCACTTTCTTGCCGCTGGCGCGGAACTCGCGCAGCGCGTTGGCGAGCTCTTCGAGCGTCACCTGAGTGGCGCCCTCGAATTTCTCCAGATCGAGCGCCAGCACCGGGATGCGTGTGTCGCTGGCCGCGGCGTGGATCGAGTCGGTCAGGTCCCAGAGCAGAGTCTCGGCATGGCCCTCGCCGCGCGCCTCCTGCAAGGCGCGCTCCACGGGAGCGCCCGAGAGCTGCTCGACCAGCTCGCCCTGCGGAGCGACGAGCAGCGCCGCCTTCGAGGGGATACGCGGCACCGCGCCGCGCAGCGCCCCCACGACGATGGCGAGGATCACCAGCAGCAGGACGAGATGCAGAACCTTGCGCAGCGCGTCGAGGCCGCGCCACAGGCCGGAGAAAAAGGATCGCACCGTCATGGTCGGCCGGTCAGACCTTCTCCTCGATCCTCGCAGCCTTGCCCGACAGATCGCGCAGGTAATAGAGCTTGGCGCGGCGGACGCTCCCGCGGCGCTTCACGGCGATCTCGCTGATCGCGGGACTATAGGTCTGGAAGACCCGCTCGACGCCCTCGCCGTGTGAGATCTTGCGCACCGTGAACGAGGAGTTGAGTCCGCGGTTGCTGCGCGCGATCACGACGCCCTCGTAGGCCTGGACGCGCTCGCGGTCGCCCTCCACCACCTTCACCTGCACGACCACGGTGTCGCCCGGCTTGAAGTCCGGGATCTCGCGGGTCATGCGCTGCTTCTCGATTTCCTGAATTATGTTGCTCATGTCAGTCACCTCGATCTTCATCTTCCGGCCGCACTTGCGGCCCCTGCGCCAGCATCACTACTGGCGCCGGTTTGGAACTCATCCAGTGCGCGCCGCGCCTCGCCCGTGAGCCGCGCTTGGGCGAGCAGGTCGGGCCGGCGCTCGGCGGTGCGGGCCACCGACTGCTCGAGCCGCCAGCGGCGGATGTCGGCATGATCTCCCGACAGCAGCACCGGCGGCACGCTCCGCCCTTCGAACACCTCGGGGCGCGTATAGTGCGGCCCCTCGAGCAAGCCCTGCACAAACGAATCGTCAAGGCTCGAGCGCTCATCGCCCAGCGCGCCCGGCAGCAGCCGCGCCAGCGCATCGATCACCGTCAGCGCCGGCAGCTCCCCGCCCGACACCACGTAGTCGCCGACCGACAGCTCGAGATCGATGCCGAGCTCGATCACGCGCTCATCGACGCCCTCGTAGCGTCCGGCGAGCAGCAGCACGCCGGGTAACGCCGCCAGCTCCTGCGCCTGCGCCTGCCGGAACGGCCGGCCCTGCGCCGATAAATACACCCGCGGACTCCCCGCCGGCAGCCGCGCATGCGCTGCGCGGATCGCCGCCAGCAGCGGCTCGGGCTTCATCACCATGCCCGGACCGCCCCCGTAGGGACGGTCATCCACCGTACGGTGCGCGTCGGTCGTGTGAGCGCGCGGGTCTTCCGTCCCGACGCTCAGGAGCCCCCGACCGATGGCTCGCCCCACGATGCCAAACTCGAGGGCCACCGCGATCATGCGCGGGAACAGCGTGACCACCTCGATCTTCATGGGGCCTTCTATGCCAGCTCCGCAGGCCAGTCCACCAGAATCGTGCGCGCAGCGAGGTCCACCCTGCGCAGATGCTTCGGTGCCGCCGGCACCCAGTGCTCGCCTCCGCCCGGGGCCTGCGTCACCATCACCGCGCCGCTCGGGGTGTCCACAAAGTGGCTGACGCTGCCGAGCTCCGCCCCCTCGAGGTTGCGCACGCTGAAGCCCACCAGGTCCGCACGGTAGTACTCCCGCTCGCCCGGCGGCGGCAGCGCCGCACGATCGACCTCGACGACCGCGCCAGTGAGCGCTGCGGCCTCCTCCCGATCCTTCACGCCCTCGAGCTGCGCGATCAGCCGGCCGGCGTGCGCCCGCCCCTCAACGAGGCGGCGCGTCACGCGCTCACCGCTCGCCAGCCTCAAAACCCACTCCCGGTACTCCAGCAGGCCTTGCGGAGGGTCCGTGTGCGATTCGACGTGGATCCAGCCCTTGAGGCCGTAAGGCGCACCCAGGCGCCCCAGCTCGATCCACGTCACGGCTGCTTCAGGCGGCCGCCCGCGAGGCCCGGTCAGGCCGTCGCCTGTTTCCTGTAGGAGGCGACCAGGCTCCGCACGCGGTCGGACGGCTGCGCGCCCTTTCCAACCCAATAGTCGATGCGCGGCAGATCGAGCCTGAGCTTCTCTACGCCGCGGCGGGCAACTGGATTGAAGAACCCCACGTGCTCGAGGCTCGGGCCGCCCTGGCGCTTGCGGCTGTCGGTAACCACGACGTGATAGAAGGGCTGGTTAGTCCCCCCGCGCCGCGTCAGGCGAATCGTGACCATGATCGTATCGCTCTCATTCCGGGCGGACGACCCAAAGCGAGGGCCGCCCAAAAAAGAACGCGGATTCTACGCAAGCCGCGATTCCTGCGCCAGTTTTTCTAGTTTCCGCCCGAGCCCGGGAACCCGGGGGGCAGCCCGCCCTTGAGGGCCCCCACGAGTCGCTGCAGCCGCCCGCCCTTCATGCTCTTCATGACGCGCTGCATCTCCTGGAACTGCTTCAGCAGCCGGTTCACGTCCTGCACCTGCGCGCCCGAGCCCTTGGCGATGCGACGGCGCCGCGAGCCGTCGATGATCGAGGGGTTGCGCCGCTCGCGGGGAGTCATGGAATTGATGATGGCGATCTGCCGGCGCAGCTCCCGGTCGCCCTGATCGGCCGACGCCGCGCCCTTGCGTACCGCGGCTCCCGGCAGCTTCTCGAGCAGCGCCCCCACCCCGCCCATCTTCTGCAACTGCTCGAGCTGGCTCTTCAGGTCGCCCATGTCGAAGCCGCGGCCCTGGAGCGCCTTGCGCGCCAGCCGCTCGGCCTCCTCGGCGCCGACCTGGCGGTGAACCTGCTCGACCAGGCTCACGACATCGCCCATGCCGAGAATGCGGGACGCCATGCGCTCGGGCTCGAAGGGCTCGAGCGCCTCGGTCTTCTCGCCGACGCCAAGGAACAGGATCGGCTTGCCGGTCACCTCGCGCACCGAGAGCGCCGCGCCCCCGCGCGCATCCCCGTCCGCCTTGGTGAGGATGACACCGGTGAGGTCGAGCGCCGCGCCGAAGGCGCGCGCGGCGTTCACCGCGTCCTGGCCGGCCATGGCATCCACGACGAACAGCCGCTCGGCGGCGCCCACGGCGGCGTCGATCTCGCGCACTTCCGCCATGAGGCTCTCGTCGACGTGCAGCCGCCCGGCGGTGTCGACGATGAGCGCATCGAACACGCCGCTGCGGGCGCGCGCGAGCGCCGCCTGGGCGATGGCCGCCGGCGCGGCATCGCCCGCGGCCGCGAAATACTCCGCGTGGACCTGGCTCGCGAGGCGCTCGAGCTGCAGCATCGCGGCCGGCCGGCGCACGTCGGTGCTCGCGAGCAGCACACGCTTGCGCTCGCGCTCGATCAGCCAGCGCGCCAGCTTCGCGGCCGTAGTGGTCTTGCCGGCGCCCTGCAGGCCCGCCAGCAGCAACACCGCCGGCGGCTGAGCGCGCAGCGTCCAGCGCGCGGTCGAGCCTCCCATGAGGCGCACCAGCTCCGCGTGCAATAGGCCGATGAAGGCCTGACCCGGCGTCAGACTCGAGAGCACCTCGGCGCCGAGCGCTTTGGCCCTGACCGTGTCGATGAACGACTTGACCACCGGCAGCGCCACGTCCGCCTCGAGCAGCGCAATGCGCGCCTCGCGCAGCGTCTCGGCCACGTTCGCATCGGTGATGCGGCCGCGGCCGCGCAGACTCTCGATGGCGCGCGCGAGCCGCGCGGTCAGATGATCGAACATCCGCGGATTATAGTAGGGTGCGAACCGTGGTTTTTCCGCCGGCGCCCGAGCTTCTATGCTAGCGCGTCCGCCAAGCGAGGAATGCCGCCTTGAACGCCGCTCTCGACGCCCCGCTGCTGCTGGCGCTGCTGGTGCTGCTCGTCATCGTCGCCTTCTCCTCCGGCACCGAAGTCGCCATGCTCTCGGTCAATCGCTATCGCATCCGGCACCGCGCGCAGGCGGGCTCGGGCGCGGCGCGTACTCTGGAGCGGCTGCTGCAGAAGCCCGACGACTGGCTGGGCGCGAACCTGGTCATCCTCGCCGCCGCGAGCGTCTTTGCCTCCGCCATCGCCACCATCCTCGCCCAGCGCACCGGCTACCCCTATGCCGTGCCGCTCACCGGCGCCCTGCTCACCATCGTGGTGATCGTGTTCTGCGAGCTCGCGCCGAAGATCTACGCGGCCGCAAATCCCGAAAGCGTGGCGCTGCACGCCGCGGGCATCTACCGCGTGCTGGTGCTGGTGGCGCGCCCGGCGCTGTGGCTCACCAACAGCGTGGCGCGCGGCTTCCTGCGCCTGTTCCGCGTGGCGCGCGCCACCGCGGGCCCTCACGCGTTGAGCGCCGAGGAGCTGCGTCTCGTCGTGACCGAGGCCGCCCCGGTGATCCCCGCGCGTCACCGGCAGATGCTGCTGTCGATCCTGGACCTCGAGCGCATCACGGTGAACGACATCATGATCCCGCGTCAGGAAATCTCGGGCATCGATGTGAGGGAGAGCTGGGAGGACATCCTCGATCAGCTACAGCAGACTCCGCACACGCGGCTGCCGGTGTACGAGGGCGAGCTCGACAACCTCATCGGCCTCGTGCACATGAAGCGTGTGGCGCACGAGCTGGTCCGCGGCACACTCACCCGCGAGCGGCTGATCGAGGTCGCCCGCGGCCGCGAGGCGTACTTCGTACCCGAGGGCACCGCCCTCAACGTGCAGCTCGTGCAGTTCCAGCGCAATCGCCGCCGCCTCGCCTTCGTCGTCAACGAGTACGGCGACATCGAAGGGCTGGTCACGCTCGAGGACATTCTCGAGGAGATCGTGGGCGAGTTCACGAGCGACCCTGCCACCGTGACGCACAAGGACGTGCATACCGAGCGCCCCGGGGTCTTCATCGTGAACGCCAGCGCCACGATCCGCGCGCTCAACCGCTCGCTCGGGTGGCAGCTGCCGACCGGGGGCCCGAAGACCGTGAACGGGTTGCTGCTCGAGCAGCTCGAGACGATTCCGGACTCGGGCACCATGGTGCGGGTGGGCAACTACGAATTCGAGGTGCTGCAAGTGGGGGACAACGCCGTTCGCACTGTGCGCGTGCGAGTGCCAGCGGCCCCGAAAGCGGTGCTGCCGGTGAGCCGCGCGCCCTGATCGCGCCGCGCGCCGCCGAAGGTGCGGAAGACGCGGCCTCGCCCCTGGCAGTGCGGGCATTCGCTAAGGTTACCGGCCCTGAGGCCGGGGGCCCGGATGCCACCGCGGGGGGTGCGATTTTGGGCTAGGATTCGCGCCCGGGGGGGCCTTGATTGGCTTCTTTTGTGACAAAAGCCACCCGGCCTCCCTGCCGGCGATGCTAGCGTATGGCGGCTCGGGATCGGGGACGGGATCAGTGACGCGTATCACAGTTGGCAGAGCATTGCTTGGGTGAGGGCGCAGCATGAGCTTGCGCAACAAGCTACGCTTCGTGGGCCTCACCGACACCGGCAAGGTCCGCGAGCACAACGAGGACACGATTGCCGTCGATCCCGACATTGGACTGGTGGTGCTGGCCGACGGCATGGGCGGCTACAACGCCGGCGAAGTCGCGAGCGGCATCGCCGTCAAGACGATCGTCAACCTGGTGCGCGAGCACGTCGAGCGTGAGGACCTGGCAGTGCCCGATCGCGAGTCGGGACTGTCCCGAGCCAACATCATCCTGCGCGATGCGATCAGCCGCGCCAACAAGATCATCTATCAGACCTCGCGCACGCAGCCCCAGTGCGAAGGCATGGGGACCACGGTGGTCGCGGCGCTGTTCTTCGACAACAAGGTCACCATCGCGCACGTCGGTGACTCGCGGCTGTACCGCCAGCGCGGCGACAAGTTCGAGCAGGTGACCATGGACCATTCCCTGCTGCAGGAGCTCGTCGACCGGGGCTTCTATTCCGCCGAGGAGGCGCAGCGCGCGGGCAACAAGAACTATGTGACGCGCGCCCTGGGCGTCGAGCAGAGCGTGGACGTGGAGATCCAGGAGGTGCCGACGAGCAAGGGGGAGCTGTTCATCCTATGCTCGGACGGGCTCTCGGACATGGTCGAGGACGAAGATATTCACTTAACGATAAACACCTTTAGTGCTAATCTGGATACGGTCGCCAAGCAGTTGATTCAACTGGCCAACGACAATGGAGGCCGGGACAACGTATCCGTGGTCATGGCGCACATCGTCGATGCGTTCCCGGCTCGCACTAAGATGTTCGACAGAATTCTGGGTTGGTTCGGCTGATACGCGATAAAGGCTAAAGCACATGGCAAGGTTGGTCTTGAGCCTGGACGGCTCGGTGATGGCGGAATACAACATGAACAAGGAGCGGTACACGATCGGCCGGCTCCCCGACAACGATATCCGCATCGATAACGCCGCCGTCAGCGGTCACCACTCGCTGATCATCAACATCCTCAACGACTCGTTCCTCGAGGATCTGAACAGCACCAACGGCACGTACGTCAACGGCAAGCTGATCAAGAAGCATGCGCTGCAGCACGGCGACGTCATCACCGTCGGCCACCATCAGCTGCGATTCGTCGAGGACGACGAGGCGCAAGATGAGTTCGAGAAGACCATGGTCATCCAGCCGTCCGCACGGCCGCTGGAGAAGCTGCGCACCGCGGCGGAGGCCGCCGAGCAGACGGTCGGGTCGCTCTCGACGACCGGGCGTGCGCGCGCCCTTTCGAATGGCGCCGCGGCGCTCAAGAAGGCGAAGCTCCAGGTGCTCTCGGGCGCTTTCGCGGGTCGCGAGGTGGAGCTCAGCAAGGCCCTCACCACGCTCGGGCGACCGGGCGTGCAGGTGGCCGCCATCACCCGGCGGGCCGAGGCCTACTACATCGTGCACGTCGACAGCGGCAAGCCGAACGATTATCCGCTGCTCAACGGCACGCCGATCGGTTCCCAGGCGACGCGCCTCTCGGACAACGACGTCATCCAGCTCGCCGGCGTCAAGATGGGGTTCTTCGTGAACTGACCGCACCTGGCGCGGCGCAGCAGGCCTCGCCTCCTGCACCGCGGCTCGGCGGCCCGCGGCGTCCGTCAGGCGCGGTTGACCACCAGTCGCACGCGCTGGCTCACGGCGCACAGCAGCTCGTAGGGAATGGTGCCGGCGTTGCGCGCCACTTCCTCCACCGCGAGTCCCGGCCCCCAGAGCAGCACCGGTGTGCCGACGCGCACGCCGGCGAGCTCCGACACGTCGACCGCCATCATGTCCATCGACACCCGGCCCGCGAGCGGAGCGCGCCGTCCGTCGATGAGCACCGGCGCGCCGCCGCCCAAGCTCCTGTGCAGGCCGTCGCCATAGCCGGCCGCGATGACGGCGATGGCCGAATCGCGCTTAGCGACCCAGGCGCCGCCGTAGCCGACGCGCTCGCCGCGCGCGACGCGCCGCACGGCGATCACCGAGCTCTCGAGGCGCATCACGGGCTCGAGGCCCAGGTCCGCCGCGATACAGTCGTCGAAGGGCGAAGCCCCGTAGAGGGCGATTCCCGGGCGCACCCAGTCGCACCCCAGCGCCACGGCGCCGAAGAGGCCGGCTGAGTTGGCGATGCTCACGGCGTACGGGAGACTGCGTGTTGCGTCCCGGAAGCGCTGGAGCTGCGCGCGCGTCACGGCATCGTCCCGCTCATTGGCGCAGGAGAGGTGCGTGAGGAGGCGCAGCTCGCTCGGCGCAGGACTCAAGCGCCGCAAGCGCTCGAGCACCGCGGCGGACTCGCCCGGCGGAAACCCGAGACGATTCATGCCGGTGTCGATCTTGACCCAGAGCACGAAGCGCTGCGCGCCGCCCGAGCACTCGAGGAGCTCGATTTGCGAGACATCGTGCACCACGAGCTGGAGGCGCTGCCGCGCGGCCTCCTCGAGCTGCTCGGCGCCGAACACGCCCTCGAGGAGCACGATCGGTTGAGTAATGCCGCCGGCGCGCAGCGCCACCCCCTCCTCGAGGCGCGCTACGCCGAAAGCGTCGGCGGCCTGCAGCGCGAGCGCCGTCGGCAGCAGCCCATGCCCGTAGGCGTTGGCCTTGACCACCGCCATGACGCGGGCGCTGCCGGCGCGCGCGCGGACCACACTGAGGTTGTGCTGCAGAGCGTTGGTGTCGATGACGGCGCGGATCGACCCGCTCACCGCAGGACACCTTCCGCGTAACTGTCGGACGCGTAGTTGGCGAAGCGCGTGAACTGCCCCTGGAAGGTGAGCAGGAAGGTTCCGATCTCGCCGTTGCGGTGCTTGACGAGATCGATCTCGGCGACGCCTTTCTTCGTGGTGTTGCGGTCGTAAACCTCTTCGCGGTAGATGAGCAGGATCATGTCGGCTTCCTGCTCGATCGCGCCCGATTCCCTCAGATCCGACATCACCGGCCTCTTGTGCTCGCGCTGCTCGACCGCACGGTTCAACTGCGACAGAGCAATCACCGGTACCTGCATTTCCTTGGCGAGCGTCTTCAATCCCCGGGAAATTTCCGCAATCTCGGTGGCGCGGTTCTCCTGCGTGCCCGGCACCTGCATCAGCTGCAGGTAATCGACCACGATGAGACTCAAGCCATGCTCGCGCTTGACGCGCCTCGCCCGCGCGCGCAGCTCCGTCGGATTCAGCGCCGGAGTCTCGTCGACGAAGATCTTGGCCTCCGAGAGCTGGCTGGTGGCGCCCGTGATCCGCACCCAGTCGTCATCGGAGATCTTGCCGCTGCGCAGGTTGTTGAGCGGGACGCCGCCGATCGAGGCGAGCATGCGGGTGATCACCTGCTCGGAGGGCATCTCCATGCTGAAGATCGCCACCGAGGCGCGGGTGCCGGGATGCACGGCGGCGTACTCGGCCATGTTGACGGCGAGCGTCGTCTTGCCCATCGACGGGCGCCCCGCGACGATGACCAGGTCTCCGGGGCGCAGGCCGCCGGTGAGCTTGTCGAAGTCGGTGAACCCGGTCGGGAGCCCGCGCAGCTTGTCGGGATTCTGGTGCCACTCATCGATCTGGTCGATGACACCGGGCAGGAGCTGGCGCACCGCAACGGCGCCCTCGCGCTTGCGGAAGCTCCCTTCGGCGATGTCGAAGACGCGCTGCTCGGCGCGGTCGACCAGGTCGCGCGCGCTCTCGCCCTTGTTGTTATACACCTCGGCGGCGATGTCGGTGCCGGCGCGGATCAGCTGCCGCAGCAGCGAGCGCTCGCGCACGATCTCCGCGTAGGCGCGCACGTTGGCAGCCGTCGGGGTGTCACGGGCGACGGAGCCGAGATAGGCGAGTCCGCCGGCGGACTCGAGCTTACCGGTGCTCTCGAGATGCTGGGAGACCGTGACGACATCGCACGGCTTGCCCGCGCCCGCGAGGGCGCCGATGGCGTCGAAGATCAGCTGGTGATCGGGCCGGTAGAAGTCCTGCTGCGTGACGACGTCGGCGACGTTCTCCCAGGCGGCGGGATCCAGCAGCAACCCGCCGAGCACCGCCTGCTCGGCCTCGACCGAATGCGGCGGCGCCGGCGCATCCAGCAGCGCGACCGAGCTCGAATCTCCGCGCGCCTTGGGCGTACCGGCCACCGTGCTTTTACCTCCGGGTGCGAGCGCTACTCTTCCGCGATGATGCTCACGTGCAGCGGCACATCGATGTCCGCGTGCAGATGCAGGTTTACCACATGCTCGCCCAGCATGCGCAGCGGTCCGCTCGGCAGACGCACTTCGCTGCGCTCGATGGGAAAGCCCTCGCGGGTGCAGGCCTCGGCGATGTCGCTGGTGCCGATCGAGCCGAAGAGCTTTCCTTCGGTGCCGGCCTTGGCCTGAATGGTCAGCTTGAAATCCTTGATGGCCCCCGCCCGGTCCCCGGCCGACTGCAGCTGCTCGCGCGCCAGGCGCTCGAGCTCGGCACGGCGCGTCTCGAAGCGCGCAACGTTCTCCGGGGTCGCGAGCGTCGCCTTGCCCTGCGGGAGGAGGAAATTGCGGCCGAAGCCGGAGCGCACCTTCACCCGATCGCCGATGTTGCCGAGATTGGCGACCTTCTGGAGCAGAATGACTTCCATCGGAGCGCCCTCAGTGCTGGTCGGTATAGGGCAGCAGCGCCAGGAAGCGCGCGCGCTTGATCGCCACCGCCAGCTGGCGCTGATAGAAGGACTTGGTCCCCGTGATGCGGCTCGGAACGATCTTGCCGGTCTCGGTGACGTAGCCCTTGAGCGTGCCGAGATCCTTGTAGTCGATCGACTTCACGCCCTCGGCCGTGAAGCGGCAGAACTTCTTACGACGCGAGAAGCGGCCGCCGCCGCCCCCGCCGGGTCCTCTGGACATTGCCATGACTTGATTTCCTCGAATGGGTTGGCTGCTGACGGGCCGCGTGGCGTCGGAGGCGCTCAGGGGCCCTCAGCGGCGGAGTTGTCCTCGTCCTCGGAAGCGGGGCCCGCCTCGTCGCGGGCGCGGTCGCGGCGCCGCCCTCCCTCACCCTCTTCCTCGGCGGCTTTGGCCATGGGCGAGGGATCGGTCACCGCGGCATCCATGTTGACCACCAGGTGACGCAGCACCGCGTCGCTGAAGCGGAAGGCGCCGGTGAGCTCATCGAGCGTCTTCTGGTCGGTCTCGATGTTCATCAGCACGTAGTGCGCCTTGTGCACCTTGGCGAGCGGATAGGCGAGCTGGCGCCGACCCCAGTCCTCCAGACGGTGCACGCGGCCGCCGCCGGCGGCAATCATGCCCTTATAGCGCTCGATCATCGCGGGCACCTGCTCGCTCTGATCAGGATGCACCAGGAATACGATCTCGTAATGCCTCATTCGTGCGCTCCTTGTGGATTTGAGCCGCCCGGATTGAAGACTCTCCCGGTGCGGCAAGGAGATACGCGCCGAGCGCGGTGTGCCCGTCGCGGCGCGACCCTTCGGATAAAAAGGGGCGCGAAGCATACTCAAACCGCCCCGCTACTGCAATGCCGGGCGCAACGGCTGTGCTTGCGGATCAAGGAGTTGAGCGCCGCCGCGCCTGCCTCTGGCGCACGGCCTCATAGAGCAGCATGCCGGCGGCCACCGAGACGTTCAGGCTCTCGACCGCGCCCAGCTGGGGCAGCCCGACGAGAAAGTCGCAGTTCTGCCGCGTCAAGTGCCGCAGTCCCGAGCCTTCGGCCCCGAGCGCGAGCACCACCGGTCCGGCGAGGTCCACCTCGTCGGCGCGCTTCGCGGCCGCGACGTCCGCACCGACCACCCAGAGGCCCGCCTCCTTGAGAAGCTTGAGCGTGCGCGCCAGGTTGGTCACCGATACCACGGGGGTCGTCTCCGCGGCGCCGACCGCCACCTTGCGCGCGCTCGGCGTCAGCTGCGCGGCGCGGTCGCGCGGCACGATGACCGCGAGTGCACCGCAGGCGTCGGCGCTGCGCAGACAGGCGCCGAGATTGTGCGGGTCCTGCACGCCATCGAGCGCGAGCAGCAGCGGCGCCTTCGCGCTTTGCAGGGCCGCGAGCAGCTCGTCCTCGCTCCAGGGCGGAAGCGGGGTGACATCGGCGGCAACGCCCTGATGGGCCACATCGCCCAGCAGCTGTCTCAGAGTGTGCGCATCGACACGCTCGACCGGCCGATGATGGCGCCGCGCCAGCTCGTCGATCGCCCGCACGCGCGGGTCCCCGCGCCGCTCGGCAATGCGTACCGTGTGCACGCGCTCCGGATGCCGCTCCAGCATCACACGCACGGCATGCAGCCCGAAGATCGTCTCGGCTCCCTTCATCGCCCGTCCCGGCGCGCGCCTCGGGCGGGCCGCCTACTCCCCCTCGGCGAGCGCCAGATCGACGAGGCCCTCGATGGGGTTCACCGCGGTCACCATCACCCGGATATGGGCGCCGGTGCGCAGGCGCCGTCCCGTGCGCTGGCCGCGCCAGGCGTGACCGTCGTCCTCCATCACGTACCGGTCGTCCCGCAGATTGTCGATATGAAGCAGCCCGTCGACCGCTACATCGAGGATCTGCACGAAGCAGCCGAACTCCACCACGGTGGTGATCAGGCCCTGGAACGTCTGTCCGACCCGCTCCTTTAAATAGGTGCACTTGAGGAATCCGGAGACGTAGCGGTCCGCCTCGTCGGCGCGCTTCTCGAGCCGCGAGGTGCTCTCGCCGAGGCGGCCGAGCTCCGAGGTCTCGTAGCGCCTGCCCGAGCCGCCCGGCGCCCCGATCATCGCCTTGAGCGTGCGGTGCACGACCAGGTCCGGGTAGCGGCGGATCGGTGAGGTGAAATGCGCATAGTGCGCGAGCGCGAGACCGAAGTGTCCGATGTTCGTCGGCTGATAGATCGCCTGGGGCATGGCGCGCACGACCAGCGATTCGACGAAGGCGCGCTCCGGGGCGTTGCCCACGCGACGCGCGATCGCCTGCAGATCACGTGTGCTCACCGTCTTTGGAATCCGCGCATCGATGCCGAGCGCCCTCAAGGTCGCCACGAGCCTCTCGAGCTTCTCGTCCTCGGGTTGCCCGTGGACGCGATAGAGCGTCGGCACCTGAGCCCGCTCGAGCGCCTCGGCCACCGCGACGTTCGCGAGGATCATGCACTCCTCGATGAGGCGGTGCGCGTCGTTGCGCGTGCGCAGCTCGATGCCCCGCACCCGCTCGCCCGCGTCGATGACGAACTCCGCTTCCGCCGCATCGAAATCGAGCGCCCCCCGGCGGTTGCGCGCCTGATAGAGTGCGCGATAGACATCGACCAGCACCATGAGGGGCTCGAGCAGCGGACCGAGCTGCGTGCGAGCCGCCGGCCGGCCGGCGAAGAGTGCGTCGTTGGCGAGCGTGTAGGTGAGGCGCGCAGCCGAGCGCATCACGGCGGGATAGAAACGCGCGCTCTTCAAGGCGCCGGCGCTGCTCACCACCATGTCGGCCGCAAAGCACAGTCGGTCGACGCGCGGCGCCAGCGAGCACAGATGATCCGAGAGGGCCGTCGGCAGCATCGGCAGCACGCGCGTCGGAAAGTAGACCGATGTGCCGCGCGTCTGCGCCTCGGTATCGAGCGCCGTTCCCGGCCTCACGTAGTGGCTCACGTCCGCAATCGCGACGATGAGGCGGAAGCCGCCGGGGCACCGCTCGGCGTACACCGCATCGTCGAAATCCCGCGCGTCCTCCCCGTCGATCGTCACCAGCGGGAGCTCGCGCAGGTCCGCCCGCGCGCTCGCCTCGCGGCTATCCACCTGCTCGCCGTACGCCTGCGCCTCGCGCAACGCCGCCGCAGGAAACTCGTGCGGCAGATCGGAGCGCGCGATCGCGGACTCGGTGGCGAGCTCGACCGGTCGATCGGGATCCAGGCGCTTGCCGATCACCGCCTGCGCGGGCGTCGCGGAGCCGGCGTGGCGCGTGATCCGCGCAATGACCCAGTCGCCGTGGCGTGCGTCGTGCAGATCCTGCGGCGCCACCGCGCAGCGCAGCTGCAGCCGGCGGTCGGCCGCATTCACCCAGGCGCTGCGGCCCTGCACCTCCACCGTGCCGAGGAACGCGGTGACGCCGCGCTCCAGCACCTGCTCCACGGCGCCCGACCAGCGATCGCTTGCATCGCGCGACACCTTGACGCGCAGGCGGTCACCATGCATCACGCCGCGCATCTCGGGCGGCGGCAGGAACACACTCTCCTTCAATCCCTCGACGCGCACGAAGCCGTAGCCGGCGCGATTCGCGCTGACCGTGCCCTCGACGATCGAGCCGTGCCTCACGGCCGAGGCCGGCGAGCCGGATCCCGCATCGCGCGCTTCGGTGCGCCGACTCTGGCCGCGCGGAGCGCCGTGTCCCGAGCGTGTAGCCTCGTGAGGCTCCGTCCTCCGCCCGCGGGTCTTGTGTACGCCGGTACCGCCGTCGCGCCGTCCCAACTTTCCGCGGCGCGCCTTCAATTGACAGCCCCCGAACCCAGTGCGTACATTTCGCGGCCTTCCTCGCCCGCCCGGGTGGCGGAATTGGTAGACGCACTAGTTTCAGGTACTAGCGGGTAACTCCGTGGAGGTTCGAGTCCTCTCCCGGGCACCAGGTCTATTTTCTTCATATTTTTCAATTGCTTCCGAGTCCGAGACAGGACTCGAACTTTCGCGCGCATCATAGATGATTCTTCTACGTCTTCGCAGGACGTTCGCAGAGCGTCGATCGCGATCGGGGTGCCGGCGACCAGCGCTCCCGAGGGAGCCTAGCGAACACACCGTAGCGGGTAATTTCGGGGGTAATAAAAAGTTCGGTTCCTGAAGGTTCGGTTCCTGGAATCAGCACAGCACCGAACCGAACTGTCATCGCGATCAACACGGCACGTTACGTGGTTGAGCCGAAAAGTAGATCGGGCCCCGGAGAGAGTGAGTCGCATTTTCTGTGAAGAAGCAATCCGCGAGAGATCTGGCGGGTAATCGAGCGCGGGTTGGGTTCCTGCGGCCGCTAAGTCGGGACCACTCTCAGTTCAACCGCGGACTCAGGCTCCGCGCCGTACTAAATCGGGCACACCTCAGTCGGTCACGAATGTCTCAGGAGGATCGGGTAGCGACCTTGCGTGGATTGGCCATGACCGGAGGTCGCTGACCGGCCAAAGCCGGACGCTTAGCCCATCGAATTGGGTTCCCTAAAGCGGACATTTAGCCGTGGGACGTGGATGACTAACCAGTAGGGATTGACCAATCGAACCAAAGCACGACGCTAAGCTTGGCTGCCCTCAGCAAGGTTAACGACCGGGAAGTAGGTTACTTCGCGGACTCTCTAGCACGCGTGGAGATCCCTCAGCTGGTCAGGGTTTCGAATCTACCCAATCCGCAGGCGGTACTGGGCTTAGGCCTGCAGCTTTGATCAGCCCCAGTTCCACCTGTTGCTCAGTTCGGGTTTCTCCCAACAACCTGAGGTTTAGCTCCGCCCATTTGTTGTTGATGCCCAGTCTATCGCTAGCCTTGATCCCCATATCCATCCGATATCGCACGAGCCGTCGGGCGGCCACAGCATCCTGAAACTCGGGACTCGTGTCCGGCAAAGAACGCTTGGCAATCAGTGTTCCGATCATTTCGGTAAGGACGGTGTCGCCATTGCGCAGCATCTCAGACAGATGCCGACAGGCGATCAGCTGCTCCGTTGGCCCGAGCAGCGCGCCTTTGCAACCTTGACTGATGGTCTGGTAGGACGGAATCGCCAACGCCGCGCCGAGCCCGTAAGCAAGAACGACAGCGTGAACCGAATCCATCGTGCCGGTCTTAATAAGTGCACGCGATGTACGAAGAACGATCGGGTTCCAATAGATATCGAAGCGCTGGGCACTCCCCATCGCGTCACCGCCCGCAGCTGCGTCGGGTCTTTAGTGTGCACGGCCTCTTTCATCGACATCGCCCAAGCCGCGCCGTTCTCCGGATCCAAGGCCTGCAATCGGGACTCCAGCGGGCCGGTCGTGCACGAAGGGACCTCACCACATGCCTGAAGATGTAGCCAAATCAGGTCGGGCCGATCCGGCGCCGCAGCATCTGCCCGCGCAAATGCTTCCAACCTTTCAGCTGGCTCATCTTTACCGAATTCAGTCAGGAATGCGGCGGTCTCCAATGAATCTGGATCGCCAGCTTGGAGCAATAGTTCACGCGTGTGCTTGATCTGTCGTTGGTATGAGGCTTGAGTCGTACAGGCCGCGCTGAGCAAAATCGCAGCGCACAGGCACGGCAGTGCGAACGCCGTGGTTGCTTGGTGTCGTCGCATGCCGTTACTAGAGGAAAGCATCGATGTAACTTTTTACCACCGACCATCGAGCCTCTTTGAGGCGGAGGACGTAGATGACGTAACCGGTGTGAATGGACCAATTGAACGAAAGTACGACCATAGCCTGCGTACCGTCGCTCGAATACCCTGGGGTGTAGGGAGTAATTGGCGTCGCGATCTCGTGGTTGTCCATTATGAAGTCCCCAGCCTCCTCGCGTGTCTGAATTCGGACATGCGCGGCTCGGGCAAGATCCGCCGGTACGAGGTGCGGACCGGCGTTGCGTTTCGTGAGGTCCGGAATTACGGCGGCAGGCACTACCTTTCGTAGTGGCCCCGATTGCAACAGCCCACTCAGGAGCCAATCGGTGCTGGCTGTCTTCGGTTCGATTGCGATGCAACCGCCTGGATTTGCCGGCCAAGTATCGTTCCGCGTCGCAAAGTGCGTGAGGACCGTTGTTAGTACCTCTACGTCCCTGGGAGAGAGAGTCGGTGTCGCAGGTTCGGCCAGCGCGAGCGCCGGCGTCGCACAGATTGCGATCGCGAGGAAGGTCAGCGAAATCGAGGAGCGACGCAGCAATCGACACCCTCAGACTTGATTGGGGTCTTAGCGTAACGTGACGGCGATTCTCCCGATGAGGCAATGCAGCGGTCTGACACCCCCGTCATAAGGGTTCGCAGAGCCAGTCCCGCAAAGATTCACGATCAGGAGACGCGAAAGCGCGATAACCAGGTCGCTAACCTATTCATGTTAGTCGGCATCCTCATTGTTGCGGTGTCGTATTTATTCTCTGGCGGACGCAATTCCCGCATTAATGAAACCGGAAAGCTGCCATTCGGCCCCGCAGAAACGGGTCATTAAGAGCCTAACAGCCTGCGCATGAGCAATGACTGCATGTCACGACGGCCGTCCGCGACGACGTAGATGACAACCAGCTGCGCGTGCACCCTATAGATCAGTCGATAGGGCTTGAAGAGGAGCTGGCGATATTCGGAAATTCCAAGGGAGCGAATCTCGTTCGGGCAAGAGCCCCGATCGGGTAGCGTTCTGAGAGCCTCAGTCGCCTGAAGGATCCGGTCCAGGACTTGGTCAGCTTTGACTGGCGAATCGTA
>Ga0209059_1000168_pt1 | contig 27970 bp, 19 predicted proteins | sample GraSoiAngelo_151_FD_186165 | JGI IMG/M metagenome (GOLD analysis project Ga0209059, IMG submission 186165) | Grasslands soil microbial communities from the Angelo Coastal Reserve, California, USA - 14_1009_12_20cm (SPAdes) (version 2) | ecosystem: Environmental > Terrestrial > Soil > Grasslands ...
GAGCGTCATGCATAGGTCGCCGGTCTGATTGTAATAATGAAAAAACTCCTCCGGCGAGTGGACCTTGTAGACGTGCTTCCAGCCGCCTCCGGAGTAAGGTTTCAGAAAGGCGGGAAATCCAACATACGAAAAAATCTCCTCCCAGTTCAGGGGATATATTAAGTTCCGCATCGAGCGATCGGTAGTATCCGGAGGATGCTGGTTGTGCGGCAGCAGCACCGTGGGCGGGATAGCCACACCCAGCTTGCTCGCCAGTGCGTAGTTGAAAAATTTGTCATCGGCAGTCCACCAAAACGGATTATTGATGACAATCGATCCCGTCAGCGCGGCGTTTTTAAGGAAAGCTCGATAGAAGGGAATGTCCTGCGAGATGCGGTCAATAATGACGCGGTATGCGCCAGCCTCGGCCATCTTCACTCCGCCTAGTTTGACGAACTCCGCAGTGACGTTCTCAACCTTCAAGCCGTTGATCTTCTCGACCAGCGCAGGCGGAAAGGTGTTTTCCATGCCGAAAATGATTCCGATCTTTTTCACAGTCACAAGCGACTCCTTCTATGAACCTCAAAGAAAGTATTTGCCAGCCATTTTCTGCCACCAAGGCCAATCGTGTGCGGTGTGATCTCCCCAAACGTCCAGCCAATGCGGGATGCCTTTACTTTTCATAATTGCGGATAATTTTACGTTCTGATCCAGGCAGATATCCCATTCGCCCGTAGCCAGTACAATCTTCATCTGTTGATAGCGGCTCAAGAACCACTCATCGGCCATGTTTGGCAAAAAATCCGGAGGGCAGTTGAAGTAACAATCATCGTCGTAATAGCCGTTGAGAAACTGATGAATATCAAAGGCCGCGCCCATACTGACGCAGTGGGTAACGAGGTCAGGATGCTTGAGCGAGAAATTCACCGCGTGATATCCGCCAAAACTGCATCCGGTCAGCGCCAATTGCGATGATGAATTTTTACTGTGTAGAAACGGCAGCAGTTCGTGCAGCAGATAACGCTCATACTGCAAATGCCGCAACACTCGCAGCCGCGGATGCACCTGCTTGTTGTACCAGCTCTCCGCATCCACGCTGTCGACGCAAAAAACCTGCAGCTCGCCGCGATCAATCTTCGGCGAAAGGATGGCAATCATGCCTCGATCTTCGTAATCGAAAAATCTGCCTTCGGATGTTGGAAAAACCAGCAGAGGCATGCCGCCGTGTCCGAAAACCAGCAACTCCATCTCACGATTGAGTTCGCTGCTGTACCCTTTGTGGTATTCGCGATTCATTGGCGGGCAAGCCGAGTATCTTACACCGCGTTGCCCAAGATCGAAGCTGTCGATCAGGATTTCAAAGCGGAAGGGACTTGCCTTACGATGTGATTCGCACTATGCGGATGCTGACTGAAGAAGATGTCCGGCAGAAACTCGATCCGGTGCGTTTGATTGCTGCGCTCGAATCCGCGTTCCGCGACCGTTATCCTTCAACGGAAATTCCTCTGCGCACGCATATAAATCTGGACTCCGGCATCTTTCTGCTTATGCCTTGTTACGATCGTGCGCGCGATGCCCTGGGAATGAAACTGGTCACGGTGCAAGAGACTCCTGCGCACCCCGAAGAGCGTATCCAAGCGACCTACATATTGTTTGATTCCCAAACTGCATCGCCGAAGCTGATTGTTCCCGCAAACTATCTTACGGATCTACGCACCGCCGCCACTTCAGCGGTCGCAACGAAATTCCTCGCTCGCGAAACCGCCGCCACACTAGGAATTTTCGGTACAGGTCGCCAGGCGCGGGCACATTTGCGAGTGTTGCCGCTGGTCCGCAATTTCCAGCGTGTGCTGGTTTGCGGAAGAACGCGTGCCGGAACCGAAAGCTTCGTAAAAGAACTATCCGGTGATATCGCAATCGCTCCGGCCAACGCTGCGACCGTTGCCGCCGAGTCCGATGTGATCTGCACCTGCACTACTTCGTCCGTCCCGCTCTTCGATGGAAATCTGATTCGCTCCGGCACTCATCTGAATCTGGTCGGATCATTTCAGCCACACACGCGTGAAGTGGATACGATCACGGTTCAACGCTCCCGGATTTTTGTGGACACTTTCGACGCGTGTCTGGCCGAGGCTGGCGACCTGCTAATTCCAATGAAAGAGGGCGCCATCACCCGTGATCACATCGCCGCCGATTTACATGAACTGGTTACCAACAAGAAGCTGGGTCGCAGCTTCGCCGATCAGATCACTCTTTTCAAGAGCGTAGGCTGCGCTCTTGAAGATCTAGTGGCCGCCGAACTTTTACTTTAGGGCAAGAGCTCACGGTTTCTACAGCCCGAACAGCCTACGCTGCTCAGCCTCGACTTCCGGAGGTCCAGGTAATCCCAAGAGCCTCTAACAAGCCTCTGATTCCGACGTTCGCGAAACGCATATGACAGGTGAGGTTGAAGAGTTCCCGACTTCCCGCAACTCAGACCCCGCGCACCAATTCAAATACTGTAATTTCCGGCCGGGCACCGAGCCGGATCGGAAAGCCCGTGGTACCGATGCCGCGGTTGACATAAAGCTGCGCGCCAGATTTTTCGTACCATCCGCTTGTGTAATGCGTCACGACGAGGCCGAGGTTGAGATCGCGATGAACCCAGTCGAGTGACAACTGACCGCCGTGAGTGTGGCCCGCCAAAGTCAGATCAACGCCAACGCCGAGTTCGGTGATGTAATCGAATACAGCAGGGTAATGAACCAGCAGAATGTTGACTGTACCCCGTATCACCAGCTCTTTGACCTGCCGTAGCCGGCGATAGACGTCACTCTCCCAATCCGCGCCTCGTGCCTCGTCTATCCCGATCAAGTTGACCGTTTCGTCGCCCAATCGGATGGCTGCGCGCTCTTGGCGCAGGATGCGGATGCCCTCCGCGGCGAACAAGCGGGTAATGGAGTCTTCGATTTCGCCCTCCTGCTCGTGGTTCCCGAGGCAGCCGAAAACGCCATGCGGCGCACGCAGTCCCGCCAGCACACCAACCACCTCCCGTTCAGCCTTCGGATCCCAGCAAATGTAGTCTCCAGTCAAAACGACTAAGTCGGCTTTCAATGCGTTAGTGATCGTGACGCAATGACGAATATAATCCGCAGTAGTGAAGGGACCGATGTGAATATCAGAAAGCTGGGCGATGCGAAAGCCCTCGAAGACTTTGGGCAGGCGCGCCAGGCGGATGCGTTGACGAACGAGTTCCACATTCTGCCGACCGTGGAGAAGCCCATAGCCGGCAGCCACGAACCCCGTGGCACTTACAAGTACGGCGGTTTGCTCAAGGAATCGGCGGCGGGCAGGCGAGAGTGGGTTGAGCGTGGCTGGCTTGAGAGCAGCACTGCGGCCTTGCATAGCCTCGCGTGCCTTACCATACACCCAGACTGAAGCACGGGCCGCGCGGTCGACCGTCCTGAAGACAATCACCACCAAAAAGGCCACCTGCGATCCCACAAACCACCACCAGAATGCTGCTTCGATCAAAACCCTGCGCAGCCGATAGTCGGCGGCGCGGAAAATGTGAGCACTGGTCGATTCAATGCCGGGAAAGCTGTAGGTGAAGATGAATAAATAAACGAGGCCTGCGACGATCGCGAGCCAGGCGCGGCGGGGCTTACCCGGGATGAACCGCTCCCCGAGGTCGAGGATGCGGCCAATCCAGAAAAACTGGCTGGCGATACAGATCAGGAACAGGGCGAAGACTAACAAATCGAAGAAATCGGCTTGCGCGATCAGGAATGTGGCAAGAGAAAGGACCAACAGCAAAATGATCGCGCGCCAATGAACCACGACGCGCCGGCAAACTAGGAGAAAACTGGAGGTCACTTTCGAGACAACTCCAATACCGTAATCTCCGGTCTTGCGCCGAGGCGGATGGGGGGGCCGGTGGTTCCGATGCCGCGGTTGACGTAGAGCTGGCCGCCGGGTTTTTCGTACCATCCGCTGACGTAGGGAGTCTCCGGGTATACGAGGGCGAGGCCCCGGTTGATGAACGAGAGCGCCAACTGGCCGCCGTGGCTGTGCCCGGCCAGCGTCAAGTCGATGCCCGACTCGGCAGCGCGATCAAAGCTGTTGGGATTGTGGCTCAGAAGGATGTTGACCATGTCCGGCATCACCAGTTTTTCACTTCCCTCGAGATACCGGTCAACGAGGTGCCCGTCATGATCTCTGGAGAATCGCCTTTGCTGGTAGTCAACGCCGATCAGGTTCAGCACTTCGCCGTGTGATTGAATGGATGCCCGCTCTTGACGCAGGATGCGAATCCCCGCCGCGGCAAAAAGTCGTGTGATGGAATCCTCGGTTTCAGTATAGAACTCATGGTTGCCAAGGCAGCCGAAAACACCGTAGGACGCACGAAGGCCTGCGAGCGCATGCACCACCTCTCCTTCTGCCGCGGGATCGTCGGCGAGGTAGTCGCCGGTCAGCGCCACCAAGTCGGCTTTCAATCCGTTGGCGATTGTGACGCAACGGCGAATCTGGTCCGCGGTGATGAAGGGGCTGATGTGAAAGTCGGAAAGCTGGACGATGCGAAACCCCTCAAAGGCTTTGGGCAGACGTGCGAGCGCAATGCGCGGGCGAGTGACTTCCACGTCGAGCCGGCCGTATAGAAGCCCGTATGCCGCGGCCACAAATGGCACGGCGCTTACTGCGACGGCGGCCTGCTCGAGCAGGCGGCGGCGGGCGGGCGAGGCCGGGTCAAGAGGTATGCCGCCAGGCATGGAAGCGGCGGCGGGGCCTGCCGCAGCCTCGCGCGCTTTGCGGTAAACCCACGCTGCGGCGCGCCCTGCTCGGTCTACCGTCCAGAAAACCATCACTAGGGCGAAGCCCACCCACGACCCGACCAGCCACACCGACCAAGCTCCGTCAAGCAGAACGCTGCGCAGCGTCAAATGGGTCGAATCTCCCCGCGGAATGTACCAGGGGCCGAAATTGCTAGCGAAGAAGAACAGATAGGGAACGCCCACGATGACCTTAAGCCAGATGCGCTGCGGCTTCCCGAGAATGAATCGTTCCCCAAGGCCAATGACGCGACCAACCCAGAAAAGTTGACCGGCAATCAGCATCACGAAAAGGACGAAGGCGAGCACGAAATAGAAGGGGCCGGCCTCGCTCCAACTTGGGGTGAGCCAGAAGGCGCACAAGGCAACAAACGAGAAAGTGATCACGCGTTTGTGAGCTCGGAAGAAACTGATTATCGTCATTGCCGTCTTCGTTTTCTTGAAGAACACAGCGAGCGATTATAGGCTTGGAGCCAGCTGAAACACGCATGCATTTGCTCACGCAGTTCCCGAATAAGAGTAAGGAGCTCTCTTTAGGAGTTTTTCGTCATAGCAGGGTTTTGTTAGAGACTGTAAGGCCGATCAGGTCGGCTGACACCGTATGAATCCAAAACAGGGAATGCCCTCCCAAAGAGCATATCTCACTGGATTTGCCGTTGAGTGACAGCAGCTGCTCCGCTGCGCAAGGAGTCAACTAGCCCGGACCATTTCCATAAATCTGTTTTTTCCTACCCTGGTGTATCCTTTGCGCCATGAACTTTACTCTGCTGGACTGGTCGGCGATTGTCGCCTATTTAGGGATCACTCTTTTCCTGGGCCTGTACTTCCGCAGCCGATCGGGCAAGAGCGTTGACGACTATTTTGTTTCCGGAAGAAATGTTTCATGGTGGCTTGCTGGCACCTCGATGGTTGCGACTACTTTTGCGGCGGATACGCCGCTCGTAGTCACCGGCCTGGTTTACACGCAAGGCGTCGCCGGCAATTGGCTGTGGTGGGCGTTCTTGCTATCAGGCATGATGACAGTTTTTTTGTTTGCGCGGCTGTGGCGGCGCTCAGGCCTGCTCACAGATGTGCAGTTCGCAGAGATGCGGTATTCGGGCAAGCCAGCGGCATTTCTCCGTGGATTTCGGGCGCTCTATCTCGGCCTTCTCATGAACTGCCTGATCCTCGGCTGGGTCACCAAGGCGATGACTAGCATCGTCGGGGTTACTCTCGGCGTGAGCGATCGCAATGCCTTGGCCATTTGCGTACTTTTTCTAATCCCATTTACAGGAATCTATGTGGCGCTCGGCGGCCTTTGGGGCGTCCTATGGACTGATTTGTTTCAGTTTGCTTTGAAGATGGCGATTGTGATCGGCGTGGCATGGTACGCAGTTTCGGCTTGCGGCGGGATGGCCGCGCTGTTGAGCAGACTAGGAGAAATGCGAGCCGCGTCACCCGGCGCGGGCGACGCTACATCGTTCTTTCCAGATTTTTCCCGCCCAATTTCGGCGGAAGCGTTGTGGGTTCTTCCGGTGGTGACGTTTTTAGTCAATATCGGAGTGCAGTGGTGGTCCTTCTGGTATCCAGGGGCAGAGCCGGGCGGCGGGGGATACATCGCGCAGCGAATCTTCAGCGCCAAGGATGAACGCAACGGATTGCTTTCGGTTCTTTGGTTCAACATCGCACATTACGCCCTACGCCCCTGGCCGTGGATTCTGACTGCCTTGGCGGCGATCGTTCTATATCCGCATCTTGAGCATCCGGAGAGCGGCTACATGCTGATAGTGAGCAATCATGTGCCGCCGGCGCTCCGTGGGATCGTGATTGCCGGATTTATGGCGGCGTTCATGTCGACGATCGCGACGCAGTTGAATTGGGGCGCGTCGTATCTGGTTGCGGATTTCTACCGGCGATTTATCAAACGCGACGGCGATGAAAAACATTACGTGAATATGTCGCGCGTGGCGACGGTGATCCTGGTCATTGCCTCTGCGTTGGTTTCGGTGCTGTTGGCTGATATCCGCTCGGGCTGGCAAGCTGTACTGGAGGTCGGCGCGGGTACGGGCGCCGTTTATTTATTGCGCTGGTATTGGTGGCGAATTAATGCCTGGAGCGAGATTTCGGCCATGGCAACCGCGCTGCTGATGACCGTGTTGTTGCGCTGGGCCGCGCCATTTTCTGGCTCGAACCCGGTGGTTTTTGCCAAGACCGCTCTTGCTACCACCCTCGTGACGACCCTAGTGTGGCTGATTGTGACGTTTACTACTGCCCCGGAACCGCAAAATGTTCTGCTCGATTTTTACCGCAGCGTGCGTCCACACGTCAGCGGGTGGCAGCCCATTGCGCGGCTTGCGCCGGAGATCGTCCCAACTCGTGATCTGGGCCGAAATTTGGCTTCATGGATTCTGGGCTGCGCTATGGTTTACTTGGCGCTGTTTGGCTTGGGGCACGTGCTCCTTGGGCCGCTGTGGGAGGGATTCGTTCTGCTGCTCATTTCCGCTATTTGTGCGGGCCTTCTTTATTCGAATATTTCGCGGAGCGGCTGGAAGGAGGATGGCGCAGCGTCCATCGGCGCCCAAAAACAAGGTGTGGTCGGTGCAGCGACCCGCTAGTTGTCCTCCACCTTTACGTTAAAATCCGTCCCCTCCCAACGCTGCTCGCTCTGCCAGTAGAAAGTAAACACGATCTCCGCCCCCGCATTCAAAGTGCTGGTGGGCAAATCCGCGACATGCACTCCCAGCGGGTCATGGGTGTTCATATCCTGCGTTGTGCGCCATCCATCGAAGCTCCAATGCACCATCGCCGGCGCGGGCAGCAGAAGACGGAGTTTCTTGCCCTGGGGCATCGTCCGGCATTTATTGTTGAAGCGCCATTCGAAGTGCGTGGCGCTTTGCTTTTCGATGACGTAGCGTTGCACGGTCTGTGACGGCTGGTCGAAAATCTTTCCGTCGCGCAGCGAACGCCGCAGCTTGATGTATTCAGAATGCGCCCACACTAGAGGGCAAGCCGAACCGGACGGCTTTCCGAGAAATAATTCGAGCGCGGGAATATCTGCGCGATCCCACACTTGTTCCGGAATGAGGCGTCCTCCTTCAGTTGACAACTCCATCACTCGCAACAAGTCTTCAGCCGCCTGCGGGCGTCCGGCTGCGAGCTCGTAATGCGCGCGCTCGCCTGCGAGCAGCGGCCAGGGTCTGCCGATTCCCGTGCCGTCAAATGGTGAGCCGTCTTCATGCTCGCCATAGCCATCATCGTTGTACCGGTACCAGCACGGACCTTGCGGTAATTTCACGCGCAGCAGAGCATCGATGACTTTAATCGTATTCAAAATTCGAGGATCATCGGGAGCGCGCAGTCCGAAGCGCACCAGTGCCAGAGCGTCCGGGCTGATGACGTGGGTCGCGGCCTCAGAGCTTTGCCCCGGAGCACGATTTTTGATCGGAACATAACCGTCCAGAGGAGAGGCTGCGCAATCGGTTTCCGGCGGCGCGATGCGAACGTAATATCCCTCGACGCCGATCTGCTGCGCGAGGTCGCTATCCTTCGCGTAGCACCAGCGCTCTATATTGTCATTCCAGCAATCAGCCGTCTCACGCAGGTGCGTGGCCGCTTCCTTCTCTCCGACAGCATCGCCAAGGTCGGCGGCTGCCAACAGTCCGGCAATTTCAACCGCCAGCGTGAAAGGCGAGTAGCCGGCGTCTTCCTCCCAGCGGTCCTGCTGAGTGACTGGACCGTTTCGCACAATAAATTTAGCTGCACGCTCCACCAGTTTCCACCAACGTTGCAAGTCGCCGAGCGCGTACTTGGCTTCGCGCCGCAGCATGTCAACGAGCAAAATGGGGAAAGCAGTTTCATCCATCTGCATGCCGCCCCAGTAGGGGCGCCCATCAAGCCACAGATTCTGTGCCCAGTGGCCGTCCGCCTCCTGCGTGGATTCCAGATAGCGAAGCACGCGCAAGGCGTCCAACTCAGCACCAGCGGCAAGAAATCCGAGGGCTGTTTCCACCAAGTCGCGCGGCCAGACCAGATGATAGCCTCCCAGATCTTCGTCGCCTTTGTTGAATCCCCAGGGAATGGAGAGACTGGCGATTACGCCACCGAGGAAATCTTTCGACTCATGCGAACGCAATACCGCTACGCTGGGCCGATACAGGTCGCGCTCACGCGCTGGCTCATCCAGCTTTAACAACGTGTCTTGCCATTGTTTCCAATGCCAGACGTAGTGATCGCGCAAGTCCTCATACGCCTCGAGCAGGGTGGAGCGCGCCTGCTGGCCTGCTTCTGACCACATTCCGCCGAAACCAAGCGCAAGAACGAATTCGCCGCCGCAAGCAGCGAGATCGATTTCTCCGGTCAACGCAATGTTTCCGTTTTCTGCGCGCGTGTACTCCCATGTCATCTGATAATGTTGGGATATATCCTGCCAGCCATCCGAAGTGCCTGCAAATCCCACTGACATTTTTTTCCACGGCACAGAGCAGGCGAACGCCAGCGCCGTGTCCTTATGTTCGGCGAAGAGCATGGGCACGCCTTTGTAGTCGCCGATCCATCCGGTGTTGCCTGCACCGCAATTGGCAAGATGCGGGGCGAGCAGCGCGTAGAGCCGATAATCAGCCAGCTTGCCTTCCAGCGGTTCAAAACGAATTTTCTGCACAATAACGTTGCGGTAGGGATCGCTGAAAACTTCTTTGTAGATTTTGTAACGGCCCTGATTTTCGGTGTTGGTCAATTCGTAGACAGGCACGCCCGGCTCGAGAGACACATTTTCGAACCGGCAATGGCGTTTCTCTTCCGAAAAAAATCGGGCGCCGTCAGTGATCAGCAGGCCCTGGTCGCGGGTGCAGGCCTGATCTACCCGCGGAAAATAGATCTCATTCAAAATTCCATGACTGAGCGTGAACCATATCCGGCTGTGCTGGTTGAGCGCCGTGCCCACTCCGGTTTTTGCGCTCGACGTCCAGCGCGGAGGAATGCCCGGCCACCCGGGAGCATAACGTTCGGAATTACTCAATCGAAGATGCCTTTCAAGACGGCTTCAGTTGTGCTAGCTACCTGGTGTAATAAAGCCCAGATGACGAACATCGCTGCTGTAATCCCTGCAAAAGTTGTCACTATTTTCCACATGAGCTACCTGTCCGGCGTTCCTAGCTAGTCCGTTTCCGGAGACAATCCTGCAACGTTACTGTAAAATTATTCAAAGCGGAAGAGAGTTGAGGCCAACTCAGCCCCCTCGAAGCTAATTCTTATAGCGGTGTGACACAAAGCCGCGCCCACAAACATCCGTGAAGCCGGAAGCAACAGCGGCGGATTAGTTTGTGAAGATGGAGAACATAATGGCCAAGATTGCCAAGACAGCAGATCGCAAGAGAGTGATGGATACATCCAAGAGCACCGACTGCCCCAAGTGCGGTAAGCCGACGCGCATCGTGAAGCGCATGAAAGATCGCGAGCGTGGTGTCCCAGGCGGAATGTTTATTTCGTGCTCAGCCTGCGAATTCTTCGAGAAGCTCTAACGCGACGCTGCTCAAAAATGCCCAGTATGATTGTTACCAGACGAGTTTGATCCCGTTGTAGAGGCTGAATTTCTCGTCGCACGTCACAATAGGAATCCTTTCGTGCATGGCCTGGGCAATGATTTGGCGATCAAAGGGATCGCTGTGGTGAAGCGGCAGGTCGAACAGATGGAAGGCGTGCCCTGCGGTGTACGGGAGTATACGAATGTCCAGATCCTCAACGGCCTGGCGCGCAAGAGCGGCTGAGACTTTCAGCTTCCCCAGTGCTGTTTTGATCGCGATCTCGGAAAGAGAAACTGCGCTCAGCTCGAGAATATTTTCCGGGTTCTCTAAAGCGGCGATCGCACGCTTGCTGAGCCGTTCTGGCGATTCCACGGCGTAAATCAGAATTACAGTGTCCAGAAGCAGGCGCACTTCAATCCTGCCCGGCCAGGAAAGCTTCCACTTCTTCGTCGGTCATCGGCTTCCACCAATTCGGATCGAGGACCTGAATCTTGCCCTTGAGGGTTCCGAGCACCCTCTTTTTGCGAGTTGGCTTCTTCGTGCGCACTATGTCCACCACCGGCACCCCCCGGCGGCAGATGGTTACGGGTTCTCCATCCTCCACTGCCTTAATCAATTCCGGAAGTTTGTTTTTAGCGTCCGCAACGCTTACTTGCATAATCTAGATAATAGCCATCTCAGATAGCCATGTCAAGCGTAATGAGTCGGTAGGAAGCGCGGCGTCTTTGGGTGGATAGATTCCGGCGAACTCAAATAGTGTTCTTAAATCGCGCCATTCGCCATTCAGAGCGCCGTCATAACGCGCTCTGCTTTTTTCAACTCGCGTTGTTGGCGGAAGAAACGGCAGAGGAAGACAGATCGGGCGAGGCCTGTTTGGCGGGCGAGGGCGCCCGCCCCACACTGGGCTCCTTCGCGTTGAGCTCAGGAGAGGCCCGCGCCGCACTGGAGCCGAGTTCTTTCGAGAAGTCAGCCTGGACCAAGCTTCGTCATCAAGACGTGCGGCGCGAGTCGGCGGATTAATCAACACCTCATCACGCTCGCAAGCTAGTGCGGCAATGCGTTCGCTTGATTCAGCAATGCTTGGCCTTGCCCAATGAGTGATTGAGCTTGTGCGTCACTAAAGGTCTGGCCGTTAAATTCGGCGCCATCCAGTAGACTAATCATCTGAGCAACGAGTGTATTCCGCTGCATGGTGAGAGCCTGGATCTGCCCCTCAATAGAGTTGTAAGTCGCGTCGTCCGCGTCGTTCGAGGCAAGCGCCTTGGTGGAAGCCCTGAGCGTGGCCATCGCAAAGGCGCCGAATGGCGCGTTCAGCTGCTTGTACACTTGCGCGAGTGCAACGAAGCTGGTGCTCTTCTTCAAAGCCAATGGACGAGCATAGCCCTCCAGTATCTCGGATATGACCCGCCCGTCATGGACATAGTCATCGTTCAATCCCACGAGTTCCAGGATTGTCGGGCGCACATCGGTGTGATCTGACCAGGTTGTGCTATCAACCCTAGCAGGGTCGACACCCTGGCCGACGTAACCGACCCAGGTTGAGGCGATCTCGTCTTGAATGTCGCCGTGGTTCCAAGCGAAGCTTTGATTCGTTCTCGCCGGAATGAATGCGCATGCCGCCGGCGTCGCGCACGCCGCCGGTGTGGTCCCGCCCGTTGCGAAGAAGAACCAGTCTGGATCGGCGAACGGCGTGAAGGTCGGCGTGCGGAACGGGTCCGCGGTGACCATGTGGAGCGTCTTCATCCCGATATGATCCGCAAGCGCGACCATAATGTTGTTCTCGACCACACCGGTGTACGGGTTCAACCAGCTTAGCTGGCTCATCTCCCGCTCAAGGTTGCGGACGAGCGGATCGGTCTGGTCGCGAATAGGTTGAGCACTCGTGCCATTGACGTACACGGTCGGCGCATCATCCGAGTGAACTGAGAAAAGGGTCGAGTCGCCGGATTGAGTGTAGACCATGCGCCGCAGGTCGGCGTTGATCTCGCCGACGTGGTTGTAAGTGCACGGTGTAGTCACGCCATCGCAACCCGCAGGGGTCGGCGTATCGCCGACGAAGTGGTCGCCTTCGTCAACAGTGAACACGAACAGCGTGTTGCTCTTGTCAATTCCATCCGCTTCCAGCCGGTCGAAAAACTTCTGGAATGCCTGATCGTAAGCTTTTAGTTGCTGTGTATAACCGAATTCGCCAGGACCATATGCGAAGTGGATGCTGCCGGCAGTGCCGTGACCATCATGCGCATCCGAGATGTATGCATATGTGACTGGAATGCCAGCTTCCTGCATCTGTGCGACCCAGGCAAGGGAAACAGTAGCTTCCATGCCATCGAAGCCCGGAAAGCCGATATGTCCTGTCGCGTCCTGGATCACAGTGCCGTCGAGATCTGTCATCGGTCCGCTTGGCTTGATGACGGGATTGACGTACTTGGCACCGAAAAGACCGTTGAAATCACTGTAATCGCCAGGCTCGTCGGGCAGTAAGTCTGGCCGCCCGCTGTTCTGCGCCGTACAGACGGCTGAGCCCTGGGCGCAATGCACGCCAATGCCAACAAAATCCGCAAAGGCTTGACCAGGATTAGACACGACCTCTGCCGCCTCGGGTGAGCCGGCGCCGAATACAGTCGGGATGTCAATCGCCGTGTTCTCGAGGATTGTGTTGGCAGTCGCCACGGCGCCGAAGTCACACCCAGCCCGCGTGAATGGCACCCATGGTGCCGGAGCGATCTTGCCGTTCTCGTTGATCATCTCGGGTGTCGTATCGGTGGTGCTGCCCGCCGGGTCAAAGAGCGGCGCCGTCCAATAGGCGAACGAGACGCCGGTCCGGGTCGTGCCATCGGTCTTAAAGTAGCGGAAGCTGTTCGATACCGGCTGCCCCATACGGTCCGGGTAAACACCGGTGAGCGAGGTCAAGATGCCGGTGGCGGTGTGCGAGATCAGCACGGTGTGGTCGTTCGACATCAGTACACCGTTGTCCTGGATGAAATTGAGCAGGTGAGGCATCTGCTCGAGATCCGAGGGGACGTCGGGGTTGTCCCGTCGGAAGTGCGTGTTGTCGAACTGGACGTAGATCACGTGCTGGATGGCGCCCTTCGGTGATTTGAGCTGGCAGCTATTTGTGGCCGTCGTCGCAGCTAACGCCCGTGGCACAACCAGTAAGACAAGCGTCGCTAACACGGCGGTGACATTCAGAGTTGTTCCACGTAAATGCTGCGCGGCCTTTTGAAGCTGTAGACTGAGCTTGAACATGGCGGGCCTCCATTCGTTATATTCTGGTCGTTATATTCGGGACTGAGTAAACGTCCGGTCCCGGGCGTTCCGTTGATATGCAGGATTGAGGGTGCAGCACGCAGACGGGCGAATTGTACTCGATTCGGCTGGCTTCTGAAGAGGGAATATCGGGCTGTTTCGCAAGAATCCATTCGCAACAATCGAGACGGTCATACTGCCCTCCGATAGTTTGTATCCTCAATGTTGCTGAATTATGTCGGCTGAATGAAATCTGTGTTAATTCCATGGCCTGAGCCGAGGTATCGAGAAATGGGTGTGTACATGTGTAGGGGATTCCCCTATACTGCCGCACGACAGTTGACCTAACCTGCACACCGTCCTAAGATTACCGCCTGCGGGGGAGTTTCTCTATGAACCCCGAAACAGCCGCGAGTTCGACCACAACCGGCGCCCCGATGATCGGGCAGACGATTTCCCACTACCGCATCATCGGGAAACTCGGCGGAGGCGGTATGGGTGTGGTCTATGAGGCTGAAGATGTCCGCCTCGGCCGGCACGTCGCGATCAAGTTCATCCCTGAAAATCTAATGGCCGATAAGAAGTCGATGGAGCGCTTTGAGCGCGAGGCTCGCGCTGCATCACAGCTAAATCATCCGTCCATCTGCACTATCCACGAAGTTGAAGATCACAATGGGTATCCGTTCATTGTGATGGAGAAGCTGGAGGGCGAAAGCCTGAAACAGCGGATCCACGGCAAGGCGATGGAACTGGATCAGCTGCTGGAGATCGCGGTTCAGGTGGCGGACGCTCTGAGCGCTTCGCATGGTAAGGGGATCATTCATCGCGATATCAAGCCAGCAAATATCTTTCTGACCAAGAATGGGCAGACCAAGGTGCTCGATTTCGGCCTCGCCAAGCTGATCCGCGATGATCATCTCGCAACCAGTGAAGAGACTCCCGTCGAAGATTCCCTCACCGCTGTGGGCGTCATTCCCGGCACGGCTGTTTACATGTCGCCGGAGCAAGCCCGCAGCGAGCCGCTCGACCCGCGCAGCGATCTGTTTTCCTTCGGGGTGGTGCTCTACGAAATGGCGACCGGGAAGAAGCCCTTTACCGGAAACAACGTGGTAACCACGCTGGATGCCATCCTGAACCAAAAACCTGTCTCCCCACTCAAAGTGAATCCCGCCCTGCCCAGCGACTTGGAGGGCATCATCGGGAGGGCGATGGAAAAGGATCGTGGCAAACGCTACCAAAGCGCGGAAGCCATGAAAGCTGACCTGCAGGCTCTGAAAAAAGAAACAGAATCAGGCTTAACCAAGACGGGGCGACGCGAAGGCCTGCCATACCGAATCGTGACGGATACGTTTCAGACCTCCAGCAAACCACAGAGATATCTCCTGCTGGCCGTCACTGCCCTACTCATCACCGTATTGGTGGCGGTGGGAGCATGGTGGGTCAAGCATCGCATGGGAGGCGCGGGTGTTGCTCCAACGAACACTATCGCTGTGCTTCCCCTGCAAAATATCAACGGAGATTTCAGCGTTGACTTTCTCCGCTTCGCGCTGGCCGATGAAATTTCCAATGTCCTCACCTACACACGGACACTGGACGTTCGTCCCTCTTCCATCACACGAAAATACGCAAGCGCGGACGTAGATCCGCAGCAGGTGGGTCGCCAACTGCGCGTGGCCCACGTCTTGACCGGGCACTTTCTGAAGGAAGGAGATCGTCTGCGCGTCACGCTGGAGGCCGTTGAAGTCGTCAGTGACCGGCTTTTTTGGCAAGCCAATATCAGCGCGTCCAGCCAGGACCTGATCTCGTTGCAGGAGCAACTCGGCAAGGAAGTGCGCCAAAGTTTGCTGCCGGCTTTGGGTGCGGCCGGCGGCTTTCTCGAAACTGGTACCCGGCCAAGTAGCCAGGAAGCCTACGACCTATACCTGCACAGCCTCGCGCTGCCCCATGATCCCGGACCGAACAAAGACGCCGTTGCAGTGCTGGAACATGTGGTGGCAACAGACCCGAACTACGCCCCTGCCTGGGAAGAGCTTGGCCTCAGGTATTACTACGACGCGGATTACGGTACAGGCGGCGAAGCTGCGTTCCAGCGCTCAAATCGCTGCTACGAGCGCGCTCTAGCGCTCGATCCGAATCTGATGCTGGCTGCGGGGCAGCAGATCACCAATCGAGTGATGCGCAGCGAGGTTGGAAAGGCATACGAAGCCGCGCGAGCACTGGTAAAACGACGTCCAGAGAGTTCACAAGCACACTTCGCACTCGCATACGTCTACCGCTACGCTGGCATGCTGGAACAGTCGGCCAAAGAGTGTGACGCAGCGTTGTCTCTGGATCCTGGTAATTATCTATTCCGTTCCTGCGCCTGGGCATTTATGGAATTGGGAAACACACATCGCGCTCTGGACTTCATTCAAATCGATGCCGGATCGGAATGGGCGAATTATGTCACTCCCTCACTGCTTCTCCGCGAAGGCAGAATTGCCGAAGCCCGCGCCGCGGTGAAGACGATGCCGACGAACCCGCGCTATCATCGCGATCTGCTGCAGGCCTGCCTGGACGGCTCGGCGTCAGAACTGGATCGTCTGGCTCGCGATGCAGTAACCAACGGGCCGTCGGAAGCGGACCCCGAGGTGGCCTATTACCAGGGAGCAATCTTTGCCTACTGTGGCAAGAAGGATGCTGCCTTTCGCATGCTCAGAACCGCGATCGAGACCAACTACTGCTCCTATTCCAACCTGTTATCCGATCCTCTGGTCAGAAACCTGCACAGCGACCCGAAGTTCGATGAAATTCTCACTGCTGCGCACACGTGCCAGGATGCCATTCAGACAGGAAACCACTAATTCGGATAGCATGAAGCAGCAGCTAACTTTTCATCGCTCATGAAGTCGAAAATATAACCACGAGGATACGGGCCACTGAGAAAAGACCCTGTGATCCTCTGTGCCCTCTGTGGTTATCTTTAAGATCTGAATCCAGGAAAAATCTTGGCTCCCATTCTCGCGAAGCACAATCCTATAGCCATGATCAAGACCGGTCGTGCTGGAGGATTCTTTCGTCTAGCTTCGTTGGCGTTCTGTTTCGCGATGTCCTTGTCCTTGCCGGGCCTAAGTCAGACCCCGGCCTCACAGAACCCTTACCAGCCGCTCCCCCAGGACACAGGCGTCCTCGGGCTGAAGCAAGAGTTGCTTCGATTGCAAACCACGGCCCGGCTAATGCAGGTTGTGGCGCATCCAGACGATGAAGATGGCGGGATGCTCACGCTGGAATCGCGCGGACACGGTGTGGCCACCCTCTTACTGACGCTGACCCATGGCGAAGGCGGACAAAATAAACTTGGCAGCAATCTGTTCGATGAGCTCGGAGTTCTGCGGACACTCGAGCTAACGGCTTCGGATCGTTATTACGGAGTCGAGCAGCGCTTCAGCCACGTGGCAGATTTCGGATATTCGAAGAATCCAGAAGAGACATTCGAAAAATGGCATGGGCACGATGTTGCTCTCGGCGATATTGTGCGCGTTATACGCACGTTCCGCCCAGACGTGTTGACCACGCGCTTTTCAGGCACAGAGCGCGACGGCCATGGGCATCACCAGGCTTCGGCCATCCTGACAAAAGAGGCGTTTCGGGCGGCCGCCGATTCCAAGCGCTTTCCTGAGCAAATTGCGGCGGGACTTCCTCCCTGGCAGCCAAAGAAGCTGTATATCGGCAATGTTTGCGGCTTCGGAGCGATGACCTGTCCCGCAGAAAACTATACGGTCAAACTGAATACGGGAGTCGTGAATCCCGTGCTCGGCGTGTCCTATGTGCAATTCGCTATGGAAGGCTTGCGGCACCAACTTTCGCAAGGAGCTGGAGGATGGTCGGTCGAGCCGGGTGACCGTTTCACTTATTACAAGCTGGTGGATTCGGTGCTCCCGCTTACGACGGACAAGGATGGACATGAAAAAGATTTTTTCGATGGACTTGACACCAGTTTGCCCGGACTGGCATCGCGCCTGGGGGATGAGGAGAAGAAAGTTCCGCAGTTGCGAGCAGGGCTGGTTGAGATTGCGGGTCAACTGAAGCAAGCGGCACAGTTGGGTACGGATCCAAATGACACCGTACGCCCCTTGTTGGCTGCTCTAGACTCTCTCGGCCATTTCGTAGGGCAGAACAATGATCTCAGCGCTTCTGCGCGCCAAGACTTGGTCGCGCGTCTGCAAGAAAAAGAAGAACATATCCAGGCTGCGCTGAACCTCGCCCTAAACGCCTCCATGGAGGCAACGGCGATAATTCCTAGTGACATTCCGAATCAGCAGAATTCTCTAGCGATTTCGCCGGGACAGAAGTTCGATGTCCACGCGAAGTTCCATAACGGCTCAAAGCATCCGCTCTCAATCAAAGACATAATTCTTGATGGAATCACTCCCGCTGCTGTGAAGGAACCAGACCGTGTGTTACAGCCAGGCAGCGATTACGAGACCAATTTTCAAGTTCAACTTCCCTCGAATTTTCCGGTCACTCGCCCGGCGGTGCATCGCAATGATCCTGAGAGGGACAGCGTCTACGTGGTGGATGAGCCTCAATACGCAACCCTGCCGTTCCCGCCGCCTCCTTTTCGCGTGATTGCGCATTACGATGTTCCCGATCTTGCCTCGCCCACGCATCGCGATTCAGGGGTGCAGACGAATGCAACGTTTCCTGAGATTTCCGCGCCTGTGGTTGTGCCCTTTACCGACGAAAAGGGACAGACGCAAGACAGGCCGCTGAATGTAACCCCGGTTTACTCCGTGATGCTGGAGCCGGGAGAGCAAATTATTCGTGTTAATAACGGTACGGCAACGACGGTAAAAGTTGGCGTGAGCTGCAATCTGACAGGCGCTCAACCCGGCCAATTGCGTTTGGAAGCGCCCGTGGGCTGGCGCATCCAACCCGATGAACTGCAGGTGCGTCTGTCCAAACGCGGCGACAAACAGGATTTCGAATTCAAGATTTTCCCGGAGACTCTGAAAGAAGGCGGAACGCAGATTCGCGCTACGTTGACCGCTGGCGGCTCAACTTACACCGAGGGATACAGCCTGGTCACGCGCGAAGATCTGGAGAGCACTTATTACTATCAACCTGCGATTCAGCGCGTCAGCGTTGTGGATGTAAAGATTCCAAACGATGTGAAGATCGGGTACATCATGGGCGCGGGCGATGACATTCCAACTGTGCTGAAACAGATTGGATTGGACGTCACCGTAATCCCAGCGGAGAAGGTGGCGAGCGAAGATCTGAGCCGCTACAGGACAATTGTCCTCGGCATCCGCGCGTACGATACGCAAAAGGATGTTGTGGCAAACAACAAACGGCTGCTCGACTACGTCGCTGGCGGTGGGACTCTAATTGTGCAGTACGACACCGGAGTGAGCGATTTCAACAGCGGTCATCTCACCCCCTACCCAGCTCAACTCAGCCGGGCGCGGGTTTCGGTTGAGGAGGCGCCGGTCGAGATTCTTGCCCCGGATGATCCGGTTTTCCATTATCCCAATCAGATCACGCCGCGAGATTTCGACGGATGGGTGCAAGAGCGCGGATTATATTTCATGAACCAGTGGGACAGCAATTTCAAGGCGTTGCTGGCATGCCACGATCCGGGAGAACAGCCGCAAAAAGGTGGATTGCTGAAAGCCCAGTACGGCAAGGGCGTGTATATCTATAACGCCTACGCATTCTTTCGGCAGTTGCCGGCGGGCGTGCCCGGAGCGATTCGGCTGTATGTAAATTTGCTGGCTGCAGGGCATGGCGCTGGGCATTAGATTGCCTCCGCGTCTGTGAGCCTCTGTGCCCTCTGTGGTTTGTCTAGTTTGTTAACTACAGCGGACACAGGGGATCACAGAGTTGTTATGCAACATGACCCCTCCCAATCCGCCGAAAGCAGCTCACCGCAGCTCATTCGAGGTATCAGTCTCGGCAGCGCTACGGCGCTGAACATGATTGACATGATCGGCGTAGGTCCGTTCATCACGATTCCGTTGATCGTGAGCGCGATGGGCGGCCCGCAAGCCATGCTTGGCTGGATTCTCGGCGCTTTATTCGCCATTTGCGATGGTCTGGTTTGGGCGGAGTTGGGTGCGGCGTTGCCAGGCTCCGGCGGATCGTACCGCTACCTTCGCGAAATATACGGCCCAAATCGGCTAGGGCGGCTGGTTTCATTTCTGTTTATCTGGCAACTTTCATTCAGCGCCCCGCTTTCGATTGCCTCAGGGTCAATCGGGCTTGCCGGATATGCTTCGTACTTTTGGCCAGCGCTTCAAAATCAATACGCATCCCGCGATTGGAGCCTCGCGCTTCCGCTGCTAGGAAGTTTGCAATTACGATGGCTGATTTCCGGAGCGACATTTGTGGCGGTTGGTATCGTGCTGGTCGCAACGCTTCTTCTCTATCGCAAAATTACGCACATCGGATGGATGTCGAAACTGCTGCTGGCTGGTGTGCTGGGAACGATCGGCTGGATCATTTTTGCCGGACTAACTCACTTCAATGCCGCCCGCGTCTTCAGCTTCCCGCCAGGCGCGTTCGCGCTATCACACGATTTTTTCCTCGGTCTAGGCTCGGCGATGCTCATCGCCACGTACGATTATTGGGGTTACTACAACATCAGCTTTCTCGGAGATGAAGTCAAAGAGCCGAGCAAAACCATTCCACGCGCGCTGCTGCTATCCATTTTGCTGGTGGCATGTCTATATGTGGTTATGAACGTCAGCATTCTCGCTGTGGTGCCGTGGTGGGATCTCATTCGTCCGGCGCAGTCGAACAGCGGATTATTCGTGGTTTCCATTTTCATGCAACGGATTTATGGCGTCTGGGCCGCAAATTTGGTAACTGCGCTGGTGATGTGGACCGCGTTCGCTTCCGTGTTTTCACTGATGCTCGGCTATTCGCGCGTGCCCTACGCGGCAGCTTTGGACGGCAACTACTTCAGAGCGTTCGCGCGTGTGCACCCGCAGCACCGGTTTCCGTATGTTTCACTGCTGGCGTTGGGCGGCGTGGCCCTGCTGTTCTGTTTTTTCTCACTGGCTGATGTCATTGCAGCGCTGGTTGTAATTCGCATCCTGCTGCAATTTTTAGTCCAGGCGATTGGCGTCATCGTGCTGCGGATTCGCCGTCCCGATCTTCCGCGGCCATTTCGCATGTGGTTCTATCCGTTGCCGGCACTAATTGCGAGCTTTGGATTTGTATTCATCCTCATTTCGCGCAAGAACTTCCTAAGGGAAATCCGCTACGCGGCCGTTATCCTCATCGCGGGCCTCCTGATCTACTTTATTCGAGCGTGGCGAAATCGGGATTGGCCGTTCGGCCAAACCTTGCCGGCTGCAGTTAGCGAGGTTCCGACGAATTAGTATGGCTGCAGGAGTAAAAACACCGATGACGGGGAGCTTGCGTCGAAGGCCGATGGCTTCAGCCTGGGCGCCGATGCAGGAGCCATTATTTCGATCGCTATGGATTGCCGCCGTCATTTCCTACACAGGAACATGGATGCAGAACGTTGGCGCGGGCTGGCTAATGACGCAGCTCACCATGTCACCGTTGATGGTGAGTTTGGTAACTGCAGCGACCACATTGCCGGTTTTTCTCGTCATGCTGCCTGCCGGTGCTCTCGCCGATCTGGTTGACCGCCGGCGTTTTCTGCTGATTACGCAAAGCTGGATGGTCGCGGCCTCTGCGGTGCTTGGAATTCTGACTTTGCTGAAGGTAGTGACCCCGTGGACTCTTCTGGCATTTACTTTTCTGCTTGGTCTGGGTGCGGTAACGAATGATCCTGCCTGGCAGGCGATCACTCCGGAAATCGTTTGTGCCGAAAATCATGCTCCGGCGGTCGCGCTAAACTCGGTGGGGTTTAATGTGGCGCGAGCGGTGGGTCCAGCCATGGGTGGACTGGTGATTGCGGCCGCCGGTTCTGGGTGGGCGTTTCTGCTGAATGCAGCGTCTTTCTTTGGCGTGATTTTCTTTTTATATCGCTGGAAGCGGCCGCATTTTGAGCATCTGGAGACTGGCAGAGTTGGCGATGCTCTGCTCGCTGGATTGCGCTATGTGCGGGGCGCGGCGGTGGTGCGATCGGTGCTGATTCGGACGGTAGCCTTCAGCCTGGCGGCAAGTTCATTGCCGGCGCTGCTTCCGATCATTGCGCAACCACATGGGGCGACGGGTTACGGATTGTTGCTCGGGTCATTCGGATTTGGCGCACTTGCCGGGGCGACGGTTTTACCGCGAATGCGCAGCCGCTTTTCTGTGGACGGAGTTGTCGTTTTCGCTATCCTGCTTTTTGCCGCAATGACGTTTGCTGCTGGACGCACGCAATCTTTTGGGTGGCTTAGCTTGGTATTGTTCGCCAGCGGGACCGCATGGATCGCGATTCTCGCTTGTCTCAATGTTGCCGCGCAGACTATGTCTCCATCATTTTTGCGGGCACGGGCCTTATCAATGTACCTGCTCGTACTGCAAGGCGGCATGGCGCTGGGTGCCACCGCGTGGGGCGGGCTCGCTACGTGGGTTGGAGTTCCGCAGGCGCTGTTGTTCTCGGCCCTTGCGCTGATGGCAGGACTCGTGACAGTTCCCCGTCATCGGCTCACTTCGCGTGAATTAGAATTCACGCCGTCGGTTGTGCGGGAGTAGCTCGGGTTTCCGATTTTTATTGCCACATTTCAGGAGGATTCATGAGGAGCACGAAAACACTATTTGCTGTTTTGTTTCTGCTGTCATGTTGCGGTGCTGTTTGGGGGCAGGCCGCCAAAACCGATCAGCCTCAAACTGTGACTCAGGTGTTGGATCGTTCTGTCAGCAATGTGGAGCACGAATTTGTTTCCGCGGCGGATGCCATGCCCGAAGACAAATACTCATTCGCGCCTACAAATGGTGAGTTCAAGGGGGTGCGGACGTTCGGGCAACAGGTAAAGCACGTAGCGGCTACGAACTATCTGGTCGCCTCAGGAATTTTGGGAGAGAAGCCGCCGGTTGAGGTTGGCGGCGAGAACGGGCCTGACTCGATCAAGAGTAAAGCCGATATCATAAAATTTTTGAAGGACTCGTTTGCTTATGCGCACAAAGCGGTCACTAGCGTCGACGAGAAGAATCTGGTCGCGCCGATGAAAGATCCCTTTGGAGAGCAGCCTTCGGTTACGCGGCTTGGGCTGGCATCAGTTTTCGCCTGGCATTCGTTCGACCACTATGGGCAAATGGTCGAATATTTGCGGATGAACGGCATTATTCCGCCTGCCAGCCGGCAGTAAAGGATCAGCAATGAGGTGCAGCGGCGTCCGCTCGTGGGTTAACCTTCCAGCCGCGGATTTCTCGTGCCCCCTTGTGCGTAATCTCGGCGGGGATAAGCTCCGCACTCAGGCCTCGATTGTGGAGATGAGCATGTATTTTCGTAATGATTCGGTCGACGTTGCTGTTGCTGTCGAGGAAAATCAGCATCGAGGGTCCCGCTCCGCTTAGAGCGGAGCCCAGAATCCCTGCCTGTCCCGTCAACTCCTGTAATGCTGGCAATAGCGGGCACAACGGCGCACGATAGGGCTGATGAATGCGGTCTTCGAGCGACGAGGCCAGGAGATCACGGCGGCCTTGAACAAAAGCGGCCAGCAACAGCATTGAGTTTTGAATATTGACGACCGCATCCGCTCGAGAGTATTGCTCCGGGAAAACGCGGCGCGACTGCTCAGTCGAAAGCGCCTGGTCAGGAACAGCCAGCAGCAAAGGCCACTTCCCTTTCGGCACAATCGTGGCCACCTGGGCTTCGGCTTCGCCCGACATACGCGCGATCGCTAGTCCCCCATACCAACATGCAGCAGCATTGTCCGGATGGTGCTCACGGCGCGAAGCTTCACCAACAATTCGAGCATCGTCCCAACGCAGGGCGCCAAAATGCACGGCTAACGCGATTCCCGCAAGGCGCGCGGCTGCCGACGAACCGCACCCCTTGCCAATGGGAATCTCGTTTTCTATGTGCAGCGCCAGCGGCTGAATGCGCTTCGATTCTCGTTGCAGGATTTCAGAATAGGTCATGAGAATCAGGTGATTCTCAAGTTGCGCACAGAGGTCGGCGTCCCGGCCACGAGCGGTTATGGAAAATTGGTCTGAAACGTGAGCTCGAATTTTGAGAAACAAGCCTAAAGCCAGAGCCGCGGTATCGAAGGCTGGTCCCAGATTAGCCGAAGTGGCAGGCAGCGCCAGCTTGAGAGATGCGCTGCGATGTAACGAACGGTTTGACTTTGCGGACATGAGATCAAGCGATCAGACTTCGTTTGAAAAACCCTACTGTCTCGCTGCGGTCCTCCTTTCCTTCACCAGCCGGAGCGACGAATACGCCGCAGCTCCCGCGACGATGATATTAGCTGCAATGACAGGCTTGGAATGGATCATCACCCCGTACGTAATCCAAAAGAGAGCGGCGACAGACTGGATCCAGCGCAGTTTCGCAGGATCTTTCGAAAAGTACGAAATCGTAAACACCGCCGTGGCGATCCAGCCTACTCCATCGAGCATAAACACTCCCGTTCCCTTCCCCAATCAAGCTGCTTCTACGCTTGTTCGAGAGCCTTCAGTACAGCTTCTACACTTGCATCCAGCACTATCGGCGCGCGTTGCTGCTCCTTCAGAATTGCAGCATCATCTTTCTTATCTGGAAACAAATCTCCGCGATGAAACTTAATGGTGAAATCCGGATCCTTCAGCATGTGCCCGGTCAGGATGAGCACGACAGACTCATTGCGTTTGATGAAGCCCTGCTTCACTAATTTTTTCAATCCCGCAAGCGTCACCGCGGACGCTGGCTCGCAACCTACGCCATCGGCGCCAATTTCCGCTTTGGCCAGCGCAATCTCGACCTCGCTCACCTGCTCGACCGTACCGCCCGTGGCTTCGAGAACACGCACAGCCTTTTTCCACGAGGCAGGGTTACCGATGCGAATGGCTGTGGCCATGGTGTCAGCTCGCATCGGCGAAAGTTTCTTTCCGCCGTTCTCGCGCATGGCGCGCACTAGCGGATTCGCCCCTTCCGCCTGAATGATGGAAATTTTTGGCAGTCGCGAAATCAAGCCGAGTTCTTTCATTTCCATGCACGCCTTTCCGATTGCCGAGGAATTTCCCAAGTTGCCACCAGGAACGATGATGTGGTCCGGCGCCTCCCAGTTGAACTGCTCGAGCAACTCAATGGCAGCGGTCTTCTGGCCCTCCAGTCGATATGGGTTAACCGAGTTCAGAAGACACACCGGCATGCGCTGCACAACTTCATTCAATACGCGCATACAGCCGTCAAAATCGGTTTTCAGTTGGCATGTGACCGCGCCGTAGTCGAGCGCCTGGGAGAGTTTGCCCCAGGAGACTTGGCCTTCCGGAATCAGCACCACGCTGCGCATACCTCCCCGCGCTGCATATGCTGCCATGGAAGCCGAGGTATTTCCCGTGGAAGCGCAAGCAACCCAGCGAAACCCTTCCAGCCGGGCGAAAGTGGCAGCTACAGTCATTCCGGTGTCTTTGAAGGAGCCGGTGGGATTCATGCCCTGATGCTTGGCAAAGAGTGCCTCGACTCCCGTGCTGCGGGCGCAATTCGGAAGCTCGTAAACCGGGGTGTTTCCTTCGCTGAGGCTTACCAGGCTTGCCGGAGCACTCGGCACAGGCAAGAGTTCACGGAACCGCCACACGCCACTTTGATCCACGTATGCGCTTGATTTGCGACGTTCAGTCCAACTAGCTTTTAGGTCTTGCGGCCGCAGAGCAGTGTCGGCACATTTCCATCCTGGATACGTGACCTCCAGCAGATCATCGCAATCCGGACAGCGGAAGTTCCGGCCCGCGCTCTGGAGCACAGATCCACACCCGATGCAACGCAGCTGCGCGCTTCCCTGCTCAAGCTTTGTCCCGGCGTCTTGCATTGGCTACAAGAATAAAGGAAGGACCAATTATTTGCCGCCGCGCAGGTATTTATCTGTTTTGCTGATCCAGTCTTCGCGTGGTGGATTGAAGACGTCCAGATCAACCGTATCAACCAGCGCTTCAGCTTTGTGCGGCATGTGCGGAGGAATAGTCAGGACCTCGCCTGCGTTTACGACAATTTCTTTCCCGTCAATCCAGAACTTGAGAGCGCCTTCGAGAATATAGGTGATCTGCTCATTGTGATGGCTGTGCAGCGGAACAACGCAACCCTTTTTCAACAGCACCCGCGCGAGCATGATGTTCTGCCCTACGACTAATTGACGCTGCAGCAGCGGGTTTAAATCCTCAAGCTCAACTGCGGACCAGGGGAGGTACCTCAGTTCGGCTTTCTTCTTGTCGATTCGCTTCTTGCCTCCGACCCGGTGAACCTGCTCCCTCAAGCCGCGCCGCCCGCCTGATTGATGGCGGGATGCCTGCGCTACCTTTCTAGTCGCCATTTCAGTGCGCCTTTCCTTCATAGATCGCAACTGCATTGTCGTGCAGGTAGCCGTGGGCAAGTTGCAGCGCTTGGGCCTCGCTGATTTCACCTTCAGAGATCATTTCAGCCAAAGCCGCAGCCAGCGCTGTCCGCGATGACTCAACTCCCAACCAGTAGCTCTCTTCCGCGCCCAACGTTTCATTGTAAGGAAACGCATCCGTACCGAATGTGATCTTATCCGGGAAGGTTTCCATCCACTGCTTGAGCAGGTGCTTGAACTCCGATGGATATAGCAGAATTTCTGTTTCCGAGGTGTCCAGGTAAACATTCTTGACTGCCGCCAGCCAGATAGCCTGCCGATCGTAAGGATATCCACCGTGAATCATCACGAAAATAGTATTCGCGTAGCGCGGGTCGCGCAGAATGTTCTCCAGATTCAGGATGTTGCTCTCGGAGAGATTGAAGTAATCACCGATGCCAACCGCTGAGTGAACATGAACTGGAAGATGCAATCTGCCGCCCTCGCGCACCAGATAGCGGAAAATGTAATCCTGAAATGTCCGGTACTCTTGTTCGCTTGGTATACCGCCGTTCACAAACCGTTGGTAGATGTCTTCAGCTTCTTCGCGAGCCGGCTCGCCAAATTTCGTCGGACGGAAGTAAGCGACTTCAAACTTCATCGCGATCCCGCCCTTCTTCTGATTGTCTTCCAACGTGCGGGTTACGAAGGCAAGGTAGTCGTCGAATTTTGCGGGGAGCTTGCTAACACTCTCCTGCTGCATCCAGCGGTGCAGCATTTTTTCCTGCAAAGGAATGTAAACCTGTTCGTCGGAATTGCGCGCTGTTTCACGTTGGTTGTTAAACGGCCACATGAACGAATCTGCGAAGAAGACCCATGGGAAGCGCTTGGGATCCAGATAATCCGCCATCATCGCACGATTCGCAACACCCCGCTCGATATTGAGTTTATCCAGAATGTCCGAAAAATATTGATTGCCGCGTGACTTCTTCAGCTCAGCCTTCTTCTGGACAAGCCATTTGGCGTGCTCGGGTGAGAGGTCATTATATGGATAGCCGAACAGAGCCTTGGCCGCGGCAACCAACTCAGGATTCGTGTCGCGCTCTCTCAGCGCAGCGCTGCCCGGAGGGGCAGCCATAGCGTCGACATCTGCATCATCAAAGAAACCGGGGTGCGCGTGGTGATCGAAGGCCGGAATTTTCTCAATTTGCGGTAGGAGGCGCTGGTAAATCTGCTGAACATCGGGCCCCGGGAATGGACGCGCCTGAGTGAATGCTAGTGAACCTCCCAATAAGATCAGCAGATACCATCCAACCCGGTAACGTAGCCTCATCGATTCTCCGAGTGTAATTGTCTTTGAATAAGGTTTTTTGGGACCAACTCAGTTCCCAGTTGTTAGTTGCCAGTTCTCAGTCAGTCTTGATTACCTGCTGGCGGGCGTTCCTTGCCATGCGGCTGAAACCCGCTGAATTCTTTCCACGGCTTCGTTTAATGTTGCGATAGAAGATGCAAAGGAAAACCGCACAAACTCTCTGCCGCCGGGACCAAACGCCGCGCCGGGAATGGCAGCAACCCCAGCTTCCTCCAGCATAATGCGGCAGATCTCTTCCGCGCTCACTCCGGTGTCAGAAATATTCACCCAGGCATAAAACGCGCCATCGGGCGGCAGGCAGCGGAATCCGGGCACGCGGTTCAGATCGCGCACAAACCGCTCGCGCCGGCGCGCAAATTCGGCTACCATGCGCGGCGTGGCGCCTTCCGTGTCTTTCAAGGCTTCAATTGCTGCATATTGGCTGAATTCAGCCACGCACGTGTAGCTGTTTACCGCCATCAAATCAAGCGCAGGCACAATGCGCGCCGGGGCAACCGTGTACCCCAAGCGCCATCCAGTCATAGCGAAGCTTTTCGAAAAACCGTCGATGATGAGCGTTCGTTCATCCATGCCGGGGTAGTTCATCATCGAGACGTAATCGGCCCCGTAGATGATGCGCGCGTAGATTTCATCAGAGAGCACGAGCAGGTCATGCTTCACCGCAAGCTCTGC
>Ga0209059_1000172_pt1 | contig 27707 bp, 24 predicted proteins | sample GraSoiAngelo_151_FD_186165 | JGI IMG/M metagenome (GOLD analysis project Ga0209059, IMG submission 186165) | Grasslands soil microbial communities from the Angelo Coastal Reserve, California, USA - 14_1009_12_20cm (SPAdes) (version 2) | ecosystem: Environmental > Terrestrial > Soil > Grasslands ...
CGATCAGGGTAGCGAAAACCGCGGTCACGGGCGCGGTCATCACACCGTTTCGCGCTGTCTTTATTGAGGTCGAGAACAGCCCCGAATTGCGTGAATTCCGCGAGCGGCTGCGGGAGATCGTCGGCGCGCGGCAGCTCATCCCGCCGCATATCAGCCTGCTCTATACGCTGGACCGGGACACCCAAGCGCCACGGCCCGATTTCGATGCCGAGCGGCTGCAAGAGATCGCCGCCCGCTGCACCGACGAGATCGACGACACGCATTTCACGCTCGGCCGACCGGTCGTCAACAATGCCGGCGGCGGCGAGAGCAATGTGCGCGGCTGGAGAGCGATACGTGAACTCTAGAAACGAACGACCGCCTTACAGCCCGAGATAAAATTTGCGGACGAGCTCGTTGTTGTTGAGCTCGTCGGCGTTGCGGCCCTCGAAAGCGATCTGGCCGTGCACGATGACGTAGCCGCGATCGGCGATGCGGACGGCCTGATTGAAGTTTTGCTCGGCCATCAACACGGTCAGCTCGAACCGCTCCTGCAATTCCTTGATCTTGTCGATCGTGCGACTGACGAGGATCGGGGCGAGACCGACCGACGGCTCGTCGATCAGCAGGATGCGCGGCGCCGACATCAAGGCGCGCGCCAGCGCCAGCATCTGCTGCTCGCCGCCGGAGAGGCTGCCGGCGAGCTGGCGGCGGCGCTCGCGCAGGCGCGGGAAGGTCTCGTAAGAGGATTCGAGATTGCGCTCGATCAGGCTGCGCGCCGTCGGGCGGAACGCGCCCAGAAGCAGATTCTCCTCGACGTTCAGTTTCGGAAACAGGCGCCGGCCTTCCGGCACGAGGGTGATGCCGAGATCGACGATCTCCTCGGTCGAGCGGCCGACGAGATCGTAGCTCGTGCCGTCGATCTCGGCTCGGATCGAGCCGGAGGAAGGCCGCAGCATGCCCATGACGCATTTCATCAAAGTGCTCTTGCCGTTGCCGTTCGTGCCGAGCAGCACGACCGTCTCGGCGTGGGAGACCGATAGCGAGATGTCCTCCAGCACCCGCACCGAGGCGTAGCCGGCATTGAGGCCGGTGATCGAGAGGCTGTTCCTGGAAGTTGGGCTATTCGCCAAGATAGGCTCGCTCGACTTCGGGGTTGCGCATGACCTCCTGCGGCAGGCCATCCGCAATTTTCTGACCGGCGACGAGCACGAGGAGGCGCGTCGAAAAGCTCATCACGGCGCGCATGATGTGCTCGATCAGGACGATCGTGATGCCCTGCTGATTGAGGCGCAGCAGGACGGCGATGATCTCTTCGACTTCGGAGGGCGACAGGCCCGCCATCGCCTCGTCAGCGAAGAGGAGACGCGGCTCGGTCGCGACGGCGCGCGCCAGTTCGAGCTTGCGCATCTCGACCTGCGTCAAGTCGCGCGGCAGACGTCGCGCCTTGTCGGCGAGCGCCACCGCCTGCAACAGCTCTTCGCAACGCGCCCGCACGTCGGTGTCCGATAGGGAGTGCCCCGGCCGCGCATTCACTGTGTAGAGGAGCGGCACGCGCAGATTGTCGATCAGGTTCAGTGTGTGGAACGGTTTCGGCAATTGGAAGCTGCGCGCCAGCCCGAGACGGGTGCGCTCATGCGCGATAAGGCCGTCGAGCGGTCGGCCGTCAAACAAGACGCTGCCGGTCTCGTTGCGCAACGTGCCGCAGAGACAGTTGACGAGCGTGCTCTTACCGGAGCCGTTCGGGCCGATGAGGCCGACCCGCTCGCCCTCGGCGATCGTCAGATCGATATTCTCCAGCGCGACAAACCCGCCGAAGCGCTTGCCGAGGCCGCTGACCGCGAGGAGCGGCGCGGCAGCGGTTTGGGCCGCGCTCATGCCGCGGCCTGCCGCTGCTGTACGGCGGCTTCGATGATCGCGGCGCGGCGCCGCTGGCGCGCCGAGATCAGCCCCATGATCCCGTTCGGCGCGATGATGACGAAGAGGATCAGCAACACGCCGACGATCAGCAGGTTCAGGGCCGAGGAGATCGTCACCGTCGCGAGCTGCTGGATCGTGCCGAGGATGACCGCGCCGATGATCGGACCGACCCAGCTCGTCATACCGCCGATCACCGGCATCGCGACGCTGTTGACCGCATAAGCCAGGTTGAAGCTCGACCCCGGATCGAGATAGGTCACGTAATATGGGAGCGGCGCCCCGGCCATGCCCATCAGCGCGCCCGACAAGGTCGTCGCGATCAGCTTCAGCCGCAAGGTCGGGACGCCGCCGGCCTCGGCCGCGAGCTCGTCGTCGCGGATCGCGGCGAAGCCGAGGCCTAGCCGCGAGCGCTCGATCCAGCGGGCGATGCAAACCGAGATGACGCTGAGGGCCATCATCAGCGTGTAGAGGTATTGGATGTAACCGCCGCCGAGCGGCGCCTGCGCCGGGCGAATGATGTAGATGCCGCGCGAGCCGCCGACATAGTCCCAATTGACGATCAGCGTCTGCACGACGACCGACAATGCCAGGGTCGCGATTGCAAAAAAGACGCCGCGCAGGCGCAAGGTGAGATAGCCGGTGCCGAGCCCGACGATACCCGAAACGATGCCACCGACGACGATCATCACCGGCAGTGGCACGGCCGGTATCAGGATGTCGAACGTCTTCAGCAAGGCCGGCAATTTGTGCAGGACGGCCGAGCTGTAGGCGCCGATCGCGAAAAATGCGCCGGTGCCGAAATTGATGTACCCGGTGTAGCCGCCGAGAATGTTCCAGGCGGTCGACAAGACGATGTATTGCAGCACGACGTAAGCGGCGAAAAAGAAATATTCGTTGGTGAAAAAGATCCGGGTCAGGACGACAATCGCGAGGCCGACGAGCGCGGCGGCGATCAAAAACGTGCCGGTGCGCATCGCTAGCGGCCTGCGAGGCCGGCCGGCCGCACGGCCAGCGTGATCAACAGAAACCCGAACGCGACGGCCGGCGCCCATGACGGACCGTAAAAGGTCGCGGTGATGCTCTCGACAATGCCGATCAGCAGCGCAGCCGCAACCATTCCAGGAAAACTCGTCATGCCGCCCAACACGCAAATCGCAAAGATGCGGCCGATATAGTCGCGGCCGATCGACGGCTCGACCGGCTGAATAATGATCAGAAAGGTGCCGGCCAAGGAGCAGGTCGCGACCGAGATGCCAAAGGCGATCTGCTTGATGCGGGTCGGGCTTGCCGCCATCAGCTGAAGCGCGAGCCCATCCTGCGACACCGCCAGGATCGCGCGGCCGATAAAGCTCCGCGACAAATAGAGCTGCAACACCGCAATCATTACCAGCGAGACGAGGCACGGGATCAGCATGCGCAGCGGCAGGTCGATGATCCCCAAATGCAGGCTCGGGCCGATATAGGGCGCTTCGACAAAGCGGTAATCGACGCCAAAGACCAAGACCAGCGACACCTCGGCGACGAACAGCAGGCCGAAAAAGAAGGCGAGGCCCTGGATCGACTGCTCGCCGCGCAACTCGAAGGAATAATAGTAGAGCCGATAGACCGCCATTCCGATCACGTAGAAGACCGGCAGCATCAAAAAGCCGACCACGAGCGGATCGACAGGGACGTAATAGGTGATGATGTAGGCGGCGTAGGAGCCGAGCAGGATAAAGGCCGGCTGCGCGATATTGGCGATATCGAGCATGCCGAACGAGATCGTGATGCCGACAGTGACCGCGGCATAGAAGCCGCCGAGCAAGATCCCGGCGACGATCGCGTTGATCAGCAGATCGAGCGAGACCATCGGCCGCGACCGGTCCTACAGATCTGGTTGCGGTTCTGCGGACCGCATCAACGGTTGTTGCTGGAATAGGGCAGGATCACGTCGCCGGCTTTGTACTGATCCGGACCGACGACGACCTCGCCCTTGCCGTCGCGGAAATCGTCGACGCTGGTGCCCTTGATGTTCTGGAACTGCACGGTCAGGATCCGCGCCTCTTTCCACTCGCCCTTTTCGCCGAAGGCGACATCGCCGACCACGGTCTTGAAAGAATGGCTGCGGATGTATTCGGCGATCTTCTCCTGGTCGAGTCCCTTGGTGTTCTCGATCGCCTCGCCCAAGACCTGCATCCGGGCATAGGCCCACGGACCGAGATAGTAGCCCAGCGGATCGACCCCCTCCTGGCCGGCGCGCGCCTGATAGGTCTTCAGGAACTCCATAACGCCGGGAAAGCGCATCGCCGGCGCCGGCAGCCACCAGTCGAAGGTGATGATGCCGTTCAGACTCGGCCCAAGCGAGGTCTTGATCGAAGTACTTTGTGGGCCGGTCAGATTGCCGCCGAACACCTTGGTCTTGAGCCCGAGCTCGTTGACGCTGCGGATCACCCCGACGCTGTCGTTCGGATAAGAGGAGATCAGCACGACATCGGCATTGGTTGATTGGATGGCACGGATGATCGGGCTGAAATCGGTCGTCGTCAGCGGATAGGTCTTGTCGTAGACGATATCGAGCCCCGCCTTCTTAATGTTGACGCGGGCACCGTCGGTGCCGTTGCGCGTCGCCTCGCCATCGCCGGTCGCAATCGCGATCGTTTTGAGGCCGAGCTTGTCCTTGTTCGCCTTGACGATATCGAAGAACCCCGCGGTGATCGCCGGCCGCGGGTCGGGGCCGACCGGCAGCATCGAGAAATATTTCGGGTATTTGAACTCCTCGTTGATGTCGAGCGCGAAGAGGCTGATGAAGGTCGCGTTGTGCTGGATCACCACCGGCATCGCCGGCGCGGCGATGTTGGTGCCGTAACCCGAAATGACGAGGTCGACCTTGTCGACATCCATCAGCTTTGTGTAGATGCCGGGCACCAGCGATGGGTTGGTCTGGTCGTCGTAGAAGATCAGCTTGACCGGGCGGCCCAGCAGCCCGCCCTTGGCGTTGACGTCCTCCGCCCAAATCTGCGAGGCAAGCAACCCGCTCTTGCCATTGACCGCGAGCGAGCCGGTCAGCGCCATGGAAAAGCCGATCGTGATGGGGTTGCCGCTAGGCGCGGTCTGTGCGACGGCAGGTTGGGTGAAGACGGGCGGCGCTGCGAGAAGCAGCATCGAGAGCACCGCCGCGATAGGTGCGAGGCGACGACATACACGCCTGCTCGACGATCTCTGGCCGATCATGCTCCCCCCTCGCCCGTGCTTTGCCCGCCGGGTGTCGGGAGATATCAGCATGCCCGCCAGTGCCGGGCAACGCCCTTTCGCGCGCGATCACTCGTAATGGAAAGCGCGATCGTCGAGATCGATCGCGGCGAATTCGTCCTTCTCGGTCCAGTAATCCTGGGTGTGCTGCCATTCGGGCTTGTCGCCGCGCTTTGGCAGGAGGTGCATACCGCGCATCAAATAGCCGGGGTTGAAGTTCTCCGGATCGATCCAGGGCAGGATCGGCATGTCCTTGTCCTCGGGCCGCAAGACCGGCGTCACCTTGCGCGCGCCGATCGCCTTCATATGGTTGAGCAGGCGGCACACAAAATCGGCGACGAGATCGGCCCGCAACGTCCAGCTCGCGCGAAAATAGCCGAATACCCAGGCCATGTTCGGGATGCCGGTGAACATCATGCCGCGATAGGTCACTGTGTCGGCAAAGACGAGCGGCTTGCCGTCGATCGCGAATTCGATATCGCCCAGCACGTTGAGATGAAACCCGGTCGCGGTGACGATGATGTCGGCGTCGAGCAGCTTACCGGATTTCAACAGGATGCCGGCCGCGGTGATGCGCTCGATCTCGTCAGTGACGACCGAGGCCTTTCCGGAGCGGATCGCCTGCAACAGATCGCCGTCGGGGATGAAGGCGATGCGTTGCCGCCATGGCCGATAGCTCGGCGTGAAATGCGGGTCGATCTCGTAATCGGAACCGAGATAACCGCGTACGCCGGCCAGCAGCTCGCGCTTCACCTTGTCCGGTTCGGTGAAGGAACGCTGCGTAAACACGGCCTGATCGTGCAAGATCTTGCGGCGCACGATCTCGTGGATCCAGGTCTCGTCGACCTGCAACTCGCGCAATTCGTCGGCGAGCTCGATCGCGTTGCGGCCGGTGCGGTACCAGGTCGGTGAGCGCTGCAGCATGGTGACGTGCTCGCAATCGGCGGCGATCGCCGGGATCAAGGTCGCCGCGGTCGCGCCCGAGCCGATGACGACTACATTCTTGCCGGCGTAATCGAGATCCTCGGGCCAGTTCTGCGGATGCACGATGCGACCTTTGAACTCGGGCATGCCGGGCCATTCGGGTGTATAGCCCTCGGAATGGCGGTAATAGCCCTGGCACATCCACAAGAACTTTGCCGTGAAGCGGACGGGCTCGCCGGTGTCGGTGCGAGTGCCTTCGAGCGTCCAGCGATTGTCGCGGCTCGACCATGACGCCGAAGAGAGCGTGTGCCGGTAGCGGATATGCGGCGCGAGCCCGTTATCGTCGATGACCTCGCCCATATAGCGCAAGATCTCGGCGGCGGATGCGATCGGCGCGCCGGTCCACGGCTTGAAGCGATAGCCGAAGGTGTAGAGGTCGCTATCGGAGCGTATCCCGGGATAGCGATGCGTGATCCAGGTGCCGCCGAAGGTATCCTGCGCTTCGAGCGCGACAAAGCTCGTGCCGGGGCACTGTTTTGTCAAATGGTAGGCGGCGCCGACGCCGGAAATGCCGGCCCCGACGATCAGCACATCAAAGTGCTCGGTCTGTTGGGCCACGCGGGCAGCGGGCATTATCGAGTCGGGCATCGGGTTTCGGCCTTTTTTGCAGATTCCCGGCAACTTAGCTTATTCCGAGCGCGATTACAGCGGCGCGTGGCGCGCCCCGACGGTTGCGATTGCCGAGCCGGCATGGAAGATTCGGCCCATGAACCATAGAAGCGGCTTGCCGCACAGCTCGCATTGGGGCGCCTTTTCGGTGCTGGTAAAGGAGCAGGAGCTCGAGATCCTGCCGCATCCGCGCGACCCCGCCCCCTCGGTTCTTCTCGGCAACATCCCAGCGGCGGTGTCACACCGGGCGCGCATCGCCAGACCGATGATCCGACGCGGCTGGCTGGAGCGCGGCCCGGGAGCCGACGAGCGCCGCGGCTGCGACGAATTTGTGGCGGTCTCGTGGGACGAGGCCTTCGAGCGGCTCGCCGGCGAGTTGCGCCGAGTCTATGACCGGCATGGGCCGCGCGCCGTGTTCGGCGGCTCCTATGGCTGGGCCAGCGCCGGCCGCTTTCACGACGCGCAGCACCAGCTGCATCGATTTCTGAACCTTTCCGGCGGTTATGTCCGTTCGGTCAATAGCTACAGCTCAGGGGCGGCCTCGGTCATCCTGCCGCATATCATCGGGCCGCAGGCCGCGATCGCCGGCAATAATGTCAGCTGGGCGGAGATGGTGGCGGAGAGCGCGCTCGTCCTCGCCTTTGGCGGCATGGCGCTGAAGAACGGCGATGTCGGCGGCGGCGGCACCAGTCAGCATATCGCACGCGATAGTCTTACGGCGGCGCGACGGCGAGGCGTCGAGTTTCACCTGATCGGGCCGATCCGGGACGATCTGCCGGACACGGTCGATGCGGTGTGGCACCCGATCCGGCCCGGCACCGATGTCGCGCTGATGCTCGGCCTCGCGCACACACTCGTGGCCGAAGGCATGCACGACCGCGCCTTTCTCGATCGGTACTGCACGGGTTGGGAGAAATTCGCGGCGTATCTGCTGGGTCGCGATGATGGACAGCCAAAGGACGCCGCCTGGGCGGCGGCGATCTGCGGCATCTCGGCCGACGATATCGTTGCGCTGGCGCGGTGCTGCGCCGGGCGGCGGACGCTCGTCACCTGCTCGCAATCCCTGCAGCGCGCCGACCATGGCGAGCAGCCGGTGTGGATGGCGGTCGTGCTGGCGGCGATGCTCGGCCAAATCGGATTGCCGGGCGGCGGCTTTGCCTATGCGCTGGGCTCGACCTCGAACACCGGCAAGCCGCCGCTCGCCGTGCCGTTGCCGACGCTGCCAACGGGGCGCAACAGCGTTGCCGATTTCATCCCGGTGGCGCGGATCGCCGACATGCTGCTGCATCCGGGCGAGGCGTTCGACTACAACGGACAGCAGCTGACCTACCCCGACATCCGGCTGGTGTACTGGGCGGGCGGCAATCCGTTTCACCACCACCAGGATCTCGGCCGCTTGCATCGTGCGTTCGCGCGGCCGGATACGGTGATCGTGCAGGATTCGGCATGGACCGCGAGCGCGCGCCACGCCGACATCGTGCTGCCGGTGACGATCACCCTGGAGCGCGAGGATATCGGCGCGACGGCGGGCGATCCGCTGATGGTCGCGATGCACCGGGCGGTCAGCCCCTATCGCAAGGCGCGCGACGATCACGGGATCTTTGCCGGGCTTGCGGAGCGGCTCGGTTTCGCCGAGGCGTTCACTCAGGGCCGCTCGGTGCGGCAATGGCTCGAACACCTCTACGAGCCGACCCGCCAGGCGCTCGGCGAGCGCGGCATCAACGCGCCCGATTTCAGCGAGTTCTGGGAAGAGGGCGAGCTGGTCCTGCCGGTGCAGCGATGGGATGGCGGCATCGTTCGCGCCTTTCGCCGCGATCCGGAAGGCTCACCCTTACCGACGCCAAGCGGCAAGATCGAGATCGCCTCCGCGACGATCGCCGGCTTTGGCTATGACGATTGCCCGGAACACCCGACATGGCTGCCGCCGGTCGAGGGGGCCGGATCGCCCGCGATGGCGCCCTTCCCCTTGCAACTGATCGCCAACCAGCCGGCGACGCGGTTGCACAGCCAATTGGATTTCGGCGCAACGAGCCTTGCATCGAAGATCAAGGGGCGCGAGCCGGTGCGCCTTCATCCGCAAGACGCGGCGGCGCGCGGCATTCGCGACGGCGATATCGTGCGGCTCTACAACGCGCGGGGCGCTTGCCTTGCCGGCGCGGTGCTGAGTGAGGCCTTGCGCCCCGGCGTCGTGCAGCTCTCGACCGGCGCGTGGTACGACCCGAAAGATCCCACCGCCGAGACGCCGTTCTGCCTCCACGGCAACCCGAATGTGCTGACGCGCGATGCCGGCACATCGCGGCTGGCGCAGGGTTGCACCGGGCAACTCTGTCTCGTCGAAATCGAGCGGTTCGACGGCGGGCTGCCGCCGGTCAAGGCGTTCGACCCACCGCCCGGATCGTTCTAGATATTGCTGCCGGCCGCGTAAATGCGCGATCCTGCTCAAAATTAGCAATTTTGGCTCGCCGTAGGGGAAATGCCATGAGGGTAGACCAGGCCGTCAACATCGAAGATCTGCACCGCATGGCGAAACGGCGGCTGCCGAAGATCGCCTTCGACTTTATCGAGGGCGGGTTGGAAGACGAGCGCGGCCTCGAAACCAACACTTCAGCTTTCCACAAGCATCAACTGCTGCCGCGCTATCTCGTCGACGTGTCGACGCGCGACCAGACAAAGACAATCTTCGGCCAGAATTTTTCGAGCCCGTTCGGCATCTCGCCGACCGGCGGCGCGGGCCTGTTTCGCTATCTGGCCGACACCATGCTGGCGCAGGCAGCAAAGGACGCAAACATCCCCTACATCATGTCGGGCGCCAGCAACGACTCGATCGAGACATGCGCCAAGATCGCCGGGCGCAACCACTGGTACCAGCTCTATGCGGCGCGCGACCCCGCGATCAACGCCGATCTGATCCGGCGCGCCGCCGATGCCGGGTGCGGCGCGCTCGTCTTGACCGTCGACACGCCGGTCGGGTCGAAGCGCGAGCGCAACATCCGGAACGGCTTTGCCAACATTCGCGGTGGGCTGTTGCAGGCGCTGAGCCTGAAGCCGACGATCCTGTTGGAGGCGATGACGCATCCCGGCTGGGTCGTCGAATATTTCAAGCGCGGCGGCGGCACGCCGATGCTGCAGAACTGGCAGCCCTATGCCTCGCCCGGCGCAAACGCCGAGGAGGTCTATAAATTCACCTCGTCGGTGCGGCCGTTCAACGCCCAAACCTGGCGCGACCTCGAGACCTACCGCAAGCTGTTCCCGCGCGCGCTCGTAATCAAAGGCATCATGGATCCGAAGGACGCGCTGCGCGCCATCGATGTCGGCTGCGACGGCATCCTCGTGTCGAACCATGGCGGGCGGCAGCTCGACCAGGCGCCGGGCTCACTCGATGTGCTCCCGGCGATCCGCGCGGCGGTCGGCGACAGGCTGACCTTGCTCCTCGATAGCGGCGTCCGACGCGGCGCCGATATCTTGATCGCGCTGTGTCTCGGCGCCGATTTCTGTTTCTTTGGACGGCCGACGCTGTATGGCGCGGCGGCTGGCGGGCTCCCCGGAGTCAAGAAGGCGATCGACATTTTCCAGGGCGAGATCGACCTCGTCATGGGGCAGATCGGCTGCCCGAGCCTCGACCAGCTCGGCCCCGATTTTCTGTGGACCGAGGACTGGCCGCGCAACCGCTGATGGGGGCAGTCGTCTTAGCGGAACATGCGGCCTTCGGGCGGCAGGCCCAACAGCATCTGGCCGACCGTTTCGAAATGCACGGCGCGGCCCTGACCCTGCTGCGTCCCGGCATGGATGTCGCGCATGCGGCGTTCGAGCGGGTTTGCTTCGAAAATCGCCGAGGCGCCGGCGGCGTGATAGACCGTCGCGACAATGTCGCGCGCCTGGTGGATCGCCCAGGTCGCGGCGAGACGCAATTGCGGGTGATGCTCGGGGCTGATCTTGCCGGTCTCCCGCGCCTCTTCCCACATCTCGCCGATGACGCCGCGCAGATAGGCGCGCGCCGATTTCAGCCGCGCCTCGCATTGCGCGATCTGCGACTGGATCACATTGTTCTGGCGCAGCGTGCCTTTCGCGCCGCGCGGCACCTTATCGCGCGCGATCTCGATAAAGGAATCGTAGGCGCCCTTCGCGATGCCCATCGAGACATGCGAGAAGCTCATCGCGTAGATCATCCCTGAGGTGAACTGGTAGAGCGGCCCCTTCTCGCGCAACTCATCAAAGTTGTCGCGGCCCGCGGTGTAGTGCTGCGGCACGAAATGGTCTGTCAGCTCGTAGCTGTCGCTGCCTGTGGCGCGCAGCCCGAGCACGTGCCAATTATCGATGATCTTCGCCTCGGATTTGCGGAACACCATCGTGCGCACCTGCTGGCGCCCATTCGGCAGCAGGCGCGGCGAGCCGTCCGGCTCGAAAACGGGCACATGGCAGCCGAGCCAGCTGGCGTGGCGGCTGCCGGTCGCAAACCCCCAGCGGCCGGTCAGGCGATAGCCGCCCTCGACCGCGACGGTCCGGCCAGCGCCGGGCAGGTCCGGCCCCCAGGCAAGGATGCCGCGGGGCCCGCCGAACACCTCCTCGGCGGTGTCGGCGGGAAGATAGGGTGCGATCATCGAGCAGCCGGAATTCTGCCCGAGACACCAGGCGGTGCTGCCGTCGCCCTGCGCCAATTCCTCGAGGACAGCCGTGTAGGTCAGCGGGTCGAGTTCGGCGCCGCCGAGGGATTTCGGCAGTAGCATCCGGAAGATGCCGTTTTCGATCAGCGCATCGACGATCTCGGGGGTCAATTCGCGGCGGCGCTCGGCCTCGTCGGCGGCGGCGGCAATCAAGGGCCGCAAGGCGCGGGCACGCGCGAGATAATCCTGGCCTAGCGTGTCGGCGCGACGCGCCTCCAGCGTGTCCATCAGCCTTTCCTCCATGCCCGGCAACGGGCTTTGCTGCTGCCCATTCTGTTACGCCGCGGCCATGGCGCGCAACCGGTCGAGGCCCTGGGTGAGATCGGCGATCAAATCCTGTGGGTCTTCGAGCCCAATATGGATGCGCACGAGCGGCCCCTCTGCTTGCCAGCGCGTCGCGGTGCGGCTGCGCTCGGGGTAGGAGGGCTGGATCAGGCTCTCATAGCCGCCCCAACTGGCTCCGATCCCAAACAGGTCGAGCGAGTCGATAAAGGCATCGACCGCCGCTTTTGGCGCCGGCTTCAGCACGATGCCAAACAAGCCGCTGGCGCCGAGAAAGTCGCGCTTCCACAGCGCGTGGCCGGGATCTTCGGGCAATGCCGGGTACAAGATGCGCGACACTTCCGGCCGGCTCTGCAGCCACAGCGCGACTTCGGTCGCGTTCTTTTGGTGGCGTTCGAGACGCACGCTCAATGTCCGCATGCCGCGGAGCCCGAAGAAAATGTCGTCCGGGCCGGCGCAATGGCCGAGATCGGCGATCATCGAGCGCACCGGCAGCCAGCTCTCCTCGTTCGCGATAACGGCGCCGAGCATCACGTCGGAATGGCCGCCGATATATTTTGTGGCCGCGTGGAGCGACACGTCGACGCCGTGCTCGAAGGAGCGGAACAGGTAGGGCGTCCCCCAGGTGTTATCCATGACGACCTTGGCGCCGTGACGGTGCGCGACGGCGGCGATCGCCGGCACGTCCTGCACCTCGAAGGTCAGGGAGCCCGGCGACTCGACATAGACGACCTTTGTGTTGGGCCGCATCAATTGCGCAATGCCGTCGCCGATCAGCGGATCGTAATAAGTGGTCTCGACACCCATGCGGGTCAGCACCCGGTTGCAGAAATTGCGCGCCGGCCCATAGGCGGAATCGACCATCAAGAGGTGGTCACCCTGCGACAAGAGGCCTTGCAGCGGCGCGGTGATCGCGGCGAGCCCGGAGCAGACGATCGCGGCGCGGTAGCCGCCCTCGACCTTCGCCAGCAATTCCTCGAGCGCGAAGGTCGTCGGCGTGCCCGAAAGGCCGTAGCGCACGACCCCAAAATGCGTGCGCGGGTCCGGCCGGTTTTCCCACTCGGCGATGTTTTTCGAGAGGATCGTCGAGGCGTGGTAGACGGGCGGGTTGATCGCGCCGTGCTGCGCCTCGGGATTGCGCCCGAGATGCGTCAGCAGCGTGTCCTTGCGGTAGGCGCGCGGCCGGTTGTCGTTTTTCATGTCGGGTCGAACTTTCTGCTATTCCGGCCGGCATTATGGCAGCCGGGCCATCGAGCTTACAGGGGGGCTTCTGCCGGCAGCGGATCAGCGTCGCCGGCGCCGCGCCACCCGCGCCGGTGGACGCCGGCGCGCCGGTCGCCCGACCACGCGGCTGGTCGTTACCCTGCCGCGCCGGCGTGGCTGTGGGCGCTTCGGGCGCGAGAACCGCGCGAGGATCCGCTGAACGAACGCGATGCGCCCGTCGGCGATGAGCGCGATGGGCAGACCGACAAGGCCGAGCGCCATGATCGCGCTGCCGATCAGGCCAAAGCTCGGCACCTCGGCGACGATCAGCGCAAACCCAACGATCAGGCCGAGGCCGAAGACGAGCAGCGCCTTTTTGGTGTAGCGCATTATATCATGCCGTCATTACGAGGAGCGCAGACAAAGCAATGCCCATCTCGGTGCACTCCGTGTGGGAGATTGCTTCGCTTCGCTCGCAATGACCCTCGATTTTGGGGGCTACCGGTTGCACTCGACGCTGCGTATCTTGCACTGCCCCTTTGTGTGTTTCTGGCAGCTCTGCATCGCACCTAGTTCCGCTGCGGCACGATTTGTACGCTTTCCACCACCCCATCCGGTTCCCGTCTCGGCTATCGCGACGGCGCCGCATTCCTTTGATGATGTTCGGAAAATTATCTTGCATTTATCGCTGCCGCATATTTTCGACGCAACGTCATCCGCTTTGCCCTGCGTCTCTTCGTTCGAGCTAAGACCATACTTTCGTGTGCTCTCGTCAAATGCCAGGGCACCATACCCGGCGGCAGCCGGCGCGGCAGTTGCGAGCACAAACAGGGCGGCCGCAAACCCGGTGGCATTTAGAATGGCGCGATGCATGTATCCATCCCCTGCGAATTATCGGCCGAAGCTAATCCTTCGATCGCGGATGTAAGGTATGGTTCGGGAACAGCGCGCGCAACTGCCGCGCGCTACGGAGATTGCGAATGGACAGCGAAGCCGAATTGCTCGCGCGCGCCCGCCGCTACAGCTTTCGAGCGCGAATGGACTCCAAGTCCCAACGGGGCGAGATCGCCGGACCGGTGTTCGTGTCGGGCCAGGGTTCCGAGGTCGAGGACGTCACCGGCAAGCGCTGGCTCGACTTCAACTCCGGCCAGATGTGCGCCGCGCTCGGCCACAACCATCCGACGGTCACCGCCGCGATCAGAGAGGCTTGCGACACGCTGATCCACGCTCATAGCAGCTATTTCAATGTGCAGGAGATCCGGCTCGCCGAGCGGCTGGCGCGCGTGATGCCAGAAGGGCTGGAGAAAAGCCTGTTCCTGCAATCCGGCTCCGACGCCAACGAGGCGGCGGTCATGATCGCGAGGCAATATACCGGCGGCTACGAGGTGGCGAGCCCGCATGTCAGCTTTCACGGGCTCTCCGACACGGCGCGTTCTCTGACTTTTGCCGGCTGGCACAAGGAGCACGGGCCGCTGCCGAGCGGGAGCCAGGCGATCGTCGCGCCCTATTGCTATCGCTGCCCGCTGCGCCAGACGTTTCCGGCCTGCAACTACGCCTGCCTCGACACCAGCTTTGAGCTGATCGATGCGCAATCGACCGGCCGGCCGGCGGCGGTGTTGACCGAGCCGCTGTTCAGCGCCGGCGGCGTCATCGAGCCGCCGCCGGGCTGGCTGAAGCGCCTCCAGGAATTATGCCGCGCGCGCGGCATGCTGTTGATCCTCGACGAGGAGCAGACCGGCCTCGGCAAGCTCGGGACGATGTTCGCCTGCGACGCGGAGGGTGTCGTCCCGGACATGATCACCGTCGCGAAGCATTTCGGCGGCGGCATCAGCATCAGCGCGGTTACGACGAGCGCGGCGATCGAGGAGAAGGTCGTCGAGAGCGGCTTTATCAACACGCATTCGCACTCGAACGACCCGCTCGCCTGCGCCGCCGGGATCGCCAGCCTCGATGTCATCGAGGGCGAGGACATGCCGGCAAAGGCGCGCGCAATCGGCGACCGCTTCAAGGGCCATCTCGGTGCCTTGGCGCAACGCTACGAGCAAATCGGCGATGTGCGCGGGCGTGGCCTCCTGCTCGGCATCGAACTGGTCGAGGACCGGCATTCGCGCAAGCCGGCCTATGCACTCGGCCAGGCGGTCTATCGCTATTGCTTTGAGCGTGGCCTCATCTTCAGCCAGCGGCGACAAGGCAGCGTTTTGCGCTTCGTGCCGCCGATGACGACGAGCGAGGCACAACTCGACCGCGCCGCGCAACTGCTCGATGACGCGTTCACCGCTGCGCTTCAGGGCAAGGTGAAGGCATAGAGGCGACCGTCGGCGCCGACAAAGAGCCGGTCGTCGGCGGCGATTAATGTCTGGAAATGCCGCAGACCGACGAGCGGCGGGCTCGCGAACAACCGCTCGCCGGTGTCGCCGCGGAAGCCGTGCAGCCGGTTGTCGCCCTCGGCGCCCAGCATCCAGACGATCGGATTGGCGGTGCCGTCGGTCGTCGTGACAATCGGGGAACCGGCGCCCGACACCGCGCCGCACCAAGCCGCCGCGAGCGCCGGCCGCGGGCTGGCGGCGATCCGCAAGACGGTCAGATCGCCGCCCTGGCCGGATGGACAAGGCGCGCCGTGCCCCTGGAAAGCGACGAGCATCGCATCGGCGGCGCGATAGGCGGCAGGGGCGGTGCGGATCGGATAAGTCGAGACGCGCTCGGTAACCAGGCTGCCGCCGAACCCGCCGAGATTGGAGCGGTCGAGCAAATAGGCCTTCTCGTCCTTGCCGAGCGCGAGCACGACGGGAGGACCGCCGGGCAGATCGAGCGGCAGCGGGTTGGTGCCGCCGAGATCGGCGTCCCGTGTATCCAGGGCGCGCCAGTCCGACGCGGCAAAAAAGTCGGGGTTGCGCTCGGAATGATGCAAATCGGGCGCAAGGCGAAACACGGCCTCGCCATCGGCCCAGTCGCGCGCGCCCACGGTGTTGCCGGTCGCGACATAGAGCGAGATCCCGTCGCTGGCGATGCCGCCCGGCGCCCAGATACCGCCGCCGCGGCCGCGGGTCCGCCACGCCGCGACACGCTGCGGATCGCCGAGCGGCACGCCGACGACCCAGCCGTGGTAATCGCCGCAATCGCCGTAAAAGCCGCCATACGGGATGTAGAGGATGCCATTGAGGATCGTGAGCGCGCCGCGCTGGTTCTGCACACGCGAATCGAAGCTCTCGCTTTTGGTCCGCAGCACGTCGGCGACATCGATCGGCCACCCGGGCAAGGGCGCGCCGTCTTTCAGCGACAAGGCGAAGATGCGGTGGCGTGGGCCGCCGGTGTCGGCGACCATCGCATCGAGGTAGAGAGTGGCGCCTGCCTCGTCGATGACCGGGGTGCCGGTGATGCCCAGCGGATCGATGTTGCCGCAGCCGAAAGCCGAAAGCGGCGCCGGGCGGCCGAGCGCGCGAGTCCAGACGGTATTGCCGCTCGCAGCATCGATCGCGGTCACGACATTGCTTTCGCTGGCGACGATCAGCACGCCGGCGGCGGCGCCGGGCGGCCGCCAATAAAGCGGCTGAGCATAGAGGTGCCCCTCGAAATGCGGTCCGAAGCCAGCATCGAGACGCAGCGCGCGGGCATGCTCCCAGGTCAGTTCCGGCGTGGTGAAGTTGCCACTCCGGTTGGCATGGCCGTGATAGGCCAGCACCGATTCCGCGGCAGCGGGGACGCCAGCGATCACCGGCAATAGGGAGAGCAGACCCCGCCCAAGCCAAAATCCAAGGATGCTCGCGACCCGCATGGCGCTTCGCCTATAGTCAGGGCGCCCCGCGAGCGCCTCGCCGGGCCGCCGGTTTGCCCCGGCGCAGCCCGCCAGCCGGGGTCTCCTTAAATGATGACGACGGGTTCGACTACACCCTCGGAAGCCGTGCCGGCCCAAACCGTGCCGGTTGCAAGCATCGTCCTGATCGTTCTCGGTGTCGTCCCCTATGCCATGATCATGGCGGGGATGAGCGACCTGCACGATGTCGACGGCATCAGCCGCGGGCTCGCCGGCGTCTACGCGGTCATCGGCATCGCCATTCTGTGGATCATGCTCGCGATCCTTCTGGGGCTGGGCGCGGCCAAGGGCCGCATGCCGAGCTGGGCCGGGATTGCCGCGCTCGTCCTGCACCCTGTTTCGCTGGTGGCAGTCGGAGCCACGGTCGACCTGCTGTCCTCACCCGGCTTCGACTGGGCCCTTATCGTGCCGGGGGTATTGCCGCCGCTGATCGCGGCTTATGCACTGTGGGCACGATTACCGGGGCTGCACGGCGTGCTGCCGGAGACCGCGACGAGCGGCGCCGTTTGCGCTGCGGTGCTACTGTTATCGGCGGTGCCATGGATTGCGCTATCGCAACGCTCGTCCGAGCGGGCAGAGGTGCGTGCGCAGCAACAGCAGCTTCCGGTCATCTCGGACGAAGAACGCCGGGCACAGGCGACGCGTGATTGGCAGGCGCGGTTCGAGGGGCTGACCCCGGATTCGTCATTCGGCGATTACCTCGACTACATCAAGCCGGGCAGCCCGTTTCGCCAGCGCGCGCTGGAGGAAGCTCGGCTGGTCACCGATCGTCAGGAGCAGGCCGAAAAATTGATTCGGGACGGCATGCTGGTCTGGCTTGGCGATCTGTGGCAGCTCGATATCGCGCCGACGCCGAGCCTCTGCGATGCCTTCGCCGCGAGGTTACAGAAGGAAGCCGAGGAGGACCGCGGCAAGGGCAGCTATTGGGTCGTGGTCGAATATCTCGAAATTCATCTCGAGAATTTGAAATGGCTGGCATCGGCGCATTGCGATCTGAAGGACGCGATCGCCGCGGTCGAGACGACCGCAAGGGGTTATCCTGAGACGCCGCAACGCGACCGGTTTCTCGCCGCGCTGGCGCAACTGCCCCAATCCTGACGAACCCGATGCGTGCGCTTGCCGGGTTCCCGAGCGAGGCGCGGCGCAGGATCCGGTTTGTCCTCCTCGACATAGACGACACGCTGACGACCGAGGGCCGGCTGAGCGCGGATGCGTATGCCGCGCTCGAACGGCTGTCGCAGCATGGGCTGCGCGTCATTCCGGTGACCGGCCGGCCCGCGGGGTGGTGCGATATGATCGCACGCTTCTGGCCGGTCGACGCGGTAATCGGCGAGAACGGCGCCTTTTATTTCCGCTATGACCATGCGGCGCGCACGATGACACGCCGCTTCTGGCTCCCCGACGAGGAGCGCGAGGCCGCAGGCCGGCGGCTCGCCCGTCTTGGTGAAGAGATCGTCGCCGCGCTGCCGCGGACGCGCATCGCCGCCGACCAGCCCTTCCGGGTGGCCGATCTGGCGATCGATTTTGCCGAGGATACCGGGCCGCTGCCGCCGGCAGAGGTCGACCGCATCGTCGCGATGATGCAGGCGGCGGGCGCTTCGGCGAAGGTCAGCTCGATCCACGTCAATGGCTGGTTCGGCAATTGGGACAAGCTGGCGATGACCCGCCGGATGTTTCGCGAAATCTACGATATCGCACTCGACCGCGAGCGCGAGATCGTCATGTTTATCGGCGACTCGCCGAATGACGAGCCGATGTTCGCGTTTTTCCCGCACAGCGTCGCCGTAGCCAACATCCGGCCGTTCCTGCCGCGGCTGAAGGCGCTGCCGGCCTATGTCACCGATGCGGCGGCGGGCGACGGCTTTATCGAATTCGCGGCGATGCTGCTGTCGTGACCGACAGCTACGATCTCCTGATTGTCGGCGGCGGCATCAACGGTGTTGCGATCGCGCGCGATGCCGCCGGGCGCGGCCTTCGCGTGTTGCTGTGCGACAAGGGCGATCTCGCCGGTGCGACCTCCTCGGCTTCCAGCAAGCTCGTGCATGGCGGGCTGCGCTATCTCGAGCATGGCGACTTCCGGCTGGTGCGGGAGTCCTTGGCAGAACGTGAGGTGTTGCTTCGCCTCGCGCCGTATCTCGTGCGCCCGATGTCGTTCGTATTGCCGCAGGGGCCGGGCTCGCGGCCGGGCTGGCTGGTGCGGGCCGGGCTGTTTCTCTACGATCGCCTCGGCGGCGCGGGCAGCCTGCCCGGGGCTCGCGCGCTCGATCTACGGCAAGACCCGCTGGGCAGGCCTTTACGCGCGCCCGGAGCGGGTTTCGTCTATGCCGATTGCCGCGTCGATGATGCACGGCTGACGGTCGTGACGGCGCGCGATGCGGCGGCGCGCGGTGCCGTTATCCTGACCCGAACGGCACTTGTCGCCGCGCAACGCGAGCCCGATAGCTGGCGTGCGGGCTTGCAGCACGAGAAAGGCGAACGGCACGAAGTCGCGGCGCGGGTTCTGGTCAATGCCGCCGGCCCGTGGGTTGCGGACGTATTGCGCCGGGCCGGCTTGCCCGCGCATCGCGCGCTGCGGCTCGTCAAAGGCAGCCATATCGTCGTGCCGCGGCTCTATGAGGGCGAGCACGCTTATCTGCTACAGAACGATGACGGCCGCATCGTCTTCGTGATCCCGTTCGAGCGCGCGTTTTCGCTGATCGGCACAACTGAGTTGCCATTCACCGGCGATCCGGCAACGGCCGCGATCAGCGAGGAGGAGATCGCGTATCTGTGCCGCGCGGTAGCGCGCTGGTTCGCGAAGCCGCCGGGTCCCGCCGAGGTCGTGTGGCATTACGCCGGGGTGCGGCCGCTCTACGAGGACCGGGCGCGCTCCGCTTCGGCGGTGACGCGCGATTATGTGTTCGATCTCGATACATCTGGCGCGCCGATATTGTCGATCTTTGGCGGTAAATTGACGACGCATCGGCGGCTGGCGGAGCATGCGCTGACCCGGCTGGCGCCGTCTCTGCCCGAGATCGGGCCGGCCTGGACGGCGGGCTCGCTCTTGCCGGGCGGCAAGGATCTGCCCGAGGGTGGGATCGCCGCGCTCGCCGAGGAGCTGGCGCGCGATCACCCCGCGCTCGATGCACCGACCGCCGAGCGCCTCGCGCGCAGCTATGGCAGCGAAGCGCGCGAAATGCTGCGCGGGGCGCAGGGTGAGGATTTCGGCCACGGCTTCTGCGAAGCGGAATTGCGCTGGCTGGTGGAAAAGGAATGGGCCGCCACAGCCGAGGATGTGCTGTGGCGGCGCACAAAGCTCGGCCTTGTCATGGAGCAGCGACAGGTGGAGCGGATCGGAGCCTATCTGGCTCGGGTCAGGCCGGCGTCCCTGGCGGTTGCAGCCAGCGCTCCAGCCGGGCAAACAGCATATCGGTGAGGATCGCGAACAGCGCGACCAACACCGCGCCCTGGATCACGAACGGCAATTTGTTGCCGGCGAGTCCGTCGAAGATCGGTGTGCCGAGGGTCAGCGCACCGACCGTCGAGCCGATCGTCGCCGTGCCGATCGCAATCGTCACCGAGACGCGGACCCCGGCGAGGATAACCGGCGCGGCGAGCGGCAGATCGACATCGCGCAATAATTGCCAGGCTGACAGCCCCATGCCGCGGGCCGCATCGCGGGTCGCGGCCGGCACGCCTTCGAGCCCGGCGACCGCGTTCTCGATGATCGGCAAGAGGCCGTAGAGGAATAGCGCGACGATTGTCGGGCGCGGTCCGAAGCCGAGCGCCGGGACGGCGAGCGCCAAGACCGCGGCCGGCGGGAAGGTCTGGCCGACGGCGGCGAGCGTGCTGATAAGCGCGCGGAAATCGCGGCCTGCGGGACGCGTCACAAAGATCGCGAGCGCGATACCGATAATCGTCGCGGCGCCGCCGGCAACGAGCACGAGCCCGGCATGCGACAGCCATAATGCGAAAAAGCTGCCGCGTTCGAAGACCGGCGGGGTGACGCCGGGAAAGCTCCACTGGAAGAGCGGCGCCAGTTGCGGCATGCCGAACAACAGCGCGACAAACAGCACGCCGACCCACAATGTCGGGCTGGCGATCGGATCGGCGCGGCGCATCTCAGCGCACTAGATCGGCAAGCATGATGATACCGATCGCGCGCCCGCTTGCATCGGCGACCGGCAGCCGGTCGGTATGGCGCTCGGTCATCACGGCCAGCGCCTCGCGCAATGAGGCGTCCGCCGAGAGCGGGACGCCAACGGCGGATTCGCCGGGGCGCATGCGCTCGGCGATTTTTCGCAATCCGAGAAGCTTGAGGCCGCTGCCCTCACCGCCGACAAAGTCGCGCACAAAGGCGCTCGCAGGATGCTCGACGATATCGATTGGCGCGCCCCATTGCGCCAAGCGGCCGCGCTCGAGGATCGCGATGACGGTCGCGAGGCGCAGCGCCTCCTCGATATCATGCGTCACAAAGACGATCGTCTTCTTTGTCGCGGCATGGATTCGTGCGATCTCGTTCTGCAACGCGTCGCGCGTGATGGGATCGACCGCGCCGAACGGCTCGTCCATCAGCAAGAGTTCGGGGTCGGCGGCGAGCGCGCGGGCAACGCCGATCCGCTGCTGCTCGCCGCCCGATAGCTGATGCGGGTATTTGCGGCGATAGCTTTCCGGATCGAGCCGCAGCAGTTCCAACAACTCCGTGACCCGGTCGCGGATGCGCCGGCCCGGCCAATTCAACAGCCGCGGCACGGTCGCGATGTTGTCCTCGACCGTCCAGTGCGGAAACAGCCCGATCGACTGGATCGCGTAGCCGATGCGCCGCCGCAGCGCCTCTTCCGGCACGTCGCGGATGTCCTCGCCGGCAATACGGATCGCGCCGCTGTCGAATGGCACAAGGCGGTTGATCATCCGCAATGTCGTCGATTTGCCGCAGCCGGAGGGGCCAAGCAGAATGCAGAATGCGCCGTCGGGCACGGTCAGCGACAGATCGTCGACAACCGGCCGGCCGTCGTAGCGTTTACTGATGTGTTCGAGCTCGATCATCGCGCAACGCGGCGCCCGAGCAGCGCGGTCGCGCTCTGCAGCAAGAAATCGGCGGCGAGCGCCAGAGCGATCGCCGGCAGCGCGCCGAGCAGGACGAGATCGGCGGCGTATTGGCCGAGCCCCTGGAATACAAAGCTGCCGAGCCCGCCGGCGCCGATCAGCGCGGCGACCACCGCGAGCCCGATCGCCTGGACCGTCACAATGCGCAAGCCGGCGAGCAATACCGGCGCGGACAAGGGCAATTCGACCTGCCAGAAGCGCTGACGCTGCCTCATCCCCATGCCGCGCGCCGCATCGACGACACCGCGATCGACACCGCTCAGCCCCGCCACCGTGCTGCGCACGACAGGCAACAGCGCGTAGAGGACGAGCGCAATGAGCGCCGGCGCAACGCCGATCCCGCCGATGCCGACCGCGGCGAAGCTCGGAAACGCCGAAGCCACCGCGGAGAGCGGCACGATCAATAGTCCGAACAAGGCAATGGACGGGATCGTCTGCAACAGGTTTAGCACCGCGAACACCGGGCCTTGCCAGCCCGGCCGGCGCACTGCAGCAACACCGAGCGGGAAGCCTGCTATAACCGCCACGCCGACCGAGGCGAGGACGAGTTCGACGTGGCGGGTCAGGGCGCCCGCGAACTGAGCCTCGCGGGTGCGGTATTCATGAGTGAGCGACAGCGCATCGAAGGCACCGGCTTCGATCATCGCCGCGAACCCGGCGGCGATGACGATCACCGCCGCCAGTTGGACGAGAATTCCCGCGCGGGCGCGCTGCAAACCGTCGAGAACCGCCAGCCCAGCGGCGCCGAGCATGACCCAGAACGCGGCGCCGAGCGAGATACGCGTCAGCTTCGAGGCGGACGCCGCCTGCGCATGCGCCGCCTGTCCCACCGCGGCGAGGACCAGAAAAACCAAAGTCACCGCGATGCCTGCTGAGGCAAAATGTACTGCACGGTTTGACGTCGCGAAGGCGGTGGTGAGCAGCGCGGCGCCTAACACCGCGAGAGCGGCGGTAACGCGCGGATCCGCGGCGAGCCACAGAGCGACCGACTCTCCCGAGACGAGCCGGTTTGGCGCGACCGAGATAAAGCCGCAGGCCGTTGCGGCAATGACCGCGGCGCTGATCAGCACGGGGACAACATGGTTGTACAGCCTGATCGCGGGGAACCGTGCCGCGGCGCGAAATGCCGGCACGGCCGGGCCGGACATGCTCACGGCAGGAAGTGCTTCGATTTGAGGTAATCGACAGCAACCGCCCCGGCATCCTCGCCGGCGACGGCGATGCGCGCGTTGAGCGCCTGGAGAGTTTCGAGCGACAGCGATGCAAAAACGGGCACGAGAGCGGCGGCGATGTCGGGATGCTCGTCGAGGACTGCCTGCCGAATGACCGGCGCCGGCGCATAGACAATTTGCGCGCCTTTGTCATCGCACAGCGCCGTCAGGCCGAGCGCCGCCAGCTCGCCGTCGGTGCCGTAAGCCATCCCCGCATTGACGCCGGAAATCCCCTCGGCCGCGGCGCGCAAGGTCGCCGCCGTGTTGCCGCCAGACAGGGTCAGCAACTGCTCCGCCTTCAGCTGAAAACCGTAGGTCTTCTCGAAGGCTGGTAAAGCCGCCGGGCTCTCGACAAATTCGGCCGACGCGGCAAGCTTGAAGCGGCCGCCCTCGGCGAGATAGGCCGCGAGACTATCGAGGCATTTGCGCCCGGGAAAAGCCGGGAGATCGCCGCGGATGGCGATAACCCAGGTGTTGTTGGCCGGCGCCGGGTCGAGCCAAACAATGCGGTTCTGGGCGGCGTCGAGCTTCTTCACCTCGTCATAGCCTTGCGCCGCGTTCTTCCAGGCCGGATCGTTGTCGCGGTGAAAGAAGATACCGCCGTTGCCGGTATATTCGGGATAGAGATCGATCTGGCCGGCGAGGAGCGCCGCTCGCACGATGTTCGTAGGGCCGAGCTGGATGCGGCGATCGACGGCGATGCCGCGCGCCGCCACGACATCCGCGATCATGTTGCCGAGCAGCGCGCCCTCGGTATCGATCTTCGAAGCGACCACCACCGGCCCGGCAGCGCTGGCCGTCTCGGCTGGGAAAAAGGCCACGATGAGCGCGAGGACGAACGCAACTGCTGCCCAAAGCCGTCGTGCCTGCGAAGGCCGGGATGACGATTTTGTAGGCTGCAATCGGGTCATCCTCAGAGCGGGATGGCGAGCAGCGTGTCGATCTGCCGGCTGTCGAGCACGACGATCTTCTGCGCGAATTTCCAGCCCGGGCCGGCGCGCTCGATCCGGTCGACATAGCGCCCGGCCGCGAACAATATCATGCCGCCGTCCTGCATCGTGCGCACGACCAGAAAATTGGCGGTGACGTCGAGGGCGCCGCCATCTTCCCGCTCAATGCGGATGCCGGAGATCAAATGCCGATACCGCTGCGGCTCGTAGATGTTGGCGTCGCGCAAAGCGCTGACCCGGTCGCGCAACATGTTCTGCGACGTCGCATAGATCAGCCCAAGCGGCAGCCCAGCCTCGTAATTCTCCGCCGAGGTTACGCGGTAATGACAATTCTCGGTAAAGAAGTCGGGCCAGCGCTCCAGCGCGTCACTGTCGAGACAGGCGGCGTAATCGGCGTAAAGCGTTTCCAGTTCGAGCCGCCGCGTAATCTCGGCGAGATCCATCGCCGCTAAAGCCCCATCCCTAGAGTCCCATCAGGGGCCGCCACGCATTCCAGAAGCCGCGCACCGATGCTTCGGTCGCACGCGTCGGCTGTGGTGCGTGCTCATGCCCACCCATCTCGATGACGGAGGCTTCTTCCTCGGCGCCGGGGATCGCGCGCTGGATAAAGCCGCCGACCGCGCCATCCTCCATCGAGACATAACCGGCCGGGCCGACGAGATTGGCCTGTTGCAGCCGGCGCTCGGTCATCGCGGCGTCGTCGTCCTCGAAGCCGATATAGGTCCATTGCAGCTCGGTCTCGTCCGGCCCCTTCGGGAGCACGAGGCGCACGGCAATCGAGTTGTGAATCTGCTGCAACACGAAATTCGGGAAAACGCTGAGGATCTGCAGCGTAATGCCGTCGCCGATCTCGTCGACCGATTCAAGAAAGCGCGGGTCCTTGAGGCGGTAATCCTCGTGCAGCGAGTGGATTTCGCTATAGAGCTGATCCGACGTGGCGTTGTCGCCGCGCTGCTCGCCATAGGTGTAGCTGGCATGGTGCGCGCCCGACTCGGCGATCGCGACGCCGCCGACCGTGGTCAGCCGACTGATCCGGAATGTCGTGAAGAAGGTGTGCAATAGGCTCGCGTGATAGGTGTCCTTAACGTTCTCGACGTAGAGCTTCCAGTTGTTGTGCAGGATCTGTGAGGTCGTGCCGATGATCTTTGGCTTGCCGCGCATGACCCGGCCGATCCGTCCGCCGATGTCGTTGCCGATATATTCAGCGAGCGGCGGCGCGTCGGGTGACAGCGTGCCGAAGACGATCCCGGCAAAGCTGTCGGTGCGCAATTTCTTGAGCCCATGCTCCTCGAGCTTGAAGCTCTCCGGCATGCCGCCTTTGCCGGCGACGCCGCGGCGGAACGCGACGCTTGTCAGATTGCCGGCGAGGTCATAGCGCCAGGCATGATAGACGCAGGTCAGCCCGTCCTTGGCGTGACCGCGCTGCTTTAGGCAGACAAGATTGCCGCGATGCGCGCAACGGTTGACCATCGCATGGATCTGGCCGTCCTCACCGCGGGTGACGATGACCGGCGTCTCGCTGAGAAAGGTCGTCTTGTAATCGCCCGGGTTCGGCAATTCGTTGTCGAGCGCGAGGTATTGCCAAGTCGGCCCGAGAAAGACGCGGTCGCGCTCGGCGCGGTAGATCTCCGGATCGGAGAACACCCGGTAAGGCACCCGCGCATTGCCCTCTTTCGGCCATTTGAGCGGCGATTGGAGCGCTTGGGGCATGCTGACCTCCAGGGTAGGCAGGGCCGGCGGCGACGGCCGGGACTACCGCGCGGCCGACAGGGTACAGTATCATGAAAACGCCGATAATCGATGGCGCGGCGGCTCGCTAGCCCTCGGCACGCTGATTGAGCAGTTCTGCTTCGCGCAGGTCGAGTTCGCGTTCGATGCGGCGCCGTGAAACATCCGTCAAGGCGCCCCTCCGATATTGCTCGTTGATGTGCCGACGCTCGGTGCCGATCAGCAGAAACTCGATCTCGTCGTTCAGGTCGCGAAAGTTTCTGTTGCGGTCGTCAAGATCGTTGCCATGCTCGATGTGGTCTAGCCGATGGCGCTGACGGGTCCGTATCGGCTGAAGGATTTCTTCCGAAAATGTGCCCGCGGCGGTGAGCTCATCGAGCCGGCTTAGCGCGGCGATGGCCGCTTGTCGCCGGGCTTCGCACTCTTCCGCTTTGTCGGCTTCGTGCTCGCGGCGGCCGGCGTGAGCGAGCCCGAGCGCCCGGATCACCGACGGCAGCATCAATCCTTGACCGACCAGCGTCACCAGGATCACGGAGAAGGTCAGGAACAGGATTAGCTCGCGGCCGGGGAACGGCGCTCCTGTTGCCGTAACAAATGGGATCGCTAATGCCGCGGCGAGCGAAACGATGCCGCGGACGCCGGTAAACGACAGCACGAACGCATGTTGCCAGGGCGGCGCGGGATCGCGTCGTCTGATCCGGCGAGACAGCCAGCGGGGAAGATAGACCGCTGGGAACACCCAGATGAACCGTGCGACGATCACGACCGCGCTGATGACCGCAGCGGAAATCGCGAGTTCGGACGATGGGTATTGACCGATACGGGCGATCAGCGTGCGGGCCTGCAATCCGGTCGTCAGAAAGACCATGCCTTCGACGAGGTAGATCAGAAAATCCCAGAAGAAAATGCCTTGGAGCCGCGTCGCCGCGCTGATCAGATGGAGTCCGTTCCAGCTGATGTAGAGACCGGCAGTTACCGTCGCGAGGACGCCCGAACCGCCGAGATGCTCGGGCGGCCAATAGGCGAGAAAAGGCGTAAGGATCGACAGCGTTATCTCGATGCGCGGATCGCGGACCCAACGGCGCAAGTGCAGCATCAGCCAGCCAACGCCAATGCCCCACACCAATTCGCCGGCGACAATGGCGGCGAACACCGTCGCCGCCTCGCTCAAAGAAAACATCCCGGCGCTGACCGCGGCCACGGCAAAGCGATAAAGCACCAGCGCCGTGGCATCATTCGCCAGGCCTTCGCCTTCGAGTACGACGAGGATGCGCCGGGGCAGTTGCATCCGGCGCGCGACCGAAAGCGGCGCAACGGCGTCGGGAGGCGAAACAATCGCGCCCAACACGAATCCGACCGGCCAGGGAAGGCCCAGCACCCAATGCGCCGCCGCAGCGGTGGCGACCGTCGTGAACGCCACGCATCCGAGAGCGAGCAGCGAGATCGGCCGCAGATTAAACCGAAACTCCCGCCAACTCATCGCCACGGCCGATGAGTAGATAATGGGCGGCAGCACCAAGAGCAGCACCAGTTCCGGAGCCAGCTCTACCGTCGGCAATCCGGGAATCAACGCCAGGATGACCCCGGTGAGCATCAGGAGGATAGCGCTCGGAATTCTCAGCCGGGTCTCCGCAACCGCGACTGACGCGATCACGATCAGCAGCAATATCAGCGTCTGAATGGTCGGGATCATGCCCGCGCTTCCCCAATCCTTGGACAGGATGCGGCTGGTGTGGGATCGGAGCGAGTTTACGAGTTATCGCCGCGTCGCAGCAGGCCCACGCTATTGTGTTATGCCGGGTAACGATCGGCGGGCCAGGCCCGAGTTACATCCAGGTTAAAGACCCGGAGCCGAGGGCCGCGTTACCATAAAGTTTCCGCCGATCCCCCGGGCGGAGGGAGGCGAGCATCTTGGCGGCGGAGGTTCGCTGCACCGGCGATGTGCCACTCCGCTCCGAAGTGCAATGTGGCTCGGCCATTTGCCGGGCGGGGCCAGATGCCTTCCTCCCGGAGATCGCGCCGGGAATTGCGGCTCAGCCGCCGTAGAAGACGTTGT
>Ga0209059_1000177_pt1 | contig 27339 bp, 25 predicted proteins | sample GraSoiAngelo_151_FD_186165 | JGI IMG/M metagenome (GOLD analysis project Ga0209059, IMG submission 186165) | Grasslands soil microbial communities from the Angelo Coastal Reserve, California, USA - 14_1009_12_20cm (SPAdes) (version 2) | ecosystem: Environmental > Terrestrial > Soil > Grasslands ...
CCAGATGGTGGCCGACTTCCAGGAGTCCTACCGCAAGCTGCGCGCCGCGCGGCAGCAATGAACCCCGACGACCGCATCTGGGCGGCTCTGGCCGAGATCCAGGACCCCGAGATGCCGATCAACCTGGTCGACCTGGGGCTGATCTATGGGGTTCGGCGCGACGGCGGCCGGGTCGACGTCGACCTCACCTTCACGGCGATGGGCTGCCCGGCGGCCGACTTTGTGATCGAGGACGTCCGCGAGCGGCTCCTGGCCGAGCCGGACATCGACGAGGTGCGAGTTCGCGTCGTGTGGGACCCGCCCTGGACCGCCGCCCGGCTCACCGAAGCCGGCCGTGACGCGCTCGAGTCCTGGGGCCTGGCGGTATGAGCATGACGCGCGTCCACGACAAGGTCCGCGAGTACGACGTCTTCGCCCGCAAGGCACGCATCGATCCGCTCCACCACGTCGGCCGAGTTGTCGCGCCAGATGACGGCGCCGCCATGGCCTACGCCAGGGCGACGTACGACGAGGAGCGCTGGATTGAGATGATCATCGTGCCCCGCGAGGCGGTCATCACCCTCTGGGCCCCGGGCGAGGAATGAAGGAGAACCCCGCCGACCTGGTCTTGAGCCTGGCCGACTGCAAGCAGCTGCTCGGCATGCGCTACGCCGAATGGTGCAGCGCCACGCCGACGCTGGAAGCAGACATCGCGGCGGCCGCGATGGGCCTGGACGACCTTGGTCACTCGCGCGTCCTCTACGGCTGCTTGAGCGAGCTCGGGGCCGACCCGCGCGGCCCGGAACGCGAGAGCGACCCCGCCTCCTACCGCAACGTCGCCTTCCTCGACGACCCCTGGTTGGATTGGAGCCAGTTCGTGGCCGCCAACGCGGTGCTTGACTCAGCCTTCACGCTCCTGATCGAGAGCCTGGTCGAAGGCGAGGTCGAGGTCCTGCGCAGCCGTCTCCGCAAGATGGTCACAGAGGAGCGCTACCACTTCCTGCACGGGCGGAGCTGGCTCAACGAAGCCTCGGCGCGGGAGCCGATCGAGCGCGCCTGGCGAGAAGCCGTCGAGTTCTTCGGGCCGGAGGGCGGCGATCTCCGCCGCCGGCTGGCCGAACGCCTCGAACAGCCGGAGCCCGACCTGAAGATCGACTGGAAGAAGTGGGACCCGGTGCGCCGCCGGACCCAGCCGGGCGCCATCGACGCGCGCACGTTCGACATGCTCCGCGGCCTCGAAGAAAAGCGCTACATGGTGGCCGGTGAGCGGTCCGGCTGAGGAGCCGCGCGCCGCGCCGCGCTGCCCCTTCTGCGGGTCCCGCGAGGGCGAGGTGATCTCGCTCTTCGGCACCCAGGCGATCACGCTCCAGTACCGCTGCCACGGTTGCGGCTCCTACTACGAAGCGCTCAAGTACGCCGCCGGCGAGGCGGCTTCTTCGGACGCCCCGCCTCCCCGGTCCGGCGCCTGACCAGCGCCAGCGGGATCCCGGCCAGCAGCACGATCAGGATGGCGCCCGCGACGATCAAGGGCAATGTCTGGCCGCCCGCTCCGGGATTGTGCGAAGGGCGGGTCGCACCAGCTGGGTAGCCGGCCGCGAACAAGCCGAGGCTGCTGGTGCGGGCGTCGATGATGTTGCAGGCGGTGGCGTTGACGTTGCTCAGGACCGGCGCCCAGGACCCGTTCGGCTGGGCCAGGTAGATGTTCGAGGGCGCGGGCAGCACCGTCGAGTAGAGGAGCGCGACGCGGGCCTCCTTGGCGATCGAAGAGTTCGCCGTGACCAGGTAGACGTTGGTCACGAACGTGTACTGGTCGTGCGCGGGGAAGTCGGTGACCGGCTTGATGTCGATGTTGAGCGCAGCGCCGCCAGGCGGCGGGTTGAAAGCGCCGGGGACGGTCGTGAGCTGGAACTGGCCGTCGTCGGTGAAGGCGGTGACGGGCTGGACCTGGCCGTTGATCACCTTGAATGTGGCGTGTCCGCTGGCGGGAGGTGTGCGAACCGTCGCCTGAGGCGGGGGCGAAGTGAATCGATAATCGACCGGCGGGCAGAGCCCGTCGTAAAAGCCGGGCGCGTTGAGCCACGCCACGAGCACGTAAGCGGCCGCCGCGATGGCGAGAAAAGCCGCCGCCAGCCGCTTCAAAGGGCGAGGTCCGCCAGCGTGTGGCCGATGACCGGGCCGACAAGGTCGCGGCAAGCCCAGCGCCAGCCGGCCAGCAAGAGTCCGGCGGCGAGCACGGCCAGGAGGAACCCGGGCGGGTGCGTGAGCACGTGGCCGAGGGCGAAGATGACCGCGCTGCCCACGACAGCGGCGGGCGCGCCGCCGACGGCATCCAGGGCGGCGTAGAGGGCACCCCTGAAGGCGAACTCCTCACCGATCGAGATGACGATGGCGGCAGCCGCGAGCGGGACGGGCAGAACCGGGGCGCCCTGCCAGCGGACCGCAGCCGGGAGGAGCAGAACCGCGCCCAGCGCCAGTCCGCCCAGGAGCCGAAGCCCGAGTCGCGAACGCTCGAGGCCGAGGGCTTGCGGACTCCACCCCACCGCGACCAGGCAGAGGGCGCCACCCAGCAGGATCGGCCAGACCGGGGACACACCGGCACGCTCGAGGAGGGCCCGCCCCCACTCCAGCCCAAGAACGGCCGGGGTCAGGACGGCCAGGCGAAGCATTCTGTGATGCTACCGGCGTGCTGGAGCGGATCTTCGAAGTGCCCGGGTTACCAGGCTTCGACATGCCAGCCGAGCTGCAGCGGCTCTATGCGGGTGACCTCGGTTTCGAGCCGGGCCCGCGACTCTACAGCAACTTCGTGAGCTCCCTCGACGGCGTCGTCGAGCTCAACCGGCCCGGAACCTCCTCCGGTCCCGCGCTCAGCGCGCGGAACGAAGGCGACCGCTTCGTCATGGGTTTGCTGCGCGCCTGCGCGGAGGTGGTCGTCGTCGGCGCCGGAACGATGCGAGCCGAACCCGGTCACCTCTGGACCGCAGGCTACATCTACCCTCCGGCCGCCGCCGCCTTCGCCGAGCTGCGGTCGCGGCTCGGCCTGCCGCCCGACCCGCCGCTCTGCGTCGTCAGCCGCAGCGGCGACCTGGACCGCAGCGATCGCGTCTTTCAGGAGCAGGACGTCCGGGTCGTACCCGATCTGGACCACCTCCCTGGCGGCCGGATGCTCTGCGAGGGAGGCTCCCATCTGTTTGGACAGCTGCTCGACCAGGGGCGGGTCGACGAGCTGTTCCTCACCCTCTCACCGCTCCTGGCAGGGCGAGCCGGGCCTGGCCGCCTGGGGATGGTCGAAGGGGTTGAGCTGCTGCCGGAACGGCTGCTCGGGGCAACGCTCCTGAGCGCGCGCCGCTCAGGCTCGCACCTCTTCTTGCGTTACAGCTTGACGCGATGATCTCGCTCAGCCGCCAGGACGCGCGGAGGCTGGCGGTCAACGCCCAGCTCCTGGCCGGTCCCCGCCCGCCTGCGACCGAGGCCGGGCTCTTGAAAGTGGCCAAGACCCTGCGCTGCATCCAGATCGACGCGGTCGCGGTCACCGGCGTCCCCACCCAGTTGCTGGTTCCTTTTAGCCGCCTCGGTCCCTTCGACCAGCGCCTGCTCGACCGCCTGCTCTTCGAGAAGCGCCTCCTCTTTCATTACTTCGCCCACGCCGCCTCGATTGTCCTGACCGAGGACTTCCCGATCCATTCGGCCTGGATGCGGCCTTACCAGAGCCGCGAGGACAGCTGGGGCGCCCGCATCGCTTCCTGGATGTCCGAGAACTCGGACCTGCGAGATCGCGTCCTCGGCGAGATCGCCACCCGAGGGCCGCTGCGCTCCCGCGACTTTGAGCAAACCGCCCGCCGCGACTGGCAGTCGAGCGGCTGGACGATGGGCCGCAACGTCAACCGGATGCTCGAGTTCCTCTGGGTGGAGGGACGGCTGACGGTCGCCGGTCGGGCTGGCCAGGAGCGCCTTTGGGACCTGTCGGAGCGCTGGTTTCCCGAGTCGACACCGCGCGACGGTCTCGAGACCGAAGCGCGCTGGGACCTGATCGTCGAGCATGCCCTGCGCGCGCTCGGCGTGGCCACGGCGCGCGATCTTCGTGGCCACTTCATCCGTCGCGCCAACCCAGACCTGCCCGGCTCGCTGCGGCGCCTCCTCGACGCCGGCCGCGCGGTGACGGTCGCCGTGGAGGGATCGAACGCGACCTGGTACGTGCACCGGGATCGCCTCCCGCTGTTGGAAGTGGCCTGGCGCCCGCGAACCGTTCTGCTTTCGCCCTTCGACAACCTGATCTGCGATCGCCGGCGCACCGCCGATCTCTTCGGCTTCGAGTACACGATCGAGATCTACGTGCCGCCCGCCAAGCGCCGGCGCGGCTACTACGCGATGCCGATCCTGGCCGGTGACCGCCTGATCGGGACGGCGGACGTCCGCCTCGACCGCTCACGAAAGACGCTGGTCATCAACTCGCTGCAGCTGGAACCTGGCTTCCGGATGACGTCCGGCGTCGTGAGCGCGGTGGAATCGCTGGCCACGTTCGTCGGCGCGAGCGCCGTCGAGGGGTTGCCGGACTAGCCGGCGAGGCCGATGCGCAGCTCGCGGTCGAGCGAGCGCTCGGCGGGAGCGAGGTGCGGCCGCCCGATGATGGCGACCTGCTTCCACTGCTCCATGGCCGCGGGGGTGTCCCCGCGGGCCTCCAGCACCTGGGCATAAGCGGCCCGGCACTCGGCCAGCCGCTCGGTCAGATCGAGCTTCGTGAAGAGCTCGATGGCGACCGCGAAGTGGCTGTCGGCTTCGGCGGACTGTTCGCGGCGCGCCGAGATCTCACCGAGGTGCTGCCTTGCCTCCGCTGTCGTCGCGGTTTCGCCGAGCCGGCCCGCCAGCTCGAGCGCCTCGTCGGCGCTGTGCTCGGCGGCGACCAGGTTCCCGCGCCGGTATTCGAGCTCGGCTTTTGTGAGGACCGCGTTCGCTTTTCCCGCCTCCTGACCCAGCTCTTCGAGCTGCCGCAGCGAGGTTTCGACGTGCCCCGCGGCCTCGACCAACCGGTTCTGCTTGATGAGCAGGACAGCGAGGTTGTTCTCCATCCGCGCCACGTGCAGCCGGTCCTTCTCGAGCTCGTACAACGACTTTGCTTTGTGTGCGTGACTCAGCGCCTGAGTGTTGTTGCCCAGTGCGGAATACGCAGCCTGCAGTCCGTCGTGCATGCGGGCCATCCGGCCCAGGTCGCGCAGGGATCCGGCGGCTTCCAGGGCTGTTTCGTAGGTGCCGATCGCCTGATCCCAGTCATGCTCCGCGACCTGAATGTTGGCGAGGTGCCCGAGGATGCGGGCCTCGGTCGCCGCCGGGACCGGGCGCAGCTCCCGGCATCGCCGGAGAGCTTCTTGGACCGTCGGCAAAGCCCGCGGGTCTTCACTCAAATAAAGGGCGGCTCCCTCCCAGTCGAGGCATTCGACCAGCAGCCACTGGTCCCCGATCCCTTCGAGCAGCTCGCGCGCTCGCCTGAGCAAGGTCTGCGCCGGGTCAGGGTGGTGTAGCCGGGTGTGGGCCTGCCCCAGATAGAGACTCATATAAGCCTGCGTCGAGAGGTCGGTATCGCGCTCTGCCAACGGCTGCAGCAGGGCGATCACCGCTTTGTGGTCGTCTAGCGCAAGCAGCCGTTCCGCCTCGGCGATGGCGCCCGCAAAGGCCGGATTCTGGGCCGAGCGGACGCCGTCGCCGGCCAGGAAGAAGTTGATCGGCTTTCCGGTCTGGCGTGCGATCAGCTCCAGCGTCGGCATCGAGGGCCGCGAGCGGCCGGCCTCGATCAGGTGGATGGCGGCGCGAGTCAGCTGCCCGTCGGCGACGTCGGCCAGGCTCAGGCCGGCTTCCAGGCGTGCCTCTCGAACGGCTCCCGGCCGGATCTCCACTCCCTTCCGCCGGACGCGTTTTCTCGCGGGCCGGCGCGCCAGCTCTGGCACGTCGCCAGTTTACACGCGCTCGACGAAAAGGAAAGTCTCTTTACAGAACCTTTAGGTTCTTAGCTTTCTAGGTTCCGGGCGGCCAGTTCCCTGCCATGGCGCCGACTGCGGTGAGACCGAGCGCGGAAAGAGATAGAAGAAAAGCGATAGCGAACTTGCGCATAGCAACCCCCTGAATAGCGGGGACCAATCCCGGCCCCCCTTGCGCACGAAGTATTCAGGGTGGTGCCCAAACTGTCAAGTATCTGTCAAGTAACGCCCTTTTTACTCAAACCAGCCGTCTCCCCCCCGAATACACGTTGAAGCGATCGCCCCGGAGGAAGCCAACCAGCGACTGGTTGAACTTTCTGGCGGTTGCCACCGCCAGGCTCGAGGGGGCGCCGACCGCGGCCAGAACCGGAATCCCGGCCGCGATGGCTTTCTGGACGATCTCATAGCCGGCCCGGCCGCTCACGGCCAGGAGGTAGCCGGCGGCTGGCAGCAGGCCGTCGAGGAGGGCCCGGCCCACGACCTTGTCGACCGCGTTGTGGCGGCCAACGTCCTCCCGCAGGATCCGCAGCTGGCCTTCAAGGTCGAAGAGGCCGGCCGCATGGAGGCCGCCGGTCTGGTCGAAGACGCGCTGTCCCGCTCGCAACCGCTCGGGCAGCGCCGGCAGCAGCGAGGCGGGCAGGACCGGCCCGTCAGGCAGCGGCGGGAAGTCGAGCGCCAGCGATTCGATGGTGGTCGCTCCGCAGACGCCGCAGGCGGAGCTGGCCAGGAAGGAGCGCTCGGGGAGGTGAACAGCGCCGGCCAGGTGAAGGTCGATGAGGTTCGACTCCACCAGCTCCCCCGCGACGTTCAGGCGCGCCTCCGTTTCGGCAGCCTCCGCCGAGATCAGGACCCGCGTCACCTGTCCCAGGTCGGTGATCACGCGCTCGGACCAGAGCAGCCCCAGAGCTAGCTCGAGGTCGGAGCCGGGAGTGCGCATGACGACGCTGAGCGGTTCGCCGTTGATGAGGATCTGGAGCGGCTCTTCAGCCGCCAAGCGGTCCTCCCCCTCATCCCAAACTCCCGCCCGCCACTTCGTCGTCCCTACTGCCGGCGCGTCAGGGCGCGGCACGCCGTGATGTTAGTTCTTCTGACTCCGCCGTTTGCAGTTTGAATCCTCGCCACCAGGTGACCCGCTCCGGTTCCAGGTCGAGCCCCATCCCCGGCGGCGCGATGTCGAGCCCGTAGCGCTCCTTGACCGAGCGCTTCGCGTCGCCGTCCGCGCTCAGCTGTCCGCGCACGTAAGCGCCGATCATCCGCGTGGCGCGGTAGGTGTGATGAGACTCGATGACGAGGCCCGCCGGGCCTCTCCGGCCGAGGCCCAGAAAGTCGGCCGAGCCGGTCACGACGGAGATCGAGCCGTCCGCCGCCCAGAGAGCCGGTGCCATCAGTGGCGCGTCATCTGACAGCGTGCAGAGGTAGGCGACCGCCACGTGGGCGAGCGTCCGGCGCACGCTCGCCGGGACCAGCGGGATGCTGGCGGGTTCGGCGGGCGGCGTCGGAACCGTCGGCAGCGACCAGGCCCGCCTGGCCCGGAGGCGGAGCACGGCTCGGTTCTGCGGCCACCAGTCCCCCGGAATGCGCGCCAGGTCGCGCAGGTAGCCTCCGACGAAGGCCGCGTTCTTGACGGCGTAGCGGGCCAGGCTCAGGTAGAAGCCGGGCCCTTCCAGGAGGGCTCGGATCTGGCTCGGCACGTCGAGGGCGTCGAAGACGTCGAGCTCGCCTTCCAGGAGCACGCAGTGGCGGCCGTCGTCGACGAGGAAGCTGGCCCGGGGATCGCGCCTGGCCAGGGCGAGCTTCATCGCATGGCGCGAGGTGGTCATCCAGACCGCATCGCGCGAGAAGCTGAAGGCGGCCGGGTTGACCAGCGGTTGCGGTTTCGCGGCGAGGGCGAGCATGCCGATCCGCGCGGAACCCAGGAGGGCGCGGCTCTCCCGGTCGAGTCTCACCACATCACGTTAGCCGGGCCAGTCGGTCGAGCGATGGCGCTTAGCGCGAGGTCTCGTACTGCCAGACGGCCGCTGAGACTTCCGCGACAGCTTTGAAAGCGGCGTCGCCGCCGAGGTTGTCCGTCATGACGACGAGGATGTAGGGCCCGCCGGGACCGCTGGTGACGAGAGCCGCGTCGTGGACCACTCCGTCGACCTCGCCCGTCTTGTGGACCACCGTCACTGAGGAGGGCACTCCGGCCGAAACCCCGGTCTCGAACTTGGTGTGAGAAAGGAGCGGGTAGAGCCAGGCCTGCGCGGCGCTCCCGCCGATCTCTCCGCGAACTTCTGCCTCCCAGAGGGCGGCCAGGTCCGCGGCGGTCGTGGTGTTGACGTCATAGAACATCGATCCGGTGGCGCCGTACGCCCGGGCGAAGGCGTTGAGCGAGTCCGACCCGCCGAGGTCGCGGACCAGCATGTGCGCGGCGGTGTTGTCCGAGTAGAGGCCGACCCGTGCGGCCAGCTCCTGCCGGGTGAAGCAATCGCCGGTCGTGTAGTCGGTGAACCAGCCGTCTTCCCAGTCCGAATCCAGGTAGCAAACCTCGCCGGCGACGTCGAGCTGGCCGGCCGCGACCAGCTGGGCCATCCACATGAGGAGCGGCAGCTTATAGGTGCTGGCGGCTTCGAACTGCTGGCTGCCGGCCAGGGACCAGGCCTCTGGGTCGGGGCCGCCAAGCTCGATCAGGGCTACCGCGATACCGGCGCCGGAGGTCGCCACGATCTTTTCGACCGCGCTGCCCAGCGGGTCGAAGCTGGGATGGCTCGGGGTCTGCGTCGCCGCGGGCGTCGGAGTCGGATCGGGGGTCGGCGGCGGGGGAGTGTCTGCAGCCGGGGGCGTGGTCGCCGCTTTGGGCGTGGTGGCGGCGGCCTGAGCCGAGGCGCGGGCTTCGGCGAGAACGAGTCCGGTGCTCAGTACGAAGAGGCCGCAGATCACGGCGGCGACCGCCCCGAGCCTCTTCACGGCGAGGAAGCATGGCCGCGAAAGCTTGGAAGTTCCTCGGTACTACCTCAAAGATTTGTAAGCATTTGCCGAGAGCGCCTGGCGGTCAGGCACTCAGCAGCTTGCGAACCCGTTTCACGACCCGGTCCGGGCTCGGCAGCCAGTGGGACTCCAGGGAGGCCGGCGGGTACGGCGTGTCGTAGGAGGCCACCCGCGCGATGGGGGCGTCGAGGCTGAAGAAGGCGTTCTCCTGGAGGGTGGCCACGATCTCGGCCCCGAACCCGGCCGAGAGCGGCGCCTCGTGCACGACGACGCAGCGGCCGGTCGACTCGACCGACTTGACGAGCGTCTCTTCGTCGAGCGGCACCAGGGTGCGGAGATCGATGACGGTGGCCTGCACGCCTTCACCGGAGAGCTGCTCGGCCGCCCGCTCGCAGACCTCGACCGCTGCGCTCCAGGCCACCAGGGTCACGTCCTTGCCTTCGCGGACGATGCGCGCCTTGCCGAAGGGGACTGTGTAGTCCTCGGCCGGCACCTCGGCGCGGCCCTTCCGGTAGAGGCGCTCGGGCTCGATGAAGAGGACCGGGTCGGGGTCGCGGATCGCCTGCAGGAGCATGCCTTTCGCGTCGTAGGGGTTCGAGGGCAGGACGATCTTGAGTGCCGGGTATTGCACGAACTGGGCCTCGATCGCGTCAGGGTGGAACTCGGGCGTCTTGGTGCCACCCCCCATCGGCGCCCGCACCGTCACGGGCAGCGGGTAGCGGCCTCGCGACCGGTAGCGGAAGCGACCGAGCTGGGCGCCCATCTGGTGGAACGCCTGGTGCGTGAAGCCCAGGAACTGGATCTCCGCCACCGGAACCATCCCGGAGATGGCGAGACCGATGGCGGAGCCGATGATCACGGCCTCGGCCAGCGGGGTGTCCACGACCCGGTCCTTCCCGAAACGCTGCTGGAGCCCGTCGGTGGTCCGGAAGACGCCGCCCAGGCGGCCCACGTCGAGCCCGAGAACGATGACGCGCTCATCTCGCGTCATCTCCATGGTGAGCGCGTCACGAATGGCTTCGATGATGTTCATCTCGGGCATGACGCGTCAGCCCTCACCGAGCAGCTCACGTCGCTGCGCCGCCTGCCGCGGCGTGAGCTCGGCGAACACGTTGTCGAAGATCTGCGAGCGGTTCGGGAGCGGCGCCTTCTGGGCCTTGACGATTGCCGCTTCGATCTCCTCGGAGATGGCCTGCTCGAACTCCTGCTCCCGCTTCTCATCCCACATTCCGCGGCCCTTGAGGTAGGCCTGCACCCGCCTGATCGGGTCGCGCGCACGTGCGGCCTCCAGCTCAGCCGGGTCCTGGTACTTGCTGGGGTTGTCTGTGGTGTTGTGGAACGACATCCGGTAGGTAATGGCCTCGATCAGTGACGGTCCCTCGCCGGCACGGGCGCGCGCCACCGCCTCCCTGGAAACCTGGTTCACCGCCAGCAGGTCGTTGCCGTCCACCTGGACGCCCGGCATGCCGTAGCCGGCGGCGCGTTCGGCGAGCGAGCCGGCGCTGCTTTGCAGCTGGCGCGGTGTCGAGATCGCCCAGTTGTTGTTCTGGAGAAAGAACACGACCGGCGCCTTCACCACTCCCGCCAGGTTGCAGGCTTCGTGGAAATCGCCTTCGGAGGAGGCCCCCTCGCCGAAGTAGGTCATCACGACGCCGTCTTTGCCCTGCAGCTTCAGGCCCCAGCCGATGCCGACCGCATGCGGCAGCTGGGCGGCCAGCGCCACCTGAGTCGGAAGCATGAGCACGTCGTCGGGGATCCGGCCTTCGACCGGGTTGCCCATCAGGTTCAGCAGGTGCTTGTGCAGCGGGTAGCCGTGCATGAGCATGGCCGGCAGCTCCCGGTACTGCGGCACCAGCCAGTCGCGCGTCGGGTCCAGCGCCATGGCGGAACCGACCACCGACGCCTCCTGGCCCAGGACCGGCGAGAAGACCCCCAGGCGGCCCTGGCGCTGGAGCCCGGTGGCCCGGGCGTCGATCGCGCGCGAGAGCATCATCCAGCGCAGGCCCTCGAGGACGAATTCGTCGTCGAGCGGCGGCTTGGCGCCGTTGCGGAGGCGGCCCGCTGGATCCAGAAGCTGGAACATCTTCGTCACCGGCGCTCCAATTATGTCTGTGAGACGGATCGTCACCTTGACGGCCGGCGCTCTGCTGCTGGGCGCCGGAGCCTTCGCTCTCTACCTCTGGATCCGGCCCGATCCAGAGGCGACGAGCGCACGCCTGACGGTCCTGAGCGGCACGGTCCGGATCGAGCGCGGCAACGCGCTCCGCGCTGCCGGTGCGGGAACCCTGCTGCAGCCAGGCGATGTGGTGTCCACGAGGGCCGCCGCGCAAGCGGCAATCGGCTGGCCCAATGGAGCCGTGACGCGCCTTGACTCCGGAACTCGCGCCGTCATCGAGGACCTTTCCTACAAAGACAGTGCGTGGGTCGTGACGGCGCGCCTCCTGGAGGGGCGGACCTGGACGCACACTTCCCGGCTGGGCCAGGTCAGGGTGCGCGGAGGGAGCGGCTTCGTAGCCCAGAACTCAGGGCCGGCCCAGTTCGAGGTCGACTTTTCGACGGCTTCACCAGCTGTCCCCGTCACGACCGTGATCGACTGGTCGGGATCGGTCCAGTTTCTGGACAGCCCGCCGATTTCGTTGACTGGCGGCCAGTGGACGTCCACGGCCAGCACCGCGCCCGCGAATGCGCCGCAGCCAATCACCGGCCCCCAGCGGCAGAACCCCTTCACCGTCTTCAATCTGGCGCTGGACGCAGGCAGCAGGCCCTGAGAGCTAGACCGCGAGCAGAACCTTCCCCATCGTCTCGCGTGAGCCGACGAGGCGATGCGCCTCGGCCGCCTGCTCCAGGGGCAGGACCAGCCCGACCGGCGGCTTGACGAGGCCCTTGCGCAGCAGCTCCAAGCCCGGCGCGGCGGTGCGGGCGAAGGCATCGGGGTTCTTGGAGCGGTAGGCGCCCAGGCTGAACGGGAAAACGCCCACGCCGCGCGCCCGGAGGTCGAGCACACCCGGGATCTCTTGAATCTCGCCACCGGACCAGCCGATCAGGACGAATCGACCCAGCGGGCGCACCGCATCGAGCAGACGCTCGAACACCGGCTGGCCGACCATCTCGACGACCACATCGACCGGCTCGGGCACGGGGTCGTCATAGGCGATGGCCAGGTCCGCCCCCTGGTCGATCGCGAAGCGCCGCTTCTCCTCCGAGCCTGCCATCGCGATGACCCTGCCCGCGCCGAGCGCGCGTGCCATCTGGATGCTGGTCGACCCCACGCCGCCCGCCGCGGCCGTCACCAGCACGGTTTCGCCCCGCCGCATGCGCGCCACTTCGGCCAGCGCGTGGAAGGCGGTCAACGCCACGAGCGGATAGCCGCCCGCGAGGTCGAGGTCCATGCCCTCGGCGTCCCACACGAACCGGGGATCGGCCGCCACGAGCTCGGCGTAACCGCCCATGGCGACGAGTCCGATGACGGGCCGGTCGCCCGCGAGCTCCTTGCCGGATACCTCCAGCCCGGGGATGAAAGGCGGCGGTGGGGCCTGCGCGTAGGTGCCGCGGGTCGAGCTGAGATCGGCGAAGTTCACGCCCGCCCGGCGAACGCGGATCAGGACCTGGTCGGGGCCCGCCTCCGGCTCGGGGACGTCGCGCAGCTCCAGGACCTCGGGACCGCCGAGTCGGGTCGCGACGACCGCTCTCAAGACAACAGTTGGTCGGCGGCGATCGGAAGCTGGCGGATCCGGACGCCGGTCGCCGAGGCGACCGCGTTGACCACCGCCGCCGGACCCGGCACCGCCGGCGGCTCGCCGACCGGGCGGGCGCCCAGCGGTTCGACACCGGACGGCACCTCGACGATCTGGACTGCGATCTCGGGCACCTGGTCGACGGTCGGCAGCTCGTAGTCCAGGAAGCTGCCCGTCCGGAGCTGGCCGGCCGGGTCGTAGAAAAGCTGCTCGCCGAGCGCGCGACCGAGTCCCTGGGTGGCTCCCCCCTGGATCTGCCCCACGATCTCCGGCGGATTGACCGCATGCCCGACGTCCTGGATGGCCGCGTACCCGATCACGCGCAAAGAGCCGGTCTCCCGGTCCACGCGGACCCGGCAGATATGAACGGTGAAGGCGGGCGAGGCCCGGGCGACGCGGACCCGGCCGTGGCCCAGGAGCGGCGGGTGCGTCTCGCCGCCCATGGCCAGCTCGCCGATCGGGACGGTGCGGTCGGGCACGCCCTTGACGCGGACGCTGCCGTCGGCGACCTCGAGATCCTCGGGCGCCGCCTCCAGCTGCTCGGCCGCGGCGTCGAAGAGCTGGCGGCGGGCGTCGATCGCCGCCGCGTGCACGGCCGGCCCGACGCTGTACGTGATCGCACTCCCGCCCGAGACCGGCGCCTGGGGAGCCGTGCTTGAGTCGCCAAGCTCGACCGCGATCCGCTCGACCGGGACGCCGAACGCGGCGGCGGCGACCAGCGCCAGCCCCGTCGCAGAGCCGCTGATGTCCACCGAGCCGATCTGAATGGTGAGGCTCCCGTCGGGCTCGACGCGGCAGAGCGCGGCCGCCGGGCCGTGCGCGCCTGGCCACATGCCCAGCGCGACGCCGAGGCCCGTGCCCGGCTCGCGAGGCGCGGTGTAGAGCGGATGCCGGGCGGCTTCCTCGAGCACCTGGGCGATCCCGATCGGCGCCCGGCTGCCGTCCTCCAGGCGCTCCCCCTCGCGTCGCGCGTTCTTCAAGCGCAGCTGGATAGGGTCCATCCCGATCTTGGCGGCAAGCTCGTCGATAGCCGCCTCGAGCGCGAAGAAGACCTGGGTGCCGGCCGGTGCCCGATAGGCGTCGACGGGGGTCTTGTTAGTGGAGACCTCGTAGCCCGTGTACGAGTAGGCGGGCAGCTGATAGGTCCGGGTGAAGAGCTGCCCGGCGAAGTCCGCGTGCCAGCCGGTGGCGGCGCCGTTGTCCCAGACCATCCGGACCTCGAGCGCCGTGAGCGTGCCGTCGCGCTTCGCCCCCAGCTTCAGGTCGGTGTAGCTGGCCGGCGCCGGTCGCCCCACCTGGAATTCCTCAGATCGCGTCAGTGCGAGTTGCACCGGCCTGCGGACGTGCAGCGCCAGGAGCGCGCAGAGAGGCTCCAGGAGCACGACCTTGCCGCCGAAGCCACCGCCGACCGGCATCGAGATGACTCGCACGGCGCTGGTAGGCAGCTGCAGGAGCTTGGCGAGCTCGTCGCGCAGGAAGCGGTGGCCCTGGGTCGGCGACCAGACGGCGACGCCGTCACCCTCCGGGGCTACCTGGACGACGTGGGCCTCGATGAATCCCTGGTGCGCGCCGGGCATGGAGTAGCGGCCTTCGACGACCGCCTCCGCGGCGGCCAGGCCGGCGGCGACGTCGCCCCACTTCCGCCGCGCAACCGCGCTCACGTTGCGGGGCTTCTGCTCGGGCTCGGCCTCGGCATCGCCGCCACCGCCGTGGATGGAGACGTCGTCGAAGCCTTCGGCGCGCTCCTCCAGGACCTGCGGCGCCGAGTCCTTCATCGCCTCGAACGGGTCGACGACCGGGGTCAGCTCCTCGTAGTCGACGCTGACGAGCGAGGCCGCGTCGAGCGCGGCAGCCTCGGAGTCAGCCAGGACCGCGGCCACCGGCTGGCCGATGTAGTAGACCTTCTCGACCGCCAGCGGCTTGTCGGGTCCGGCGACGCTGGTGGCGGGCAGGTCGGCTCCGGTGATCACCGCCGCGACGCCGGGCAGCGCTCGCGCCTCTGCCGTATCGATGGCGGCGATGCGGGCGCTCGGGTACTGGCTCAAGACGAGCTTGACGTGGAGCAGCCCGAACGGTTTCAAGTCCTGCGTGAAGCGGGTCGAGCCGCGCAGCTTGGCGGGGCCCTCGAGGCGGCGGGCCCCCCGGGTGTTCACGGCCACCGAGAAATCATGTCAGAGCGGCCTTCTGGCACGCCGGGCAGTAGTACGTGATCCGCGCCAGCTCGCCCTGGCGGCGGGTGCTGATCAAGGTCAGGCAGCGCGGACAGGGGCGTCCTCGCCGGCCGTGGACGGCGTGCGCGTGGTGCCCGCGCACTCCGCCCTGGAGCTGCTTGCGCGCCTCCGAATAGAGCCGCCGGAGCGTGTCGTCGTCGGTCGCCTCGACCTGCTGCCAGGGATCGAGCCGGAGCGCCCAGAGGCTCTCGCAGCGGTAGATGTTGCCGATGCCGGCCGCGACGCGCTGGTCGAGGAGGAGCTCGCCCAGGCTGCGGGCTCCAGCGCGGCGCGCCCTGGAGATCACCTCGTCGAGGTCCGGCTCACTGCTGAGGAGGTCCGGGCCGAGGTGGCTCAGGTCGACCTCCTTTTCACGCAGCAGCTCGACCGTGGGGGCGTTGAAGAGGACCGCCACCGTATCGTCGGCCTCCAGAACCAACCGGGCCTGGTGAGCCGGCCGATTCCAGGCTTCGCCGGGACGGTAGACGTACCAGATCCCGGTCATCCGCAGGTGCGAGTGGACGACGAGGCCGTTGTCGAAGCGAATCAGGAGATGCTTGCCGTTCGGCTCGACCGCGGTGACCGTCGCGCCGGTGAGCTTCTCGTAGGGGCGGGCCTTGACCATCCGCTTGCCGAGCAGTCTCACGCGCAGGGCGTCCGCCGTCCTAACTAGCGTGTCCCCCTCAGGCACGAACCGCCATTCCTCTTGAATTCAGGCGTAACCAGGGCCGGCGGCGGGCCGTTGTACGAGGTGCGACGGCGTTGGTTCTGAGCGTCTTCATAGTCAGTTCCTCCTCGCAGCTACCGAATTCCCATCAACGCCGCCGTCACCTAAGCCAGCAAGACCATTCCTCGTGGGGTCGATCGGAACCCCGCCTCTTTCAGCGCTCCTGCAAGGCCCGAGTCGGCCACGTGCCCGCCGTTCACCTTCTGGATCTCGAACCTACCCATGCGGCCAGCCGCTACCGCAAGCGCAGCGAGGTGCCCCGGCGTGACCTCCCCGAAGCTCAGCAGCGAGCGGCCACCTCGCTCCAGGTAGAGGCGGAGGTCGCCCGAGTCCAACACCACGAAAGCCCCGGCGGCTCGCGCCGGGCGCCCTGCCGACTCCGGCCAGCCGATGACGGCACCGAACGGGTTCGCGGGATCGGTGGCCGCGAGCGCGACGACGCGCTGGTCTGGCTCGCGCAGCGCCCGCAGCCGGTCGACCGCGCCGGGCAGCGCGAACTGGGACCCTCCCAGCCCCTCCACGAAGTAGCCGCGCCGGATCTTGCCGCCCTCCTCCATCGCGCGCAGCACCGGGTAGACGCCCGCGAAACCGCCCAGCACGCCTTCGGCCAGCACGGCCTCACGCGTCAGCACGCCGTGGCGCTGGAGGAGCACGCCGGCCTGGGCGTGGAGACGCTCGGTTGCCGGCGCGGCGCCTCCCAGGAGGTCGGCGACCAGCGACCAGCGACCCGCCGCCCGGGGCTGGCTCAACCGCGGCAGGCGCGGCCTTCCCGGGCGCCGGCGCGCGCTCGGCCCGAGCAAGCGGAGCGGCGCGAAGGTGTCGTTCGTAACCTCACCCGCCCAGACCATGTCCCAGAGAGCGTCCAGCACCGCCTCCTCGTCCCCGCCACCGGCCGCGTTGTAGAGGTCGGCGAAGAAGGCCGCTCCCCGACGCAAGAGGTGCTGGCGGAGGCTCTCGTGGACCTCGGCCCCAACCTGGCCCTCGCCATCGAGTGGGGAGGGAATTAGGCGCGGCGCCTCCCGCCGCAGGTAGAGGGCGACCCGCCCGTCCTGCTGCCCAAGCGAGCCGCGCCCGACCCAGACCACCTCGCCCATGGAAACCAGCTCGTCGAGCAGGCGCGGGTTGTAGGCGCCGACCCGGGCGGCGAGCACGTCCCGCTCGATCACCGAAGCCGGCAGGGCAAAACCCTGGAGCTGGAAGACGACCTCGGCCAGCCGGTCGGGACCGGAGGCCTCGGCGCCGATCCCGTGCCAGGCCGGCAGGAAGCGGGCGAGGACCTCGGGCGGCACCGGCTCCACCTCGCGGCGCAGCGCCGCCAGCGAGCGGCGCCGGAGCACGCGGAGCACCTCCGGATGGCAGTACTCACGCCCGACTCCGGTGGGGTGGAATTCGCCGGCCAGCACCTCGCCCCGCGCCACCAACCGCCCGAGCGCCTCATCGACGGCGCGCTGCGGCAGTCCCCAGCGCCGGGCGGGCTCGCCGGCCAGGAAGGGCACGTGAGTACGGGCCCAGCGCAAGAGCAGCGAAGCCAGGGGATCGGGTTGCGACTGCAGGAAGGGCTCGGGCAGGCCGACCGGAAGGGCCACGCCAAGCGCGTCCCGGTAGCGGCCGGCGTCCTCGGCGGCGATCCAGCGGTCGTCACCCGCAACCCGCACGGCGACGGCGCGGCGCTCCCTCTCGAGCGCGGCCAGCCAGCCGGGTGGCACGCCGCGGGCCGCGAGCTCCTCCGAGTCGAGGTCGCCCAGCCGCCGGAGCAGGTCGGCTGCCTCGTCCGCGTCGCGCGGGTGGCGCCCGGTCAGGCCCTGCAGCTCCAGCTCCAGGGCAGCGATCGCGGCGGGGTCGAGCAGCTCCCGCAGCTCCTCGGTCCCGAGCAGCTCGGCGAGCAGCTCGCGGTCGAGGGTCAAGGCCTGTGCCCGCCGTTCGGCAAGCGGCGCGTCGCCCTCGTACAGGTACTGCCCGACGTAGTCGAATAGAAGCGAGGCGGCGAACGGCGAGGCGCGGTCGCTGTCGACGACCGCGACGCGAACTTCGCGGGAACGGATCGCGCGCATCAGCCCCGCCAGCGCCTCCAGGTCGAAGACGTCGCGCAGGCACTCGCGGTAGGTCTCCAGGAGGATCGGAAAGTCGGGATGGCCTCCGGCCACCTGAAGCAAGTCGTGGCTGCGTTGGCGCTGCATCCAGAGCGGCGTCCGCTGCCCGGGCCGGCGCCGCGGCAGCAGCAGCGCGCGGGCGGCGTTCTCCCGAAACCGGGCGGCGAAGAGCGCCGAGCCGTGGAGCTGGGCGGTGACCAGGTCGCGCACCTCTTCGGGCTCGAGCAGCAGCTCGTCGGCGCCCGGAGGCGCGTCCGCGTCGGGCAGGCGCAGCGCAAAGCCGTCATCGCTGTGGATCTCGGCAACTTCCTGCCCGAAGCGCTCCTGGAGCCGCGCTTTGAGCACCAGGGCCCAGGGGGCGTGGACCTTGCCTCCGAGTGGCGTCAGCACGCAGACCCGCCAGTCACCGAGCTCGTCCCTGAACCGCTCGATGACCACAGTCCGGTCGTCCGGGACGGCCGAGCTCTGGGCCTGGTCGTCGAGGTAGGCGAGCAGGTTGCGCGTCGCCCGCTCGTCGAAACCGGCGCGCTCGATCAGCCTCTCCTCGGCCTTCTCGGCGGGCGCGGAGCGGACTTCCCGGAGAAACCGGCCCAGCGCCTGCCCGAGCTCGACCGGGCGATCCTCCGCGTCGCCCTTCCAGAACGCCAGCTTGCCCGGCTCGCCCGGCGCCGGCGTAACCAGCACCTGCGAGGCGGTGATGTCGGCCACGCGCCAGGTCGTGGCCCCGAGGATGAAGTTTTCGCCCGGCCGCGTCTCGTAGACCATCTCCTCGTCGAGCTCGCCGACCCGGCGGCCGTCCTCCAGGAGGTTCACCGTGTAGAGCCCGCGGTCGGGGATGGTGCCGCCGCTCGTCACCGCCAGCCGCTGCGCCCCGGCCCGCCCCCGCACCGTGCCGTTGACGCGGTCCCAGACGATCCGCGGCCGGAGCTCGGCGAACTCGTCCGAGGGGTAGCGGCCGCTCAGCATGTCCAGCACGGAGTCGAGCGAGCGCCGCCCGAGATCCCGAAACGGGTGAGCGCGGCGGACGAGCGCGGCCAGCTCGTCGACCGGCCATTCGTCTAATGCCGACATCGCGACCACCTGCTGGGCCAGCACGTCGAGAGGGTTCGAGGGCACCGTGGTCGTCTCGATCTCGCCCGCCAGCATTCGCTCGACGACCACCGCCGACTCCAGAAGGTCGCCCCGAAACTTCGGGATGATCACGCCCTTGGAGGTGTCGCCCACCGAGTGGCCGGAGCGGCCGATCCGCTGGATCCCGCTGGCGACGCTGGTCGGCGACTCGACCTGCAGGACGAGGTCGACCGCCGCCATGTCGATGCCCAGCTCGAGGCTGGACGTGGCGACCAGGGCGCGCAGCCGGCCGGCTTTGAGCTCGTCCTCGATCAGGCGGCGCTGCTCCTTCGAGATCGAGCCGTGATGGGCTTTGACCAGCTCCTCGTCGGCCAGCTCGTTGAGGCGGGCCGCCAGGCGCTCGGCCAGGCGCCGCGAATTGACGAAGACGATGGTCGAGCGGTGCTGCCGGATCAGCTCCAACAGTCGCGGGTAGATGGCCGGCCAGATGCTGCGGGGGCTGGCGTCTGCAGCCCCGCCGAGGGCGGCGGCCGGTCCGCTCGGGAGCTGCTCACGGTCGCCCAGGTTCGCCATGTCGTCGACCGGCACCTCGACGGTCACCTCGAGCGACTTGCGGCGGCCTGCGTCCACGATCGCGACCTCGCGGTCGGTCCCGCCCAGGAACCGCGCCACCTCGTCCAGCGGCCGGACGGTGGCCGAGAGGCCGATCCGCTGCGGGTCGACGGCGGTCCTGGCGGCCAGCCGCTCCAGGCTCAGGGCCAGGTGGGCGCCCCGCTTGTTGGGCGCCAGCGAGTGGATCTCGTCGACGATGACCCAGCGGACGCTGCGCAGCATCGAGCGGGCCGCGCTGGTGAGCAGAAGGAAGAGCGACTCCGGCGTCGTGATCAGGATGTCCGGTGGGCGCCGGTTGAGCTGGCGGCGCTCGTCGGGCGCGGTGTCCCCGGTGCGAATGCCGACTGTGATCTCGGGAATCGGCAGGCCCAAGCGCTCGGCCTGCAACGCAAGCCCGGCCAGCGGCGCCCGCAGGTTGCGCTCGACGTCCACGGTGAGCGCCTTGAGCGGGCTCACGTAGAGGACGCGACAGCGGGCGTCGACGGTTGGGACCGGCTCGCCCGCCAGGCGGTCGAGGCACCAGTAGAAGGCGGCCAGCGTCTTGCCGGAGCCGGTCGGGGCCGACATCAGCGTGTGGCGCCCGGCGGCGACCTCGAGCCAGCCTTTCTCCTGGACGTCGGTGGGCTCACCGAAGGCCTGCCGGAACCAGTCGCGGGCGGGGTCGCTGAAGAGGTCGAGAGCGGCCATCAGTGGACGGCAACGACCGGACGAGCTACGGCCCGGAGGGGCGCCAGCCCGGCGGCCCAGACCGCCGACGCCAAGGAAGGGTGGCGCGCGTAGGTAGCGCATCCATAGATGCGCGACGACCAAGCGCCGGGGTCCCTGACACCGGCGTCAGCACCAGAAAGGTGCTCGGCGGAAATGGGCCGTCGGACGTCCCCCGTGCGGTCGTTGCCGTCCACTTAGGACCGTTAAGTCTGCGCCGCCGACTGGGATCGAGAGGCCCCCCACCCTGCCCTCCCCCCAGCTGGGGGGAGGTGGCGGCCTGGCGCCCGCTGCGAGCTAAGGTTGTCCACGGAAGGAGAGAAGAGCCAGGATATGTTCGAGCTCTGGGGAGGGTTTGTCTACGACCGCCGCTGGCATGTGCTGGTGCTGTCGGGGCTTCTGCTCGCAGTGATCGCCGGCGTCGGTTTCACCCTCGGCGGCCAGCTCAATGACGAGAGCACCAAGAAGACGGAGTCTCTCCGCGCCCAGGACCTCCTGACCGCCCAGCTGCCGAAGAACGGCGCCACCGGCAGCAGCTTCGACATCGTGTTTGCCGGCGGCAGCCTGAAGGTCACCGACTCGGCTTTCCAGGCCGCTGTCGAGGAGTCGCTCCTGCCGCTGCGCGCGGACGCTCGGGTGACAAGCGTCACGACTCCCTGGAGCGTCACGCCCGACCTGGCCGGCCAGCTCGAATCCCGGGACGGCAGCGAGGCCCTGACGATTGTCACGGTCAAGGACGGCTACCTGGTCGCGCGCAACTACTATCCCGACCTCGCCGCCAAGGTCCATTCCAACCGGCTGCGGACCTACCTGACCGGTAATCTTCCGATCAGCCACGACTTCAACAGCTACCTGGGGTCAGACCTGACCCGCGCCGAGGTGGCCTCGATCCCGCTCTCGCTGATCCTGCTCCTGATCGTCTTCGGCACGCTCGTCGCGGCCCTCTTGCCGGTCGGGGTAGGCGGCGCCGCCGTCGTGGCCGGCATCGCTGGCACGCTGCTTCTGGCCCGCTTCATCAACGTCTCCACTTACGCGGTCAACGTGGTCACGCTGATCGGTCTCGGCGTCGCCATCGACTATTCGCTCTTCATCGTCAACCGCTTTCGCGAGGAGCTGGTCGCCCGTCGCAGCGTCCCTCTCGCGATCGAGCGCTCGATGGCGACCGCGGGCCGCGCGGTGATGTTCTCCGGCTTGACCGTCGCCGTGGGGCTGGCCGGGATGCTCTTCTACCCGGGCACCTTCCTGGTCTCGATGGGCCTGGCCGGCTCGATCGTCGTGGCGCTGGCGGTCATCTTCGCCCTCACGTTCCTGCCGGCTCTGCTCTCCATCCTCGGCACCCGCGTCAACCGCGTCCGCGTTCCTTACTTCGGGACGCCCTCGAGCGGCGCCTTCTGGCACCGGCTGGCGACCGCGGTCATGCGCCGCCCGCTCGTTGTCCTGATCCCGGCGCTGGGCGTGATCGCGCTCGCCGCCTCACCGTTCGCCTCGATCAAGATCGCCAACGGCGACGTCGAGATGCTGCCGCCCCAGGCGCCCTCGCGGGTGGGGCTCGACCACATCCGCAACAACTTCCCGGGTCAGGACCAGAACACGCTGGTGGTGGTCGTCCATTACACGGATGGCCAGCCGCTGCTGGCGAGCGACCGGATCGGCCAGCTCTACGACTACGGCCAGGAGCTGGCCGGCAAGAAGAACGTGCTCCGCGTCTCCAGCCCGGTCAACCTGGGCTCCGGCTTTGGGCGAGCGGACTACCAGCGCCTGCTCACGACAGGCACGTCGCAGCTCCCGGACCAGCAAAGGCAGACGCTCAAGCAGACGCTGGGCAAGGACATCGCCGTCTTCTACCTGCAGACCAACAAGCCAACGCAGTCGGACGACGCCTTCGCTTTGCTGCGCTCCATCCGGAACGGCGACCGGCCGGCGGGAGCGGATCTGCTGGTGACGGGCGGCACGGCGTTCAACCAGGACTTCATCGACCTGATCGTCAACGACACCCCGGTCGCGATCCTTTTCGTGATCGTGGTCACCTACCTGGTCCTCTTCCTGCTGCTTGGCTCGGTGATCCTGCCCCTGAAGGCGGTGATCACCAACCTGCTCTCGATCTCCGCCTCCTTCGGCGCGATCGTCTGGATCTTCCAGCAGGGCCACCTCTCGGGCCTCTTGAACTTCACTCCGCAGCCCATCGACCCGACCCTCCCGGTGCTCACCTTCTGCATCGTGTTCGGCTTGTCGATGGACTACGAGGTGATGCTTTTGACGCGCATCCAGGAGGAGTACAAGCGGTCCGGCGACAACACCCAGGCCGTGGCCACAGGCCTGGAGCGCAGCGGCCGGCTGATCACGGGCGCGGCCGCGATCATGATCGGCGTCTTCCTGGCCTTCGGCTTGGCGGAGGTGGTCCTCATCAAGGCGATCGGCCTCGGGCTGGCCCTGGCGGTCCTGATCGACGCCACGCTGATGCGGATGCTGATCGTGCCCGCCCTGATGCGCATCCTGGGTAGGCTGAATTGGTGGGCACCCCACCCCCTGGCCCGCCTCCACGCCTCGCTGCCGATCGGGGAGACCGAAGCGCCCCAACCGGCGTGAACCTGCGTCAGGCGACGCTCGAAGACGTCGACGTGATCGAGTCGCTCATCCGCGAGCTCGCCGACTACGAGCGGATGGCCGACCAGGTCCGGCTCGACCCCGAGGTGCTGAAGGCAAGCCTCTTCGACGAGCGTCCTTACGCTGAGGTTTTGCTGGCGGAGGTGGACGGCGATGTGGCAGGGTTCGCGCTCTTCTTCCACAACTTCTCGACCTTCCTCGGCAAGCCCGGGATCTACCTGGAGGACCTCTTCGTCCGGCCTGCCTTCAGGCGGCGCGGCGTTGGCAAGGCGCTGCTGAGCCGGCTCGCGGAGCTGGCCCTGGAGCGGAACTGCGGGCGGCTCGAGTGGGCGGTGCTGGACTGGAACCAGGACGCGATCAAGTTTTACGAGGGCCTGGGCGCCAAGCAGCTCAGCGAGTGGCGGATCTTCCGCCTGACCGGCACCGACCTAGGCCGCCTGGCCGGCCTGAGCGGGCGATAATGACCCGCGAGGTGGCACGCTCCAAGGTCGACACCCTGCGTTCGATCCCCTTGTTCGGGAAGCTCTCGTCGTCCGACCTCGCGTTCCTGGCCTCGCACATGGACGAGGTCAACGTGCCCGCGGGCCGGGTCCTGATCCAGCAGGGCCAGCCGAACCACGCCTTCTACGTGATCGTGGAGGGCGACATCGACGTCGAGGTGGGCGGCGAGCACCGGCGCGGCATGGGGCCGGGCGACTTCTTCGGCGAGATCAGCATGCTCGAGGTGACGACACCCGCCACGGCGACGGTCACCGCTCGCACGCCGCTCCAGGTTCTCGTCGTCAGCCACTCCCAGTTCCGGGCGCTGGAAGGCAACGAGAAGGTGCTCTTCGCCATGCGGACCGCGATGGGCCAGCACCTCCTCGCCGACCGCCCCAAGAATTAGCCTCCCCCCGGGACGGGGGAGGTTGGTGGGGGGCCTCCTACGTCCGGGGCGGCAGGCAGCGGATCAGCTCGACGCCGCCTGAAACGACGCACTCGCCTGCCGCCCAGGGAACGATGAGCGTGTCGCCGCGGCGGATCGGCTCGCCGTTCAAGAACCCGTCGCCGGCCGTCACCACGAGGACCGCGAACGACGGTTCCAGCACGACCTCCCCCTGGGGCTTGATCCGCTCGGCTTGAAAGTAGGTCGATGCGTGCTCGCCCAGCAGGCGCTCGACGCCCTCGCGAACGTGCTCGGGGGTCTCCGCCGGAATGCTGCGCGCGGCGAGGTCGACCGCGTCAAGCGCGACCGCCCAGCTCAGCCCCATAGTGGCCTCTTCCTGCGTCTCGACGAAGCCCCTCCACTCCAGCAGCAGGTCGAGGTCCGAGGCCTCCTGGACCGCGACGAGGAAGATGCCCTCGCCCACCCAGTGCGGCACTCCGCCCGGCACGAAGAAGACCTCGCCGGGGCGGACCGGGTACCAGTTCAGCGCGCCCAGCATCGCCGATGAGTCCTGGATCGCCACCCAGTCCTCCAGCGTCGACCTGGGCACGTCCTTCTTGAAGCCGAGACCGACCGCCGCGTCATCGCGCGTCGAGAGGATGATCCAGGCCTCCGTCTTGCCCCAGCGGCCTTCCAGGTGACGCGCCGCGTAGCCGCGGTCGGGGTGGCAGTGGAAGGGCAGCCGCTGGCCGGCGTCGACGAGCTTGACCAGGAGGCCCGGGTCGGCTCCGTAACGCGCGATGTGGTCTGGCCCCAAGAAGGTCGCCGGGTCGGCGCCAATCACGTCGCTGAAGAGCCGGCCGTCGGTGAGATGCCCGATGCCGATCGGGGCAGCGCCGAAAACCGGCGTCGTTGACGCGATCCAGTCCTCCGGCGCGGTCGGGCCGCTGGCGAGCGATTGGCCGCGCAGCTCGGCGATGGCCAGGCCGCCCTGGTACGGGCGCATGACGGGGTTGGGCGGCACCTTGAGCGGCTTCGCGAAGTGGAGCTTCACGGTCGGCGCGGTGTGGTGATGGCCGCTCAGCACGCTCGGCGCCATGGCCCGGGCGCGGGCCGGATCGAAGACGCCAGGGCGGTCGATCTCGACGCTGGCGGCGGCCACCGCGGCGGCGGTGATCATCGCCTCCGCCAGTGAGGCGCCGAGCTCCAGGTCGGAGACGAGGGCGGCCACGAACGAGTCGCCGGCCCCGATCGGGTTGACGACGTCGGCCACCGGAGCCGGCACCCAGCCCGAGCCCTCGACGCCGTGGAAGGCCGCTCCGTGCTCGCCCGCCTTGATGATCGCCGTCCGGGCGCCCAGTTCGTGGAGCTTGCGGGCGGCGGCCACAGCACGCCCGCGGAAGTCTTCGCCCTCGTTCCGCGTGGGCTGGCCGGCGGTCCCGCCGAGCACCTCTTCGGCCTCCACCAGGTTGGGAGCCACAAAGTCGGGCTGGGCGGCGAGCGCTTCAGCAAGGAGGATTCCCGCGGCGTCAACGAGCGAGCGGTGCCCGCGATGCCGGGCCATGCGGACTAGGTCCGCGTAGGCTGTCGGCGGTGCGCCGTCGGGAACTTGGCCGATGCAGACGAGCAGGTCGCCGCCCTCCTCGAAGGATTCGCCGACGGCTCGCTCGTACTCCGCCCAGGTGCCCTCTGGCAAGGGCGGGCCGGGCTCGTTGAGGACGGTGACGCGGCCCGATTCCTCCAGCACGATCGTGGCCGCGCGGATCTCGCCCGGGCAGGAGACCGGCCGCAGCTGCACGCCCTCTTCCTCGAGCATGTCCGCCACCGCCCGACCGGTCCGGCCCGGCACGAGCCCGACCAGGCGCGCCCGGTGGCCGAGGATCTGGACCGCGCGGCAGACGTTGACGCCCTTGCCGCCGGCGACGACCTCGGCCGACAGGAAGCGCTGGACCTCGCCGACTTTCAGCTCACCGATCCTGACGACGCGGTCCAGCGCCAGGTTGGGCCCCGCCACCAGCACGGCCGAAATTCTGACATGCGGGGCCCCCGTACCCCACTTCCAAAACTTTCTGGCTCGACATGTAACTCGCAGGATCTAATCTGTGCGGAGGGATCAACCGCCTTACGGCGGGTTCTGGGGGAATAAACGTCATGGCATCCGTCACCTACGAGAACGTCACAAAGCGGTTCGCGGGGGACACCGTCGCGGTCCACGACCTCTCACTCCAGGTCAAGGACACCGAGTTCATGGTCCTGGTCGGTCCCTCCGGTTGCGGTAAGTCGACAGCTCTGCGGATGCTGGCCGGCCTCGAGGACATCACCGAGGGGGAGATCAAGATCGGCGACCGCATCGTCAACGACGTGCCGCCGCGCGACCGCGACATCGCCATGGTCTTCCAGAGCTACGCGCTCTACCCGCACATGAGCGTTTACGACAACATGGCCTTCGGGCTCAAGATGCGCGGCACCGACCGGTCGGAGATCGACCGGCGGGTCCGCGACGCCGCCCGCATCCTGGAGCTCGACCCCCTGCTCAAGCGCAAGCCGCGCCAGCTCTCCGGCGGCCAGCGCCAGCGCGTCGCCCTGGGCCGCGCCATCGTCCGCGAGCCGCAGGTCTTCCTCCTCGACGAGCCTTTGAGCAACCTCGACGCCAAGCTCCGCGTGCAGACGAGGATCGAGCTCCAGAAGCAGCACCGGGCCCTCCACGCGACCTTCATCTACGTCACCCACGACCAGGTCGAGGCGATGACCATGGGTGACCGGATCGCCGTGATGAAGGACGGGATCCTGCAGCAGGTGGCGCCGCCGCGAGAGATCTACGACCACCCCGCCAACATCTACGTGGCGGGGTTCATCGGCTCGCCGACGATGAACTTCGTGCCCGTCACGGTGCACGAGAAGGCGGCCAAGGCGTCCGGGTTCGAGATCGAGCTGCCGCGCGCGGTCAACGTCGAGAAGGGCATCCTGGGGATTCGCCCCGAGGCGCTGACCGAACGGCCCCGCGAGGGACATCCAGGGCTCGAGCTGAAGGTCGAAGTCGTGGAGGTGCTCGGTTCCGACCAGTTCCTCTACGGGACCTGCGGCTCGGACACGATGACCGCCCGCGTCGAGCCTCAGATGAAGGTCGAGGTCGGAGATCGGGTCCGGCTGGGCATCGATCCCCGCCAGTTCCACCTCTTCGACGTGGAGACCGAGAAGGCGCTCCTCTAAGTCCCTACTACTCGCCTCCCCCAGCTCGGGGGAGGGTTGGGAGCGGGCCGTGAAACCGGGGCGACCCTACGCGTAGAAGCGGGAGACCGTTTCGGCCACGCAGGCCGGCTTCTCCTGGCCCTCGACCTGGACGGTGACCTGGTTCACCACCTGGACGCCGCCCTCGACGTCTTCGACGGTCAGGTTCTTGACAGACGCGCGCACGCGCGATCCCGACTTGACCGGGGCCGGGAAGCGGACGCGGTTCAGCCCGTAGTTGATCGCCATCCGGATGCCCTCGGCGCGCGTCACCTGCCCGGTCAGCGAGGGCAGCAGCGAGAGGGTGAGAAAGCCGTGCGCGATCGTGGTGCCGAAGGGGCCTGCTTTTGCTCGCTCCTGGTCGACGTGGATCCACTGGTGATCGCCGGTGGCGTCCGCGAACTTGTCGATCTGGTCCTGTGTGACCTGGTGCCAGTCACTCTCGCCGAGCTCCTGCCCGGCCATCGCCTTGAACCCTTCGATGCCCTGAATCGTCTTCATAACGAGAAGTCTGACAAATGTCCGGCCCCACCCCTACCCCTCCCCTGAAGGGGAGGGCGAGTATCGGGACGTTACTCGCC
>Ga0209059_1000178_pt1 | contig 27234 bp, 23 predicted proteins | sample GraSoiAngelo_151_FD_186165 | JGI IMG/M metagenome (GOLD analysis project Ga0209059, IMG submission 186165) | Grasslands soil microbial communities from the Angelo Coastal Reserve, California, USA - 14_1009_12_20cm (SPAdes) (version 2) | ecosystem: Environmental > Terrestrial > Soil > Grasslands ...
CGGCATCGGCGTGCTCGGCAACCTCAAGGTCGCGGCCGACACGAGCGACCCCATCAAGCTCCTCAAGTTCATCGGCGGGAGCCACACGGGAGCGATCCAGTGCGGCTGGGGCACCGGGGCGAACGCGCTCAGGGATTCGATCCAGTTCGGGTGCAAGACGCCCGTCCAGCGCAACCCTGGCGAAGCCTGCCCGGGCACCCTCACGCCTGTCGACTGCCTTCCGGTCGAGAACGGGGGCAAGGTCGGCCCGACCAGGCAGGGCATGCAGGCGCGCTTCGAGCCGAACGGCATCTGTCAGCCGAACCACTGGGCGGACTACTCCAACGGCGTCGGCCTGAAACCAGGGGATCCGAGAATCGTTCCGCTGATCATCACGCTGTACGGCGCCTTCAGCGGAAGCGGAAGCGGCGACGTGCCGGTGACCGACTTCGCAGTGTTCTACGTCACCGGCTGGGACGGCGATAGCGGATGCACCGGGAACGACGCGCCACCGTCCGGCGCAGGCAACGGAACGATCTGGGGCCACTTCATCACGTACGTCGGCGATCTCGGGACCTCGACCGGCGGTAGTGGATGCACGTTCAACATCAACCAACTGTCACCTTGCATCCCGGTGCTCACGGACTAAGGAGGAACGGTCGTGGAGTTTGCTGACAATCTTCTCTCGAGCCGGCGGGGAATGATCCTGGTAGGAGCCGGGGCGGCCGTGCTCGCCGCCATTCTCCTCGTCGTCTACCTGAACCGATATCGGGCGAGCCTCAAGGGCTCGGGGGAGCCGGCGACGGTGCTCGTGGCGAAGAATCTCATCCAGAAGGGTGCACCCGGGAACATCATCGGCAGCACGCATCAGTTCCAGGTCGCGAGCATCCCGAAGAGCCAGCTGAAGGACGGTGCGCTCACCGATCCCGACGCGCTCCGCGGCCTGGTGACCTCGGAGAACATCTACCCGGGCCAGCAGCTGACCCTGGCCGACTTCACGCCGACGGTTCCCGGCTCGCTCCAGTCGAACCTGACGAAGGGTGACCGGGCGATCTCGATTCCGTTCGACGCGTCGCACGGGATGGTCGGGCAGATCAGCCCTGGCGACCACGTCGACGTCTACGTCGGCCTGAACGAGGCCGGGCCGGGCGGCTCCGTGCCGGTCATCAAGCGGCTGATCGACAACGCGCTCGTCCTGGGGACGCCGGGAGCGGGCGCTTCGGGCGGCAACATCGTCCTGCGCGGGCAAGGCCCCCAGGCGGCCGAGCTCGCCTTCGCCGCCGACAACGGCAAGCTGTGGCTCGTGCTCAGGCCGGCGAGCGGCGCTCGCCCCGTGAACCCGGGCCTCGTGACAGCCGGACGCCTCCTGCTCGGCGTTAGGCCGGTGAGGTAGCGATGGCGACCGCGATCAGGACGCTCGTCGCCGTCGACACCACCGCCGACCGGCAGGTCGTCCAGGCTGCCCTGCCCGGGTCGAACGGGATCGAGATCGTCGGGGTCATCTACGGGCTCGACGAGAGCTGGAACGCCCTCCAGGAGGCGCCGACCGACCTCGTCGCGGTCGCGTGCACGGGATACTCCGACCGTACGCTGTTCTTCATCGAGGGCGCGCTGAAGCAGCGCCCGGAGCGGCCGATCGTCGTGCTCGTGCACGAGGGGCGTGACGGGTTCGTCCGCCGCGTCTTCGAGGCCGGGGCCGACGACGTCGTCGTCCTGCCGGAGTCGCCGGAGCGGGTCGCGTTCACGTTCGAGAAGGCGATCGCCCGCCGCCAGGGCGCCGCTGTCGCGAGCGGCGTCGCGCTCTCGCCGATGATCTGCGTCCTCGGCCCGAAGGGCGGGACGGGGAAGACGCTCACGTCCTGCAACCTGGCCGTGGCGCTCGCGCGGACGGCGAAGAAGGTCGCGCTCGTCGACCTCGACCTCCAGTTCGGAGACGTGGGCCTCGCGCTCGGCCTCGCCCCGGAGAAGACGGTCTACGACCTCGCCAAGTCCGGCGGCTCGATCGACATCGAGAAGCTCGAGTCGTACCTGACGAACCACTCGTCCGGCCTGCGCGTCCTCCTCGCGCCGACCCGGCCGGATCAGGCGAGCTTCGTGACCGTCGACCTGCTCCGCGACGTCTACACGCTCCTGCGCTCGAACTACGACTTCGTGATCGTCGACACGCCGCCGGGCTTCACGCCCGAGGTGATCGCCTCGATCGACAGCTCGTCGCACGTCTGCATGGTCGCCATGCTCGACTCGCTGTCGCTGAAGAACACGAAGCTCGGCCTCGAGACGCTCGAGCTCATGGGCTACGACAGCGGGCGGGTCACCATCCTCCTGAACCGCGCCGACACGCGGATCGGGATCAGCCGCGAGGACGTCGCGGCGATCGTCGGCCGGACGCCCAACGTCCTCGTGCCGAGCGACCGCGAGATCCCGAAGAGCCTCACCGACGGCGTTCCGATCCTGCTCGCCAACGAACGGTCGGCGGCCGCGGCGGCCTTCCGCGAGCTGGCGAAGACCTACGAAGGCAGCTTGTCCACGAATGGACGCGGGCCCCTCGCGGAGTCCGGGCCATCCGACTCGCGGTCGGATGCGCGCGACGTCCTCAAGCAGCTCCTCGGGAGGCGATGATGGAACTTCACGAGCGACTCACGAGTGCGCGCCCGCTCGTCGCGGCCGGCGGCCGAGACCCCTTCGCCGAGGTCAAGAACCGGATCCACCTGGCCGTCATCGGCGACCTCGGGCCGCAGCTGTTCGCGACGAGCATCGACCCCTTCGCGCTCCGGGAGCGCGTCACGGCCGAGATCGAGACGAGACTCGCCGACGAGCCCGGGATCTCCCGCGACGACCGCGAGCGGATCGCTGGCGAGATCGCGGCCGACATCCTCGGCCACGGGCCACTCGAGCGGCTGCTCGCCGACGACAGCGTGACCGAGATCATGGTCAACGGCCCGTACGAGATCTGGGTCGAGCGCCAGGGCCGGCTCTACGAGACGACCGTCCGCTTCAACGACGAGTCGCACCTGCGCCGGATCATCAACAAGATGGTCGCGCAGGTCGGCCGGCGGATCGACGAGTCGTCGCCGATGGTGGACGCGCGCCTCCCGGACGGAAGCCGCGTGAACGCCGTCATCCCGCCGCTCTCGCTCAGCGGCCCGCTCGTCACGATCCGCAAGTTCAGCAACAAGCGGCTCGACCTGAACGAGCTCATCCGGCTGGGCACGCTCTCGACCGAGACGGTCGACTTCCTCCAGCGCTGCGTGCTCGCCCAGCTCAACATCCTGATCTCGGGCGGGACGGGCACCGGCAAGACGACGCTCCTGAACGCGCTCTCGCAGGCGGTCTCCGACTCGGAGCGGATCGTCACGATCGAGGACGCGGCCGAGCTCCAGCTGAAGCAGAACCACGTGCTGCGGCTTGAGGCGCGGCCGAAGAACATCGAGGGCTCGGGCGAGATCACGATCCGGCAGCTCGTCCGCAACTCCCTGCGCATGCGGCCCGACCGGATCATCGTCGGCGAGGTCCGCGGCCCGGAGACCCTCGACATGCTCCAGGCGATGAACACGGGCCACGACGGCTCGCTCACCACCGTGCACGCGAACGCCCCGCGGGACGCGCTCGCCCGCATCGAGACGATGGTGCTGATGGCCGGCTACGACCTGCCGGTGCGGGCGATCCGGCAGCAGGTCGCCTCGGCGCTCGACATGATCATCCACCTGGAGCGGCTCCAGGACGGCACCCGCCGCGTCACGGCGATCACCGAGGTCCAGCGGATGGAGTCGGACGTGATCACGCTCCAGGACCTCTTCGAGTTCCGCGTCGAGCGGGTGACGCCGGAGCAGGTCGTGATCGGCGAGCTCGGGGCCACGGGGCTGCGCCCGACCTTCCTCCACAAGTTCGAGAAGCGGGGCATCTCGCTGCCGGTCGACCTCTTCGTCAAGAGGCAGCCGGCCGCTCCCGAGTTCCAGAAGGCGCCGGTCGCATGAGGCGGCGCCTGCTCACACTCCTCGTCGCCGCAGCCGCGCTAACGGTTGCGGCCACGGCCTGGGCAGCCGGCTCGTTCCGCATCACCGAGGCCCAGTCGTCCTTCCCCGAGCGCGCCTACGTGCTCAGCCTGCCGCAGCGGATGCACCTGCACAGCGGCCAGGTGCAGGTCCTGGAGAACGGCCAGCCGGTCGCGAACCTCGACGTCGTGGCGAGCACGACCGCCTCCACGAAGCAGTTCGGCGTCGTCCTGGTGATCGACGCGAGCCAGAGCATGGAGGGCAAGCCCGAGCAGGCGGCGCTGGCGGCTGCACGGGCGTTCGCCGCGCAGCGGCGCGCCCACGAGCAGCTTGCCGTGATCACGTACAACGTCACCCCGCGGGTCGTCCAGGGCTTCACGACGGACGAGGCCAAGATCGCCGCGGCCCTGTCGAAGCGGCCGCCCTTCATGTTCGGTACGCACAGCTCCGACGCGGTCGTCGAGGCGCTGGGTCTCCTGAAGGCGGCGCACATCACCGCCGGCTCGATCGTGGTCCTCTCCGACGGTCAAGACCACCGCGGCTACCACGACGCGGGCAAGCACGAGACGGAGCAGACGGCCGCCAAGGCGGCGCGCGCCGCTCACGTTCGCGTCTTCACCGTCGGGCTCCGCTCGCACTTCTTCGACCCGAAGACGCTCCGCAACCTCGCTGCCGACACCGGCGCCCAGTACTCGGAGGCGGTCACCGCGGCGCAGCTGCGCGCGATCTACAGCTCGCTCGGCTCGAAGCTGGCCCGCGAGTACGTCGTCCGGTACACCTCGCCCGCCGGGCCGGGGCGCCGTGTCACCGTCTCGGTTCGCGTGCGCGGGCTCCCGGGGGTGGCGACGTCGGCGTACCTGACGCCGCGCCTCCATGTGAAGGGAGCGGCGAAGCCCAAGCCCTACCACACGTCGTTCCTGCACAACCTCTTCACGTCGCCGCTGATGACGCTCTTCATCGCGCTCCTCGCGGCCGCCCTCGTCGCGATCGCCGTCGTCGCGTTCGCGAGCAGCTGGAAGCGCGGGACGCTCCGCAAGCGGATGGCGGAGTTCGTCTCGCTGCCGGCGCCCGACAAGGAGCGCCCGAGCGGCGTCCTCGCCGACAGCATCGAGGACAACACCGGCAAGGTGCTCGAGAAGACGCGCTGGTGGGGTCGCTTCCTGGCCGACCTCCAGCTGGCCGACATCTCGACGCCGCCGGAGCGGATCGTCCTCTTCACGTTCATCGGGACGTTCCTGACCATCTGGCTCCTCTCGGCGTTCATCCACTCGCTGCTCGTGGCACTCGTCGTCGGGCTCTGCATCCCGTTCGTCGTGCGGATGTGGATCAGGCGGAAGGTCGACCGCAAGCGGCGGCAGTTCGGCGAGCAGCTTCCCGACAACCTCCAGGTGCTCGCCTCGGCGCTCCGGGCGGGGCACAGCTTCATCGGCGCGCTCTCGGTCGTCGTCGACGACGCGCCGGAGCCGTCCCGAACCGAGTTCCGCCGCGTAGTGGCCGACGAGCAGCTCGGCGTGCCGCTCGAGGACGCCCTGCACGTCGTCGTGGAGCGCATGGAGAGCCGCGAGCTCGAGCAGGTCGCGCTCGTGGGGGCCCTTCAGCGCCAGACCGGCGGCAACACGGCGGAGGTGCTCGACCGGGTGACCGAGACGATCCGGGAACGCGCCGAGCTGCGCCGGACGGTGCGGACGCTGACGGCTCAAGGCCGGCTCTCGCGCTGGGTGGTCTCGCTCCTCCCGCTCTTCCTCCTGCTCGTGATCTCGCTCCTCAATCCGGGCTATATGCACCCCCTCTACGGGAGCCTCGCCGGCCGCATCGCGCTCGGCTTCGCGCTCGTGATGGTCGTCTCGGGATCGCTCGTGATCAAGCGGATCATCAACATCAAGGTCTGAAAGGACGGCACGATGATCCTTCTGCTGCTAGTCGGAGTCACACTCGCCGGCATCGGGGCCGCTCTTCTCGCTCGGGCGGTCGTCAATCCCGGCCTGCGGGGCGCGGCGCCGGTCGCGCAGATCCAGCGCTACGGGTTCACCCGGTCGCGGAGGGAAGCGTCGAAGGCCGACATCGGCGGGCTGGTCGACCGCGCGGCCGACCGGGTCGGTGGGCATTTCGTCGGCAAGTCGGGGAGGACCGACGAGATCCGCCGCCACCTCGTCGCGGCCGGGATGTACAACGTTACGGCGAGCAAGTTCTTCGGCTACCGGATCCTCGCGACCGTCGGGCTGCCGCTGATCTGGATCTGGTTCTCGATCACGACCTCCCGCTCGCCTCTCGTCGGCTTTCTCGGAACGGCCGTCTGCGTCTTTCTCGGCTGGTGGAGCCCGCTTCGGATCGTGCAGGACCGCGCCAAGCGCCGGCTGGCCGAGATCGACTACGAGCTGCCCGAGCTGATCGACCTCCTGGTCGTGACGGTCGAGGCCGGGCTCGGCTTCGTCGGGTCGCTCCAGATGGCGTCGGACCGGCTCACGGGCCCACTGGGCAGCGAGCTGCGGCTGACGCTCCAGGAGCAGAACATGGGGCTCTCGATCAACGAGGCGCTGGCGAACACGATGGCCCGCTGCGACACGCCTTCGATGCGGTCCTTCGTCCGCTCGATCGTGCAGGGGGAGACGCTCGGCGTCTCGATCGGCCAGATCATGCGCGACCTGGCCACCGAGATGCGGCGGCGCCGCAAGGCGAGCGCCGAGGAGCGGGCTCAGAAGGCGCCGATCAAGATCCTCTTCCCTCTCGTCTTCCTGATCTTCCCGGCGATGTTCATCGTGCTGCTCGGGCCTGCGCTGGCGCAGTTCCTGCACGCGATCCGCGGCGTTTCACACGGCTGAGCGTCATCGGCGCTTGACCCGGTAGTCGATGAAGGTGGCGTCCGGCGACTGCCGCACGCCGAGGTGCTCCAGCTCCAGCGAGCCCGTGAATCCCTCGAAGAGGCGCTTCCCGCCGCCCAGAACGACCGGCGCGACGATGATCGTCAGCTCGTCGACGAGCCCGGCCGCGAGCGCCTGGCGGATGACGTCGGCGCCTCCCATGACGTGGACGTCCTTGCCGCCGGCAGCCTCCGCGGCTCGCTCGACGGCCTCCCGCACGCCGGACACGAACGTGAAGGCGCCGCCGGACGGCTCCTCCTCCGGCCGGTGCGTGACGATGAAGAACGGCAGTCCCCAGGGGTTCTGGTCGCCCCAGTGCCCGGCCGCTTCGTACGTCCAGCGACCGCCGACGACCGCGCCCACACGCGAAACCGTCTCCGCCAGCCAGGCGGCGTCCTCGCCGGTCGGCTCGCCCTTCGACTCGCTCTCGTACGTCCACGGCCCGCCGAACACCCAGTAGTGCAGCCGCTCGCCGTCCTCGCCGAGCCCCTTGCCGGGGCCGTCGTCCGGGCCCGTGATGTAGCCGTCGACGGACGTCGTGATCCCTGCGAGCACCTTCGTCATCGGACGTCACCTCCACGTAGTCGAACTAGTCTCGCCTCTGGAGACTGTCCAAGCGCCCGGGACTCATCGGGCAGGAGAAGGGAGCGCAAAGCGTGAGCGTGGTGACCGCACGCTTCACCGGGAGGACGGCGTGGGCGCGGAGCATCCAGACGCCGCTGCGGGAGTTCCTGCGCACGGAGACGGGCGGCGCCGCCGTGCTGCTCGCGGCGGCGGCCGCCGCGCTGGTCTGGGTGAACGTCGACGCGGGCTCCTACGACTCGGTCTGGTCGGCGAGGCTCTCGATCGACTTGGGCGGATCGGGCGTCGCGCTCGACCTGCGCGGCTGGGTGAACAGCGGGCTGATGACGTTCTTCTTCTTCGTCGTCGGCCTCGAGGCGCGCAGGGAGTTCGACCTCGGCGAGCTGCGGGAGCGGCGACGGTTCGCGTTGCCGCTCGTCGCGGGACTGGGAGGCGCGGCGGCCGCGGTCGCCGGCTACCTCGCCTTCAACGCCGGCCGTCCGTCTGCGCACGGCTGGGGCATCGCGATGTCGACCGACACCGCGTTCGCGCTCGGTCTGCTCGCGCTGGTCGGGCCGCGCTTCCCGGATCGCCTGCGCGCCTTCATGCTCACGGTCGTCGTGGTCGACGACGTCGTCGCGCTCGTCGTCATCGCGACGGTGTACTCCGGCTCGGTCCACCTCGTGCCGCTGGCCGTGGCGCTCCTGTTCTACGGAGCCGTCCTGGTTCTCCGCACCCTTCGCTTCCACGTGGGTCTCGTCTACCTCGTCCTCGGGGCGGGCGCGTGGGTCGGGCTGCTGAAGTCAGGTGTGGAGCCGGTTGTGATCGGCCTCGCGATGGGCGTCCTGGCATACGCGTATCCGGCGCAGCGTCCCAGCCTCGAGCGAGCGACGGAGCGCTTTCGCGAGTTCCGCGAGCAGCCGACGGCGGAGCTCGCGCGTTCGGCCGCGGCGCAGCTGCGGGCGGCGACGTCGCGCAACGAGCTGCTCCAGCAGCTCTGGCATCCGTGGACGAGCTACGCGATCGTGCCGCTCTTCGCGCTCGCGAACGCTGGCATCGCGATCGACGGTGGCTTCCTCACGCGGGCGTTCGGCTCGCCGATCACGCTGGGAATCCTGGTGGGCTACGTCGTCGGCAAGCCCGTCGGCATCCTCGGCGGCTCGTGGTTGCTCGCACGCCTGAGCGGCGGCCGGCTGCGCCCGCCGGTCGGCTGGGCGGCCGTCGCGGGCGGCGGAACGATCGCCGGGATCGGCTTCACCGTCTCGCTGCTGATCGCGACCCTCGCCTTCGACGGACGGGAGCTCGAGGAGGCGAAGCTCGGCATCCTGAGCGCCGCCCTGGGCGCGTCGACGCTCACCTGGGTGCTCTTCCGCGCGCTCGCGCTCCTTCCGCGCCGCCTGCATCTGCGCGGCCTGCTCGGCACCGCCGAGCCGCTCACCGATCTCTACCTCGACGTCGATCCCGAGCGCGACCACGTGCGCGGCCCGGCCGAGGCGCCCGTCACCGTGGTCGAGTACGGCGACTTCGAATGCCCCTACTGCGGCCAGGCCGAGCCGGTCGTGCGCGAGCTGCTGCGCGACTTCGCCGACGTCCGCTACGTCTGGCGGCACCTGCCGCTGAACGACGTCCATCCCCGGGCCCAGCTCGCCGCCGAAGCGTCGGAGGCGGCCGCCGAGCAAGGCGCGTTCTGGGAGATGCACGACCTCCTGCTCGACCACCAGGACGCGCTGCGCCCGAGCGACCTGATCGGCTACGCCGAGCAGCTGGGGCTCGACGTCGAACGCTTCACGGACGACCTGCGCGGGCACGTCGGCGCCGCGCGGGTCGCCGACGACGTGGACAGCGCCGACCTGAGCGGCGTCTCCGGCACCCCGACCTTCTTCGTCAACGGCCGCCGCCACTACGGCGCCTACGACATCGCCACGCTCTCCGCAGCCGTGCGCGCAGCGGGCGCACGGGCGGTCCTCGCGACGGGCTAACCGACCGGCTCGGGTATGCGAGCGTCCGCCCGGCCGTGGTACGCGCGCCGGTTCGGGAAGCGGATGGAGACGTCGCTGCCGCCGCCGCGTGCGTTCAAGGCTGTTGCGGATCCTCCGTGGGCCTGCGCCACGGCGGCGACGATGGCGAGCCCGAGGCCTGTTCCGCCGCTGCCTCTGTGCTGGTCGGCGCGGCTGAAGCGCTCGAAGGCGTGGGGGGCGAAGTCGGCTGGGAATCCAGGGCCCTCGTCGGCTACGTGGAATTCCAGCCAGTCGCCGTCTTGCGCGGCGGAGACGTGGATCGTTCCGGCTCCGTGCCGGAGAGCGTTGTCGATCAGGTTGCCGAGGGCTTGCTCGATACGGAGTCGGTCGACGCGGGCCCGACCGCCGCTGCCGTCGCTCTCGATCGTTCGTCCGGCGTCTCCGGCGCGGCGTTCGAAGCGCACTGCCACTCCGTCGAGGAGCTCGTCCAAGTCGATCTCGTCCCGCCGGATCGGGAGGGTTCCCTTGTCCAGTCGGGCGAGAAGCAGGAGGTCCTCGGCGAGCTGCGAGAGGCGGTCGCTTTCATGGCCGACGGAGCGCAAGGCCGCTTCCAGCTCGTCTCTCTCTCGTGGACTCTCGAGGGCGAGCTCGACCTCCGTCCGCAGGTGGGCGAGTGGTGTTCTCAGCTCGTGGCTGGCGTCGGCGACGAAGCTCCGCTCTCGCTCCAGCGCCGTCTCCAGCCGGCCGAGCATCTGGTTGAGCGTCTCGCCCAGCCGCGCGATCTCGTCCCGGGAGGCCGCGATGGGGAGACGCTCGGAGAGCCGGTTGGCGGAGATCGCCGCGGCGCGTGCGCGCATTCGCTCGACCGGACGCAGCGCGGCGGCCGCCAGCAGGTAGCCGATCAGCGAAGCGAGGAGCAACGCGGTGGGTCCCCCGACGAGCAGCTCGGTGCGGAGCGTCGCGAGGGCGTCGTCGCGGGCCTCGAGCGGCGTGCCGACGACCACGACGAGACGCCGGCCCTGGGCGGAGACCGGTATCGCGAGCAGACGGACGCTCTCCGCCGCCCGTCGCGTCCGGCCGATGACGAGCGGAGCGTATCGTGCCCGTCTGAGCTGTTCGGGCGTCAGTAACGGCCTCCGGCCGAGCGTCGGCGTCTGGTCGAAGATCCGGCCGCGGGCGTCGAGCACCTGTGCGAAGCCCGTGTTTCCTGCATTGAGCCGTGCGTCGCGCAATCCGGTGTCGGCTTGTTGCACGAGCGCGGAGACGTCGCCGGCGCGTGCCCGCAGGCCCTGCGCGAGCGTGCGGTCGAGCGATGCGGCAAGGTGGTGGTAGAGGAGGAAGCCGGCGGCGGCGAGCACGACGGCCATCGCGAGCGCGAAGGTGGCCGTGAGCCGGAGCCGGATCGGGACTCGGTTCAACCGCCGTCCTTGCGCAGCCGGTAACCGGCGCCGTGCACGGTCTCGATCGAGCGCCGGCCGAAGGGACGGTCGATCTTCTCGCGCAGGTAGCGGATGTAGACGGTGATCACGTTCGAGCGGTTGTCGTAGCCGATGTCCCAGCCGTGCTCGAGCAGCTCGAAGCGCGAGAGCACCTGGCCCGGTCTGCGCATGAACAGCTCGAGCAGCGCGTATTCCTTGGTCGACAGCTGGAGCTCCGTCCTGCCGCGCCAGACTTGCTGCGTGGCCGGGTCGAGGCGGAGGTCGCCGACCTCGAGCACGGTCGGCCGTTCGGCGGCCCCGCGGCGTACGAGTGCGCGAAGCCGGGCGCGCAGCTCCGCGAGCGAGAACGGCTTGGTCAGGTAGTCGTCGGCGCCGGCGTCGAGGCCCGCGACCCGGTCGGCGACCGAGTCGCGGGCGGTCAGCATCAACACCGGCACCCAGACGCCGCCTTCGCGCAGCGCTGCGCAGGTCGCGAAGCCGTCCCGGCCGGGGAGCATCACGTCGAGGACGATGACGTCGTAGGCGTGCGCTCGCGCCATCCAGAGCGCATCCTCCCCGTCCGGCGCGACGTCGGTCGCGTTGCCATTCTCGGTCAAGCCGCGGCGAACGAGCGCCGCCATCTTGGGATCGTCCTCCACCAGCAGCACCTTCATGGCAGCACTGTGCCTGGAGCGATGTGAGAAAAACGTGAATGGATGGGCTGCGGCACAGGTGCGGCGCGTCTCACATCTGTTTCACCTCGGCCTCCTACCGTGGCTTGCGCATGTCCGACGTGAACACGACTCGAAGGAGGAACGACATGCGCGAACGACTCACCAAGATCGCCGCCGCGGTGACCGCGCTGGCTGCGCTCGCCGTCGGCGGCGCGACGCTCGCCTCGGCGGGCTCGAAGGCGAATCCACCGGCCCGGCCGGCGGCGTCGCAGAGCCAGCAGGAAGCAGCATCGTCGGTCGACGGCGACAACGTCCAGCAGGGCGACCAGTCGGCACCCGACAACACCGGCCAGGTGTCCGAGACCGCCGGCGAGCAGGCCGGCTCCGAGAGCGAGCAGGCCGCGGAGTCCGGCCCCAGCGACGGCCCCGGCGGCTACGCGGACACGAACGCGAACGCCGACACGCAGCAGCAGGGCGAGCACTAGCTCGTCGTTGCTGCGGCGTCAGCGGAGCCGTGCTCCGAGGCCCCTGCCGGGGCCTCGGAGCTTCACGTGTCGGTGATGTGCTCGCGCCAAGACCACCGCGGCTCGTAGCCGAGCAGCCTCCGCGCCTTCCGGATCGAGAGCAGCGTGTCGAAGTCGCCCGCGGTCGGCCGGTAGGGCACCGACGGGTACACCTCGGCCATCAGCTCCCGGCTCGGGCGGTTCATGACGGTGTCTGCAGCGGCGACGATGAAGTGCTCCGCGCCGACGTCGGCTTCGAGCGCGAGCCGGCAGCTCTGGGCGACGTCGCGGGCGTCGACGTAGCCCCAGAGGTTCCAGCGACGCGCGCTCGGATCGTCCCAGTAGGCCGGGAAGCGCGCGTACTCCTCGGGTTCCATGATGTTCGAGAAGCGGAGCGCGACGTACGGCGTCCGGGTCCACCGATGCAGCTGCCGGCCGAGCTCCTCCGAGAGCAGCTTCGCGAGCGCGTAGCTCGATTCTGGATAGGCAGGGTGCTCCTCGTCGATCGGCGCGTAGGCGGGCTGCTCGCGCTCGAAGGGCAGGCCGAGGATCGTCTCGCTCGACGCCCAGACGACGCGACCTACGCCGAGCAGCCGCGCCGCCTCGAAGACGTTGAACGTGCTGAGCATGTTCGTCCGGAAGGTCGTCTCCTCGGTGCGGATTCGAGGCGCAGGGATCGCGGCAAGGTGAACGACGGCGTCCGCGCCTGCCAGGCACTCGACGGTCTGGCCGAAGTCCGTCAGGTCGGCGAGCAGAAGCGTCGCAGATGATTCGGCGGGCGGGACGACGTCGACCGCAAGCACCTCGTGCTCGTCCCCGAGCAGATCGCGGACGACCGCCCGTCCGGCCTTTCCGCTCGCGCCGGTGACGACGACCTTCGACAGGGCGCGAAGCTTACGACCACCGCGTCGCTACGAGAGTGTGGGCCCAGGCCGAGCCGACCTGACGTCGGCTCGGGCTGGGCCTGCTGTCGACCCGGTGTGCGCTTAGCCGGTGACGCTGACGAGCTCCGCGAACTCCGGTGGGCCGGTGAGGGCTTGCTCTCGTGCGATGCCGATGCCGGGCGCGTACACCTTCTGGTCGTATGCGCCCGGTTCGAGGCGCGTCGCCTCGAGCGAGGTCAGCACGTTCTTGAGCGTTCCGTACGGAACGGTCGTCGAGCCGCCGCGATCGACGATCCAGGCAGTGTCCTCGGCCTGCCCGGTCAGGAATTCCTGTCGATAGGCGTCGGGGATCTGCGGGTTCGCTTCCATCACGATTCCGGGCTCGGCGTCGTGGACGCCGGCTTCCCATGAGCCAGACGTGTCGACCTTGCCGCTCGGGAGGTAGTGCGCGGTGTCCTCGCCCAGGTACCAGACGTTGCCCTGCTTGTCCTGGGCATACCAGTCGGACGTCTTCTCGAGCAGAGCTCCGTCGTGAGTAGCGACGTCGGTGACGACGCGGGCGGTAATGCCCTCGGCGACCGTCTTGGTCTGGTCGGTGACCGTCACCCGATCCTCTTGGGTCTGCCCGTCCTTGACACCCCTGTAGGTCAACGTCCGACCGACCGGCAGCGGGAAGTAGGGGTTGTCGATCGTCGTCGTGAAGCTCGCGGGATCGAGCACGGGCTCGTACGGGGAACCGCTTCCCGACCCTGCGCTCGACGCCCACGGCGCCCAGACCGCGATCGTCGCTGCGATCGCGACGACCGCCAGTACGGCGGAGAGCTTCTTCATCGTCAGTCTCCTTTCGCTCGGACCGGCCGATGATGGCCGGCCGCGATGAACGCGCGATGAAAGGGCGACGGTTCGACGTTCCGCCGGTTCATCGTGCATTCATCTTCCGGATCTAGCGTGCCCCGCCGTGCGTCCCGCGGCGGCAGACGGGGGTCGGCCGGTGCTAACGGGCCGACGAGAACGTGCGATCTCCCTGCTCAGAGGGTTGAACCCTCTTCTGCCTCCGATCCTTCTCGCAGCCTATCCAGTCCTTTCGCTGTTCCAGCACAACCAGGCCGAAGTCGATCTGAAGGTGCTCTGGAGGTCGCTCGCTCCGGCGGCGGCAAGCGGCGCGGCGCTCTTCGTCCTGTTGATGCTCCTGCTCAAGCGGGGCTCCAAGGCCGGCGTGCTGGCGTCCCTGGTCGTCGTTGCCTTCTTCTACTACGGGAGGTTCCACGGCAGGGGCTCCGGATGGGGTCTGACCGATAAGGAGCTGTTTCCGGTCTGGACGGCGCTCTTCGTTCTCGGCGCCTTCGCGGTCCTCCGAACGAAGAGCGACCTGGTCAATCTCAACCGAGTCCTGAGCGCCGTCGCCGCAGCGGTCCTCCTGGTGCCGGTCTCGAAGATCGTGATCTACCGAATCGACCATCCGCCGGTGCGGATCTCGGACCCCCGGCTTTGGCCGACCGGTCTTCGGGAACCGCGGCGCGCGAGCGATGTCCGGCGGCCCGACATCTACTTCATCATTCCCGACGACTACGCGCGCCCGGACATCCTGAAGCGCTACTTCCACTACGACGACTCGGGCTTCGTCCGTCAGCTCGAGCAGCGCGGCTTCGTCGTCGCCGACCAGGCTCGGAGCCCCTATTCGAAGAGCGAGTTCAACATGGCGTCGACGCTGAACCTGGACTATCTCAGTCGTCTTCCGAAGATCCTGGGCAAGAGCTCGCAGGATGTTCTTCTCGTCCGGAAGATGATCGAGGACAGCCGCGCGTCGCGTCTGCTGGAGAAGCTCGGATACCGGTACTTCCATCTCGACTCCGACAACATCACCTTTGCGGCCGACAATCCCCACATATCGACCCTCGCGGCGCCCGACAACCTGACGTATCTCTGGTTGCGGGAGAGTGTCCTCCGCCTGGTCGGCGGAAGGTACGGGTTCGACGAGGGCGCGACGAACGAGCGCTTCCGGCGCAGCGTCCGCTCGGCGTTCGCTCAGCTCGGCGCGTTGGCCGGCGAACGCGGCCCGAAGTTCGTCCTCTTCCATACGTTGATGCCGCACGATCCGTACATCTTCGGAGCGCGCGGCCAGAGCGTGACCTTTCCCGATCGATCCGACACGGGGCACAGCACGAGGAGGGGCATGCGGTACTACGTCAGGCAGCTCCGGTTCGTCAATCGCAAGCTCTTGGAAGCGACGGACGCGATCTTGGCTCACTCGAGAACACCGCCGATCATCGTCATCCAGTCCGACGAAGGCTTCGAGGCACTGCCCGAAGACTGGGGCGAGACCGCGGTGCGGGACATGCGCGTGAAAGGACTGAGCGCTTTCCATCTCCCCGGCGCGCCGAAGGCTCGCCTACCTCAGAAGCTCAACACCGTGAACTCGTTCCGCTTTCTGTTCAACCGGTACTTCGGCACTCACTACGCGCTGTTGAAGAGCGCGAGCTACCCCGAGCTCGACCTGCCGTATCAGTTCCGGGCGATGCACGTCAGATGACGCCGTTCAGGCGGCGTTCAGGCACCCGCGCGGAGCATGTCCGAGATGCGCGCGAGACCTCTGCTCTTGATCGCCTCGAGCACGCTGAGCGCCGCCTTCGTGCTCACCGGCTGCGGCGGCAAGAAGACGGCGACGCCGGCGACGTCCGCCTCGCCCACGACCTCCGCCGCGACGAGCACCGCCGCGACCGGCACGACGACTCCCTCCGCGAGTGCGCTCCAGGCCGAGGCGAACGCCGCGGCGACGGGTGACATCCCCGACAACCAGGTGTTCATTCGTTTCCGGGACGCGCACGCCGCGTACTCGATGAAGTACCCGGAGGGATGGGCGCAGCAGGGGACGGGCGCGCGAGTGACCTTCCGCGACAAGAACAACGTCGTCCGCGTGCTCGTCACGCGTAGCGCGCCGCCGACCGCGACGAGCATCCGGGCGGATCTCCGCAGACTGCGCGGCGCGCGCGTCCGCAGCGGGCCGCAGCCGCTGACGATCGCCGGCGCGCGTGCGTTCAAGGTCGTCTACACGACCGCGAGCGCGCCGAACGCGGTCACGGGAAAGCGGGTCACGCTTCAAGTCGACCGCTATTACCTCTCGCATGCAGGCAAGGAGGCGATCGTCGATCTCGGTACGCCGGTCGGTGTCGACAACGTCGATGCCTATCGGCTGATGATCGAGAGCTACCGATGGCGGTAGCGAGCCTCTGGCGCGAGCCCGAGCGGCGAGAGGAGCTGTCGTTCGGCGCGCTCGAGTTCCACGACGTGTTCAAGATCTACCGCTCGGGCCTGGTCGAGACGGTCGCGCTGCGCGGCCTGGAGCTGCGCGTCGAGCCGCAGGAGTTCGTGGCCGTCTTCGGCCCGTCGGGATCGGGGAAGAGCTCGATGCTCCATCTGGCCGCGGGGCTCGACGAGCCGTCTGCCGGAGACGTGCGCGTCTTCGGCCGTTCGCTCGCCCAGCTGGACGAGACGGAGCTGGCCGCCTTTCGGGCGCGCGAAGCGGCGATCGTCTTCCAGAGCGGCAACCTGTGGCCGGGCCTGTCGGCGCGCGAGAACGTGGCTCTCGCGCTGCGGCTCGCCGGCCGCAAGCGCGTCGACGAGGCGGTCGACCGCGCACTCGACGCGTTCGACCTGCGCCGGCGCGAGCGCAACCGGGGAGGCGCCCTCTCGGGCGGCGAGCAGCAGCGGGTGGCGATCGCCGCCGCGGCGGCACGAGAGGCGCGGCTCGTCCTCGCCGACGAGCCGACCGCCGAGCTCGACGAGAGCAACGAGCAGATCGTGCTCCAGGCGCTCGCACGCCTACGCGGCCGGTTCGGGAGCACGGTCGTCGTGGTGACGCACTCGCCGCGAGTTGCGGACGCCGTCGACCGCGTGATCGAGCTCCACGACGGCCGAGCGGCATGAAAGGCGCCCTCGCTGCTTGCCGAGGCGTCGTTGTGGCGTACGGCGAAGGCGAGGCGACCGTCCGCGCACTCGACGGAATCGACCTGACGATCGACGAGCCGGACAGCGTGGCGCTGCTCGGTCGCTCCGGCTCGGGCAAGACGACGCTGCTCCACGTGCTCGGCGGTCTCGTGGAGCCGACCGGCGGCACCGTCGAATGGCAGGGACGGCCCCTCGCGACGCTCGACGCCGCCGCCCGCGGCGCCCTGCGCGCGCACGGAATCGCGTATGTGTTCCAGGGCGGAAACCTGCTGCCGCACTTCACGGCGTTCGAGAACGTCGCCTTCGCCGCGCACGTCTCCGCCGCCGACGCCGACCCGGCCCTCGCTCCGGCCGCGTTGCTGGCGCTCGTCGGGTTGGCGGCGAAGCTGGACCATCTTCCGGCCGAGCTCTCGGGAGGCGAGGCGCAGCGGGTGGCGATCGCGCGCGCGCTCGCGCAGCGGCCGCAGCTGCTGCTGTGCGACGAGCCCACGGGTCACCTCGACTCGGATACCGGCGAGCGCGTGCTCGAGCTGCTGGAGGCGCTGCAGCGCGAGTTCGGGTTCGCGCTCGTCGTCGCGACCCACGACGCGGACGTCGCCGCCCGGCTCGGCCGCGCGGTCCAGCTGCACGACGGCCGCGTGCTCGCGGCGGAGGTGGCGGCGTGACCGGGTTGGCACGGCTGGCGTTCGTCGGTCTCGTGCGCGCGCCGCTGCGAACCGGCGTGCAGATCCTGTCGCTCGCCGGAGCCGTGGCGCTGATCGGGGCGATGATCCTCTTCGTCGGCCACTCGCTCCGCACGATGACGGCGAGCGCGACGAGGAGCGTGCCGCTCGACTGGCAGGGGCCGGTCGGCTCCCACTCGGCGGCGGTGCGGGTCGCAGCCGCCGTCGCACGGCAGCCGGGCGTGCGGCAGGCATCGCCGGTCGCGACCGCTCCTTTCGCGTCGATCGTGCACCAGGCCGCCGTCGGCACGATTCGCTCCGGCTCGGGCGCGGTCCTGGCCGTGCCTCCCGGATATCTCGACCACATCCACACCTTCCGCTTTCTGCGCGGCTCTCTCCGCCGTGGGCAGATCGTCTTCGACCAGCAGCTCGCCGCGACGCTTCAGGTCGAGCCGGGCGACCTGGTCACGCTCACGCCCAGGGCCGGCGCGCCGGCCCACCGCTTCCGCGTCAGCGGTATCGCGCTCGTCACGGCGCCGGATGTGCTCTTCCAGCCGCTCAACCCGCTCCTCGGTCCGGCGCCTGCCCAGCCACCCGCCGACATCGCGATCTTGCCGCTGGCGACCTTCGCGCGCACGCTCGCGCCGAGGCTGCCGACGATCGCGTCCGGCGGCGTCGGCACCTCGGCGGTGCCCGGCGCCCAACGGGGGACGCAGTGGCAGGTGCAGGCGCAGGTCGATCCGCACGCCTTGGGCGGCAGCCCGTCGCACGCGCTTCGCCGCGCCGATCAGATTCGCAACGCCGCAGAGCGCTCGCTGCCCGGGCAGGTGGTGTTCGTGGACAACCTCTCCGACAGTCTCAACTCCGCCACCGGCGATGCGCTCTACGCCGAGACGCTCTACATCATGCTCGCGGTGCCCGGCGCGCTGGTCGCGCTGGCGCTCGCGTACCTGGCGGCGCTCGGTACCGCGGAGCGCGACCGACGCGACCTCGCCCTCCTGCGGGCCCGCGGAGCGTCCCGGCGCAGTCTGCTCCTCCTCGCTGCGGTCGAGAGCGCGGTGCTCGGTCTGCTCGCGGGCGCGATCGGGACCGGCGGCGCACTGCTTGCGGTGCGGCTCGTCGGCTCGGGCGGCGCGACCGGCACGGTCCGCGTGCTCGTCGCCTTCGCGGTCTGCGTCGCCCTCGGCGTCGCCGGCGCGGCGGCGGCGCGAATCGCCGCCAGCGTCGGCGTCTTCCGCGAGAGCGTGAGCGAAGGACGGCGCAGCGCCCGTCGACACGGCCGGCCGCTGTGGGAGCGGCTCTACCTCGACCTGCTCTGCCTCGCCGGCAGCGGACTCGTGTACTGGCTCACCGCCCGCACCGGATTCTCGGCGGTCGTCAACCCGGACTCGAACCCGACGCTCTCCCTCTCCGTCTACATGTTCTTCGCGCCCGCGCTGCTCTGGCTCGGAGCGGCGCTGCTGCTCGTGCGGCTGCGTGGACGCTTTCTCGCCTGGCTCGCCGGGCGGGCGGGGGGCGGTCGCGCGAGCACTCGGCGCGGCTTCCTGCTCGCGAGCGCGGGTCGCCGGGGCGCGGCGATCAACCGCGGCCTGCTCGTGGCCGGGCTGCTGCTCGCCTTCGGCGTCAACCTCGGTCTCTTCGCCGCAACCTACGACCAGCAGGCACGGGTCGACGCACAGCTGACGCTCGGCGCCGACGTCGTCGCCACCGCGCCGCCGGGCGCGATCCGGCGACACGCGCTCGAGCAGCGGGTCGCGCAGCTACCCGGCGTCGCCGGCACGACCGCGCTCGATCACAGCTACGCCTACGTCGGGCCCGACCTCCAGGACATCTTCGGGATCGACGCCCGGACGCTGACCCGCGGGACGAGCGTGCGCGACTCCTATTTCCTGGGCGGCAGCGCGGCCCGGACCCTCGCCCGCCTGCGCTCCACGCCCGATGGCGTGCTCGTCTCGAGGGAGACGATCAGCGACTACTCGCTGCGGCTCGGCGACCTGCTCAAGCTGCGCACCCTCGATCGAGCGAGCGGTCGTTTCAGGGTGGTGCCCTTCCACGTGGCCGGCGTCGTGCAGGAGTTCCCGGCCGCGCCGCGCGACTCGTTCATGGTCGCGAACCTCGACTATCTGGTGCGCGCGACGCACGACGCGGGACCGAACGTGCTCTTCGTCAAGGCGAGCGGCGACCCGGTCGCCGTTTCCAGACACGTCGCCGCAACCACGCGTGCACAGGGGACGCTCGTCAAGAACATCCGCCGGCAGACGGCGCAGACGGTCAGCTCGATCACGACCGTCGACCTGGGCGGAATCAGCCGCATCGAGGAGGGCTTCGCGCTCGCGCTCGCCGCCGCGGCGATGGCGCTCTTCGTCGCGGTCGCGCTCGCCGAGCGGCGGCAGGAGTTCGCCACCATGGCCGCGCTCGGCGCCGGCCTGCGCGAGATCACCGCCTTCCTCTGGACGGAGACCGCGCTCGTGCTCGGCGCCGCGCTCGCTCTGGCGGCGTTGCTCGGCTGGCTGCTCGCGGAGATGCTCGTCGCCATGCTCCAGCACGTGTTCGATCCGCCACCGGACCACCTCGCCGCACCCTGGGCGTTCTTCGGCGGTCTCGCCGCCGCCGCCCTCGCCGGTGGAGCGATCGCGGCGGCGGTTGCGGCTGCCGGGATCAGACGAATGCCGCTCGGGGCAATACTGCGTGAGGAATGACGCAACCACGCGTGCTGATCGTCGAGGACGATCCCGAGCTGCGCCGCGTGCTGCAACGCGGTCTGGCCGAGGAGGGGTTCGCGCCGGAGGCGGTCGCGACCGGGGCCGAGCTGCTCGCCCGCGTCGATTCCGCGTCGCCTGACCTGCTCGTCGTCGACATCGGCTTGCCCGACGCCGACGGTCGCGACCTCTGCCAGGCGCTGCGGGCACGCGGCATCCAGGCGCCGGTGCTGTTCCTGACCGCCCGTGACGCGCTTCCCGACCGCCTCTCGGGCTTCGACGCCGGCGGCGACGACTACGTCACGAAGCCGTTCGCGTTCACAGAGGTCGTGGCCCGGCTTCACGCGCTCGCCCGCCGCGTCGGCGCCGACGGCGCGATCGACGCCGCCGGCCTTCGTCTCGACCCGATCGCGCACGCGGTCTCCTCCGGCGCGAGCTCGACCCCGCTGACCCCGACCGAGTTCCGATTGCTCGCCCGCCTGCTCGCCCGCCCGGGGGAGACGGTGCGCAGGCGCGACCTGGTCCGCGCCGGCTGGCCTCATGGCGCGATCGTGCACGAGAACACCCTCGACGCCTACGCCGCCCGCCTGCGCCGAAAGCTCCGCGCGCTGGATCATGCGCCCACGATCACGACCGTGCACGGCGTCGGGTACAGGCTCCGATGAGGCGCCTCCCCCTCCCACGAAGCATCCGCGGGCGTCTCTTCGTCTCCGTGGTAGGGGCGGTCGCGCTCGCTCTCGTCGCGACGATCGCGGGCTTCAACCTGATCCTGCAACACAACCTCTCGCGCAGCGCGGACCAGTTGGCGCGCGCGCGTGCCGCGGCGGAGCTCGCGCTCGTCCGCACCGAGAACGGAAGAGTCGCGGTCGGCGAGACGGCCGACGACGCCGCGGTCGACAGCAACGCCTGGGTCTTCGCCGGAACGCGCACGCTCGAAGCGCCGCGAGCCGGAGCCAAGCTCGCCGCCAGCGCCCACGCTCTCGCCGCCCGTGCCCCGGCGAAGACCGACGTCGCCGGGAGCGACACGCGTCTGTACGCGGTGCCGGTCATCAGCAACGGGCGCCGCCTCGGCACCGTCGTCGCAGCGGTGACGCTCGCACCCTACGAACAGACGCAGCGGACGGCGCTGGTCGCGTCGCTCGCGCTCGGAGGCCTGTTGCTGCTCCTCGTCGCGCTCGCAGCGCGCTGGCTGCTCGTCGCCTCGCTGCGCCCGGTCGAACGGATGACACGGCAGGCCGCCGAGTGGAGCGAACGCGATCTCGACCGCCGCTTCGGCCTCGGCGACCCCTACGACGAGGTGAGCGAGCTGGCCGCCACGCTCGACCGGCTGCTCGAGCGGCTCGCGGCCGGTCTGCGTCGCGAGCAGCGTTTCTCGACCGAGCTCTCGCACGAGCTGCGCACACCGCTCGCGCGCGTGATCGCGGAGGCGGAGGTCGCGCTCCGCCAGCATCGCCGGCCGGCCGACTACCGCGACGCGCTCGCGGACGTGCTCCGCAACGCGCAGCAGGTTGCGCGGACGGTGGACGCGCTCGTCGCCGCCGCCCGCCACGACGCCACGCTCACACGCGGCACCGCCGACGCCTACGCGGTCTGCGAGCACACGCTCGAAGCGGTGGCCGACCTTGCCGCCGAACGGCAGCTCGAGTTCGTGAACGCGCCGCCCGCGCAACCGCTGCGGCTCGGCCTGGACGCCGACCTAGCCGAGCGCATCCTCCAGCCGGTGGTCGAGAACGCCTGTCGCTACGGCCGCAGCCGCGTGCGGATCGAGGTCAAGCGCGACTCGTCGCGCGTCGTCTACCTCGTCGAAGACGACGGGCCCGGCGTCTCGCCCGATGAGCTGGAGTCGATCTTCGAGCCGGGCATCCGCGGGCTCGCCGGACGCTCGAGCAACGGCTCCGGCGGCGCCGGCCTCGGACTCGCGCTGGCCAGGCGCCTCGCCCGCAGCGCCTCCGGCGAGATCGCCGTCCGAGCGGACCGGGAGGGTGGCCGCTTCCTCGTCTCGCTTCCGGCCGCCTGATCCGTTCAGGCGCCGTTCAGCCGCCGAGGGCGATGCTGGGCGATCGTGACCGCCGGCGCCGCGGCACTCGCCGCGCTTCTGCTCACCTTGCCCGCAAGCGCCCACCAGCAGCGCCTGCTGCTCGGCCGCTCGGTCGAGGGTCGCCGCATCGACGCCGTCGAGCTCGGCGACCGGCACGCCGGCAAGCGGCTCCTCGTCGTCGGCTGCATCCACGGCAACGAGTGCGCCGGGCTGGCGATCGTGCGCGCGCTCGAGCGGTTGCCGACGCCGGCGGGCGTGGATCTCTGGGTGATCGAGAACCTGAACCCCGACGGCTACGCGGCCGCGAGCCGGCAGAACGCGCACGGGATCGACCTCAATCGCAACTTCCCCTGGGCCTGGCGGCCGCTGAGCGGCATCTACGACTCAGGCCCGCGGCCGCTGTCCGAGCCCGAGAGCAGGATCGCCTACCGCCTGATCCTCCGCGTGCGGCCGCGGATCTCGATCTGGTTCCACCAGCACGAGCGCCTCGTCGACGAATCAGGGGGCGACATCGGTGTCGAGCGGCGCTTCGCTGCACTCGTCGGGCTGCCGCTCAAGCGGCTACCGCGCGAGCCGGGCAGCGCCGTCGGATGGGAGAACCACCGCCTGCCCGGCACGACGGGGTTCGTCGTCGAGCTGCCCGGGGGGTCACTGTCGGCGGCCGCTGCCGCCGGCTATGCCCGCGCCGTCCTCGCATTGGCGCGCGCAGAGAAGCCGCGCTCTTTAGCCCGCGGCCGCGCGTGAGCCTTCCGCTCCGCCGGGGGCGCAGTGCGGAAGGTGTTGCGCCGCGAGCCGCCGCAGGAGTGCGTGGAGCTGCGCGCGCTCGTCCTCGTCGAGCGAGGCGAGGAAGTCGTCCTCGAGCTGACGGGCGAGGGCTCGCAGCTTCGCCAGCGCGCGCTTGCCGTCGGGCGTGAGCCGGACGATGTGCCGGCGGCGGTCGGCCGGATCACGGCGTCGCTCGACGAGGCCGCGCTCCTCGAGCTCGTCCAGCAGGCCGACGAGCTGGCCGCGGTCGTACGCGAGCGCGTCCGCGATCGCCCCCTGCGTCTCGCGCGACCCCTCGTCAAGCACTGCGAGCACCGCGTGGTGATAGGGGTTGAGGCCCGCCTTCTCGTACGCCGCCATCGACTGATCCTTGACCGCGAATCCGAGCCGCTTCATCAGGAACGGCGTCGATGCGGCCAGCTCCTCCGGCAACCGAGGGCGCATCGACGGGCGGGCGGTCTCCACGTTCGTGATGCTCATGAGAGAAAGAGTAGCGCGCCCAAGCGTTGGTCTGCTATAACGTTGACGATGTCAACGATTAGGAATGACAACCACGTGAGGATCGGCACCAAGCACGAGCGGCGGTGGAGCGCTCTCGCGCTCGTCGTCACCGCCCAGTTCATGGTCATCCTCGACGTCGCGATCGTGAACGTCGCGCTGCCGTCGATCAAGGCCGATCTCGATTTCTCGCAGACGAGCCTGCAGTGGGTGATCTCCGCGTACGCGATCCTGTTCGGCGGCGCACTGCTGCTCGGCGGCCGTCTGGCGGATCTGCTCGGACGCCGGCGGCTCTTCGTCACCGGCCTCGCGCTCTTCAGCGCGAGCTCGCTCCTCTGCGGACTCGCCTGGTCGGAAGGCTCGTTGATCGCCTTCCGCGCGCTGCAGGGACTCGGCGGAGCGTTGCTTGCGCCGGCCGCGCTGGCGCTCCTGATGACGACGTTCGCCGAGGGCCGCGAGCGCAACCTCGCGCTCGGGATCTACGGCGCGGCTTCGGGGAGCGGCGCCGCCGTCGGCGTCCTGCTCGGCGGCGTGCTCACGTCGTACCTGAGCTGGTCGTGGATCTTCTTCATCAACGTCCCGGTCGGCGTCGCCGCGATCGCGCTGGCGCCCTGGCTGCTCCGGGAGAGCCGCGCCGACCTGGCGCACCGCCACTTCGACCTCGCCGGAGCCGCCTCGATCACGTCCGGCCTGATGCTGCTCGTCTACGCCCTCACGCGCGCGACGAGCGACGGCTGGGGCTCCGGTAGGACGCTCGCGCTGCTCGCCGGCTCGGCGGCCCTCGTCCTCGGCTTCGTCGTGATCGAGCTGCGGTCCCGCTCGCCGCTCCTTCCACTCCGGATCTTCCGCTCGCGCACGCTTTCGGCCGCCAACGCGACGATGGCGATCGTCGGCTCGGTCGCCTTCTCCGAGTTCTTCCTGCTGACGCTGTACCTCCAGGACGTGCTCCACTACTCCGCAGTCCAGACCGGCGTCGCCTTCACGGGCTTCGCGCTCACGGTCGTCGTCGTCTCGAACGTCGCGCAGGCCGTCGTCGGACGGGTCGGAATCCGGGCCACGCTCGCCGCCGGCCTCTTCGCGTCCGCCGCCTCCGTCGCGCTGCTGACGCGCCTGCCCGTGGACGGGCACTACTTCTGGGATCTCTTCCCCGCCTTCGTCCTCGGCGGCGCCGGCATGGGATTCTCGTTCGTCCCCGTGACGATCGCCAGCCTGACCGGCGTGGAGCGCGCCGACGCTGGCGTCGCCTCCGGACTCGTCAACACGAGCCGGCAGATCGGAGGAGCGATCGGTATCGCCGCGACGAGCGCGATCGCCGCCGGCTCGACCGGCAACTACCTCCACTCCCACACCGCGCTCGCGGCGTCGAGCGGCGTCGCGCTCGACCACGGCTTCCAGACCGGGCTCTACGTCCTGACCGGGCTGCTCGTCGCCGGGGCGCTGATCGCGGCCACGCTCGTCAGGTCGGCCCCGGCGCCCGCGAAGACCGAGCGCGTCGACGCGGTTCCGCTCGAGGAGGCAGCGTAATGAGCTTCCGCGAGCTCGACGATCTCGTCCTGCACCTGAAGGGACTCGTGCTCGTGCGCAAGCTCCGCGAGCGGAACGGCGCCGAAGCGGGCGAGCTCGCCATGTACGGCGCGGAGATCGAGCGCGTGCACGAAAGTCTCGCGAGGTACGGTTTGCCGCACCCTTGAGCTTCGGCTCGCTCCATTGGCAGGCCGCCGAGCGGTGGGCATGCTGGGCGGCCGATGAGTTCCGGCCCCCGCCGGAGTCGAAGGGAAGACAGCTAACGCAACAGGAGGAGTGAGATGGAAGCGGTCCAGCCTGCACGCTGGAAGATCAATGGGTCCGATCCTGGGCGACTCGGTCGTCTGGCGTACTTCACTGCCCGGCATCGCTGGCCGGTGATAGGCGTCTGGATCGTGCTGACGCTCCTCGGCGGCGTCGCGGCCGGCAAGCTCTCGAGCCGCTGGTATCAGAGCTTCTCGATCCCGGGCAAGCCGGCGTACGAGGCGAGCCAGAGGACGCTGAAGGCATTCGGCGTCGGGGTGCGCCCACCCAGCGTGGTCGTCTTCCACACCGCAGGCGATGTGACCCAGAGCGCCGCGATCCAGCAGGCGATGCGGCGGGCGGCCGCGACGATGCCGGGCGCGCTGACGAGCTCGTACTTCTCGACGCACGAGCAGATGTACGTCTCGCGCGACCGGCATACGACCTTCCTCGAGGTCTACCCGCCCGGCTCTCCGACGTTCAACACGAAGAGCGGCACGAACCGGCTGCGGGCGGCGGCGGCCAAGGGGCTCGCGGCCGGAATCACCGTGAACGTGACGGGTCACGACCCGCTCGAGGAGGCGTCGACGCACGGCTCGGGCGGCAGCTCGAGCGTCCTGCTCGAGGCGTTGGTCGGCGGGCTCGGCGCGCTCGTGATCCTGCTCTTCGTCTTCGGGACGCTCCCCGCGGTGCTCATGCCGATCGCGATCGCGGTGGCCGCGATCCTGAACACGTTCACGCTCGTCTGGGGCCTGACCTACATCACGAACGTGTCGATCATCGTCCAGTTCCTGATCGCGCTGGTCGGCCTCGGGGTGGCGATCGACTACGCGCTGTTGATGATCTTCCGCTTCCGCGACGAGCTGCGCGAGGGCGAGGACGTCGAGACGGCGCTCGTCGAGACGATGACGCACGCGGGCCGCTCCGTGATCGTGTCCGGCTCGACGGTCGCCGTCGGCCTGCTCTCGCTGATCGTGCTGCCGCTGCCGTTCATCCGCTCGATGGGGATCGGCGGCATGCTCATCCCCGCCGTCTCGGTGCTCGCCGCGATCACCCTGCTGCCGGCGCTGCTCGCGGTGCTCGGCACGCGGATCAACAGCGTGCGCGTGCTGCCGCGCCGGCTCGTCGACCGCGGGCATCCGGAGGACGGCGCCTGGGGCCGCTGGGCTCGCTTCGTGCTCCGCCGCCCGATCGTGGTCGCGGCCGTCGGGATCGCGATCGTGGCCGTGCTCGCGGGCCTCGGCACGCAGATCAACGCGAACGAGGCGCAGCTGAAGAACTTCCCCGGCACCGGCACCGCAATCGCCGGTCGAGACCAGCTCGCCGCCGCGGGGATCAGCCCGGGCGTGATGAAGCCGCTCGACGTGCTCGTCGAGGACGGCGGCAACGCGCAGCAGGTCGCGGCAAAGCTCCGCAGCGTGCCCGGCGTGGTCGGCGCGACGGCGCCGTCCACCTGGCACCACGGCTCCGACTCGCTGGTCGAGGCGTTCCCGGCGATCGACGGCTCCGCGCCCGGGATCCAGGGCGTCGTCGACCGCGTCAACGGGACGCTGAAGGGCACCGACGGAACGCTCACCGGCGTCGCGGCGGTCGACCGCGACTTCATCCACGCCCTGTTCGGCAACTTCCCCTATGTGCTCGGGTTCGTGATGATCCTGACGCTGATCCTGCTCGCACGGGCGTTCCGCTCGATCGTCCTGCCGGTCAAGGCCGTGATCCTGAACCTCGTCTCGCTTGCGGCCGCGTTCGGGATCGTCGTCTTCGTCTTCCAGATGGGCCACGGCTCCTCGCTCTGGAACATCAGCGCCACCCAGGCGATCACCGCCTGGATCCCGCTGATGATCTTCGCCTTCCTGTTCGGCCTCTCGATGGACTACGAGGTCTTCATGCTCACCCGTATGCGCGAGGCCTATGACGAGACCGGCTCCACGGAGCGGGCGATCGAGCTCGGGCTCGCACGCACCGGCAAGCTCGTCACGAGCGCGGCGCTCATCCTCATGTTCGCCTTCCTCGTGCTCTCGTCGAGCCCCGGC
>Ga0209059_1000183_pt1 | contig 26951 bp, 33 predicted proteins | sample GraSoiAngelo_151_FD_186165 | JGI IMG/M metagenome (GOLD analysis project Ga0209059, IMG submission 186165) | Grasslands soil microbial communities from the Angelo Coastal Reserve, California, USA - 14_1009_12_20cm (SPAdes) (version 2) | ecosystem: Environmental > Terrestrial > Soil > Grasslands ...
TTATGGCTGCCGTTCCCGCGTCTGGGCTGCTCCTCGCCGGGGACCGCACCCGGCGGCTGCGTGACAGAGACGACGAGCCCGGCGGCGAGCCGCCCGGCCGTCGTGCGACCGCGCCGCTGAGGCTTCGTCGCGCGCGGGGGAAGCGGATTTGGGAGTGGCGCGAATGGCCGCCGGAGCCGGGCTTTGCCCGGCGGGAGGCCACTGACGGCGATCTCGCCGCTTTGCAAAGACCTTGGCCGGCTCCTGAAACGCTGGGATGGGACGCCCGCTCTCGAGGAGGGGGCTCGTGGGGGAACCGGTTCCCCCACGTTTAGTTCCAGATCTTGACGTCGCGGTAGAGCGTGTCCCGTTGGACGGGCGTCTTGCCGAGCCGGCGGATCAGGTGGACGAGCTCCTCCGTCGAGGTGCGGTAGGTCGTACCGGCCGCGGAGACGACGTTCTCCTCGATCATCACCGAGCCCATGTCGTCGGCGCCGAAGCCGAGCGCGACCTGGCCGATCTTGAGGCCCTGCGTCACCCACGAGGACTGGATGTGGTCGACGTTGTCGAGGTAGATGCGGGACACGGCCTGTGTGAGCAGGTAGTCGAAGGAGGTCGGCATCGCGGCGCGAGGCACACGCTCGCCGAGACGGTTCCCGTCGTCCTGGAACGTCCACGAGATGAAGGCGCGGAAGCCCCGCGTCTCGTCCTGGAGCTCGCGGATCAGGCGCATGTGCTCGACGCGCTCCTCGAGCGTCTCGACGTGGCCGTACATCATCGTGGCCGTCGTCGACATGCCGAGCCGGTGCGCGTGGCGCATGACGTCGAGCCACTCGGCGGAGGTCGTCTTCTTCGGCGAGATGATGCGGCGGACGCGGTCGACGAGGATCTCGGCGCCGCCGCCGGGGATGGAGTCGAGGCCGGCGTCGCGCAGGCGCGAGAGCGTCTCCCAGATCGTGAGCTTCGAGCGGCGGGCGGCGTGCTGGATCTCGGAGGGCGAGAGCGCGTGCAGGTGGATCGGGTAGCGCGCCTTGATCGAGCGGAAGAGGTCTTCGTAGTACTCGACCCCGAGGTCCGGGTGGTGGCCTCCCTGCATCAGCAGGCCGGTGCCGCCAATCGCCAACGTCTCCTCGATCTTCTTGAAGATGACCGGCTTCGGGAGGAGGTAGCCCTCGTTGCGGTCGCCCGGCCGCCGGTAGAAGGCGCAGAAGTCGCAGTCCGTGTAGCAGACGTTCGTGTAGTTCAGGTTCCGGTCGACGATGAACGTGATCCGCGTCGGGTCGGTGCGGCGGTCGCGGAGCTCGTTCGCCGCGCGGCCGATCGCGACGAGGTCGCGGGAGCGGAGGAGCGCGACGGCGTCATCGTCGGAGATCCGCCCACCCGCAAGGGCCTTGTCCAGAACAGGCGCGGTCTCGTCCGCTGCGGCCACTGCAGGGGTCTGACCCCGGACACGGCTCGCGCCGACGGTCACTTTGATACGCCTTTCGCACGCCGGGCCTCGAAGAGCGGCTCTTCGCCACAGATGCAGTCCCTTCCGGCCTTGGCCGCCGCGGACGCGGCAGGGGTCAGACCCCCGGCGTGGCCCGCCGGGACCTGGCCGGGAGGCGGTCGCTTGGACGTGTCGGAGCCGGTCATGCCGGCACCGGCTCTGCGTGGACGAAGCGGAGCTCGGGGACGTGGTCGAGCTCGCCGGCGTCACGCGCGAGCTCGAGGAACGTCAGCAGGCCGGCGCGCTCGCGCGGGCCGAAGCGGTAGCGCAGCTTCTCGAAGTAGCGCGCCAGGAAGCCCGGCGGATAGCCGTAGCGCTCGCTCGCCTCGTACGCGAGCCGCTCGGGCTCGGCCCGCGCCAGCCGCACCGACGAAACCAAGGCGTCTTCGAGCTGCGAGAGCCCCGGCGGCGCCGGCTCCGGGCACGCCCACACCGCGAAGACCATCGGCAGGCCGGTGCGCTCGAGCCACAGCCGGCCCAGGTCGTGGTGCGGCGTCGGGTCGTTGAACGCGCTCTGCAACGCCGCGTCGCCGATCAGGAGCTTCGCATCGGCCTCCTCCCCGAGCGGCACGTGCTCCGCCTCCGGCAGGAGCACCCGCGTCAGGACGACGGACGTGGCGCTCTCGGGCGTGACCGCGATCGACCTCACCCGCTCGAGCGGCGCCCGCGACACGAGCTGGATCGAGTCGACAGCCCCCTCCGACGAGACGCACAACCGCGGGAGGATTCGAAGCCGGTCAGCGTGCCGCGCGTACTCGATCGACGAGATCGGCGCCAGGTCGCACTCGCCGTCCAACAGCGCGTGGTTCAGCGCCGTCGGCACGCCTACCACCTCGTCGAACTCGGCCTCGACGCGGTAGAAGACCGGCGCCATGTTCACGTAGCCGATCCGGCCGAGGCGGATCACAGGCCCACCGCCTCGAGCGCCGCCGCGCGGTTCCGGTAGTCGCGCATCTCGACGATCCGGTCGCCTTCGACGACGAACACGAAGTGGAGCTCCGGCGCCTCCTCGTTCGGCGGCTCGACGTGCGGATCGACGACGATCCGGCCCTCCGCCTCGGCGACGACCTCCGGCGAGCCGCTCTTCCCCGACTCCAGAGCCCGCCGGAACGTCGCCACCACCTGCTCGCGGTTTCGGCACAGCTGCCCCGGCTCCAACCCCACCCAGACGACGTCCGGCGCCAGCGCCGCCGCGAACTCCTCGAAGTCGGCGCTCTCGAGATGGTCGAGCGCGCTCAGGCCGCCCACCGCCGCAGCTCGTTGTAGAGCGTGTCGCGCTGCACGGGCACGCGCCCGGCGTCGCGGACGACGCGCACCAGCTCGTCGAGCTTCTGCTCGGTCGGCGTCGTCGCCCCGGCGGCGTGGAAGATCTCCTCCCGCACAACGGTCCCCTGCACGTCGTTCGCGCCGAAGTGCAGCGCGACCTGCGCGAGCGGCATGCCCATCATGATCCAGTAGGCCTTCAGGTTCGGCACGTTGTCGAGCACGAGCCGCGAGACGGCGATCGTCTTCAGGTCCTCGGCGCCCGTCGTGTGCCGCCAGCCGCGGCGCTCGAAGACCGTGTTCTCAGGGTGGAACGCGAGCGGGATGAAGGAGAGGAAGCCGCCGCTCGCGTCCTGCTGCGCGCGCAGGCGCAGCAGGTGGTCGATCCGCTCCTCGTAGGTCTCGACGTGACCGTAGAGCATCGTGCACTGCGTCGTGATTCCGAGCCGGTGCGCCGTGTCGTGCACGTCGAACCATTCGTCGGGGTGCTCCTTTCCGGGCGCGACCAGCCGCCGGACGCGGTCGGCGAAGATCTCGGCGCCGCCGCCGGGGAGCGAGCCGAGGCCCGCGTCTTTGAGCTCGCGCAGCACCTCCTCGTGCGAGAGGCCGCTGAGCGTCGACATGTGGTGGATCTCGGACGCCGTGTAGAACTTGAGGTGCACGTCCGGCAGCGCCTCGCGCAGCTTCCGCAGCACCTCGACGTAGAAGTCCAGGTCCACGTGCGGGCTCTCGCCGTTGACGCAGTGGATCTCGGTGAACCGCGTGGCCTCGTACTGTCGTACCGCGTTCTCGACGAACTCGTCGGCGCTCAGCGTGTACGCGCCGTCCTGCCGCTGCGTCTTCGCGAAGGCGCAGAACTTGCACTTCACGCGGCAGACGTTGGTCTGGTACAGGTTGAGGTTCTGGACGAAGAAGACGCGGTCGTCGCCGCCGCGGACGCGCCGCGCGAGGTCGGCGAGCTCGCCGAGCGCGAGCAGGTCGTCCGACTCGAAGAGCGCGACGCCGTCCTCGAAGTCGAGCCGCTCGCCGGCCTCGACCTTCTCCCGGATCGGCGCCAGCGTGTCGGTGCGGTCGAGGACGGCCATCAGCTCTCCCGGTTGACGACGGCGTCCGTGAGCGCCTCGAGCTCCTCGCGCCGCGGCGCGCCGTTCAGGCAGGCGCGCGCGCGCAGCGCGTACTCGAGCGCGAGGTCGCGCGAGCGGTCGAGGGCGTCCGTCGCCGCCACGCGCACGAGCGCGCCGTCGAGCGGGCCGCCCGCCAGCGCGCGTCGCACGACCGCGTCCTGCCGCGCGGCCAGCAGCAGGGGGAGCGTCGGCGTCCCCTCGCGCAGGTCGGTGCCCGCGACCTTGCCGGTCTCGATCGTCTCGCCGGAGCAGTCGAGGACGTCGTCGACGATCTGGAACGCGATCCCGAGGTGGAGGCCGAAGGCCCCGAGGTGCCCGCCGCCGAGCAGGCACGCCGCCTCGAAGAGCTTCCCGGTCTTCAGCGCGCAGCGGTCGAGGTAGGCGTCGATCGTCGTGTCCGGGTCGTGGGTCTGGCTCCGCTGGAGCGCCTCGCCGCGAGCGAGGCAGAGGGCGGCGCCGGCCAGGGTCGAGACCGCGCGTGCGTCGCCCGTCGCGGCGAGCTGCGCGAACGCTCTGGCGAAGAGGTAGTCGCCCGCGGCGCGCGCGGCGGCCGGCCCGAAGGCCTGCCAGGCCGAGACGCGCCCGCGGCGGAACGTCGCGCCGTCGATCAGGTCGTCGTGGACGAGCGTCGCCATGTGGACGAGCTCTACCGCGGCCGCCGCGGCGACGTTCGGCGGCTCCCCCGGCGCGGTGGCGAGGAAGACGAGCAGGGGCCGGAGCCGCTTCCCGCCCGCCTGGAGCGCCTCGGCGCCGACCTCCGCGACGACGCCGCGATGGCTCGCGACGGCCGCCTCGAGCCGCTCCTCGAGCTCCTCCAGGTAGACGTCGAGCCCGGGAGCGGCGCGGAGCTCGGCGAGCGCGCTCATCGCGCGGTGCCCGTGTGGAGCGCGACGATCCCGCCGGCCAGGAGCCGGAACGAGACGCCGCCGAAGCCGGCCCGCTCGAGCAGCGCGGCGAGCTCCTTCGGGCCCGGGAAGCGCCGGACGCTCGCCGGCAGGTACGTGTACGCGGAGCCGCCGCGCAGGAGCTTTCCGAGCAGCGGCACGATCGCGTCGAACCAGAGCCGGTAGAAGAGGCGGAGCGGCCCGCGTGGCGTCGTGATCTCGAGGATCCCGAGCCGACCGCCGGGCCGCAGCACGCGCCGCAGCTCGCGCAGCGAGCGCTCGAGGTCGGCGACGTTCCGGACGCCGAAGCCGACCGTCGCCGCGTCGAAGGACGCGTCCTCGAAGGGCAGCTCGAGGAGGTCGCCGCGCAGCCACTCGACCGATGCCGACTTCCGCCGGGCCCGCTCGAGCATCCGCTCCGAGAAGTCGAGGCCGACGACCCGGCCGCCGGCGCGCGCGGCCGCGAGCGCCAGGTCGCCCGTCCCGCAGCAGGCGTCGAGGACACGATCGCCCGGCCGCACGACCGCCTCGGCCGCCAGCCGCCGCCAGCGCCCGTCGAGGCCCACCGTCATGACGCGGTTCATCAGGTCGTAGACCGGCGCGATGCGGTCGAACATGGCGCGTACGCCTTCGGCCGGAAGGACGCCGCTCTGCGCGGTCATTCGCCCCACCGCGGGACGAGCGCGTTCTCGACACCGAGCTGGTCGAGGCAGCGCCCGACGACGAAGTCGACGAGGTCGTCGACCGAGTCCGCCCCGTGGTAGAAGCCGGGCGCGGCGAACAACACGACCGCCCCCGCCTGCCGCAGCCGGAGCATGTTCTCGAGGTGGATCGTCGAGAGCGGCGTCTCGCGCGGCACCAACACGAGCTTCCGCCCCTCCTTCAGCGCGACGCTCGCGGCCCGGTGGATCAGGTTGGACATGGCTCCCGAGGCGACGGTGCCGAGCGTCCCCATCGAGCACGGGCAGATCACGTACGCGTCCACCTTCGCCGAGCCGCTCGCGTACGGCGAGCTCCAGTCCTGCTCGTGGTAGAGCGTCGCCGCGCCGCCGCCGTGCTCGAGGAAGCGCGCGATCGTCTCGTCGGAGGAGAGGTGCGGGTTGCGGTAGAGCTCCGTCGCGAGCACCTCGATCCCGGCGCGCGAGGCGCAGACTCCGATCTCGCAGTCGGCGGCCGCGAGGGCCTCGAGCAGCCGCGCCGCGTACGGCGCTCCGGACGCGCCGGTTATGCCGAGGAAGACGCGCACACGGCGGCTACTTGGGGCCCTTCGACACCGACAGGAAGACGCCGATGTTGTGGATGTTCTGCTGGCTGCCGAGGTTGCCGAAGACGGGCATGACCTTGTTCCCGAACTGGCGCGGGTTCGACACGTAGCTCGAGAAGAACTGCGCCCCCTGATTGCCCTTGCCGATCGCGGTCAGGTCGGGCGCGCCGAGGTTCGAGGAGCCCGTGCCGAGGTAGGTGTGGCAGGCGGTGCAGCCCGACTGCGCGAAGAGCTTGGCGCCGGCCACGGCCTGCGGGTTCCCGGAGAAGCCCTCCCGCTTGGCCCACGTCGGCACGGCCTGGACGACCTCGCTCGCGAGCGCCTCCTTCGCGGTCGCGCCCTTGTAGGTGAGGACGCCCATCGAGAGCACGGTGAGGATCGCCGCCACGATTGCGACCGGCCGCCGGAGCAGCCGACGCTCCCGCCGCAGGTCGAGGAACGGGAGCGCGAGCATGATCATGAGCAGGATCGTCGGGATCCCGACCGTCCCGAGGATCACCGACTCCGGCCACTTGAAGATCCGCAGCAGGTAGAAGAGGAAGTAGAAGTACCAGTCCGGCCGCGGGACGAAGTTCGTCGTGCCCGGGTCGGCCTTGTCCGTGTAGAGCGGGCCGAGGAGGCCGGGCTTCGTGCTCGTGTGGTCGCCGGGGACGGTGAACTTCCAGATCACCGCGAGGCCGACGATCACCGACACGACGACGAGGCTCATCACCGTGTCGTGGAACATCGCGTACGGGTAGAACGGCTTCCCGCGCTCCTTGACGTCCTCCTTGTAGCGCTGGAACTGCGCGCGGCGCTCGTCGAGGGCCCGGCTCGCCACTACCTGGGAATCCCTCCGCGCGCGCCGGGCATGAGCAATCCGCGCCGGCCGCGCTTGGGCTTCTCGACGCGCTCGGCCCCGGCGGCCTCCTTCGACCACGGCGGCGACGTGACCCCGAGGCGCACGACGAGGTAGAGGTGGAGGCCGATCAGGCCGATGAGCGCGCCCGGTATGAGCAGCATGTGGATGGAGTAGAACCGGGCGAGGGTGTCGGGCCCGATCTCGGCGCCCCCACGTAGGAACTGGGCCAGGAACGGGCCGAGGAACGGCGCCGTCCCGTTGATGTTGATCCCGACGACTGTGGCCCAGTAGGCCGTCTGGTCCCACGGCAGGAGGTAGCCCGTGAAGCCCTCGAGCATCCCGAGCGCGAGCAGCAGCACGCCGACGATCCAGTTCAGCTCGCGCGGGTACTTGTAGGCCCCGAACAGGAACACGCGCGCCATGTGGAAGAACATCAGGATGATGAAGACGCTCGCGCCCCAGCGGTGCATGCCGCGGACGAGCCAGCCCAGCCAGACGTCGTTCGTGATGTGCTGGATCGACTGGTAGGCCGAGTTCGGGTCGGGCTTGTAGTACATCGCCAGGATCGCGCCCGTCACGGCCTGGACGATGAAGGCGGTGAGCGTCGCCGACCCGAGGGTCTGCATCCAGTTCGTGTCGCTCGGGACCTTGCGGAAGAGGAAGTAGCGGACGCCGCCGATGAGGCCGGAGCGCTCCTCGAGCCACTCGATCGGATAGTTGATCGCGGCCTCCATGCGCTGCCGGCGGGCCGATTTGCGCGACCTCGGCATCAGTGCGGCGGCTGCAACGGGTAGAGCCAGGCCTCGGGGCCGTCGACGTGGTTCCCGGGGTTGGCGAGGCCGTAGCGGTGGATCTTCGCCTGCGCGCCCGTGCCGTCGACCTTCGAGACGCTGTAGGTCTTCCCGAGGACGAGGTGGCCGCCGACGATCGAGTAGTCGTAGCGGTCGAGCGCGCGCACCGGCGGCCCGGCGGTGCGGTTCCCTTCGGGGTTGTACTGGCCGCCGTGACACGGGCAGCCGAAGCCGCCCGCCGGGAGCATCGGGATCAGCGTCACGTCGCCTGCGCCCTTTGTGCGCTCGACCTTCTTCTTGTTGTCGAAGACTGGGCCGTTCGGCTGGACGGGACAGCCGAGGTGCGCGCAGCGGTTGGAGATGATCGTGAAGCTCGGCTCACCGTTCGACTCGCCGTTGTTGCGGATGTAGGCGGTGCGGCGCGTGACCTCGCCCTCGGCCGGGTCGGTCATGAACGTCGCGATCATCCACTGGCCGGACGGGAAGTCGGAGAGCGGGCCGAGGTCGAGCTTGCCGTGCTTCTCGTGCCGAAACGGGTTCGCGACCATCGGTCCGAGGATCGGGATGGTCACGATCCCGCCGATCACGCCGCCCAGGCCGAGCGTCGAGAACTCGAGGAACTTGCTGCGCGGGAAGCGCTCGATCTCGCCCGGCTCGGGCTCGGGCATGGCCGCCTCGCCCACGTGCGCGGGGATCGGCGGGGCCTCGCGTCCGGGCCGCCGCGTCTCCGGCTCGAGGTCCGGCACCGGCGCGCGGTAGCCCTTCGTGGCGTCGCGGGCCCAGAGGAAGCCGAAGACGAGGAGGATCGCGACCCCGATCGGCACGACCACGAGCGGGTCGACGATCAGGCCGACGAGCACGCACGCGACGCCGACCGCGAAGCCGACCGGCCACAGGCTCGGGGGCGGGAGATGCGGCCTGTCGTCCCCGTTCAGGGGTTCCACTTTGTTACGCGTCTCCTCCGGTCGCTATGGGCATTCAACCGCTGCTTTGTGCTGCGTGTCAAAGACGTAACAAACGCCGCAACGGGCGGGAAATATGACTGGTCTCGCCGTCCCGTGCCGCGCCGCCGAGCTCGATCCCGTACTCCGCCCAGCGGCGGTCGACGAGCGCCTTCACCTCGTCCGTCATCCGGATCTCCTCGGGCCAGGGACGCGTCCCTTCGGCCGGGCCCTTGCGCGTCGCGTCGATGCCGATCTTGCCGCCGTAGAACTGGAGCGTCGGCGCGTGGTCGAGGTGATCGAGCGGCCCTTCGGAGATCAGGACGTCGCGCTTCGGGTCGACGTTCGCGCCGACGGTGAAGAAGACCTCGGCGTAGTCGTGCACGTCGACGTCCTCGTCGACGACGACGACCGCCTTCGTCAGCGAGAGCATCCCGAGTCCCCAGATCGCGTGCATGACCTTCCGGGCGTGGCCCGGGAAGGCCTTGCGGATCGAGACGACGGCGCAGTTGTGGAACGCTCCCGCGACGGGCAGGTCGTAGTCGACGATCTCGGGCACGGTCATCCGCACGGCGGGCAGGAAGATCCGCTCGGTCGCCTTGCCGAGCCACGCGTCCTCCTGCGGCGGCCGGCCGACGACGATCGAGGGGTAGATCGCGTCGCGTCGCATCGTCACCGCCGTGACGTGGAAGACGGGGAACGGCTCGGCGGCCGTGTAGTAGCCGGTGTGGTCGCCGAACGGCCCTTCCTCGGCGAGGTCGTCCTTCTGGACGTAGCCCTCGAGGACGATCTCCGCGTTCGCCGGCACGTCGAGGTCGACGGTGGCGCCGCGGACGAGCTCGACCGGCTCGCCGCGGAGGAGGCCCGCGAGCATCAGCTCGTCGACGTGCTTCGGCAGCGGCGCCGAGGCGGCGTAGGTCGTGACCGGGTCGAGCCCGAGCGCGACCGCGACGTCGAGTCGTCCGTCGGCGAGCAGGTAGTCCGCGCGCCCGTCCTTGTGGATCTGCCAGTGCATCGCCGTCGTGCGGCGATCGAGCTTCTGCATCCGGTACATGCCGACGTTGCGCGTCCCCGTGCGCGGGTCGCGGGTGATGACCGCAGGGAGCGTGATGAACGGCGCCGGGTCGCCCGGCCAGCAGCGCTGGATCGGGAGGGCGTCGAGGTCGACGTCCTCGCCGCGCAGCACGACCTCCTGGCACGGCCCGCTGCGGACGCGCTTCGGCTGTGAGTCGGCGATCGACTTCAGCTTCTTCAGCCCGCGCACCTTCTCGGCGATCCCCTGCGGCGGCTGCATCTCGAGGACGTCCTGCACGCGCGCCCCGACGGCGTCGAGGCTCGGCGCGCCGAAGGCGAGGCACATGCGTCGCTCGGTCCCGAACTGGTTGACGAGCAGCGGATGGCTCGACCCCTTCGGGCGCTCGAAGAGGAGCGCGGGGCCGCCGCTCTTCACCGTGCGGTCGACGATCTCCGTGATCTCGAGGTCGGGGTCCACCTCGGCGCCGACCCGGACGAGCTCGCCCTCGCGCTCGAGGAGGGCGATCCAGGCGCGGAGGTCGGCGGGGGGCGCCATCGCCCGGTCAGTCTAGGAGGCTCAGTACATCGGGCGGCGGCGGGCCTTGCGGCGGGCGCGCAGCCAGTGCGTCGTCTCGCCGAGCGCGATCACGCCGACGAAGATCAGGCCGACGATCAGCATCGCCGTGATCACCTTCTTGCCCTCGGTGGCCGCGTTCTCTGCGGCCAAGGGAAGCAGGACTGCGAGCGCGGTCATGGCCGGGCGACTCTACCCGACCCGGCTGCGGTGAGCGCGCAGCGCGAGTTCGACGGCCTCCGGCCCCGCGGCCGCCCGCGCGCCTTCCGCGAGCGGCTCCGCGTTTCCCTCGTCGCGAAGCGCTGCGCGCGCCTCGCCGAGCTCGCCGCGGCCGAGGAGCGCGGCCGTCGCCGCCCAGGCCTCGCCGTCGCCGTCCGTGCCGGCGGCGCGAACCTGGGCGCAAAGCGAGATCAGCTCCGCGAGGTCGGCCACCGCGGCCACGTCCTCGAGCTCGGCGATCCGGACGAGGCCGTGCGCGTACAGGTAGTCGCCGAGGAGGAGTGAGGTGTCGCCGTCCGCCGGCGTGAAGAGCCGCGGCCGCCCGTAGTGGAGGAGGTACGCCTCGTAGATCGTCTCCAAGCCGAGCGCGAATCGCTCCTCCGCGAGCGGCGAGAAGACGGGCTCGGTCTCGCGTTCGGCGAGCGGGCGGAGCGCCGCGCCCCAGAGCGGGCTCTCGCGCTCGGCCTCGAGCGCGACGACCTCCCAGAGATCAGTGGTCGAAGAAGTCGGCAAGGGCCTCGACCGTGCGATCGACGTCGGCGTCGGTGTGCGCGAGCGAGACGAACATCGCCTCGAACTGCGACGGTGCGAGGTAGATGCCGCGCTCGAGGAGGTGCCGGAAGAGCGCGGCGTACCGGTCGGTGTCGCTCGCCGCCGCGTCGTCGTAGTCGCGCACCGGCTCTTCGCGACAGAAGAGGGTCAGCATCGCGCCGACTCGCTGCACGCGCCCGAACGGGGACAGACCCTCCTCGAGCCGCGCGCCGAGCCGCTCGAGCTCGTCGTAGACGCCGTCCTCGCGCAGGCGGCGGAGCACCGAGAGGCCCGCCGCGGTGGCGAGCGGATTCCCGGAGAGCGTGCCCGCCTGGTACACGTCCCCGGCGGGCGCGAGCCGGTCCATCACCTCGGCGCGGCCGCCGAACGCGGCGAGCGGAAGGCCGCCGCCGACGATCTTGCCGAGGACGGTCAGGTCCGGAAGCACGCCGTAGCGCTCCTGGGCGCCGCCGCGTGCCACGCGGAAGCCGGTGATCACCTCGTCGAAGACGAGCAGGGCGCCGCTCGCGTCGCAGAGCCGGCGCAGCCCTTCGAGGAACCCGGGCTCGGGCGGGACGACGCCCATGTTCCCGGCGACGGGCTCGACGATCACGCACGCGAGTCCCTCGCCGTAGCGGGCGACCGAAGCCGCGGCGCCGTCGAGGTCGTTGTAGGCGCAGACGATCGTGTCGCGCGCGGCCGCGGTCGGCACACCCGGTGTGGAAGGAATGCCGAGGGTCGCGATCCCCGAACCAGCGCTCGCGAGCAGCGCGTCGACGTGGCCGTGGTAGCAGCCCGCGAACTTGAGCACGCGGTCGCGGAGCGTGACGCCGCGAGCGAGCCGGATCGCGCTCATCGCCGCCTCCGTCCCGGACGAGACGAGGCGCACGCGCTCCACCGAGGGGACGGCGTCGACGATCTCGGCGGCGAGCTCGACTTCGGTCTCCGTCGCGGCGCCGAAGGTCGTCCCGTCCTCTGCGGCCCTGACCACGGCGGCCACGGTCTCGGGGTCGGCGTGGCCGAAGAGGAGCGGCCCCCAGGACATGACCCAGTCCAGGTAGCGCGAGCCGTCGACGGCCTCGAGCTCGGCCCCCGCGGCGCGGCGTACGAAGAGCGGCTCGTCGAGCCCGACGGCGCGCATCGCGCGCACCGGCGAGTTCACGCCGCCCGGGATGAAGCGGCGCGCGCGGCTCCAGAGCTCGCTCGTCGTCCTCACAGCCACGCGGCAAGCTCCTTCGTCCAGTAGCTGACGACGAGGTCGGCGCCGGCGCGCTTGATCGCGGTCAGGGATTCCAGGGCGGCGGCGCGCTCGTCGAGGTGTCCGGCCGCTGCCGCCGCCTTGACCAGCGCGTACTCGCCGGAGACGTTGTAGGCGCCGACCGGCGCGTCGAAGCGCTCGCGGACGGCGCGCAGCACGTCCAGATAGGGCAGGGCCGGCTTGACCATGACCGCGTCGGCGCCCTCGGCGAGGTCGAGCTCGCACTCGCGGATCGCCTCGCGCACGTTGGCCGGATCCATCTGGTACCCGCGACGGTCGCCGAATGCGGGCGTGGAGTCGGCCGCTTCGCGGAAGGGGCCGTAGAACGCGGAGGCGTACTTGGCCGCGTAGGAGAGGATCGGCGTCTGCGGCAGCGCCTCGCGGATCGCCGCGACGCGGCCGTCCATCATGTCGCTCGGCGCGACGACGTCGGCGCCCGCCTCCACGTGGCTCACGGCCGTCCGGACGAGCAAGTCCAGCGACTCGTCGTTGTCGACCTCGCCGTCGCGGACGACGCCACAATGGCCGTGCGACGTGTACTCGCACAGGCAGACGTCGGTGAGGAGCACGAGCTCGGGGAAGCGCGGGCGGAGGTCGCGGAGCGCGCGCTGGACGATGCCGTCGTCCTCCCAGGCGCCGGAGGCCTCCTCGTCCTTCGACTCGGGGATCCCGAAGAGGATGACCGCGCGCACGCCGGCCGCGACGAGCTCCTCCGCCTCGCGGGGGAGGGTCTCGAGCGAGTGGCGGCCGAGGGCGGGAAGCTCCTCGTTCACGAGCGGCTCGGGCGCGACGAAGAGGGGCATGACGAAGTCGTCGAGGTGCAGCCGCGTCTCGCGGACGAGGCCGCGGAGGGCGGGCGTTCGGCGCAGCCGGCGCAGCCGCGTCGTCGGGAAGGCGCTCACGGGGCCATCCTAGGCGCCGAGCTTGCAGTACGTGGCGGCGCGGTAGACGCGGGAGGCGTACCGGCCGCCCTTCTTGGCGAGGACCGCGGAGGCGATCACACGTAGGCGGGTGTCGCTCCCGATTCCCACCACGAGGCCGCCGCCGATGACCGAGCCCGACCCGTTGTGGGTCGCGCTCACGTGCACGCGGATCGGCTTGCTCGTAAGGCAGCGGAAGGAGGTGCGCGTCCCGATCCCCGCCCCGAGCCCGCCGGCGAAGTAGCGGTTCGGGTCGGACACGCGCCGGCACCGGCTGCTGATGAAGCGCGAGGTGAAGGACACCGACGCGAGCACGTGCACGCCGTCCGTGAGGACGGCCCGGCGCTTCGGGTCGAACGCGATCGTGAAGGAGTGCGTCCCGCAGGCGGCGGTCGCCGTGGCCAGCGCGGGAGCGCCGGCGACCGAGGCGGCGGTAGCGGCGGCCAGGGCCGCTGCGGCGAGCAGCACGACGAGGCGGGCCATTTCGTCCGATGGTACTCCCGTTAGGATCGTCGGTCGTGAAGCTCGGCGAGGCACTGACGCTCCGAAGCCAGCTGCAGACCCGGATCGAGCAGCTGCGCGGCCGGCTCAAGGCGAGCGCGCTCGTGCAGGAGGGCGAGCAGCCGCCCGAGGATCCGGCCGGCCTGCTGGCCGAGTTCGACGACGTCGCGACGCAGCTCGAGCGGCTCGTCACGCGGATCAACCACACGAACCTGGCGACGAGGCTCCCCGACGGCACGACGCTGACGGACGCGCTTGCGCGTCGCGACGCGCTCACGCTCCGGCAGACGGTGATCCGGCAGGTCGCGGACGTCGCCGGCGAGCGCCAACAGCGCTACGGGCGCGCCGAGATCCGGATCCTGCCCACCGTCGACGTCGGCGCCCTGCGGCGCCAGGCCGACGAGCTGGCGCGCGATCGGCGCGAGCTCGACGGCACGATCCAGGAGACGAACTGGTCGACGGATCTGCTCGAATAGCGGTGTGAGTCGGTAGCCGTCGAGACGGGCGGCGTGCACGAGGCGGCAGCTGCCGAAGCTGCATGGCGTGGCGTCATGGGCGGGCGCCGGGGGTTCGATTCCTCCATCGGCACAGCGCAGCGCCCAGCATCGCGCACCCCGGCACAGCGCATAGCGCACCGTGACTACCGGGTGCAGAGTCCGTCGAGACGGTGAGGGTGGGCACGGGGATTCACACGAGCAGCCGGCGCGCGCCGAGCCGCGCGGCGGCAGCGAACGCGACGCCGAGGCCGGCCAGCCAGGCGGCTTCGCGGCCCACGGCGCTCCACGGCCGCGCGTCGTACAGCGACGACGAGAAGAAGCGAACCGCATGTGCGAACGGCAACGCGTCGCTCACGACGCCGGCGGCGGGGACGATCTCCCTCGGGACGAGTCCGAGGAAGACGACGGGGAGCACGATCAGAAGCGCCACGAGCGACGCCGTCCGCGCCTCGCGCGCCAGCGCGCCGAGGAGCGCACCGAGCCCGCCGAGGCTCGCCCCGGCGAGCACGAGCCCGAGACCGAGGAGCGGCAGCCGGGCCCACGGCTCGCCGCCCGTCACGCCGCCGACCTGGATGATCACGCCGAAGGCGAGCGCGATCGCGAGCCCGACGACGAGCGAGACCACCGCCGCGAGCACTACCTTCGCCGAGACGAGCTCCCCGATCCCGACCAGGCCCCGAGCCAGCCGAGCGACCACGTTCTCGTCGCGCTCCGCGGCGAGCGAGCCCGCGGCGAGCACGAGGGTCAGAAAGCTGATCGTCAGCGCGAGCGCGTAGGCCTGCACCTCGGCCGAGAGCGCCCACGTGCGGCCGCGATCGGGCGCGCGCACGAGCTCGATCGGGTTCGCGGTCGCTTGCAGCGCGGCGTCCGTCTGCGCGAGGGCGAGCCGCGCGTCGCCGACGAAGTCGCGGATGCGGGTGACCCGCTTCCCCGGCGGCAGCTGCCGGAGCAGGCGATCGGTCCGGTCGAGCCCGAGAACCTGGAACCTCCGGCCGAGGAAGCTCCCCGGGCCGCCGTGCAGGATGAGCCGGACATAGCGGAGGTTCGCGGCGATGTACGCGGTCTGGAGCTTGCGGTTCAGCGAGTAGACGAGCGCCTGCACCTGCTGCGTGACACGCGGGGTGATCCCGCCGTGCGTCGTCTCCAGGATCAGCCGCGGGCTCCGCACCATCGCCCGGAGGTCGCCGACGAAGCCGGGCGGAACGGTCACCGTGGCGACGACCTTCCCGGTGCGGAGCTCGCGCGCCGCCTCCCCGGGCGAGAGGCGCACGAGGTGGACGCTCCGGCTCACCCGCGCGATCGTCCGGTTCACGTCGAAGCTCCGGTCGCCGACGACGACGCGCGCCGGGAGGTGGTCCTCGTCCACGAGCGCGATGCGCGGCTTCGAGCTCGCGTAGCCGGCGACGAGCCCGACGAGCCCCGCGATCACGAGCGGGTACGCGACGAGGACGGCGGCGAGCGCGGGCGAGCGGCGCAGGATGCGCAGGTCCTTCCGGAGCAGGAGCAGGACGGTCACGCGAGGACGGCCTCGGCGGGCGCGCCGTCGAAGACGAGCCGCCCGTCGTCGAGCTTCACGACGCGGTCGGCGTGGTCGGCGAGCTCCTCCAGGTTCTGGGTCGCGAAGACGACGGCGCCTCCGAGGTCGCGCACAGCGGCGACCCGCTCCCAGAGTCGCTCCCGCTGAGTCGGGTCGAGCGCCGCCGTCGGCTCGTCGAGCAGGAGGACGCGCGGCGAGCCGAGAAGCGCGATGGCGAGGTTCAGGCGCTGTCGATTGCCCACCGAGAGGTCGCCGCTCGACCGGCCTCGATCCGGAAGCTCGAAGGCGCCGAGCAGACGGGCGGCCGCGGCGGCGGGCTCGGCCTCGCCCTCGAGGCGCGCGAAGAGCTCGAGGTTCTCCCGCGGGGTGAGCCGCCCGTAGAACGCGGGCCGCTGCGGCGCCCAGCCGATCCGCACGCCGTCGGCGCGCTCGACCGTGCCTTCGCTCGGCTCGAGCGCCCCGGCGAGCAGCGCGAGCAGCGTCGACTTGCCGGCGCCGTTCGGCCCGACGAGCGCGACGACCTCACCGGCAGCGACGACGAGGTCGGTCGGCGCCAGGGCGAGATCGCGCCCGAAGCGGCGCGCGACACCACGCGCGCGCAGGATCACCGCTTGGCGGCGGCGGGCGGAGCGGGCGGCGGCTCCGGCACCGCGGCGGGCCCGGGCCGCTGGAGCTCGACCTCGACGGGCACCGGCCCGCCCTCCTCCCACGGCTCGAGCGCGACCCGCTCCGAGAAGAACTCCCAGCAGGCCCGCCCGGCCGCGAGCAGCGGCAGCGCGACGAAGACGCCGGGCAGGCCGTAGATCTCGCCACCCGCGAGGAGCCCGAAGATGACGAGCAGCGGATGGAGCCGGAGCGCACTCCCCATCACGTTCGGCACCACGACGTGGCCCTCGACCTGGTGGATGACGAGGAAGAGGAGCCCGACCCAGAGCGCCGAGAGCGGGTGCACGACGAGCGCGTACACGAACGGCGGCACCGCCCCGAGCCACGGACCGAGGTAGGGGATCAGCTCCGTCAGCGCCACCCAGGTGCCGAAGAGGAGCGCGTACTTGTCCGCTCGCGGCACCGCGCCGATGATCCCGAGCACCCAGAGCCCGAGGCCGGCGCTCGTCCCGATGATGAGCGACAGGAGCACCTGACCCTTCACGTAGCCCGCGAGCGCGCGCTCCATCCGCATGATCAGCGGCAGCGAGCCGGGGTGGGGCGGAAAGCGCCGGTCCACGCTGCGCGCAAGGCGCGGCATGTCGAGGAGCATGTAGATCGAGATCACGACGATCAGCACCGTCGAGAAGAGGAGCTGGAAGACGGAGACCGCCGCGCCCTCGGCCCAGGAGATCGCCTTCGACGTGTACTTCTGCACGTCTTTCGTCCCGATGTTGTTGAGGAAGTCCTGCCCCTGCTTGCGGAGGTGGATCCCTTTCAGGTGGTGGTGGTCGAGCCAGAGCTGGAGACGGTCGAGGTCGCGCTCGGCGTGCGTCTGGTGGCGCTGTCCGTGCTCGACCGTAAAGTAGGTGTCGACGCGATCGGCCGACTTCCGCGTCTGGTTCACGACCACGGTCGCGAGTGCCACGACCGCCAAACCGACAGCAGCGGCAAAGCTCAGGTAGACGATCGCCACGGCGAGTCCACGCGGAATCCACACGCGCCCGAGCCCGCGGACGAGGGGGTTCAGGAGCAGCGCGACGAGCGCGGCGACGAGGAAGAGGAAGACGACGTGACGCGCCGCCCCCGCGAGCACCCAGAGCAGGAGCAGCAGGATCGGAAGCCCGACGAGCTGGATCCAACGCGGGATCTCGATCTTCGTCGCCCCGCCGGGCATGGCAGCCATCGTAGCGCCAGCGTCGTCCGGCTCCAGCCGCCGCCCTGGGACTGGTCGGCCTTCGAGGACGGGGCGCTCGCGCTCGACGTCTCGTGGGAGCGCCCCCCGGAAACGCCCGGTCGAGCGGCGCTCAAATCGTCACACCTCCGACGCGCTATGCCGTTGCACGGCACGGACACCTCGGTTACGGTGCCGCGCATGCCCCCCCGCCCAGCCGGGAAGCCGTCGCCTGCCCGGGGACGCAGGCCGCCGCACGCGTCGCGGCGCCCCCGCCCGCGCCCCAAGCGCCGGACCGCCCGCGGCGCACGGCGCTTCGTCGGGCTCGTCGTCCTGGCCGTCGTCGCGCTCGTGACGACGCTCCTGACGGCGTTCGGCGGCGGCCGCTCGCCGTCCGTCGACAGCGTGCTCGCCCCGCCGACCGGGCTCGTCGCGGCCTCGCCGCCACGCCCGCAGATCGTCGCCACGGCCGGGTCGCTCCGCCTCCAGCTGCCGGTGTCGCAGCAGAGCGTGACGGCGATTGGCTACCACGGCACCGCCGACGGTGCGACCGCCCTCGGGCCGGTCGGGCACCAGGGCAATCAGGGCTTCGTTACGCGCCTCTTCCACCGGATCTTCGGAGGGAACAACGGCGGGCTCGTTTACTACCGGCTCGGCGGCTCGGGGACGCCGACGGGCGCGCTCGACGTCGGGGCCGCGCCCGGAACGGACGTGTACGCGCCGGTCGACGGCTCGATCACGGGGCTCACGGACTACGTCGTCAACGGGCGCAAGTTCGGCGTCCGCATCGACATCCAGCCCACCAACGCGCCCTCGATGGTCGTGTCGCTGACCCACGTGCGGGCCGACCCGGCGCTGACGGTGGGCTCGGCCGTCGTCGCCGCGACCTCGAAGATCGGGACGGTCATCGACCTCTCGGGCGTCGAGCGCGAGGCGCTCGCGCGGTACACGCGCGACTCCGGGAACCACGTCTCGCTCGAGGCCCACGAAGCCGCGTCGCTCGCGTCGCCCTGAGGATCCTCTTCGTCGCCGACGTCGTCGGCACGCCCGGCCGGCGGGCGATCGAGAGCCGCCTGCCCGGCCTGCGGGACGAGCTCGGCGTCGACTTCTGCATCGTGAACGGGGAGAACGTCGCGAACGGCGTCGGGATCACGCCGCGGCTCGCGGAGCGGCTCCTCGCCGCGGGGGCGGACGTGATCACGCTCGGAAACCACGTCTGGCGCCGCTCGGAGGTGCGGCCGTACCTCGCCGAGACCGAGCGTGTCGTCCGGCCCGCGAACCTGTGGAGCGGCGCGCCGGGCCGCGGCCTCACGGTGGTGCCGGCGGCCGACGGTGCGCCCGTGGCGGTGATCAACGTCCTCGGCTCGCTCTTCCTCGACCCCGCGACGAGCATGTTCGAGGTGATCGACGGGCTCGTCGACGAGGCCCGCGAGGCGACGCCGATCGTCTTCGTCGACGTGCACGCCGAGGCGACGAGCGAGAAGGTCGCGCTCGCCCGCTGGCTCGACGGCCGCGTCACCGCCGTCGTCGGCACCCACACCCATGTGCAGACCGCCGACGCACGCGTCCAGCCCGGGGGCACCGCGGCGATCACCGACGCGGGCATGACCGGCCCGCACGACTCCGTGATCGGCGTGAAGGCCGAGCTGGCGATCCAGCGCATGCGCACCGGCATCCCCGTGCGCTTCGAGACCGCCGAGGGCGGCGTGCGGATCGAAGGCGTGCTCGTCGAGTGCGGCCCGGACGGCCGCGCGACGGCCTGTCAGGCCGTCCGCGTCGAGGTCTGAGGCCAGACGAGGACGGCCGCGAGCGCGACGCCCGCCCGGTCAGCCGGCCGGGACCAGCTCGCGGACCTCGTGCTCACGCTCGGGCGGGGCCTCCGCCCGCGGCGCCGCCGCACGGGCCGGCGCGAGGAACGCGAAGGCCGCGAAGGGGAAGAACCAGGGGATGTAGAGGTAGAACCAATGGGTCAGCACGATCTCGAAGCCGATCAGCAGGGCGGCCGTGAGCGCCGCGAGCTGGAGCGGCGAGCGCCGGCGCGGGAGCACGGCCGCCGCGAGTGCGCCGAGCACGAGCAGCACCTCGAGCGCCTGCTGCACGCGGTGCAGGTCGGGGATTCCCTTGGCGTGGTACTGCCGCCAGTCCCAGAGCGAGAACGGCGACGACCGGTTGATCTGCGACGAGAACGTGCGGTGCCAGAAGGTGCCGACGGCGTGGATCGGATTCGGCTCGAGGAGCAGGATCGAAAACGCCGCGAGCGTCGCCACGACGAATCCCACGGTGAACCGGATCGCCGACCGCCGCTCCCGCCAGTCCGGGTAGGTCAGCCAGAGCGGCGCGACGACGAGCGGCGCGAACTTCGTCCACGCGGCCAGCGCGCAGAAGAACCCGCGCTTGACCGGCGAGGCTGCGAGCCAGAAGCCGAAGATCAGGAAGGCGGGGAGGATCGAGTCGTTCGTGTTCGAGCTGGACACGTACTGCGTGAACGGGTATGCCGCCCACGCGAACGCGAGCGTCGCTCCCAGGCGCGCGCCGCCGAACCGAAGGCCTACGAGCCCGAGGCCGACGATGCAGAGCAGGTCGAAGAGGATCGCCGTCGCGTGCGCCGCCGGGAGCCGGTCCCACTTGCCGCTCCACCCGAAGACGAGGTAGGCGGGGATGTACGACTCGTACGAGACGGGACCGTACGTGTCTGCCTGCGGGTTCGCAGACTCGCAGCGTCCGTTCGTCTGAATCCGGTCGCGGATCTCCCCGTTCGCGTCGGCGGGGCCGCACGGCTTCAGGTCGTCCTCGACCGGGAAGTGGCCGAACGGCGCCTTGCCTTCGTGGACGATCCGCTCCGCGCCGATCGGCCCCGCGTAGCCGACGTCGATGACGTTCGAGGCCTCGATGTTCATGCCGACCTTGAAGCCGGCGAGGAAGACCGTCGCCGCGACGAGCACCCACACCGGCCAGAAGGGCCTCGTCGGCGTGCCTCGTCCGCGGATTCCTATCCACAGCGTCCGGCCGAGCAGGTAGACGAGCGGCGGGTAGGCGAGCGGGACGCTCGTGAAGATGTCGCCCTTGTTGAAGTACCAGAGCGAGAACGTGAAGCTGAGCAGCACGAGCAGGTCGAGGTTGCGCAGGCTCACCAGGCGGCGGAGGTCGGCGAGCCCGAGCAGGAAGGCGGCGCAGAACGCGAGCCAGATCGGCTTGCTGTTGATCTTCGTCCCGCCGAACGCGCCGGGCCCGCCGCGGGCCATCCCCCACGCGACCTGCGGGCCCGTGAACGCCTCGATGACCGTGCCCGACTGGTCGTCGACCTTCCCGTGCGCGACCTCGCCGGCGGCGCCCGAGGTGACGCTCACCGTCCAGTTCCGGTCCTTCGGGCTGTAGGTCGCGTCGTAGGTGACCACGTGCGGGTAGTGCGTCAGCCACGCCGAGACCTTGTGGTAGTGGAGGAAGATGTCGGCCGCCTTCTTCTTCGTCAGCTCGGCGGCGTTCGGCGGCGCGTACGGCGTCTGGACGAGGTGCCCCTTCGAGTCGTAGACCGGTGCTGTCGGGGTCGTCGCCGCCGCAGCGACCGGCGCCAGCGCCAGGGCAAGGAACGCAGCAAGCGCGACGCGGCGCATCACTTTCAGGCTATCGGCGAATAAGGCACCGCTAGCGGTGCCGTTCTCAGGGCGCACGGGCTTTGCTCGTGTGTCCGTCTGAAATGAGCGGTCGAGCGGATCACAGCGTGAGCTATCGGCGAAACGACCAGAGTTTGTTACCGACGAAGTTGAGCGGCGTCACGAGCACGATGGCGACGGCCTGCGCCGGGACCTTGTCGAGTCCGAACGCGACGAGCAGCCGCAGGCAGACGAGGTTCGCGCCGAGTGCGACGAGCGAGACGACGAGGAAGCGGAGCCCTTGGTAGGCGAAGTGCCCGCGCTCGCCGCGGAACGTCCAGAGGCGGTTCAGCGCGTAGTTGTTCGTCACGGCCACGACGAACGAGCACGACGCCGCGGCGAGGTAGTGGAGGCCGGCCCAGTGCAGCAGTGCCGTGTAGACGGCGAGGTTGACGACGTAGCCGCTCGCGCCGACGGCACAGAACTTCGCGAGCTGGACCCAGTTGTGCCAGGCCTTGAGCGCGCGGCCTGCGCGCAGGCGCACGGTGGCTTCGCCTGCTGCCGGCGGGCGCTGCATCGGGGGGCGAGGCTACCGGATCATGCGGCCGATGCGCGTGAGGCAATTCGCACGTCCGCGCCCGGTGGGATGCGGCTCTCGCCCGCCGAGGTCGCCACGACGAGCTCGCGGATCGAGCCGTCGGCATCGAAGACGACGTCCCGGAGCGAGCCGAGCTCGCCGCCCGCGTTCGCGACCCGCGCGCCGCGGAGCGCGCCGAGCCCGTGGCCTCGACCCCGGTAGAACGCCAGCTCGTCGAGCAGCGTCAGCGGGGAGCCGATCGCGATCTCGCCGTCGCGGACGTGCGCTGCCGCGAGCGGCAGGAAGCGGTGCGTGTCCCGCCGCAGCGGACCTCGAAGCCGAGGACGCGGCGGACGTCGAGGTCGACGACGAGCTCGACCGCCCGCCCCAGGTCGATCCCGTGCAAGCGGACGGGCCGCGCGAGCACCTCCCCGGAAACCATCGACCCCATGTGCGGCCCTCCTCCCCCGTCGTCCTCCAGCGAAACTCAGCGGACGGCGAAGCCATCCTCGCCGCGCGGATCTTCCCAGGTCGCCTGGACGTCCTCGACGCGCGCGCCGGGCGGGCCGCTGTGACACCACTGCACCATCGACTCGACCGCGTCGCGGCGGCCCTCGAAGACCGCCTCGACGGCACCGTCCGGCCGGTTCGCCACCCAGCCCGCGACGCCGAGCGACCGCGCCCGGCGGCGCGTCTCGTCACGGAAGAAGACGCCCTGCACATGGCCGCGGACGACGACTCGGGCCCGAGCCTCCTCAGCCAGCGAACCCCTCCTCGCCGACCAGCGGGACGAAGCGGCAGGGCACGGAGCGTAGGACGGCCGGCCCCTCCGGGCTCCGCACGACGACCTGGAGCTCCTGGGCGCGGCGGCTTCCGACCGGCAGGACGAGCCGGCCGCGGGGCTCGAGCTGCTCGTAGAGCGACTGCGGGAGCTCCGGCACCGCGGCGGCGACGGCGATGGCGTCGAACGGAGCGCGGTCGGGAACGCCGAGCGTGCCGTCGCCGACGCGCACCTCGACGCGCTCGTAGCCGGCGGCCGCGAGGTTCCGGCGGGCGAGCTCGGCGAGCTCTGGGATCCGCTCGATCGTCACCACCTCCGCCGCGAGCTCGGCGAGCACGGCGGCCTGGTAGCCGGAGCCGGTCCCGACGTCGAGGACGCGCTCGCGCCCGTGCAGCTCGAGCGCCTCGGCGATGCGGGCGACCATGTACGGCTGCGAGATCGTCTGACCCTCCGGGAGCGGCAGCGCCGAGTCGTCGTAGGCGCGGTCGCGGAGGTCCTCCGGCACGAAGAGCTCGCGCGGCACCCGTGCCATCGCCGCGAGCACGCGTTCGTCGCGGACGTCGCGCGCGCGAAGCTGCCGCTCGACCATGCGGCGGCGCGCGAGCGGGAAGTCCTCAGGCTGCACGGGCGTACTGCGGCGGCCGGAGGCCGAAATGCTCGAGCACCGCCGGAGCAACGTCGACGATGCTGCGCGGCAGGCGCTCGAGGCCGACCACGAGCATCGGCACGACCGAGTCGCCCGCGTCGAGCGAGCCGTGGCTCCCGCCGCCCGCGTGGTGACGACCGCCCAGGTCGGCGAACTCGAAGCCGGGCGCGGCCGAGACGATCACCTCGCCGGCGTTCGGGTTCTGGAGCGCGGCGTAGGCGCGGGCGAGCGCGTCCGGGTGGTCGAGGATGGACTCGTCACCGGAAGTCGACCAGCCGCCGCCCGCCGGCGCGAACGCGAGCTCCTCGCCCTCGCGTCGGGCGACCGCCGCGTCGCTCTCGCGGAAGAGGGCGACCTCGGCCGCCGGCTCGTCGTCGAGGCGTGAGGCGAGCTCGCGCGCGTCGAGCACGCAGTCGTCGAGGCGGTAGACCATCCCGGCGCGATTCGACGCCGTGACGACGACGCCGTCCACCCCGGCGTAGCGGTCCTGGAGACGGCGCGCCTCGTCCACGCGCGTCTGGCCGTGGTCGGCGCACACGACGACGGCGTAGCGCTCGAGGAACTCGTCCGGCCCGCCGGCGGCGTCCATGAGGGTGCCGACGGCGCGATCGCTGCGGGCGAGCGCCTCGTGCGCTCCTTCCGGCCCGCGCACGTGCGAGGCGAAGTCGTAGTCCGGAAGGTAGAAGGCGAAGAAGTCGAACCCGTCGCGCGTGACGAGCCAGCGGCCCACGGCGGCCGCGTACTCGTCGACCGAGCCCGCCGCGCGGCCCTTCACGGCCATCGGCGCGCCGGTGACGTCCGACTCGAAGAGATTGAAGAAGAAGAACCGGCGCGGCCCGTAGGCCGGCCGGACGAGGCCCGGCAGCGTCGGCAGGTGGCGCGTGCGCCCGCGATAGCAGGTGATGTTCACCGCCGCGGCTACGCGGCCCTCGTCTTCGAGCGCCTCGTAGATCGTCACGGCGTCGGCCGCCAGGTGCTGCTCGTTCATGTTGAAGATCGCGTCGAGGATCGAGCGCCGCGTCCCGGCGGCCCGCAGCGCGGCGAAGGACGACCCGTACTCGACGATCCGCCGCTCGCCGCGGTGGTACCAGACGAGGTGCGGGATGTGGTGGACGTCCGGATGCGCTCCTGTCACGATCGACGAGAGGCAGACCGGCGTGAGCGACGGGAACGTCGAGGTCGCGCGCCCGTACTCGCCGTGCTCGGCGAGGAAGCGCAGCGCGGGCGCGTGATTCTCGAGCGCGCTCTCGAAAGTCGCCGCCGTGAGGCCGTCGATGACGACGAGGACGACCTTCTTAGGCATTAGTCGCGCGCGAGGATGCGAAGCCCGGCGTAGCGGTCGCCGCCGCGGCGCCGAATTCGCGCGCCGAGGGCCGGGAGGGCCAGCGCCTCGAGGTAGCCGACGCCCGGGATCAGCGCGAGCGCGGCCACGACGAGCGCCGCGAGGGCGACGAGCGCCGCCGTGCCCCCGCGTGTGCCGCCGCGCCGGAGCGCGCCTCGCACGACCTGCGCGGAGCCGAGCGCTCCCGCGAGACCCCCGAGCCCGCCGCCGAGCGCCTCGTCCCAGTTCTCGATGGCGAAGCCGAGGCCTGCGCCGGCCGCAGCTGCGAGGAGGACCGCCGCGACGACCCCGCCGCGAATGGTCGACAGCACGCCGGTGAAGAGCACCCCGAAACCGGCACCGACGCCCACGAGCAGGCCGATCCAGTACCACTCGCCCACGCGCTCCAGTCTAGAGCGGCAGTGGTGTCCACGAACGGCTCGATCGGCCGTTTCGCCGGGCGGCGAGGCGGGAAAACTGCGCTTGGTGGTAGACGACGCCCGGCCCTTGCTCGTCTTCTTCTACTCCGAGCGCTCCGGCCCCGCGCGACGGATGGAGAGCCTGCTCGCGCACCTCGCGCGCAAGGAGCGAGACCGCCTGCGGTTCCGGCGGGTCGACGTCGACCTGCGACCCGACGTCGCGGCGCGGTTCAAGGTGGACGAGGTTCCCACGCTCGTCCTCGTCAAGGGCAAGCGGGTCAGCGAACGCCTGGTCGGCCGCGTCTCGAGCCCCTGCATCGAGCGGATGCTCGAGACGCACCTCGAGCCCGTCGCGGCGTAGTCAATCGCCGTCGCGCGGGCCCTGCTGCCAGATGCCGAGCACGTTTCCCGACGGGTCGCGGAACGTCGCTACCCAGAGGTCGCCTTCCGGATACGGCGCCGTCACGACCTCGCCGCCGTGAGCGACGACCTTGTCGAGCGTCTCGTCGACGTGCTCGACGAAGACGTACGGTCGCACGCCCGCCTCGCCGGCGACCGATAGATCCGCCACGAAGTGGCCGATGACGTGCCCGGTGCCGTCCTCGAAGCTCGGGTCATCGCGATCGTCGCGCACGCTCCAGCCGAACACGGCCTCGTAGAAGACCGCTGACCCTCGCGGGTCCTCGGCGGGAATGCGCAGGTAGGAGATCCCGCCGACGCGGAAGACCGACGACATCTCAGCTCCCGCTTTCCAGCCGGCGGATCACGTCGAGCCCGAACTGCGCCGCACGGGCGCCGTCGACGACGCGGTGGTCGAAGGTGACGGAGACGTAGCCGATCGGCGTGGTCGCGATCTGGCCGTCGCGGACGACGGGCCGCTCGGCGATGCGGCCGACGCTCAGGATCGCGACCTCGGGGTGGTTCACGATCGGCGTCTGGAAGAGCCCGGCCAGCTTGCCGGCGCTCGTGACCGTGAACGTCGAGCCGCGCAGCTCCTCGGGCGCCAGCCGCCCGGCGCGGGCCGCCTCGGCGAGCCGCGCGACCTCGTCCGCGAGCTCCTCGAACGAGCGGGAGTCGCAGTCTCGGACGACCGGGACGACGAGCCCGAGTTCGGTCTGCACGGCGAGGCCGAGGTCGTAGCGGTCGAGGTAGACGATCTCGTCGCCTTCGAGGCGCGCGTTCAGCTCCGGGTAGTCGCGGAGCGAGAGCGCGCAGGACTTGAGGACGGTGGGGACGAGCAGGTCGAGCGGAACGCGGCCGAAGTCGCACTCCTCGACCCAGGTGACGGCCGGCACCTCCCGGTGGGCCCGTGCCGTGTGCTCGGCGATGAGGCGTCGTACGCCGCGGAGCGGCTCGCGTCGCCCTTCGGCCGGCACGCCTCCGTCGGCCGCGCTGCGAACGTCGTCCTCCGTGATCCGCCCCTGCGGGCCCGTCCCTTCGACCGCCGCGAGGTCGACGCCGAGCTCGTTCGCGATGCGGCGCAAGAGCGGTGTCGCACGCACCTTCGTCTCCGGCGGCGCCTGCTCGGCGCGCGGCTGGTCGCCGTCGGGCTCGCCGCCGATGACGACGAGCACCGTGCCGACCGGGACGACCTTCCCCTCGGCCACGAGGATCCGGGTCACCGTCCCCGCGGCCGGCGACGGGATCTCGACGGTCGTCTTGTCGGTTTGGATCTCGACGAGGGGGTCGTCCTCCCCGACCTCTTGGCCCTCGGAGACGAGCCAGCGCGCGACCTCGCCCTCGGTCAGACCCTCCCCGAGGTCGGGGAGCTTGAGCTCGTAGGCCATCGGCCGGAGCCTAGCGTCGAGTCGAGTTACGGATCGCCGAAGTCGAGGTTGACGTCGAACGTGCGACCGCCGTGCCACCGGACGACGAGCCCCTTGATGTCGCCGCGGGTGAGGTCGCTCGTCGGCGCCTGCCAGAAGAACGCGTTGCGCACCACGGCTACCGGCTCGAGCTGATCTCGGACCCTGACGCTGACCGCGGCGACGCGGTTACTGACCAGGCCGGTCACCGTCTGCGGAGCGGTTTCCCCCGAATAGACGCTGGAGGCGACCTCTCCCTTCAGGAGGTGGAACGAGGGAACGCAGGTGCCCATCGAGGTCGTCTCGGTGATGACCTCGCAGACCTTGCCCTGCGTCGTCGGGAAGAGGTAGACGTCGACGGCGTTC
>Ga0209059_1000184_pt1 | contig 26943 bp, 31 predicted proteins | sample GraSoiAngelo_151_FD_186165 | JGI IMG/M metagenome (GOLD analysis project Ga0209059, IMG submission 186165) | Grasslands soil microbial communities from the Angelo Coastal Reserve, California, USA - 14_1009_12_20cm (SPAdes) (version 2) | ecosystem: Environmental > Terrestrial > Soil > Grasslands ...
CGTCCGCGCCCAGCTCGAGCGGTTCCGCGGGGAGGAGGTCGACACCGCGGGAGACGGGTTCCTCGCCACGTTCGACGGGCCGGCGCGCGCGGTCCGCGCCGCTTGTGCGATCCAGGAGTCGGTCCGGCGGTTAGGGCTCGAGCTCCGGGCCGGCCTCCACACCGGCGAGTGCGAGCTCGCGAACGGAAAGGTGCGCGGCATCGCCGTGCACACCGGTGCGAGGGTGGCGGCCCTCGCCGAGCCGGGGGAGGTGCTGGTCTCGAGCACGGTGCGCGACCTCGTCGCCGGCTCAGGGATCGCCTTCGAGGAGCGCGGCGAGCACGAGCTGAAGGGCGTCCCCGGCACGTGGAGGCTCTATGCGGCTCGCTGACGTGCGGCCGGTGCACGTCGCCGACGTCGTCGTCGAGGGCGAGCCGTGGCCGGGCCACTTGCACGTGATCGAGCACCCGGACGGCCGCATCCTCGTCGACACGGGGATGATCGACTCGACGCCGGAGCTCGACGAGGAGTGGCGGCCGAGGATCTACCCGGAGCGCATCCCGCGCGATGTCTCCCTCGTCGTGAACACGCACCTGCACTTCGACCACTGCGGCGGGAACCGGCTCTTCGCGGGCCTCCCGATCTACGTGCAGCGGGCCGAGCGGGAGGCGGCGCGCGAGCCCGGCTACACCATCCCGGAGTGGGTCGAGTTCCACGGCGCCCGCTACGTCGAGCTCGACGGCGAGGCGGGGATCGCACCGGGCGTGCGCGTCCTGCCGACGCCGGGGCACACCCCTGGGCACCAGTCGGTGCTCGTCGAGACCGAGGACGGCCTCGTGGTCGTCGCCGGCGACGTGGCATACCGCTGGGGGGACTTCGACGCTGCGGGCGGCGCGATCCTCGACCTGGAGCCGCGCCGGATCTGGCTCGCGCACGAGACCGAGCCGCGCGACGCCTAGCGAAAGAAGCCCGGCGGCAGAGAGCGGTGCCGGGGCCGAAAGGCCCGACGCGCAAACGAGATCAAGGTGCCGAGGAGCACCCACCGCGGCCAGAAGTCGCCGTGGGCCCCGGAGAAGAGCCAGACCAGGATCGCGACGAGGTTCACGAGCGCGTACTGGAGCGCCAGCGATCGCCAGCGGGTGTCGCGAGGGTTGACGCTCGGGAGCTTCGCCGGAGGCAGTTGCCGCAGCACGTTCTGCAGCTGCGACTCCGTCCGCGCCGCGTGCGCTTCGTCGAGTCGCTGCTGGAGCTCTTCGAGCGTCAGCCTGCCCGTCTCGTAGTGCCCGCGTAGCTCGCCGACGACGCGGGCCCGGTCGGCGTCGGAGACGAGGAGGTTCGGCGCCTGGGACACGCCTCGATCCTAGGTCGTCACGCCGAAGTCGGCGAGGCGGCCGGCTACTTCATTCGGATCACCTTCCCGGAAGGACTGAGCACGTACCAGAGGCCGCCGTTCAGGTTGAGCGCTTGGCCCTTGGCCTGTCCCGCGGCTCGATCGCCGATGTAGGTGTAGAGCGGCCACTTGTCGTAGGTGACGACGCGGCCGCCTGCCGGATCGCGGTCGCTCCCGAGCAGCGAGGCCTTCGCCTTCCCGGCGGCGACGGCCTTGGCGCCCTTCGGCAGCTTCGAGGGCGGCCACGCCGCCGCACAGGAGCCGACGCACGTGACCCTCTTGCGCTTGTCGGGGACGAACATGTAGAGCGTGCGGCCCTTGCTGTTCACGAGCACGGTTCCCAGCTTCGGCAGCTTCCGCGTCGAGATCCGCACAACCGCGGCCTTGGCCGACGTCTTCGCAGATCCCGTCGCGAACGCCGACGCAGTGATCAGCGTCATGGTCGTGGCCGCGGCCAGTCCGAGGGACAGCATCTTGCGCATCCAGAAGACCTCCTCGCCTGCCTCAGCGATGTCGAGAGATCAGCGTACCGGCCTACACTGGCGTCGTGGCCGACGCGTTCATCGTCGACGCCGTCCGCTCGCCGATCGGCAGGCGAAACGGCGCGCTCTCCTCGATCCGCGGTGACGAGCTGGCCGCTCAGGTGCTGAACGCGCTCGTCTCGCGCGCGGGGCTCGAGCCGGCGGAGATCGAGGACGTGCAGATGGGCTGCGTTACGCAGGTCGGCGAGCAGGGGTGGAACATCGGCCGCATGGCGCCGCTCGTCGCGGGGTGGCCCGAGTCGGTCTGCGGGACGACCGTCGACCGCCAGTGCGGCTCGTCGATGCAGGGCAACCTGAACGCCGCCGCGGCGGTGCAGGCGGGGCACCTCGACCTCGTCGTCTCGGCCGGGGTCGAGATGATGTCGCGCGTGCCGATGGGGTCGAGCGGCGGCGACCTCTCCGACCGCTTGCTCGAGCGCTTCGAGATCGTCCCGCAAGGCATCTCCGCCGAGGTGATCGCGGACGAGTGGGGGCTCACGCGCGAGGAGCTCGACACGTACTCGCTCGAGTCGCACCGGCGCGCGGTCGCCGCGTCGGAGGAGGGCCGGTTCGCGAACGAGATCGTGCCCGTCGAGGTCTCGAACCCGCACGTCGGCGTCCTCGTCGACACCGACGAGACGCCACGCGCGGACACGTCTCTCGAGGCGCTGGCCGCGCTGCGGCCCGCCTTCCTCCCGGAGGGCAAGATCACCGCCGGGAACTCGAGCCAGATCTGCGACGGCGCGGCCGCCGTGCTCGTGGCGAGCGGGCGCGCGGTCGAGCGGCTGGACCTCGAGCCACGGGCGCGCTTTGTTTCGTTCGGCCTCGCCGGAGTCGACCCGCACCGCATGCTGCACGGCAACCCGGCGGGGTGCGCGAAGGCGCTCGCCAGCGCGGGCCTCGGCTGGGACGACGTCGGCGTGGTCGAGGTGAACGAGGCCTTCGCGTCGGTCGTGCTCCAGTTCGTACGCGACGCCGGGCTGGAGGAGCGGATGGACGACGTGAACCCGAACGGCGGAGGGATCTCGCTCGGGCACCCGCTGGGTGCGACCGGCGCGCGGATCACCGCGACGCTCCTGAACGAGCTCGAGCGGCGCGAAGCGCGGTACGGGATCGCCTCGATGTGCATCGGCTTCGGCCAGGCGATCGCGGCGGTCGTAGAGCGCGTTTGAAGGAGCCGCCGGAAGCAGTGGTCCGGCGCGGCTACGACGCGATCGCCGAGCGCTACGCGGAGTGGGCCTCGTCGTTCGAGTCCCCGGCGCTGCGCTGGGTCGAGATGCTGGAGCAGCGGCTGCCGGAGCGCTCGCGGGTCCTCGACCTCGGCTGCGGCGGCGGCGGGCCGACGACGCGCGCGCTCGCCGCTCGGCACGACGTCGTCGGGGTCGACATCTCCGAGCGGCAGCTCGAGCGTGCGCGGCGCCTCGTTCCGGAAGCCCGGTTCCTGAGTGCCGATGCGACGGAGGTCGCCTTCGAGCCCGAGAGCTTCGACGCGGTCGTCTCGCTCTTCCTGCTCGGCCACGTCCCGCGTGCGAAGCAGCGCCCGCTCCTCGAGCGGATCTTCCGCTGGCTTGCGCCCGGCGGCCGGCTCCTCGCCACGCTCGGGACCGCGAACGCCGACGACGAGGTCGAAGCCGACTGGCTGGGCGCGCCGATGTTCTTCGCTTCGTACGACGAGGCGTGGAACCGGCACGCGCTCGAATCCACAGGCTTCGTCCTCGAGGAGGCGCGTGTCGTGCCCTTCGAGGAGCCCGGCCACGGGGTGGTCAGCTTCATGTGGGTGCTCGCGCGGAAGCCCGAGTGACGTACTGGCTGCTCGTTCGCGGCCGCGGCGACCGGCCGCTCGACGCGCGGATCGACCCGGCCGCGATCTCCGGCCACGGCTCGTCGCGGCGGCCCGCGGTGCAGCGCGGCGACCTGGCCATCCTCTACGCCGCGGTGTGGCAGGCGCTGTACGGCGTGGTCGAGGTCGTCGGCGATCCCGAGGACGACCCGGCGCGGGAGCGCTGGCCGTGGCGGTTCGAGATCCGGCCGCTCGCCGTCGTCGGCGACCTGCACGACGCGCCGCCCGTGGAGGCGGCGGGCGTCTTCCCGCAGAGCATCTGGCGCCACTCGTACATCCGCCTCAGCGAGGAGCAGTTCGAGGCTGGCCGGGCACTCGTGGAACTAGGATCGCGCCGTGGCGCGTGAGATCCGCAAGGTCGGCGTCGTCGGGCTCGGGACGATGGGCGCCGGGATCGCCCAGGTTTGCGTGCAGGGCGGGGTCGAGGTGGTCGGCTGCGAGGTGAGCGCCGAGCTCGGCGAGCGGGCGGCCGAGCGGATCGGCCACTTCCTCACGCGCGCCGTCGAGAAGGGGCGCATGGAACAGGCCGACCGGGACGCGGCCATGGGTCGCCTTCGCCTCACGACCGAGCTCGGCGACCTCGCCGGCTGCGACCTCGTGATCGAGGCGGCCTTCGAGGATCTCGACGTGAAGCGCGAGCTCTTCGCGGAGCTCGACCGGCTCGTCGGAGCCGACGCCGTCCTGGCCACGAACACCTCGGCGCTCTCGGTGACCGAGATCGCGGCCGCGACGGAACGGCCGGAACGGGTCGTCGGGATGCACTTCTTCAATCCGGCGCCGCTGATGGCGCTCGTGGAGATCGTCCGCACCGAGCCGACCGCGGACGAGGTCTTCGACGCCGCCTACGCGTTCGCCGAGCGGGTCGGCAAGACGCCGATCCGCTGCCACGACACTCCGGGCTTCGTCGTCAACCGCGTCCTCATCCCGCTCCTGAACGACTGCGTGCGCGTGCTCGACGAGGCCCGCGTCACGCCCGAAGACCTCGACAAGGGCATGAAGCACGGCGCCGGTTGGCCAATGGGACCGTGCGAGCTGGTCGACCTCGTCGGCATCGACATCCACATCCACGCCTCCGAGGCGCTCTACGCGGCGCTGCGTGAGCCGAGGATGGCGCCGCCGCCCCGGCTCGTCCGCATGGCGCAGGCAGGCCTCCTCGGCCGGAAGACCGGGAGCGGCTTCTACACCTACGACGAATAGCTACGGGCCCGGCCGGGCGGCCGCCCCTGCTCGAGACGCCGCGGACCCGCTGCCTGGCTCTGACGGCAGGCTGGAGTCCTCAGGCCCGAAAAGCAGCGGCGCATGAGCCCACGTCAGCTAAACCTTCACCCCGAAGGCAGTCGTTCGCGAGCCGATCGTCCTCGGGTTATTGACAGCGACCATGAGGAGGAGTACGTTTGCTCGCATCGTTCGACGCTTGGGGCTTCTGTCGCGTGCGGCAGGCGGTCGTCCTGCAGGGGGTGTAGGTGGCGCTGGCAGGCTCGCCGAAGGGCTTCCGTGGATAGCGGGCAGCTGGCAGTCGCGCTGGCTGCGGTGCCTGCTTTCGTGCTCGTCTGGGCCGGTGTGGAGAAGCTTCGGCACCCGTTTCCGGCCAGCCTCGCGATCGTCCGCTTCGGGCTCGCGAAGCGGGTGCGACCCGTGGTGGGGCGCGTCGCCGGAGCGACCGAGGTTGCCGCCGGGGCGCTGCTGCTCGCGCGGCCGCAGTCGCCGTGGGCGTACGTTCCCGCAGCGACGCTCCTGCTCGTGTTCGTGCTCTTGCTCGCGCGGGCGGTAGGACGCGGCGAGCGCTTCGCGTGCGCCTGCTTCGGTGCGGGCGAGAACGACTCGATCACGTCGGCCGCGGTCCTGCGCACCGCGGTGCTGCTCGCGCTCTGTCTGGGCGGTCTCGCCTGGGTGGAGCTCGCTTCACTCCGCCCGCCCTACAGCGTCGGCTACGTCCAGGCGGTGGCCACGACCTGCGCCCTGCTCGCATCGCTCCACCTTGCGGCCACGATGAACTCGACCCACCCGTTCCGGGAGTAGTCATCGCCGCCACCCTCGTCATCGGTTCGCTTCTGCTCTTGCTCGGCGTGGCGGTGGCGAGCCTGTGGCGCGAGGTCTCGCTGCTGGAGGAGCGGCTTCGCATCAGCGGCGTCCGTGTCGTCGACGGCCCCGAGATCGGAACGCTCGCTCCAGCCGTCGCCCGCGCCCGCGATGCGCTCTACCTCTTCCTGTCCGACGATTGCCCGGCCTGTCACGAGGTCGTCGCGAGCCTGCCGGTGGAGGGATTGAGCTCGGAGTTCACGACGCTCGGCGTTCGCGTGCGAGACGACCTCGATCTCGAGGAATCGCCCGGCGGCGACGTCTTCGTGGCGCTGCCGCCCTGGATCGAGGCGGTGCCCGATGAGCTCGGCGACCGGATCGCGGCCGCGCTCAGAGTGCGGGCGACGCCGCTCGCCGTTGCCGTGCGTCGCGGCCTGATCGTGGCCAAGGGCTACCTTCGCGGCCCGGAGGACCTCCTCGAGGTAGCCCGGCCGCTTCGAGCCGGCGCCGAGGTGGAAGCGAGCGCGGCGAGATGACGCTCGCCGGCGCCGCCTCCACGAGCCTCGTGCGCCCGCGCCGGTGGCTCCTTGCCGCGGCGGTCGCGCCGGGCCTCGCGCTCGCGTCGCTCGTCGATCTGCGTGCCGCCCCTGTCGCCGTCACATTCGCCGTGGTCGTCGGCCTGCTCCAGCAGGGGTTGCCATGAGGACCCAACGTGGTCGTCATGGCCACGCGCGCCCGCGGGAACGGACGCTCGTCACTCGGAGTCCCGATGATCGTCCTGACGGCGACGGCTGCAGCCGCCGGTGCCGCCGTCTTCGCGGTGATCGCCGCCGCGGGAGCGGCGTTCCCCAGCGTGTCGCGCGGCCTCTTCGCAGCAGCGGCCTCCATTGCGCTGATCGCAGCCGCTGCGCGCGGGCCGCGGCCTTGGCAGCGCGACGCGGAGACTCCGACGGAGTGGCTGGAGTGCGAGGGGCTCACAGTGGCTGTGCGGAACGGTCTCGCGCTCGGCGCCGGCTTCCTCACGCGCGTCGGCTTCTGGATCTGGTGGGTGCTTCCAGTGCTCGCGTTCGAGAGTGGGAGCGTCCAAGCCGGCGCGATCGTCGGCGCGGCCTACGGTGCCGCGAGGCTCGGCGCTTCGAGCTTCGTTGCGGCGCGGGCCGAGGCGACACGAAGCGACCGGCTTCCCAGGAAGTTGCTCCTGTGGCGCCCGCGAGCGACGGCCGCCGCGGATCCCCTGTTCTTCATCGCGAGCGGTGTAGCGCTCGCGCTTGCGGCACGCCTGGTCGGTTTCGACGGATGGAGGTGAGGCCGTGACAAAACCCGGTCTTCGCAGGTCCAAGCAGCCCGCTTCGTCGAGAGGAGGAGACGTGGGCAAGAAGAGACTCACTCGCAAAGCAGTCATCGGCTCGGCCGGCGGCGCGGTCGTCGCAGGGTCCGCGCTCGCGCAGTTCGGTGCCGACGCCTTTGCCGCCGCGCGGGAAACCGGCGGCTATGCGCTCGGCACGATCACGGATGCCGCAGGATCGGTCGCCAGCGCGGTGTCGAACGACGGGCACCGCCACCGCGGGGCCGTCGAGAGCCGCCGCCAGCTTCACCGGGGTGATCGAGTCGTGATCCTCGACGAGGCCGACGGCTCCGTCGTCATCCAGCCCCTGTACGTCGGCGTGGCCGGAGACGTCGACTCGGTCGACCGGAAGAGCATCGTCGTCGGTGGACAGTCGTACGCCGTCGACCGCGCCTCGATCGCGCGCCGCCGGGAGAGCGGCCGCTGGGTGGAGGCGGGGGCCGTCGGCGACGTGGTTCGCCGCGGTACGCCCATCGAGGCGCTCGCCATCACGAACGCCGATTCCGGAACGACGACCGTCTCCGTCGCGTGGATCTAACGGGGGCACGACGATGACGCAGATCACGCTCGCCGTCCTGGGTCTGGGGTGTGCCACGCTCTGCGTCGGCGTCGCAGGCCTGCTCCGCCGGATCACGGACGTCAAGCTCGCGTTCGGCGGCTACACCGGCGAGGTGCGCCAGTTCATGATCGACACCGGCCGGCGCCTGCCGGAGGACGTGATCGCCGAGATCCCCGATCCCGAGGACGATGCGTTGCTCGTCCTCGGCTCGGGCTCGTGCGAGGCCTGCCGCCGCGTCCTCGCCGAGCTCGACGTCGTTCCGGGGCAGGTGATCGCCGGCATCGTGCGCGACCCCGAGGTCGAGACGGAGGCCCCGCCGATGGGAGCCTGCACCGCCACGTTGAGCGACGCGGCGACCGAGACGCTGGTCCGCGAATTCGACCTGAGCCAAGTTCCCGTCGCGATCGCGCAGCGCGACGGATACGTCGTCGGCGCCGCCTACGGCCCGGCGATCGAGGGCGGCGAGAAGCTACGCGACTTCTGGGCCATGTTCGGCGCGAATCCCGTGGAGGTAGCGACATGATCATCAGCAAGGTGGAACTCGACAAGACGCGGTTCGGGCGTCGTCGCCTGCTCGCGGGCGTCGGCGCGGCCCTGACGACCGCAGCCGGAGCAGCATGGTTCCCGGAGCGCGCGTCGGCGGTGTGCCCGCTGCCGGGATGCTATGGGTATGACATGTGCCCGAGCTGCTACAAGACGCAGTGCACGGCCTCTGGCTGCTATTCGGGCTATTTCGGCTGTGATTCGGGCGTTCAGTGCTGGCGGCGCTGCGTGAGCCACAACCTCTACAGCTGCTGCGACTGGGGCCTCCCAGGTTTCCACGGCACGTGTACCGGTATCGACAACTTCTGCATCTGCCGCGGCCTCCAGGGGTCGTGTTGAGCCGAGCCAGGCTCTCCGGCGGTGCGGCCGCTGCCGCGGCCGCGGCACTCCTCGCCGCGGGCATCGTCGCCGGCACGCTCGAGGCGGCGCCGACCCGGAACGGTCAGGACACGACCACCACGACCACGACTACGACGACGGTGCTGCACGACGGCAGCGGCTGCACGACGGAGGGCGTGGCAGCGCTCGTGCGAGCGCTGATCAAGGCCTTCAACGCCGGCAACGCGGGGGCGGTCGATCGCCTCTTCGCATCCAAGCCTGCCTTCAAGTGGTTCGCGATGGGCGGCCCTGATGGTCGCCGCGGGAAAGACGCGGAGAAGCGCTCGACGATTCGAGCGTACGTCCGGAAGCGGCACCGTCACCACGACCGCTGGACGCTGGTGAAGGTCCAAGGAAACGTGGGCTTCTTCATCAGGCGGCGGGCCGACGACTACCACCCGCGCAACGTGATCCACGGAAAGGGAATGGCGATCTGTCGCCACAAACCCTCGAGGTTCATCGTATGGTCGACGTAGACGCCTGCGTCGAGGAGGCGCGGCGCGAGCGTGCGCCACCGCGGCCTTCCGCCAGGTAGGCCAATCGCATCGCCCGGCGACTGCGGCTCCCGCAACCCGTCTGAAGGGAGAGAGCCATGTACGCTCGAATCACCCACTGGACCGTCGGTGCCCTCGCGCTCGCGGCGCTCGTCTGCTCGAGCGCGGCGCTCGCCGCCGGCGGCCCCGCCGCCAAGCGCCCGCCGAGCGGAGGTCCGCCGGGAGGCGTCTGGACCTGCGACTACATCGCGGCGCACCCGGCGGCGGCGAGCGCGGCGCTCGTCAGCTGCAACGGGAGCGTCCCGGCCGGAGCGACCGCAACGTCGTCGCCGCTCCTGCCTGCGTCCGGCGACTTCCTCGACGTGCCGCCGTGCAAGTACGTGCCGCTCGGCGGCGGCAAGGTCGGAACCGGCGTCTACGCCTGGTCGGATCTCCACTACTTGAACCAGTTCTCGTACTCGCCCGACGTGATCGAGTGGTTCCATTGGTGGTTGGAGAAGACGGACGGGACGGCGGTCCTTCAGGGTGACGACAACGTGACGAACACCCACACCAACCCCGGCGGATACAACTACTTCTACTGGGGCGCACGGAACGACGGGGCGACGCCGCAGCGCTGGAACTACTGCTGGCATACGCCGTAAGGTCGAACGAGATCTCCCCGGGTGGGCATCCTGCGGCGCCCACCCGGGGGACGTGCGGCCTCAATCCGCTGCGCCCTGGAAGAGCCGGTGAAGCGCCGCCGCGTCGGCGTCGTCGGAGAGCACGACCACCTCGTCGCCGGGCTCGAAGACGTGTGAGCCGCGCGCCTGCTGCGGCTTGTCGTCGCGGACGACGAGCGTCACCCACGTGTGGTCGCCGAGCGGGAGGTCGCGGATCGCCTCGCCCGCCGCGCGCGCGCCGCTCGCGACGACGTAGCGCTGCACGCCCTGTGGCTCGCGCCGGAGGCGGATCGACAGGTCCCACGGCTCCGGCTGCACGAGGCGCATCGGGATTCGAAGTCGCGCGGCGGCCAACGGGATCGTCGTCCCCTGGACGACTACCGAGAAGGCGACGACGACGAAGACGATGCCGTAGATCCGGTCGGCGTCGCGCACCGACGCGAGGAGCGCGAGCGCGGCGAGCAGGATCGGCACCGCGCCCTTCAGGCCGCCCCACGCGACGAAGAGCCGCTCGGCGCCCCGGAGCCTCGCCGGCACGAGCAGCCCGAGCGCCACGACCGGCCGCGCCACGAAGACGAGCAGGACGGCGAGGAGCAGCCCGTCGCTCCACACGTCCCCGAGGCCGGTGAGGTGGATGGTCAGCCCGAGCGCGGTGAAGACGACGATCTCGGCGATGCTCGCGAGCGAGGTGTGGAAGCGCTCGATCTCGGCCTTGTACGGCGCGCGCGCGTCCCCGATCAGCAGGCCCGCCACGAACACGGCCAGGAAGCCCGACCCGTGCGCGACGGCTGCAGCGCCGTAGATCACGCCCGCGGCGGCGAGCGTCCGGAGCGGATAGAGGCCCTCGTTCGGGAGCGACACGTTCCGCATCAGCCGCAGGAGGATCCAGGCGCCGGCGACGCCGACGGCGAGGCCGATCGACATCTCGAGCGCGAACTCGCGCACCACCGTCCACGGCGATCCGTGGCTCGATGTCGCGTAGGCGAGCATCCCGATCATGAGCGCGATCCCGACCGGGTCGTTCGCCCCCGACTCGCCCTCCAGGATCGTCCCTGTCCGGCCGCCGATCTCGCGGTTGCCGAGCACCGAGAACATGACTGCCGGGTCGGTGGGGGCGAGGGCGGCGCCGAGGACGCCGGCGATCGTCCAGTCGAAGCCGAAGAAGGCGTGGGCGAAGGCCGCCATCACCGCCGCGGTCGCGAACGTGCCCACCACCCCGAGCGACGTGATCGGGAACGCGGCCCCACGGAAGCGCCGCCAGCCGACCTGCATGCCCCCGTCGAAGAGGATCACGATCAGCGCGACGACGCCGATCCGCTCGACGTTGTGGATCGAGATCACCGTCTCGAGGCCGGGGAAGACGTCGGACGCGACGGCCGCGACGATCAGGAAGAGCGCAGGCGCCGGGACGGGGAACCGCTCGGTCAGCTTGTACGTCCCGAGCGCCCCGAAGAACCCGGCCGCGACGACGAGGACGACGGTCCCGAACTCGTGGAGCTCGCTCACCCGGGCGACTGTAGACGGGCTGGGGACGCCGCTTTACTCTTTTCTTACGTTCCGTTCAACGCGCCCACAACGAGTAGTCGGATACTTCTACTCGGTATGAGGACCCTGCTCGTCGTCTTGGCGTCCGCTGCGCTCGCCGTCCCGGCTCTCGCCTGGGCGACCTCGCGCGCCGCCGACGACGGCACCCTCTCGGTGAAGAACGCGGACGGCGTCGTCTTCGTCTCGGCGCGCGGCACGATCATCGGCGCCTGCGACAAGTGCCGAGTCTCGATCGTCGACCCGTCGCCAGACGACGGCGCACCGCCGGTGGTCACGGGCTACGACGGCCACAAGGACCTGAGCGACACGCACGACCTCTACTTGGGTACGAACATCCGCTTCCGGCTCGTCGGCGGGATCTTCAGGATCAAGGTGTCCGGCAACGGGATCGACCTCGGCGTCGTCGCCAAGGGATGGGGCCGGATCCAGGCCTACGACTCGAACACGGGGACGTTCTCCGTCAACGGCGCCGCTCCCCGACTCCTGCCGGCCGAGCGGGAGGTCGTTGTCCTGACCTCGACCTCCTAGGAGCCAGGCTCCGGGCCGCCTGGCATCCTGAGGGCATGGCGGCGGCCGCTCAGAACGTCCTTGTGGTCGAGGACGAGGCCTCGATCGCGTCGTTCGTCTCGCTCTACCTGAAGAACGCCGGCTACACGGTGCGGACGGCCTCGACGGGGTCCGAGGCGCTCGCGCAGCTCGCCGCCGAGCAGCCCGGGCTGATTGTGCTCGACCTGATGCTCCCGGACATCGACGGCATCGAGGTCTGCCGCCGGATCCGGACGCGCTCGGACGTCCCGATCCTCATGCTCACCGCCCGCGACGAGGACGTCGACAAGATCATCGGCCTGGAGGTCGGGGCCGACGACTACCTCACGAAGCCGTTCAACCCGCGCGAGCTCGTCGCGCGCGTGAAGTCGATCCTCCGCCGTTCGGTGCCGGCGCGCGAGGCGCGCGAGAGCGCGCAGATCCGGCACGGCGACCTGCTCGTCGACGCCGGCCGCCGCGAGGTGCGCGTGGGCGAGGAGGAGATCCAGCTGGCGCCGAAGGAGTTCGACCTGCTCTGGGAGCTCCTCGACCACCGTGGCCTCGTCCTGACGCGCGACCAGCTCCTCGAGCGCGTGTGGGGCTACACCTTCGCCGGCGACACGCGCACCGTCGACGTGCACGTCCGCCAGCTTCGCCGGAAGCTCGGCGAGGCGTCGCCGATCGTGACCGTCTGGGGCGTCGGCTACAAGGTCTCGCCGGCCCGGGACGGCTCTCAGGAGTGACGGTCGCCGTGCTGCGCTCGCTGCGCTTCCGGCTCCCCGCGTTCTTCCTCGCCAGCATCGTCCTCTCCGGCCTCGTCGCGGCGGCGATCGCGTTCCGGCTGCTCGACAGCTACACGCTCTCGCGTGCGCGGGCCGATCTGAACCGCGAGTCCACCGGACTCACCGAGCTCTACGCCTACTGGACTGCGAACTCCAACCAGCCGCTGCCGGGGGCCCAGCTCGCGCGCGCCTCGGGTGACCACCTCTACTTCATCCGGGCCAATCCGGGCTTTGCGCTCTTCCCAGGGAAGGCGCCGAAGTTCGAGGTGCTCTCGCGACGCACGGTTCCGGTCGACGAGATGCGCAAGGGGAAGACCGTCACCTTCGAGTTCGTCCCGCCGGGCCAGCACCGCCGCTACATCGCCGTCGCCAAGCCGCTCTTCCTCGGCCCCGAGAAGAACTTCTTCGGCGCGATCGTCGCGGCGCGGCCGAAGAACCAGCTCGGGACCCGCGTGGTTCCGCTCGTGGGCCGGCTGGGGCTGGCGCTCCTCGGCGGGCTCCTCGTCGCGGGGCTCCTCGCCGTCTACCTCACGAGCCGGATCACGCGGCCGGTCCGGCAGCTCTCGCGGGTCGCGGACGACATCGCCGAAGGCCGGCGTGACGTCGAGATCCCGCGCGTGCCCGGGGGCGGCGAGATCGGGCACCTCGCCGACCGGCTGGGGCAGATGACCTCCCGGCTCGCCGAGGCCGAGCAGCGGGAGCGGAACTTCCTCATGACCGTCTCGCACGAGCTCCGCACGCCGCTGACCGCCATCCGCGGTCACGTCGAGGCCCTGCGCGAGGGCCTCGTGCGTGACGAGGGCACGTCGCTCGACGTGATCGCGGCCGAGGCGTCGCGCCTCGAGCGGCTCGTCGGCGACGTCCTCGACCTCGCGAAGCTCGACGCGCACCGCTTCGCCCTCACTCGCGAGGAGGTGGACATGGAGCGCGTCTGCGAGCGCGCGTACAGCGCCTTCGGCGAGGAGGCACGGCGGCGGGGAATCGACTATCGGCAGGAGGTGGCGGCCCGGCCGGTGATCGTCACGGACGGCGACCGCGTGCTCCAGATCATCACGAACCTGCTCTCGAACGCCTTCCGGTGGACCCCGGACGGCGGGCGGATCGAGCTCGCCCTCGACGCGTCGAACGGGAACGTCGCCGTCGCCGTCGACGACACGGGGCCGGGGGTCGCCCCCCAGGACCGGGAGCGGATCTTCCGCGCGTTCTGGTCGCGCGGGGGCGGTGGCGGCACGGGCCTCGGGCTCGCGATCGCGCGCGAGCTGGCGGAGGCACTCGGCGGCCGGCTCGAGCTGGTCAGCGAGATCGGCCGCGGCAGCCGCTTCGAGCTCATGCTGCCTGCGGATGAGCCCAGTTAGGACTCAGCCGGTATCGGCTGAGCCCCCGGAGCGGCGCTCTTCCATGCGGTAGACGACCGCGCCGCCGCCGGCTTCTAGGCTCTTCTCGATCCGGCCCAGGCGCTCGTCGACGCCGCGCCAGCCGGAGCCGATCAGGTCGACGAGGAGCGCGAGGTCGTCGATGCGCCCGTGCCGCTCGGCGAGCAGGTCGCCCTCGAGCCGCTCGAGCCGCCGGATCGCCTGCGCCATCAGGCCGCGAACCTCGGCGAGATGCCGGCCGACCGGGAGGACCTGCTCGCGGAGGCCCTGCTGGACGGCGTCCTCGACCCGGTCCGGGAGCGAGGACTCGATCCTCGCGGTCGTCTCGGCGAGCGCCTCGATCCCCGCGCGCGCCCGCTCGAGCGCGGCCTCGACGGCGGCTGGGTCGGTGCGCCCCTCGGCGGCGCGGGCGAGCCGCTTCCGTGCCCGCTCGATCGCGCCTTCGTCCATGCCGTGCAAGGGTAGCTTTGGAGTCGGATGAAGTCCTCCGCCCTCGACTACGACCTGCCGCCGGAGCTGATCGCGCAGCGTCCGGCGGAACGGCGCGACGAGTCCCGGCTGCTCGTCTACGACCGCTCGACCGGCGCCGTCCGCCACCGGAGCTTCGCCGACCTCCCGGACGAGGTGGGGGACGCGCTCGTCGTCGTCAACGACACGCGCGTCGTCCCCGCGCGGATCCGGCTCGAGCGCCCGCGCGGCGAGGTGCTCCTCGTCGAGCGCCTGAACGGCGACGTGTGGGAAGGGCTCGCGCGGCCGACGAGGCGGCTGCGGCCTGGCCGGCGCTACGGCGACGTCGAGCTCCTCGAGCACCTCGGCGAGGGACGCTGGCGCCTGCGCCTCCATGGTGAGCCGGCCGGCGAGGCGCCGCTCCCGCCCTACATCGTGGAACCGCTCGCCGATCCCGAGCGCTACCAGACCGTCTACGCGCGCGAGAGCGGCTCGGCGGCGGCGCCGACGGCGGGGCTCCACTTCACGCCCGAGCTGATCGACCGGCTCGACGTCGAGCGCGTCACCCTCCACGTCGGCCTCGACACCTTCCGTCCGCTCGCGGTCGACGACCTCGACGACCACGTGCTGCACGGCGAGCGCTACTCCGTCACGCCGTTCGCGTGGCAGCGCGTCCGCGAGGCCCACGGGCTCGTCGCCGTCGGGACGACGACGGTCCGCGTCCTCGAGACGCTCGCACGCGGCGCGCCGCTTCAGGGCCGCACCGACCTCTTCGTCACGCCCGGCTTCGACTTCCACTGCGTCGGCGCGCTGCTGACGAACTTCCACCTGCCGCGCTCGACGCTCCTCGCGCTCGTCATGGCGTTCGCAGGCGTGGACGAGACGCTCGAGCTCTACCGGCTCGCGATCGAGGAGCGCTACCGCTTCTACTCCTTCGGCGACGCCATGCTGGTGCTGTGATCGTCCGCGCGGCCGGGCCGGGGGACGTCGAGCTCGTCGCCGAGATGCTCGACGAGGCCGGCGAGTGGCCGCGGCCGTTCCCTCGCGAGGAGCTCGTCGAGCGGATCGAGCGCGGCGAGGTCTTCGTCGTCGACCTCGACGGGAAGCCCGCCGCGACCTTCACGGTGCTCTGGGACGACGTTCCGTTCTGGGGCGAGCAGCCTCCCGACGCGGCGTACCTGCACAAGCTGGCGGTGCGGCCGCCCTTCCGCGGGCGCGGGCTCGGCGCACGCGTCGTCGAGTGGGTCGAGCGGCGCGCCGCCGCGGCCGGGCGGGCCCACCTCCGGCTCGACTGCCGGCGCGACAGCCCAGGCATCCGCGGCTACTACGAGCGGCTCGGCTTCGAGCACCGGGGCGACGTCGACCACCCCCGCTTCGCGGCGGCGCTCTACCAGCGGGCGATCCGTCGCTGATGGCGCCGTTCACCGTTACGGCGACCGACGGCGCGGCCCGGGCGGGGATCCTCCGTACCGCACACGGCGACGTGCCCACGCCGGCCTTCATGCCCGTCGGGACGAAGGGGACGGTGAAGACGCTCGACCCGAGCGAGCTGCGGCAGCTCGGCACGTCGATCCTGCTCGGGAACACGTACCACCTGCACTTCCGACCCGGCGACGAGCTCGTCGGCGAGCTCGGCGGCCTGCACCGCTTCAGCGGCTGGGACGGGCCGATCCTCACCGACTCGGGCGGGTTCCAGGTCTTCTCGCTCCGCGACACGATCGTCGCGGTCGACGACGACGGCGTCACCTTCCGGTCGGTCTACGACGGCGCGCCGGCGCGGTTCACGCCCGAGCTCGTGGCTGCGATCCAGGGGCGCCTCGGCTCCGACGTTGCGATGTGCCTCGACATCTGCGCGCCGGCCGGCGTGCCGCGCGCGGAGCTCGCGGAGGCGGTCCGGCGGACGACCGTGTGGGCCGCGCGGCAGCGCGAGGCGCCGCGCCCGCCGGGCCAGCTCCTCTTCGGGATCGCGCAAGGCGGCGCCGACCCCGAGCTCCGCACCCGCTCGATCGAGGAGGTCGTCGCGCTCGACTTCGACGGCTACGCCCTCGGCGGGCTCAGCGTGGGGGAGGACCGCGACGAGATGCTCGAGACGACGGCGTGGGCGGCGCCGCTGCTTCCCGACGACCGGCCGCGGTACTTCATGGGAATCGGCGACCCGGAGGGCGTGCTCGAGGTCGTCGAGCGCGGGATCGACATGTTCGACTGCGTCCTGCCGACGCGCACGGCGCGCACCGGCAGCGCCCTGACGTGGGAGGGGCGGCTCAACCTCCGCAACGCGCGCTTCGCCCGCGACCCGCACCCGCTCGACGAGGGCTGCGCGTGCCCCGCGTGCGCGCGCTTCAGCCGCGCGTACCTGCGCCACCTCGTGAACCAGCAGGAGCTTCTCGGCCTGCGCCTGCTCAGCCTGCACAACCTCCGCTTCCTGCTCGACCTCACGGCGGGGGCCCGGGAGGCGATCGAGCGAGGCGCCTTTGCAACGTTCAAAGAGGAGGCGCTCGCCCGACTCGCGATACCGTTGCGGTTGTGACCGGCTTCGTCGTCATCGTCGTCCTCTTCGCGCTCTTCTGGCTCCTCCTCATCCGGCCGCAGCGGCGTCGCCGAGCAGAGCAGAGCGCGCTGACGCAGAACGTCGAGGTGGGCGACGAGATCGTGACCGCCGGCGGGCTCTTCGGCCACGTCCAGGGCGTCGCCGACGACGAGCTCCTCGTCGAGATCGCCCCCGGCACGAACGTGCGCATCGCGCGGCGCGCCGTCGCCGGCATCGTCGGGCCGGAGGACGAGGAGGCCGACGAGGAGGAGGCCGAGGCCGAGGACGAGCCGGAGCCCGAGCACGAGCCGGCTGCGGAAGAAACGCCCCGCTAACCTTCGGCCCTACACGTGGCAGAACGCCGGTCGCACCTCATCCTCGTCGGACTGATCCTCGCCGCCCTCGCCGGCGTGGCCCTGCTCGCGATCCCGGGCTCGCCCGCGCACAAGAAGCCGACGCTCGGCCTCGACCTCCAGGGCGGGCTCGAGGTGGTGCTGAGGGCTCACCCGCCGCGCGGCCAGCCGCTGACCGCCGCGGATCTCGACCGCTCCGTGACGGTGATGCGGAATCGCATCGACAAGCTCGGCGTGAGCGAGCCGCTCGTCACGAAGCAGGGCAAGGACGAGATCGTCATCGAGCTCGCGGGCGTCCACAACGTCAACGACGCGATCAACATCATCGGGAAGACGGCGCAGCTCGAGCTCTACGACCTCGAGACGTCGGTGACGGGACCCTCCGCGACCGCGAGCGGGACGGTTCAGCCAGGGTCGAGCCTCTTCGGCCTGCTCGCCGGTGTCCAATCACTGACGAAGCAGGGGCAGCCGTCGGCCTGGTACCTCTTCAACGCGAAGAAGAAGCTCTTCGCCGGCCCGAGGCCGACGAAGGCCTCGCTCCTCGCGCTCCCGAAGGTCAGGCACCTCAAGGGGATCCCGAAGGGCTTCAAGCTCTTTGCCGCCCCGCACAACACGGTCGTGATCTCGTGTGGCCCCGGCGCCGCCGTCTGCCCGCCGAACGTCCCGCCCACGACGACGTCCTGGTACCTGTTCAAGCACGACAAGGCCGCGGGCATCCCGCAGCTCACCGGCAACGACCTGAAGCTCTCCGGCACCCGCGCCGACGTCGACCCGGACACCGGCCTGCCGGAGGTGCTGATGCACTTCACGGGCCACGGAGGGAAGGTCTTCCAGAAGGTCACGGCGGCGGAGTGGACGCGCGGAAAGCTCAAGGGGACCCCGCAGCACTTCGCGATCGTCCTCGACAACCAGATCAAGTCGTTCCCGCAGATCGACCCGAGCGACTCCTCCCTTGCGGCGGGGATCAGCGGCGGCAGCGCGCGCATCACCGGCCTCGCGAGCGCGAAGGAGGCGAAGGACCTCGCGCTCGTCCTCCAGACGGGCGCGCTGCCCGTGAGCTTCAGCATCGCCGAGCGGACCGACGTCTCGGCCACGCTCGGCAAGGACTCCCTGAACCAGGCGAAGCGCGCCGCGCTCTACGGCCTGCTCGTCGTCGCCCTCTTCCTGCTCCTGCTCTACCGCTTCCTCGGCCTCGTGGCGGTCATCGGCCTCGCGATCTACGCAGGCTTCCTCTACGCCGCGATCCTCGTCTTCAACGTCACCCTTACGCTGCCGGGCTTCGCGGGGCTGATCCTCACGATCGGAGTCGCGGCCGACGCGAACGTGGTCGTCTTCGAACGCATCAAGGAAGAGGTGCGCGCCGGGAAGTCCGTGCGCGCGGCCGTGAACGCGGGCTACTCGAAGGGCTTCCGCACCATCCTCGACGCGAACGTCGTCACGGCGATCACCGCCATGGTGCTGTTCGCGGTCGCGAGCGCCGGCGTGAAGGGCTTCGCGCTGATGCTGCTGATCGGGACGGTGATCTCGCTGATCACCGCGGTCGCGGCCACGCGCGCCATGCTCGGCCTCCTCGCCGGCTTCCGCTGGTTCGACAACCCGCGGTTCATGGGCGCGCAGGGCCAGCAGTCGGCGCGCTGGCTCCAGATCGACTTCATGCGACGTCGCTACCTCTGGTTCGCGCTCTCGGGCGTGATCGTCGTCGTCAGCGCCGCGTCGCTCGGCACGCGCGGCCTCAACCTCGGGATCGACTTCAAGGGCGGCACGCAGGTCACGTTCAAGACGCCGAAGCCGCAGCCGATCGGGGACGTCCGCTCGCAGATCGCCGCGATCGGCAAGGCGGGCTCGCTCGTCCAGGGGACGGGGAAGCGGTTCGGCTCGGAGAGCTACAAGGGCTTCCAGATCCGGATGCGCTCGCTCACGCGGACCGAGCAGGCCAAGCTGACGACGGCCCTGCAGGACAAGCTGGGCGCGTCCGCGGAGGGGGTGAAGAACGTCTCGGCGAGCTTCGGCCGCCAGATCGCGCGCAGCGCGGTCATCGCGATCCTCTTCTCGCTCCTCCTCGTCGTCCTCTACATCGCCGTCCGCTTCGACCTGAAGTTCGCGATCCCCGTGATCCTCGCGATGATCCACGACGTCGTCGTCTGCGTCGGGGTCTACTCGCTCACCGGCCGGGAGGTGTCGACGTCGACGGTCGCGGCGGTACTGACCGTCCTCGGGTACTCGATCTACGACACGATCATCATCTTCGACCGTATTCGCGAGAACACGGCGATCATGCGCCGGCACTCGTTCGCGACGATCGCGAACACGTCGCTCTGGGAAACGATCCGCCGCTCGCTGGCGACGACCTTCATCACGCTGCTCCCGGTCGGCGCGCTGCTCCTCTTCGGCGGCGCGACGCTGAAGGACTTCGCCTTCGCGCTCCTGGTCGGCATCGCCTCGGGTGCGTACTCGTCGATCTTCATCGCGGCCCCGCTGCTCACGATCTGGAAGGAGCGCGAGCCCGAGTACGCGCACCGCAAGGACGTCGAGCCCGCACTGACGGACGGCAGTGCCGAGGCCGTGCTCGAGGAGGCCGAGGCCGCGGCGGCCGCCGAGCCCGCGCCGGGGCTGATCTCGGCCGAGCCGGCGGAGCGCGAGCCGGCGGCGACGCGCGACGCGAGGCGCGAGCGGCGGCGGCAGCGCCGCCGGACGCGGCCCCATGGACGAGCCCGGTAAGGGACTCGTCGACGTCGCCGAGCAGCTCGCGCTGGCGGCGGTCGGCGCGGTCTCGCTGACCGCCGAGAAGGCGGACGCGCTCGCGGACGAGCTCGCGGAGCGCGGCGGCATGCGCCGCGACGAGGCGCGTGCGTTCGTGCGCGACCTCGCCTCACGCTGGCGCGGCGACGCGGTCCGCGTCGGCGAGCGCACCGGCGCCGGCCTCCAGGGCGCGCTGCGCCAGCTCGGCCTCGTCGTCCGCGAGGAGTACGAGGAGCTCGAGCTCCGCGTCGCCCAGCTGGAGCACCGCCTCCGGCTCCTCGAGGGGGCCGAGGCTAGGACGGCTATCAGACCGCCGCTCTAGCCCGCGGCAGGCGAGCGCCCGCCGGCGGATGCGGCCACCGGCGGGCGCTCGACGCGGGTGTGTCTACTCGCCTACGCGGCGAGGCTCTGCAGCCCCTCCCCCTTTCTGGTCGTGAACGGTGTCGAGCACGGGGGCGGAGGACAGTAGGACTTGCAGCAGCGGGAGACTTCCTGCTCGGCGTCTTGCTGCTGGTTCGAGCCCTGGTCCTGCTCGATTCCCTGCCTCGAGTAGTTCCGGTTCTCGGCTTCGGAGTTCGCCGTCGAGCTGTTGCTCTGGTCGACGTTGTCCCCGTAGCCGCCGACGGGAGCGTTCTCGTTCGTCTGCTCCCCCGGGATGGAGGTGGCCGTCGACGTCGCGTTCTGGTCGACGTCGTTCTTGGCCTTCTCCCTCTGCCGGTTCGACTGGTTCTGGCTCAGGTCACCGGACGAGCCGTTGCAGCACCCCGAGGCTTCCTGCTCGGCGTCCTGCTGCTGGCCCGACCACTGGCCCTGGTCGATCGACTGCGACGAGACGTTCTTGTTCTTCGCCTCGGAGCTCGCGGTCGAGTCGTTGCTCTGCTTCGGGTCTTTCGGCTCGGTCGACGTGCACTTCTCGAGGACCGAGACCGGGGCGTTGGTGTTCGACTGAACGCCGGGAGCGGAGGTGGCCGACGAGGTCGCGTTCTGGTCGACGTCGTTCTTGGCCCTCTCCTTCTGCGAGCTCCACTGGTCCTGCGTCGGATCGGACGACTTGCCGTCGCAGCACGGCGAGCCTTCCTGCTCGGCCGACTGGACCTGGTGCGAGCCCTGATCCTGGCCGATCCATTGCGTCGAGTGGTTCTTGTTCTCGGCCTCGGAGCTCGCGGTCGAGCTGTTGCTCTGGTTGACGTCGCCGTAGCTGTCGCCCACCGGAGCGTTCACGTTCGACTGCACGCCCGGAGCGGACGTCGCCTCCGAGCCGGCGTTCTGGTCGATCTCGTTCTTGGTCTTCTCCCTCTGCCGGTTCGACTGGCTCTGGCTCAGGTCACCGGACGAGCCGTTGCAGCACGGCGAGCCTTCCTGCTCGGCGTTCTGCGCCTGGCCCGACCACTGATCCTGGCCAATCGCCTGGGTCGAGTGGTTCTTGTTCTCGGCTTCGGAGTTGGCCGTCGAGCTGTTGCTCTGGTTCACGTCACCAGAGTCCCCTCCGCCGCAGCACCACGTGACCGGGGTCCCGACGGGAGCGTTCACGTTGGATTGCACGCCCGGAGCGGACGTCGCCTCCGAGCCGGCGTTCTGGTCGATGTCGTTCTTGGCCTTCTCCTTCTGCGAGCTCCGCTGGCTCTGCGGGTCGTTGGACGAGCCGCCGCAGCATCCCGACCACTCCTGCTCGGCGCCCTGGTGCTGGCCCGAGCCCTGATCCTGGTCGATCGACTGCGTCGAGTGGTTCTTGTTCTCGGCCTCGGAGTTCGCGGTCGAGCTGTTGCTCTGGTTCACGTCGCCGTCCGAGCCGTTGCTCATCACCCGGACCGGCGCGTTCACGTTCGACTGCACGCCCGGAGCGGAGACGGCCGACGACCCGGCGTTCTGGTCGACGTCGTTCTTGGCCTTCTCCTCTTGCCTGCTCCGCTGGCTCTGGTCGGTCTCATTCGACGAGCCGTTGCAGCACGGCGAGCCCTCCTGGCCGGACCACTGTCCCTGCCGCGACCACTGGCCCTGGTCGATCGACTGGTTCGAGTGGTTCTTGTTCTTCGCTTCGGAGTTGGCCGTCGAGCTGTTGCTCTGGTCGACGTTCCCGCCGTCCCCGCCGACGCAGGCCGTATAGCAGTCGTTGCTCGCGACCGTGACGGGCTCGTTCACGTTCGACTGCACCCCCGGGGCCGAGGTGGCCTGGGAGCCGGCGTTCTGGTCGACGTCGTTCTTGGCCTTCTCCTTCTGGCGACTCCGCTGGCTCTGCGGGTCGTTGGAGGAGCCGTTACAGCAGCTCGACCCCTCCTGCTCGGACGACTGCCGCTGGCCCGAGCCCTGGTTCTGGTCGATCGACTGGTTCGACGTGTTCTTGTTCTCGGCCTCGGAGTTCGCGGTCGAGCTGTTGCTCTGGTTCACGTCGCCGTTGTCGCCGTTGTCCGCCACGCGCACCGGTGCGTTGACGTTCGACTGGACGCCGGGAGCCGAGGTGGCCTCGGAGCCGGCGTTCTGGTCGATGTCGTTCTTTGCCTTCTCGGACTGCCTGGAGGTCTGCGACTGATCCTCGGACGGCTGGCTCGGGCTGTTCGTGGAGGTCGCAGCTTTCGGATCGTTGTTGGCGCAGCATCCGCTGCCCTGGCTCTCACCGCTCTGGCTCTGGTTCGAGCCCTGCTGCTGGTCGATTCCCTGCGTGGAGTTGTTCGTGTTCTCCGCTTCGGAGTTGGCTGTGGAGGAGTTGCTCTGGGTCACGTCCCCAGAGCCGCCGCCGCCACAGCAGCTCGTGCCGCCGGTGGAGACCGGCGCGTTGGTATTCGACTGGACGCCCGGTGCCGAGACTGCGCTCGAGGTGGCGCTCTGGTCGACCTCGTTCGTCGCCTTCTCGGTCTGGCTCGAGCTCTGCGTCTGCGTCAGGCTCGAGTCCGGAGTCGTGGTGGTCAGGGTCGGGGGGCTGCCCGCGAAGGCGGTTCCCGCACCGATCGCCAGCACGACTGCGATCGTGGCGCCCAGCGATGCCAGGCATCGTTTCATCCGGGTTCTTCTCCTTTGTTCGTCTTCGGATTGCTGAGCTACGAACGGCGCCTGGTCGAGCCGGACCAGGGGCCGAGTGGCAAGACCGAGCGGGGTCTAGCCGGGGTGCTCCAGCAAGAAGACGAAGGCCGGCGACGCCCAGCGGCCCGGTGCGGGCCGGAGCCTTCGGCCCAGCCGCGGGACGGCCAGCAAGGACAAAGCAACCAGGGCTGCCAGGAGCCCCAAGCCTGTGAGAGCGGAGCCGCCCGCGCCCGCGAGCGCTCCGAGCGCGCTGCCGCGATCGGGAGCTCCCGGTAGCGGCGGCGCGGAGTGTGCGGTGCCGGTCGCGGAGGCGTGCGCTGCGGCGGCGCTCACCGCTTCGGTCGCCGCCTCGACGACCTGCCCGAAACCGGCCGGCGTGGCGGGCGCCGAGGCGGCGTTCGCCGTCTGCACGCCGGCGGGTGTGACGCGCTCGGCGGCGCGCGCCGAGCTCGCGGCCGACAGGTGGGAGGACGCCGCCGTCGCCGAGTCCTCAGCCGCCTTCGTCACAGCGGCGACGTGCGGAGCGGCAGGAGGCGCGGTCGACCCGGCCGCGTGCGTCGACGTCGGCTGGGCCGTTTGCCTCGACACCTGCGTCGGCGGTGCCGCCGTGGTCGCGGAGGCGACGGCCTGCTTCGCGCTCGAGGCGGTCGCCGCAACCGGCGCCGTCACCGGCGCGGCGGCCTTCGTCACCGGCGCTACGGCCGTCGTCACGGGGGCCGCCGCGTTCGTCGCCGGCTGAGTCGCGGCGGTCGCGGCCTGTGTCGCCGGCCCCGCCGCTTGCGTCGCGGGCTCCGCGGCCTTCGTCACGGGCGCCGCTGCGGTCGACGCGGTCGAGGCCGCCGTGCTCGCGCTCGTCGTCGCCGACTGCTGCGCGGGCGCCGCGGTCTGGGTGACGGTCGCGGCCGCGGTCGTCGCCTGCTGCTGCGGGGCGCTCACGGCGGGAGCCGACGGTGCGGAAGGCGTCGACGGAGCCGACGGGACGGAGGGCGCGCCCTGGGCCGTGACCGCAGGCGGTCCGGCCGCGAAGCCGACGCTCGGAGCGACTCCGAGCGCAAGCGCGCCGAAGAGCACCAAGATCGAGCATCTCGACGGCGATCTCGCCCTCACGAGCACGCACGTTGGCGATTTGCGGATTTTCAAACGGGCTGCGCCGAAAAAGGTCGCTCTTTGCGACCTTTTATTGCTCGCGAAGCCTAAAGCGCCAGCAGTCGCGCGGCCTCGGCGAGGAGTGCCGGCAGGGGCCGGAGCCGGCGGCTCGGAGACGCCGTGACGCGCACGATCGTGCCCCTGCCCCAGTCGGCGACGAGGAGGCCGCCGCCCGGGTCGACGGCGAGCGCGAGCGGATGGTCGAAGCCGGTCGCGAAGGTCGTCGCCACCCGTGCGAGCGGGCGGCCGCGGCGGTCGAAGCGGAGGCGGACGACCTTGCGGCCGTGGCGCTTCGCGTCATACTCGCCCCACTCGGCGACGTAGAGGTCGCGGCGCCAGAAGACGATCCCGTCGGCCGAGGAGTGCGGCTCGAGGTAGGCGACCGGCGGGGTGACTCCGCGGCAGGATCCGACGAGTCGGAGCAGCCGCCGGCTCGGCCGGCAGCGCGGCCAGCCGTAGCCCGCGCCGCGACGGACGACGACGATCGACTCCGCCGGCTCCGAGTCGCCGAGCTCGTCCTGCCCGTTGACGGAGACGAAGAGGCGGCCGGTGCGCGGCTGTACTGCGAGGCCGTAGGGATTCCGCAGGCCGTGCGCGACGACGCGCGCGTCGCTCCCGTCGAGCCGGAACGACAGGATTGCCGCGCTCCGCGGGTCGCGCTCGCGGCACACGTCGCAGGTCGAGCCGCTGCCGAGGTAGAGCCGGCGGTCTCGGCCGACGACGAGGTTGTCCTGCTGGTGGCGGCCGAACGGCAGTCCGCGCACCACCGTCCGCCGCGCCGTCGCGAAGCGGCCGCGGAGCCGCACCGAGCGGATCCCGCCCGCGACCGAGACGAAGAGCGTCCGTCCGTGCCAGGCGAGCCCGAGCGGCGTCGGCAGGCCGCGAAGGAAGAGCCGCGGCCGCGGCGTGCGCGGGTCGACGGCGACGACGGCGCCGCCCTCCTCGGTCACGTACAGCCGTCCGTCGGGGCCGAAGGCCATCGCCGTCGGGTGCGCGAGCCCGCGCGCGTAGACGCTCGCGTGGTAGCCGCGCGGGAGGCGGATCCTCGCCGCCGCTCCGCCCGCCAGGGCGAGGGCCGCGACGAGCACGAGCGTCATACTGACGCGATGGCCCGCCCGGCGACGCGGAACCTCGGCCGGCTCTCGGAGATCGCGCAGGTCCTCGTCAGGCACGGGTTCGGCTACGTGTTCGAGCGCCACCGGCTCACGGATCTCCTCCCGTGGCGCGAGCGGGCCGCCCAGCTCGACGGGCAGCCGAGCCAGCGCGGGCGCGCGCTGCGCGAGGCGCTCGACGAGCTCGGGCCGACGTTCGTGAAGTTCGGGCAGCTGCTCTCCATGCGGCCGGACGTGCTCCCGCCCGACATCATCGCCGAGCTCCGCGGGCTCCAGGACGACGTGCGCCCGTTCCCCTTCGAGCAGGCCGAGCAGGTGATCGAGGCGGACCTCGGGCTCTCGCTCGAGCGGCTGTTCCTCGACTTCGACCCGACGCCGCTCGCCGCCGCCTCGATCGGCCAGGTCCATTGCGCGACGCTCCCGAACGGCCGCCGCGTCGCGGTGAAGGTGCAGCGGCCGGGCGCGCCGCGTCAGATCGAGGCCGACCTCGCCCTCCTCTACCAGGCCGCTCGCATCGCGAAGGAGCGCGTACGCGCGTTCGACTTCATCGACGCCCGCGGGCTCGTCGACGAGTTCGCGCGCTCGATTCGCCAGGAGCTCGACTATCGGCTCGAGGGCCGGAACGCGGAGGCCTTCCGCCGCGACTTCGCCGGCCATCCGCACGTTCGCATCCCGCGCGTCTACTGGAGCTACACGCGCCCGCGCGTCCTGACCCTCGAGTTCCTCGACGGCACGCAGGTCGCCGACGTCGACCCGGCGGTCGTCCCGATCGAGGACCGGCGCGAGCTCGCGTACCGGATGACCGAGGCCTGGATGACGATGATCTTCCGGCACGGGTTCTTCCACGGCGACCCGCACCCGGCCAACATCCTCCTCCTCGAGCGACCCGACCACATCGGCCTCGTCGACTTCGGCCTGGCCGGGAAGCTCACCGACGACGACATGACGAAGCTGACGCGGCTCTTCATCGACGCCGCGAACGAGAACGTCGACGCGCTGCCGCGGCGGCTCGCCGACCTCGGCGTCCGCTACCCGAAGGAGCGGGAGGAGCAGTTCCTCGTCGAGCTGCGCGAGCTCTACTACCGCTACTACGGCGCGAGCCTCGCCGAGATCGACCCGCTCCAGGTGATCCGCGAGGGCTTCCAGCTCATCTACTCGCTGAACCTCCGGCTGCCGACCCGGTTCGTGCTCCTGGACAAGGCCATCGCCACGCTGGGCTCGGTCGGCGTCGAGCTCTACCCGGACTTCAACGTCTTCGAAGTCGCGCGGCCGTACGCGCGGCGGCTGATGACCGAGCGGCTGACCCCGCGTCGGATGGCGCGGCGGGCGCGAAAGGAGTCGGTGCGCCTCGCGGAGATCCTCCTGGAGACGCCGTACCAGGTGCACGACTTCCTCGAGGAGATCCGCGACGGGCAGATCGAGGTCGGCTTCGTCCACAAGGGCCTGGACGAGTTCATGGCCAAGATCGACGTGGTCTTCAACCGCCTCGTGGTGGCGATGATCGTCGCCGGCGGGCTGATCGGCTCGAGCCTGATCGGGATCTTCGCGAAGCACGGGCCGCAGCTCCTCGGCGTAAACCTCATCTCGGTGCTCGGCTTCGCACTGTCAGGGCTGCTCGGGGGATGGCTCCTGTGGGGCGTCCTCCGGTC
>Ga0209059_1000187_pt1 | contig 26724 bp, 20 predicted proteins | sample GraSoiAngelo_151_FD_186165 | JGI IMG/M metagenome (GOLD analysis project Ga0209059, IMG submission 186165) | Grasslands soil microbial communities from the Angelo Coastal Reserve, California, USA - 14_1009_12_20cm (SPAdes) (version 2) | ecosystem: Environmental > Terrestrial > Soil > Grasslands ...
GCCAAGCGCGTGCTCTCGGTCGCCGTCTACAACCACTACAAGCGCATCGCCCACAGCAAGATGGCGGGCGACGTCGAGCTCCAGAAGTCGAACGTGCTGCTGGTCGGACCGACCGGCTGCGGCAAGACGCTGCTGGCGCAGACGCTGGCCAAGATCATCGACGTGCCCTTCTCGATTGCCGACGCCACCTCCCTGACCGAGGCCGGTTACGTCGGCGAGGACGTCGAAAACATCCTGCTCCGCCTGATCCAGGCCGCCGACTTCGATATCGCCCGCGCCGAGCGGGGCATCATCTACATCGACGAGATCGACAAGATCGCCCGCAAGTCGGACAACCCTTCGATCACCCGCGACGTCTCGGGCGAGGGCGTACAGCAGGCACTGCTGAAGATTCTGGAAGGCACCATCGCCAACGTTCCGCCCCAGGGCGGCCGCAAGCATCCCCACCAGGACTTTATTCAAATCAATACGACAAATATTCTCTTCATCTGTGGCGGCGCCTTCGACGGGCTGGAGCGGATCATCGAGCACCGCATCGGCCACAAGCAGATTGGTTTCGGCTCCGAGGTCCACGCCAATCGCAACAAGGAGACGACCAAGATCCTCAAGCAGCTTCAGCCGATGGACCTGCTGAAATATGGCCTGATTCCCGAGTTCGTCGGCCGGCTGCCGATCGGCGTCACCCTCGATTACCTGGACGAGTCCGACATCATCCGGATCCTCACCGAGCCGAAGAACGCGTTCGTCAAGCAATACCAGAAGTTTTTCGCCCTGGACGATGTCCAGCTCGTATTCGAACCGGCGGCCTTGACCGCTATCGCTCGCAAGGCGCTGCAACGCGGCACCGGCGCCCGCGGGTTGAAGAGCATCATCGAAGACATTCTGCTGAACTCCATGTTCGAAGTTCCGTCACGCCCGGAGGTCAAGCGATGCGTTATCACGGAGAAGTCGGTCAACTTCAGCACGGAGCCCGAGATGTACTCGGAGGAAGAGCTCGAGGAGATCGCCCCCGAGCAGACCGCCTAGAGCGTTGCGTGTGACCGGCGGCGCGCCGGCCACCCTGCAACTTCCCCTTCTCCCCCTCAAGAACGTCGTTCTCTTTCCCCATATGATCGTCCCGCTCTACGTCGGTCGGGAGCGATCGATCGCGGCGCTGGAGGCCGCCATGGCGCAGGGCAAGCAGGTGTTTCTCTGTACCCAGCGGCAGGCCGACTGCGAAGATCCGCGCGAGGCCGACCTCTACCGGGTCGGGGTGCTTGGCGATGTCGTGCAGATGCTGAAGCTGCCTGACAACACCATCAAGGTGCTGATCGAGGGTTCGGCGCGGGCGGTGATCGAGCGCTTCGTCGAGACGGAGCCGCATCTGCAGGTCAAGGTCGCGCTGCTCGACGAGGACATCCAACCCTCCTCCGAGCTGGAGGCGCTGATGCGCGGGGTGGTCGACCTCTTCGACCGCTATGTCGAGCTGGACAAGAAAGTGCCGCCCGAAGTCAACCTGACCGCCCACGGCGTCGAAGATGCGGGCCGGCTGGCCGACATCGTGGCCTCCAACCTCTCGATCGGGGTGACCGACAAGCAGGACGTGCTGGAGACCTTCCAGATGAACGAGCGACTGGAAAAGCTTTCCACCGTGCTGCAGCGCGAAATCGAGATCCTCGACATGGACCGCAGCATCCGGCAGCGGGTCCGTCAGCAGATCGACCGCCGCCAGAAGGAGTTCTACCTGAAGGAGCAGATGCGGGTCATCCAGGAAGAGCTCGGTGGGGAGGAACCGCAGCTGAGCGAGCTCGACGAGCTGCGGGAGAACCTCAGGCGGCTGGAGCTGGCCGAAGCGATCGAGGAGCGCCTGCTCAAGGATGTCGACCGCCTCGAGCGGATGCCGCCGGGCTCACCGGAAGTCTCCGTGCTGCATAACTATCTTGATCTCGTTGTCTCCCTACCCTGGCAGACGTCGAGCGAGGACGTCACGGACCTGCGCGCGGCAGAAAAAGTTCTCGATGAAGATCACCATGGGCTGCGAAAGATCAAGGAACGCATCCTCGAGTTCCTCGCCGTCCGGCAGCTGACCAAATCGCCGAAAGGGCCGATCCTCTGTTTCATCGGCCCGCCCGGCGTGGGGAAGACCAGCCTCGGCCGCTCCATCGCCCGGGCGCTGGGTCGCAAGTTCGTGCGCGTCTCGCTGGGCGGAGTGTCCGATGAAGCCGAGATCCGCGGCCACCGGCGCACGTACGTCGGCTCGATGCCGGGCCGGATCATCAAGGGGCTGCGCGAAGCCGGCACCCGCAACCCGGTGTTCCTGCTGGACGAGATCGACAAGATGTCGTCAGACTTCCGCGGCGACCCGGCCTCGGCCATGCTCGAGGTGCTGGATCCGGAGCAGAACCGCCACTTTTCGGATCACTATCTGGAGATCCCGTTCGACCTCTCCGGGGTGCTCTTCATCACGACCGCGAACGTCTATTACTCGATCCCGCGGCCGCTGCTCGACCGGATGGAGGTCATCAACCTCCCCGGCTACACGGTCGAGGAGAAGATGGTGATCGCGCGGGATTTCCTGATCAAAAAGCAGCTCAAGGATCACGGCCTGACGGACAAGCACATCGAGTTCACCCGCCCGTCGATCGCGACGATGATCAACCGCTACACGAGTGAGGCCGGCGTTCGCAGCCTGGAGCGTTCGATCGCGGGCGTCTGCCGCAAGGTCGCCCGGGAGGTGGTCAAGGGCAAGACGCGAAAGATGACGATCGCACCGAACCGTCTCGATGACCTGCTCGGGCCGCCGCGCTACAAGCCCGACGAAGGCCACAAGGAGCCCCTCATCGGGGTGGCGAACGGGCTCGCCTGGACCGAGGTCGGCGGCGTGCTGCTCACCATCGAGGTGATCACGATGCCGGGCAAGGGCAACCTCAACCTCACCGGGCAGATGGGCGATGTGATGCAGGAGTCGGCTCGGGCCGCGCTCTCCTACGCGCGATCGAATGCGCAGGCCCTCGGCATCCCGGTTGATTTCCGGGACAAGCTCGACCTGCACATCCATATCCCGAAGGGCGCCATTCCCAAGGATGGGCCGTCGGCGGGCATCTCGATGGCGCTGGCGATCATCTCCGCGCTCTCGCAGCGGCCGATCCGCGCCGACGTGGCGCTCACCGGCGAGATCACGCTTCGCGGTCGGGTGCTGCCGATTGGCGGGCTCAAGGAGAAAGTGCTGGCCGCGCACCGGATCGGCATCGCAACCATCGTCCTCCCCGAGGACAACCAACCGGATGTCGTGGACATTCCGGCCGACATCCGCAAGCGGCTCACCTTCAGGTACGTCAAGAGCATGGATGAAGTGATCAGCGAGGCGCTGCTGCCAGGTTCCGACACGGTGCTCTTGCCTGAAGGCGCGGAGCCGGCCCTGGTCGAAGAGGCGGCTGCCGCCAATACCGACGACCCGGCCAGCCCGCCGCCGCCGCAGCCGTCGCTCTAGCTTCGATTGTCCACGATGACCTGAGGTTGGTTGTCAGAAGCTGATGGGCGCGACGTTCCAGGTCAGCCCGCCGTCCATCGTGCGCCATAAGGCGCCCGGCGGTCCGTAGGCCCAGGCTTCGTCGCGGCCGGTCGCGAGCACCCAGGGGACGCCCTGGGTGAAACGGTACTTCGTCCAGCTGGCCGCCCCGTCCCCAGTCACGAGCAGCGAGTCCTGGCAATTCAGCCAGATCGTGCCTGGTGCGGCGAGGCTGATTGCAAAGCAGGGCGCAGGCAGCCGCTGCGTCGACCAGTGCTTGCCGTCGTCGTGACTGATCATCACGACCGGATGCGGTTGGCCGCAGTTTGTCGAGCCGGCGACGGTCCAGAACCCAGGTGCCGCCCCGATTCCAAAGGGTTGGATGTCCAGCGAACCGCGCGCGGTCCAGGTGGTCCCACCGTCACCCGTGATGGCCACCAGTGTCGTGCCCTGCGCCACCCCAGTTGGCGGCTTCGGCGAGCCTGATCCCGTGTACCCCGGCGGCTTTGTGCAGAGCTGACCGCCGACGATCGCGACGCCGTAGGTGCCGTCAGAAAACGCCACGCTAGTCGGGGCATAGCTATTCGGATCCTGGCCCGGCAGCGTGACATCGAAGGCATGGATGCCGCCGTCATGGCTGATCCGCAGACCGGCGTCCTGTTGCAGGACCAGCAAACCGGGTGGTTGGGCGAGCAGGTTGGCGTCGCCGAGTTTGAATGCGGGTCCCAGCGACGCCTGGTCGAGCGGCGTCCAGGTGCCGCCGCTGTCGTGGCTTTGCCAGGCACCTGCGGCCGTCGTCGCCACCAGCCAGCCCCGCGTTCCAGAAAGGCTCTCGATGCTGAGCGCGCCAGCTCTGACGACGGGCCTCCATGTGGCGCCGCCGTCGATCGTGTGCCACGGAAATGCGCCCCGAAAGGAGTCGATCACCCAGGCTTCGCTGGGACTGACCGCGCTGATGTCAACGGCCTCGCGGCCCGTCGTCCGCCAGCTGCGACCGCCGTCAGCCGTCACCTGGACAGCGCCGCCACAGGGACCGTTCTGGCCTTCGCTGCAGGCGCCGATCGAGGCCCAGCCCTGGTTGGCATTGAGGAAGTGCAAGCGTGTAATGGGGTTCGTGACGTCGCTGTCTGGTGACTGATAGCGCACCAACCAGGTGCGCCCGCCGTCGCTCGTCGCCACCACCCCGCGCGATGGTCGCATCTCGTACTTGGCCAGGTTGCCACCGGCAGCGAAGCCGTGCATCGGATCCGCGAAATCGATGACGTCCAGCCCGAAGCGCAGCTGGGTGCCGGCGACCGGGCTCCAGGTCAGGCCACCGTCGCGACTGCGCCAGAGCTTGCTGCTTACAGCCGGCGGAGTGATATCTCTCAGATAACCGGTGGCGAACGCCAGCGAGGGGGTGGCAAAGGCCAGCCCGCCGGTCGGCGTCCAGCCCGACGGGCCGACTTGCGACCAGTGATTGCCGCCGTCGGCCGAACGCAGCATGGTCGACAAGTAACCGTCGTTCTCATTCGAATCCGGGGCCGCCAGGATGAGGTTCGGACTTGCCGTGACGAATCGAAGCGCTGGCCAGGCTCCGGCGCCGGCGGTTGGGAGTTGCGGCGTCTGTACCGACCAGCTCGCGCCCCCATCCGTGCTCCGAAGCCAAATCGGCTGGCCCGCGGCGCTGGTCGTACTGCTGGTCGGAAACACTTGCCCGGCCGCAAAGCCGATCGTGGGCGAAACAAACGTGACGGTGCTGATGTCGGCACCGGGCGCTGTCCAGACTGTCTGCCAGGTTTTCCCGCTGTCGATGGTGCGCTGAATCCCGCCGGAGACCTCGTTGTAGACGCCGCCCTGGTCGGTTGCACTCTCCTGGCCACCTGTCGCGAGGAATCCGATACGCGCGTCGGTGAAGACGACATCGCGCTGGTTCGCGCCAGGCAGCGCCGAGCTGGGCTTCGAGACCAGAGGCAGGGTGACGTCGACGCTACGCACGATTCGCGCGTCGGCGGGCAGCACGGGCGTATGACTGACGCCAATCTTGCTCGATGACGTCGCCGCGGGTGAGGTTGCGCAGGCGGCGAACACCAGGCCGGCCACTACCGCTGCCGGGACCACCCGCCGTCGAACACGCAACAGCGTCCGCAGCATCTACCGGGTGAACGGCCAGACGGTCAAAGAGTTTCGAGTTCGCCTTCAGCGCGAAAGCCTCGATAAACTAGGTGGCCACCGTGGAAACTCGCTACAACCCCAAGGCTGTCGAGCAGCGCTGGTATGACACCTGGGATGAGCGCGGGTACTTCAAGCCGCGCGAAAGCCTGACCGGCAAGACCTTCACCATCTCGATGCCCCCGCCGAACATCACCGGCGACCTGCACATGGGGCACGCGATGTACACCCTGCAGGACGTGCTGATCCGCTGGCACCGGATGCTGGGCGACGCGGTCCTCTGGGTGCCGGGCACCGACCACGCGGCCATCGCGACCCAGAACGTGCTGGAGAAGCAGCTGGCCAAGAAAGGCACGAGCAAGGAAAAAATCGGACGGGAGGCCTGGGACCGGCTGGTGCAGGAATGGTACGACACCACCGGCACCACCATCCTCCGGCAGATGCGCCGGCTCGGCTTTTCGGCCGACTGGTCGCGGATCCGCTTCACCATGGACCCAACCTATGTCGAGGCGATCCGCTACGTCTTCGTCCAGCTCTGGAAGGAGGGCCTCATCTATCGAGGCCCGCGCATCGTCAACTGGTGCCCGCGCGACCAGAGCGCCATCTCGGACCTCGAGGTCCAGTACGAGGAGACCGACGATCAGCTGTACTATCTCGACTACCCGGTGGAAGGCGGCGGCGTGATTTCGGTGGCGACCGCGCGGCCGGAGACCATGGTGGGGGATACCGCCGTCGCGGTGCACCCGGACGACTGGCGCTACAAAGATCTGATCGGCAAGTCCGTCATGCTGCCGATCGTGCATCGCCGAGTCCCGATCGTGGCCGATGAGGCGGTGGACCAGGAGTTCGGGACCGGCGCCGTGAAAGTGACGCCCGGCCACGACGTCACCGACTACGAGATCGGCGAACGCCACCATCTCGAGGTGCGCAGCATCCTGCATCTGGACGGACGGATGAATCTCCCCGAGGTCCCCGAGCTCGATGGCCTGCCCGTGCCCAAAGCCCGGGCGCGCATCGTCGAGCTGCTGCAGGCTGAGGGCGCGCTGCAGAAGACCGAGCCCTATCACCATTCCGTGGGGCACTGCGACCGCTGCGGCGCGGTGATCGAGCCGCTGGTCTCGGCCCAGTGGTGGGTCCGGATGAAGCCGCTGGCGGGGCCGGCGATCGCGGTGGCGGAAACCAACGAGCTTCGCTTCCATCCGGACCGGTGGCGCGAGCAGTACCTGCGCTGGATGCGCAACATCCGCGACTGGAACATCTCCCGGCAGCTTTGGCTGGGTCACCGGATCCCGGTCTGGACCTGCGCCAATGGGCACGCGATCGCCTATCTCAAAGATCCGCCGGCATGCGAACAGTGCGGCGACCGACAGCTGACCCAGGACCCGGACGTGCTCGACACCTGGTTCTCCTCGTCGCTGTGGCCGTTCGTCACGCTCGGCTGGCCGAACGACACCAAGGACCTGCGCCGCTTCTATCCCACCCAGGTGCTGGATACGGCCCGTGACATTCTCTATCTCTGGGTCGCCCGCATGGTCTTTATGAGCCTGCACTTCCTGAACGCCGTGCCGTTCTCGGATGTTCTGATCCATGGCACCGTGCTCGCCCCCGATGGACGGCGGATGAGCAAGTCGCTGGGCACCGGCGTCGACCCGCTGGAGGTGATCGAGCGCTACGGCGCGGATGCGACCCGCGCCTGGTGCGCCTACTTCGGGACCAGCGGACAGGACATTCGCTACTCGGAAGAGAAGATCAAGTCCTACCAGTTGTTTGCCAACAAGCTCTGGAACGCGACCCGGCTGCTCGTCTCGAAGTTGCCCGAGGGTGCCGGCCCAATGCCGATCGACGAGGCCCAGATGGAGCCGGCCGACGCCTGGATTTTGGGACGCATGAGCGCCGTGACCCGCCTGGTGACCGAGGCCTTTACGCGATTCGAGTTCGGCCCGGCGATCGACGCGCTCTACGAATTCGCCTGGCACGAGTTCGCGGACGACTACCTGGAGCTGATCAAGCCGCGCCTGCTGGCGGGCGATGCCTCGACCCGGACGGCGCAGGCGGTCGCCATCGACGTGCTGGACACGACGCTGAGGTTGCTCCATCCGATCATGCCGTTCGTCACCGAGGAGCTCTGGCAACGCCTGCCGCACGAGGGCGAGACCATCATGTACGCGCCCTGGCCGCTCCCGGATGAGACGGTGGAGGACCGGCGGCTGATGGAAGAGATGGGACACCTGCTCGAGGTGGTGCGAGCGGTGCGCAACCTGCGCCATACGTCCGATCCCAGGACGCGCCGCCAGCCGGCCCAGGTCATTTCGCCTCGACGGCTCCTCACCGAGCCGGCGGGCCGGCGCTACCTGGCCACCCTGGCCCAGCTCGAGCTCGACGGCGAACTTCCGGAGGGGATGCCACAGGCGGTCGTGGTGGTCGGGCCGACCACGGTGCGGCTCGGCCTCCCCCAGGGGGATGGGGCTGAACGACAGCGACTGCAGGCCGAGCTGCAAAACAAAGTCGCCGAGATCGAGGGCATCGTAAAGAAACTCGGCAATCCCGACTTCACCGGGAAGGCGCCGCCGGCGGTCGTCGAGCGCGAACGCGCGCGGCTGCAGCAGGCGCAACAGGCGGTCGAACGGCTTCGGGGACTGTTGGGCCTCGACCCGGAATTACGGTAAGGTAGCGGAGACAAACTTGGATACGAGGAGACCCCTTGCCTGATCTCAAGCCGCTCCGGCCGTTGCTGTTCATCGTCGTCTTCTATCTGCTGGCCTTCTGGCTGAGTCTCTCGTACTGGGCGTTCCGAGATGCCCGAGAGCGCTCGAACAGCGTGCTGTTCCATGTTTTTGCGACCGGACTCTCCCTCGTGCTTCCGATCTTCGGCCTGTTTATCTACATGATCATCCGGCCGCCGCTGACGATGGCGGAGCGCCGCGCGCTGGAACTCGAGACCGCCGCGCTCGCCGAACCGGGTGGGCCGGCGCGCGAGCTGCGGCCCTGCCCCAGCTGCGGCGAGCCGATCGACTCGCAGTACGTGCTCTGTCCGCACTGCAAGACCCAGTTCAGTAAACTCTGCCCACGGTGCAACAAGCAGCTGAAGCTGGGATGGAGCGTGTGCCCGTACTGCGCCGAGGAAGTCCCTCTGCAGGGCAGCGTGCCCACGCCCCGAATCGCGCGATAGCGCCGCGTTTTCCTAACCGCCTGCGCAGCGACTAATGCCGCTCGCGCTGCAGGCGCTCCTTCCTCCCATCATCCTGCTCTTCGCGTCGGCCCTCGTACGGCTTCGACCCCGACATCCGGCCAACGGCTGGATCGCATTCGGCGCGACTGCCGGCGCCGCCGGCGTCGCCATGATCGAGCTGCTTTACCTCTCGCCCGGCGAGCATGCCGATGTTCCCTATCTGACGACCTTCCCCTATGCCGACGTGGCCATCCGTCTCGATGGACTCTCGCTGGCCTTTGTCACCGTCACGCTGGCGGTCGCCGCGCTCTTGATGCTGGCCCGCCTGCAGATGCGCGGTGACCGGCGCGAGCCGTGGCTCGGCTGGCTGCTGACCAGTGCGGCCGCCGGCGGCGTGATCATGGCGGACAACCTGCTGCTGGTTTACGTGGTGCTCCAGCTCTTGACCCTGGCGTGGAGCGGCGCCCTGGACGAGACGGCGCGCCGGCGGCGCGGGCTACGGCTGAGTCTGCAGATCGCCGACATCGGCTTGTTGCTGGCCGCCGCCAGCGCCATCCAATCCGTGGGCACCAGCGCCTTTAGCGGCGTGCCCTCGGATACGTTTGGGACAGCCACCTTTTTGCTTGTTCTGGCGCCCGTGGTCATCCGGGTCGGGGCGTTGGTCTGGGGCTTGAGTGGACCGGCCGCCTCGGTTGTCTTCGAGCCAGCCATCGCCTGGGTCGCGCCGGCCGGCTACCTGCTGTTGCGATTGCTCGCCTTGATGGGCGGCCAGCTCCCGGACCAACGGATCGCCGTGGCGCTATTCGCCGGGGGCGCGCTGATGGCCGTCGGACTGGCGGCGCTCGCGCCCTGGTGGCGGGCCGGGTCGCGGCTGCCCGCGCTGCTCCTGTCGACGCAGGCGGCGATCGCGCTCGCGCTCTCCGGCGGCGGCGACCCGCTCATGACGGTCGCCAGCACTTGGCTCTTCCTGATGCTCATCCCGCTGGCGGGACTCTTGAGCATCAGCTTGCCGCGCGAGTCCGCCGCCCACCCGCTATCCCGGGTTCAGCTGGCCATCATCCCGAGCAGTGTCGCCTTTGTCGGCGTGTGGCTCGGGGGACTCGCCCTGGGGGACCGCGGGCTGCTCCTGGCAACGGTTCCGTTCGGCGCGGCCGCCGTGCTCGGGCTGATCGCCGTCTCGTCCGACCTGCGCGTCGCTCGCTCGATCCGGCTTGATGTCGCCACCGTCTGGGCGGGCGCCTTGCTGCTGCTCGCCGCCCTGCCGATCGTCGCCATCAACCCGCTCGTGCTGCCGGCGGCGGCGACGGTACGCCCGGTGCCGGGCGGGACGATGGTGGCCAGTCTGCTCGGAATCCGGACCGCCGCCGGCTCGTGGCCGGCGCTGCTGGTGTCGCTCGCCACGGCGGCGGTGCTGGGCCTGGCCTTCTGGCGGCTCGGTGGAGTGCTGCCCTTGCGGCTCCGCCGCCGCGCGCCGCGTCGGCCTGGCCTTTCGTGGAGAATTCCGTCGCGTCTGCCCGCCGTTCCGGAGTGGAGCCGGCTGGCGCTCTGGGGCGCGTTTTTCGCGGTGGTCGGGCTGGTCGCGCTGCGGCCGTGATCGTTTACCTGCCCGCGGTGCTGTTCGGTGTCGGATTGCTGGTCGCCTACGGCAGTGCCGGCCGGCGCCGGCAAACCGCGACGCTGGCGATGGCGGCGGCGGTGGCCTGGTCACTCGCCCTGCTGGTCGACCCCGGCGCGACGGTGTGGGCCGTCGGCCCCCTGGCCGCCATCCTCCTGTTGGCCCGCCCAGCCGAGCGAGCCCGCTCCAACTTCGAAGGCCTCACCCGACGGGGTCTCACCATCGCGGCGAGCATGCTGGCCGCGCTCTTTTTGGCATCGCGTTTGCCCATCGGCGAAAACCCGGTCCTGCTCTCGGCCGTCCCCTGGTTTCTCGGCGCGGTCGGGGTCGCCTGGTTTGTCAGCCCCGCGGATCAGCTGGAGCGACTGCAGGGCCAGGTGCTGATGGTCGCCGCCGTGGCCGGTGTGATCCTCGCCGCGGTCCCCGCCGGTGCGCTCACGGCCGCCGCCGCCGGCGCGATGGCCCTGATGCCGATCGCCGGCGAGCGCGCCCGGGTGCCCGGGCAGCTGCGGCCCGCCGTTAGCAGCCTTCTCCTCCTGCTCGCCGGGGTCGCCGTCATCCTGGCCGCCGGCGCGCCCTCCGTCGGCCGCCTCAGTCTGCTCGATCTTTCCCTGAGCCTCACCGGACCGGTCCTGCTCGCCGTCGCCATCCTGCTGGTGATCGGCGTGCTGGCGAGCCCGCTGGGCAGCGAGTGGGTGGCGCTGCTGGGCGTGCTGGCGCTGGCCGCAGCGGCCCCCAGCGTTCGATGGCCGGCGCTGGCGGCGCTGGTCGCAACCGCCACCGTGCTCGAGCGCCGCGGGGAGCGGCCGGCCTGGATGGCCGTCGGCGTGCTCGGTCTCATCCCGGTGCTCGCGGCGCTGGCGGCCTCGTCATGGAGCCCGCGAGTCCAGGCTGTCGCCCTGGCATTCAGCCTGGTGCTCATCCTGTTCGCGGCCGGCACGGGGTTGCTTCGAGTTCTGGCCCTCCCCACCACCACCTTTCTCGTGATGCTCGCGGTCGGATCGCTCAGCGTGAGCCAGATCGTTCGTTTCCAGTGGATCGCGGCCATCGGCGCGCTGCTCCTCGGCCTGCGGGTCGTGCTGGGCAGGCTGATGCGGAGGACAGAAGGCGCCGGCGTCCTGCGCGACGCATTGGTCATGGGCCTCGTGCTGCTTGCGATCGGCGCCCGCGATTCGCTCGGGCTTGGCCAGCTGGCGGTGGTGTTGTTGGTGATCGATCTAACGCTGGCCCGCGTCGGTGACATCGGGGACGCCGCGGGGGGATGGGTGGCACGCGTGCTGGACCTGGCGCGCTCCAGCTGGCCCCCCGCCGTCACCTTCGCCGGGGCGACCCTGGCCGTCGTCGCGGACCTCGAGGCCTCGCTGGCCCTCGGGTTGCTGGCGGCGCTTACCTGGGCGGTGCTTCAGCTCGCCCCGCTCTTCGACGGGCACGCGCCCGTCACCGCGGCCGAGCGGCCACGCTCCGCGATGCGCCTGGTCGGCCCTGCCCTGTCGATCGCCTGCGGCGTTGCCCCGGCGCTCATCCTGCGGATGTTGCGACTCAGCGGGTGATCGCCGGCGATTCGCCGCCCCTGGTCCTCGCCTCCTCGTCGCCTCGACGCATCGAGACCCTGACCCTCTGGAAGATTCCGTTTTTAGCCGTGAGTCCGGGCATCGACGAGCGCCCGCCGATGGCGTTGGGCCCCCTGCGGTACGTGGCCTGGGCGGCTGCCGCCAAGGCCGAGGCGGTGGCCGCTCGCATGCCGGACGCGGTCGTCGTCGGGGCGGACACCGAGGTCGTGCTGCAGGCGCGCATTTTCGGCAAGCCCCGCGACGGGGCGCAGGCCGGCGAGTTCCTGCGAGCGCTCAGCGGTCGGACGCACCAGGTCTACACCGCGCTGCACGTGATCGATGGCCGGTCCGGCCGCCGAGCCGAGGGCTTCTCGAAGACGCACGTCACTATGCGTGACCTCGACCCGGAGACCATTTCCGCCTATGTTCGGACCGGTGAGGCGCAGGATAAGGCCGGTGCCTACGCTATACAGGGCGAGGGCCGCCGCCTGATCGCGTCGATCCGCGGGCCCTACGACAACGTTGTTGGGATGCCGATGCGCCTGCTCCGGCGATTGCTGGCCGAATGCGGGATCCCGGTTCCGGCAAAGAATCCGGATGAGTTGCAGAAATCGTTTTCGAACCCTGTCTCGCCGAGCACTGGCCGCCGGTCTGCTGCTGCTCGGTCCGCTCGCCCTTAGCGCCTGTGGCCCCGCCGCCGGTTCGCGGTTGGTGATCACGCAGAGCACCGATGCGACCAGCGGCGTCGACCACAAAGGCCACCTCTCGCCCGGCGCTCTCACCGGGCTGACCCTATCGATCCGCAACACGGGGGCCGGCCCCGCCCGCGGGCTCACCATCGAGGACGTGCTGCCGGCCGGGTTTCGTTACTACGAGTTCACCACCCTCGGCGGCAACGCGATCCGGACCTCCACCAGCGAGCCGGCGGCACAGGGCAATCCTCGCTGGGGCACCTTCACGATTCCTGCCGGCAATGGCAACACGGTGAGCGAGCTGATCATGAGCTTCAAAGTGCAGGCTGCCACCAAACCGGGGGACTACGTCAACCAGGTGAAGATCTCCAGTTCGTCATCCGTCGAGATCGACCAGGGCAACCCGGTCGGCCTGGTGGTCGAACCGCGACCCTCCCTTACCCTGACGGCGGCGGCGGCGACGGCGCAGGTGACGACCGGGAGCCTGGCAACGTACGTCATCTCGGTGAGCAACGTGGGGTCGGCGGTCGCCAAAGGGGTGGCGGTCTCCGTCAGCCTGGCACCGGGTTTTCTCTACAACACCACCACCGGCTACGAAGGCAACAGTGTGCGGGTCAGCGCCGTCGATCCGCCGGGGAACAGCTTGCTGCCGCTGTGGTCGTCGTGGGATATCCCGGGGGCGAGCAACGGGGTGGCCGGACTCCTGCGGCTCACCTTTCAGGCGAGAGTGCTGCCGGGTGTCGTCCCCGGGCTCTACAACCTGACGGCCGCCGTGACCGGGGTCAAGGACATTCCGGCGCAGACCCTCGGCAACACGGCGCCGGTCGCGGTAGGCAAGGGCACCAAGGTGCCGATCGCCATGACCGTCGCCCCGACCGCGCCGTTCGCGGCGCAAAACGGGACGGTCACCTACGTGATCACGGTCGAGAACGACAGCACCGACGCGGCCCAATCGGTGACCGTGACCGATACCCTGCCGCAGGGCTTTGCCTACCAGGGGACGAATGGCATCGTGATCAACGGCAAGGCGGTCGGGTCACGACTGCAGCCGGCGGCCGGATCGGCGACGCCGCAGTGGGGCCCGTTCGTCGTGCCGGCCGGCGGATTCAATGGCGCCACCCTTACGATCACGTTCACGGCGAAGGTCAAGGGCGCCTCGCTGGGGCCGCATCCGAACGTCGTCTCGGGAAATAGCAGCAACGCCCAGATCACCGGCGGCTCCGACCAGTCCCCCGTGATCGTGACCGCGGGCTAATCGAATTCTTGATCGCTCCTGAGAGAATGTAGGGCCGGATGTCTCGAACCCAGCGCGAGTTGAAGGCGCTTCGGCAGCAGCAACGCGAGGAGGCCGCGGCGCGGCAGCGCGCCCGCGATCGTCGCAACCTGTACATCATCGGCGGCGTGCTGGGTGCGGCGGCGCTCGCCATCCTGCTGGTGGCGCTCTACCTCAATAACCAGGCGAATCTGGCGAACAAGAACCGGCTCACTTTCCAGACGGTCAGCGGCACCGTCGGGACCCAGGTCCCGGACGAGGGGACGGCCACGCACATTGACCCCTCCACCACCTGGACCTACAAGTTCTATCCGCCGACATCAGGCCCGCATTATTCGGTGGCCGGCAGCGCCCCGGTGCGGTGGAAGACGGTCGACAACCTGGTCGAGGGGCAATTCGTCCATAACCTCGAGCATGGCGGGATCGCGATTCTGTACAACTGCCCGAGCGGGAGCGACTGCACCACGCTCAAGAACACGCTGCAGGACTACGTGTTAAACATCGCACCCGCAGAACCACAGTTCAACGAGGTCAAGCTGGTGATGACGCCCTACAGCCGGGGGATGCAGAAGAAGATCGCGCTGGTCGCCTGGCACTACGTCGAGTTTCTCGACTCGTACGACCAGGCCGAGATCACCCGCTTCTACGAGAACCACGTCGACCAGGGACCCGAGCAGATCGCGTGATAAACTACGAAACCGCGCCCGCGGGCGCTATTGCCATGTTTGCCATTGTTGCCACCAGCGGAAAGCAGTTCAAGGTGACCGAAGGCGACCGGATCCTGGTCGATCGGGTGTCCGCCAACGTCGGCCAGACCGTGCGGCTCGATTCGGTCTTACTGCTGGGCGGTGATAGCAAGCCGCTGGTCGGCACCCCATTCGTCGACGGTGCCGCGGTGGAAGCGACGGTGGTCTCGCACCGCTCCGGCGACAAGGTGATCGTGTTCAAGTTCGAAGCCCGCAAGCGGCACCGGCGCAAGACCGGGCATCGGCAGCAACTCTCGGAACTGCGGATCGGCGCCATCCAGGCGCCTGGCGAGCGAACGGCGGAGCAGTCCGCGACGGCGGAGCGGCCCGCGACCCGGGAGCGCTCCACCGGCGGCCGGCCCGCCGCGAAACCACGCAGGCCGCCGACAGCGAAAAATATCACGCCCGCGGGAAAACCCGCGACCCCGACGGAGGAGTAGCTAATGGCCCACAAGAAAGGCGCAGGCAGTTCACGCAACGGACGCGACAGTGTCGGGCAGCGGCTCGGGATGAAGACGGGGGCCGGCCAGGCGGTCAACGCCGGCACGATCCTGCTCCGCCAGCGCGGCACCGCGATCTTTCCGGGGACCAACGTTGGCATGGGGCGCGACCATACCCTGTTCGCGCTGGTCGACGGCGTCGTCCGTTTCGAGCGGACCGGCCATAAGCGCAAGAAAGTTTCGGTGCTCGCCGAAGCGGTCTAGGCCATTCCGACCCGGTGATTGAACCGGGGAACCTGGGCTGATGTTCACCGACCGCGTCAAGATTTTCGTCAAGGCCGGAGACGGCGGAGCCGGCGCCCTGAGCTTCCGGCGTGAGAAATATGTCCCGCGCGGCGGACCGGACGGCGGCAACGGCGGTCGGGGCGGCAACGTGGTGCTCCAGGTCTCTCGCCAGGAGAACTCCCTGCAGGACTACCGCTATCAGCATCACTTCGCCGCCGGGCGCGGTGGTCGGGGTGGCGGCAGCCGGCGTCACGGGAAGGACGGCGAGGACCTGGTCCTGCAGGTGCCGCCGGGCACCCTGGTCAAAGACGAGGATGGCAAGACGCTCGCCGACCTGATCGACGGCCAGCAGCGGCTGGTCGTTGCCCGGGCGGGTCGGGGAGGCCGGGGCAATGCCAGCTTCAAGACGTCGACCCGCCAGACCCCGCGGTTCGCGGAGCTGGGCGAGCCCGGTGAGTCGCGCTGGTTGTGGCTGGAGCTGAAGCTGATCGCCGATGTCGGCCTGGTCGGCCTACCGAATGCCGGCAAGTCGACCCTGCTCGCGGCGGCCAGCGCGGCGCGGCCCAAGATCGCCGACTACCCGTTCACGACACTGGAGCCGGTGCTCGGCGTGGTCGAGCTGGCCGACGATGCGACGTTTACGATGGCGGACCTCCCCGGGCTGATCGAGGGCGCGCACGCGGGGGCCGGGCTGGGCCTGCAATTTCTCCGGCACGTGGAGCGGACCCGGGTATTGATCCACGTGATCGACGCGGCGGCGGGTGGCCCGGAGAAACTCTGGAGCGACTACCAGCAGGTGCGGACCGAGCTGAAGAAGTACAGCGCCGCGCTAGCGCGCCGGCCGCACCTGGTGGCGCTGAACAAGATGGATGCCGTGCCCGATCCGTCGGAGGTGCTCGCATTTCGGCAGCGGCTGGTGAAGCTTCGGCGCCAGACCTTTCCGATCTCGGCGGTGACGCGCGAGGGCGTCGACGACCTGCTCTGGGCCGCCTGGCGAATGATCGAGCGGCGGAAAACCGCGGCTCCTGAGCCACTCCCGGCGTTGAAGGTCTACCGCGGCCCGAGCTCGGCTGACCCGTTCACCATCGAGGTCATGGACGGTGGCTTTCGCGTCTCGGGTCAGCAGCTCGAGCGGTTGCTGGCGATGACCGACATCACCAATCCGGAAGGTCTCGCGCACTTTCAACGGATGCTCGACCGCTGGGGTCTCAACGACGCGCTCGCTCGGCATGGCGCGCGCGGTGGCGAGACCGTAAAGATTTCCGACGTGGAGTTTCTGTACGATCCCGAGCGCTGACGCGGTCCGCGAGTCGGGTGCCGCGCGCCGGGCCGGGGGAACCATCGGCATCATGGGCGGAACCTTCGACCCGGTGCACAATGGTCACCTGGCCGCGGCCCGGCAATTGCGCGACGTCGCCGACCTCGACCAGGTGTGGTTGATGCCGAACGCCCAACCACCCCATCGCAGCGAGCCGCCCCTGGCGGCGGCGGAGGATCGGATGCGGATGGTCGAGCAGGCAGTTTTAGACCAGCCGGGGCTGCTGGCATCGCGGCTCGAGGTCGACCGTGGGAACGTCTCGTACACGATCGACACGGTTCGCGAACTGACCCGCCGATTTCCGGGCCAGCGTTTCGAGCTGCTGCTCGGGTCCGACGCGGCCCAGCAGATCCGTAGCTGGCACGAGGCGGCGGCGCTCCTGGCGGACGCCAACTTTGTGATCTTCAACCGCCCCGAGACCAGCCTGGCGCCCCAAACGATGCACGAGCTCGGGTTCGCTCCGGCGCGCACCCGGGTGGTGCATCTCGAGACCCCGGCGATCGCCGCCCACCAGATCCGCGATCGCCTGGCGCGAGGCTCGCCCATCGACGACCTGGTGCCGGCCAGCGTGGTGGACTACATCCGGGCCCATGGGCTGTATCGCCCTTGACGGCGGTTGGCGTCCACTTGGGATAATCGTCTCGGTGACCCCCCTTCAGCTGAGCCGGCTCATCGCCGATGCGGCGGCGGATAAGAAGGCGCGGGGAATCGTGCGGCTGGACATTCGGCAGAAATCCTCCATCGCGGATTATTTCGTGATCTGCGAAGGCGACACCGACCGCCAGGTGCGCGCCATCACCGACGCCATCATCGAAGCCGGCAAAGCCAAGGGGATCCGCCCGCTGCGAACCGCCGGTTACGAGGAGGGCTCCTGGGTGGTGCTCGACTACGCGAGCGTCATCGTGCACGTCTTCCTTCCCGGGGAGCGGTCCTACTACGACCTGGAGTCGCTTTGGAAAGCGCCGGCAAAAGCTCGAGTGGCGGCCAGCGGGAACGGCGCGAAGAAGACGCCCGCGAAAGAACGGACCGTACCGCCCAAGCCCGCGCGGCCCCCCAAGCGACGGGTCCGAACCGCTTAGTCAGCCCCTCCGGCCGCGCTTGTGCGGAGCGTCTGAAGGTTCGCGGCAGAGCTGTGGGATAATACCGATCGGTCCGTAGCCTTAGGGCGCGGCGCACGAACGATGCCCTCGCAGAAACCCGTCGCCCCGCCGCATCCCCATGTCACCGTCGACGATGTGTGGCGCGGCGCCCTACCGTCGGCCACGCAGCTGATCGCCGGCGCGGCCGGCCTTCGGCGCGAGGTCGTCTGGTGCACGGCACTGCGGGCCCGGTCGCCTGCCTTCACGCCCTTGCGTGGCGGCGAACTGCTGCTCATCAATCCGCAGGTGCTGAACGCGGTCGACCCCCGGCTGACCCTCGCCCGCCTGCTCGAGTCGCTGGCAGGCCAGGGGGTGGCGGGGGCCGCCGTGGTCGGACGCGTCTCACCCGAAGCGCGACGGGTCGCCGATGCCCACGGCCTACCACTGTTCACGTTGCCCGCCACCGTGCCGCTCGACCAGGTCGAGCCGCAGGTCCTGCGCTATATCGTCGATCGGCGAGCCGAGCTGCACGAGCGGGCGCAAGACCTTCACCGGCAGCTGAGTGAACTGGCGCTGGCGGGGCGCGGCCTGCCGGCGCTGCTGGCACGGCTGTCCGAGCTGACCGGGGTCCCGGTGGTGCTCGAACGCGACTCGGGCGTGGATTACGTGGGCGGCGGCCGCCTCGCTGAGTCGACGGCGGCGGCCATCGCCGCGGAGCGCCCGGCGCTGGACGATTGGCTACGCGAGGTTCCGTTGAGCGCCTTCGATCCGCCGGTGTCGCTGCGTTCGCTCGGAAACGGCCAGGCCCGCTTGATCGCCCCCATCCTGGTGCAGGGCAGCATCGCAGGATTCCTCTCGCTGCTCGGCTCGGACGGCGAGCTGGGCGAGCTGCACCGGCTGGCCGTCGGGCGCGCCGCCCACGCCTGCGCCATCGAGCTGGTTCGCGCCCGTGCCGCCCGCGACGCGCGGGATGAAGTCGAGGAAGAGCTCCTGGACGTGCTGACCGCCGGCCGCCCTGGTTCCCACCAGGCAGCCCGTGAGCGGGCCAAGCGCAAGGGCTTCGACGTCGATGCGCCTTACCTGGTCTGCGCCGCCGACGCGGACGATCCGGCAAAAGCGGTAAAGATCCGCGCCGCATGGGAGCGGCTGCTCGCCACCATGCGACTCAGTGCGCTGGTGCGGGAACGCGGCGCGGCGGCGGTGGCGCTGATCAGCCTCGCGGCGAAGCGCGCGCCGGAGGCCAGGTCGCTGGTGGAACAGCTCCATCGGGCCGCTGGAACCGCCGTCGCGGCACCGGTGGCGCTGGGCTACAGCGCTGTCCGGTCGGGAGCCACCGATGTCGCCGCCGCCGCCCGGGAGGCGGAGCAAGCGATGACGATGGGCCGCCGTCTCTTTGGCGCCGACACCGTCACCGCGTTCGCCGATCTGGGGCTCTACCGGTTGCTCTACGCGCTGCAACCGCTGCCCGAGCTGCGCGCGTTTCGGGATGTTGCCCTTGACCGGTTGCGCAGTAAGGACCGCGGCGGCGTGTTGTTGCAGACGCTGGGCGCCTACCTCGCCACCAACGGCAGTCCCACCGAGGCGGCGGATCGGCTGCATCTCCATCGAAATACCGTGCTCTATCGGCTGGGGCGGATCGAAGATCTCCTGGGCGCCGACCTGCGCGACGCCGAAGTCCGCCTGGGGCTGCACCTGGCGTTGAAGATTGGCGAGGTGCTCGACGGTTGATGAGCTCGCTGTGAGCTACTTTGGATACGTCCGGATCACGTCGGCGACGCGCGGGACCGTGGGAAGGGGTCCGACCACCGGCGGAGCGCCCGCGCCCAACGCGGCCAGCACCGCCGCCGCGATCGCGGCATGACCCTGGTCGCCGGGGTGGAACCAATCGGTCCGGCCCAGGAAGCTCGATGAGCCGTCCGAGGCATGGAAATCATTGACGCCATAGAAGCCATTGAGGCTGACGTAGATGCCACCGTGCCGCTGACAGGTGTCGGCGATGATCTGGTCGAAGCCGGTCGAGGGGAGCCAGCTACCGATGCACAGCACCCGGGTACGCGGCCCGGCGACGGCATTGACCATGGTCTCGTACTGGGAGGCGAAAACGTTCGCCGGGGTGTAGAAGCCGACGTCGTTGGTGCCCAGCTCGATCGTCACCAGCGCCGGGTGCGCCGCCGTCACCGCCCCGGTTTCGGTGACCCCCCAGGCGGCCTTGGTGCCGCTGCGGGCGACCAGGTCGAGGCTCATGCCGAGCTTGTCGGCCACGATGGCCGGAAAGATGTCGTCCGGGGCGGTGGCGTACCGGCCGGCGCTGATGGAGTCGCCCAGGGCGACATAGACCTTCCCCTGTAATCCCTGGTCGTCGGCGTTGGCGTGCACGCCGAGCACCTCGCTGGGGGCCATCGCCGGGCCCCTGGCGGCCGGCTGGCCCAGCGCGAGTAGCGCGAGCAACGCCCACATTACATAGGTCACGACCCTCGGGGTACGTGCCGGCATCGGCGTAGACCCCTACCTCCTCCGACTATTGTGCCAGTCACGCCAAAACGCCGCCCCCCGCGTTCGTCGAGCACGCCCTAGACCAGTCCCGACTCCAGGGTGGTGACCATCTCGGCCAGGGCCCGGACGGCCCAGTTCGGACGGTCGGTCATGCCAAACAGCTGCAGGCGGGCTTCGGCGAGATGCTCGGCGGCCTGCCGGCGGCAGATCGCCTGCGCGTTCGACTGGCTGATGATGGCCCGTGCCGTCTCCATCTCGGCGCTGGTGAAGCGGGCCCGGGTCAGCAGCGAGCGGAGTACGCGCCGGTTGCCGGCCGGACCGGACTTCAGCGCCACCAGGGTCGGCAACGTCTTCTTGCCGTTCTTCAGGTCGCTACCGACCGGCTTGCCGGTCTGCGCGGCCGACCCCCAGACCCCGACGATGTCATCGATCACTTGAAACGCGACGCCAAGGTGGTACCCAAACTTGCCCACCTTGTCGAGGGCGGCGTCGCCAACGCCGGCGGCGATCCCGCCCAGGCGAGCGGCGGCCTCGAAGAGGGCGGCCGTCTTCAGCCCGACCATCTCCAGGTACTCGTCGACGCTGACGTCCACCCGCTGCTCGAATTCCAGGTCCAGCACCTGGCCCCGGCAGAGGGCGAGCATGGCCTCGGACAGCAGCGCGAGCGCGGGCCGGGTCCGGTCGGCGTAGCGGGGCGGCAGCAGGTCGACGACGGCGCGGGTCACCAGCGCCTCCAGCGCCGCGCCGGCGTTGATCGCCTGGCCTAAGCCCCACATCTTCCAGACCGAGGGGCGCCCGCGGCGCAGCTCATCGCGGTCCTGGACGTCGTCGAAGACGAGGGAGAAGTTGTGGACCAGCTCGACCGCCACCGCCGCCCACAGGGCGTCCGCGTAGCGGTGGCCGAACGCCTCGCAGCTGAGCAGCGCGATGTTGGCCCGCAGCCGCTTGCCCGGCCGGTCACCGGATTTGCGCAGCCCGAGGTGGTACTGGACCATCTCGGTCAGCAGCGAGCTCTGGCTCGAGCCGGCCCGCTGCGAGAGGCGGCCGAGCTCGCGGTCGAGGGCCGCGTTCATCGCCTGCAGGCGGTTGGTACGGCTGGCGAAGGTCTTGCTTTTCAACAGCGAGCCCCGGTCATCAGCGAGCCCCGGTGTGGAAAGGCGAGCGCGTCATCAGCGAGCCCCGGTCATAAGCGGCCCCGGTCATAAGCGGCCCCGGTGTGGAAAGGCCGCGTGATAGTGGAAAGGCCGCGTGATAGTGGAAAGGCCGCGTGATAAGTGGAAAGGCGAGCGTGTCATCTCACTTCCATCAGCGGGCTCGTCTTCAGGGCCGCGATGGTGGGCGCGCCGGCACAGAACATGGCAACCTGCAGCTGCCACTTGAAGCCGTCGAGCAGGCGACGCACCGGCTCCTCGCCTTCGGATGCGGCGGCCAGGACGGCGTGCGCGAATCCCGTTAGATCCGCGCCGAGGGCCATTGCCTTGGCGGCGTCCAGGCCGTGCCGCAACCCACCGCTCGCGATCAGTGGCAGCTGTGGCGCCGCCTGGTGTGTGGCCCTGAGCGCGTCGGCGGTGGGGATCCCCCACTCGGAAAAGGCGAGCGCCAGCTCGACCTCCTCAGGGCGCTCCCGGCGAAAGGCCTCCACCCGGGCGAAACTGGTGCCGCCCAATCCGGCGACGTCGATCGCCGCCACCCCGGCCGCCGCCAGCTGCGCCGCGACCGCGCCCGAGATGCCGCACCCGACCTCCTTCACGATCACCGGGACGGGCAGCTCCGCGCAGAGCACGCCAATCTTCTCGGCCAAACCCTTGAAGTTATGGTCGCCCTCCGGCTGGAGGGCCTCCTGCAGGGGGTTGAGATGGAGCACCAGCGCATCGGCTTCGATCATCTCGATGGCTTCCAGACACTGTTCGGTGCGCAGGCCGTAGTTGAGTTGGACCGCCCCCAGGTTGGCGAACAGGAGCACATCCGGGGCGACGCCGCGCACCTGGTAGGTGGCACGCAGATCTTTGTGGGTGAGGCCGGCCCGCTGGGAGCCGACGCCGAACGCCACCCCAACGGTCTGGGCGACCAGCGCCAGACGGCGGTTGATGTCGCCGGCGGCGTGGGCGCCGCCCGTCATGCTCGAGATCAGAAACGGCAGCTTCAAGGGCTTGCCGAGAAATGTGGTCGAGGGGTCCACCGCGTCGAGGTCCAGCTCCGGGAGCGCCCGGTGGCTGAAGGCAAAACGCTCGAAGCCGGCGCTCCGGGTCGACTGGACCGATGCCTCGAGGGACAACCGGAGGTGTTCGAGCTTGCGCTGGGAGATCCGCGACAGCGGGTGGCCGTTCGCGTCCAGCGCCATTAGAGCCGCACCTAGCTCGCCGCCTCAACCGGGGGGGCCGCCGGGTGATCGTCGTGCATGTCGGCCTCCAGCGCGTCCGGGTTTTCGGCCTGGCGCTTGCGCATCATCTGGATGAAGTAGTCGACGATGATCGGGTCGAACTGGGTACCCTTGCCCGCTTCCAGCTGGGCGAGGGCGAAGTCAGGAGTGCGCCGCTGCCGGTAGGGACGGGTCGATGTCATGGCGTGATAGGCGTCGCAGACCGAGACGATCCGGGCGTGCAATGGGATGTTCTGACCGGCCAGGCCATCCGGGTAGCCGCTGCCGTCGTACCACTCGTGATGGTGCAGCACCACGTTGAGGATCTGGCGGAAGGCCTTGATCGGCTGCAGGATGCGCGCGCCGAGGATCGGGTGCATGCGCATGATGAGCTTCTCGTCTTCGTCGAGCTTGCCCTCTTTGAGCAAGACCTTGTCGACCACGCCGATCTTGCCCACGTCGTGCAGGATGGCGGCCAGGCGCAGCTGGTTCTTGTGCGCCGGCGAGAGCTGCAGCATGTCGCCCAGGTCCTCGGCCAGCTTGGCCACCGACTGCGAGTGCCCGCTGGTGTAGGGGTCCTTGGCGTCGATCGATGCGGCCAGCGCGTTGAGCGCCTCGAGCGTGGCTTCGCTGTTCGGTGACAGCATGCCCTCAGCGAGCTCTTCCAGGTGGCTCGAGTTGGCGATCTGGCCGAGCCGCTTTTCCAGGGTCGCCACCATCCCGGGACCGACCGTATCGGCGCTGGCCAGCTGGGCGACGACCTCGCTCAAGACCGAGTCGAGGGCGGCGACCGACTCCAGCTCGCAGGCGCCGCAAATGCAGTTGCGGCCGCGCTTCTTCGCCATGTACATGGCGAGGTCGGCGCGATTCAACAGCTCGTCGCGGTTCTTGGCATCGACCGGGTAGGTGGCCCAGCCGACCGAGGCCGTGAGCGGGGCGAAGATGGTCTTCGGGTTGTACATGAAGACCTTCGCCAGCGTGTCGCAGATCTCCTGCGCGCGGATGGGGGCCGTCTGGATATCGACGCCGGGCAGGATGGCGACGAACTCCTCGCCACCGTACCGGGTGACGGTGTCTTCCCGCCGCATCGTCGAGGAGATCGTCCGGGCGGCGGCTTTCAGGGCAACGTCACCGGCGGCGTGACCGAAGCTGTCGTTGTAGACCTTGAAGCGGTCGAGGTCGATCATCATCACCGTGATCGAGCCGCCCGTGTCTTTCGTCCGCTCCAGCTCCTCGTCGAACCTGGTGTGGAAGTAGCGGTGGTTGGGCAGCCCGGTGACGGAGTCGGTGACCGACAGTTTCTGGGCCTGGTCGAGGGCGTGGGCGTTGCGCATTGCAATGCCGGCGCGCTCGGCGAAGGTCAGCATCAGTTCCTGCTCGGTCTGGCGCAGCGGCTGGATGCGGCCGCTAAAGCCGACGATCATGTCCGCGATGGCGCGGGCGCCGTGGAACACCGGCACCCGGAACCAGAGTCCGGCGGGCAACGCCTTGTGCTCGTTCGGCAACAGCAGGTTCGGATCGGAGACCGTGATCACCTGCTCGCCCGGCGCTGGGGTCAACGCCAGTCGAGCGGTGGTCAGGTCGACCGCGGCGTGCGCCGCCTTCAGCTCGGGGTTCCAGTCCACGTAGAGCATCGAGGCGGCCGGCGTCGATTCGTCCTGGCCAATCAGGGCCGGCATCTGCACCTGGAGGAGCACCGCGTCGGCGCCCAACAGCGAGCGGCCCTTCTGGGCGGCGAGCTGACAGGTTTGCTCGAATTCGAGGTCGCGGTTCAGCTCGACGGTGACCTCGGAGAGCGATGCGTGGGCCCGTTCCAGCTCTTCTTGCAGCGCCCGCTCCGCCCGACGGGCGCGGTCGCCGACGAAGCCGACGAAGATGCCCGTGATCGCGACGAAGCCGGTGCGCATCGCGAGATCGGTCAGGTTTGTCAGCGTCAGCGGATGGCCGGTGGTGACCGCGTTGTTGTAGTAGACGACGGCGGTGTAGCTGAAGGCGATGGTCAGCACCGCGATGATGGCGGCCACGCCACCGAAACGGACGGCCGACGTCACCGTCACCGCGAAGTAGGCCAAAAAGAACGGTGACGTGATGCCGCCGGTGACCGCCACCCCGCCGGTGACCAGCAGCACGTCGCCGATCGCCGAGACATAGCCGCGGGTCAACCAGCCCGGACGGCGAGGCAGGATATAGACCTGGATGGCCAGGTTGTAGAGGGCGCCGATGCCGATCAGCGCCAGCAGCGGTACCAGCGACTTGCCGAGGTTCAGAAAGGGCAGCGCCCCGCTGCAGACCAGGATGGCGAGCCAGCGGATGGTGATGACGCGCCGCTCCATCTCCACGGCCGACGCGTCGGCCGTGCCGGCACTCCGCGCCGCCTTGCTGGTCCCCAGCTTGAGGTTGATGGAGGTGCCCATGGCTTTCGCCGCTTTCAGCTCGCCTTCAGCAGGCGGTCAGGACGGGCGGGGGCGGTTCGCGGCAGGTCGTAGAAGTCCAGCAGCACCTGGGTGCTGTCGATCAGGTGCGACAGGAACTGCTGCGTCGCGCCGGTGCGGCGCTCGCGGGCGATCGCCTTCTTCAGCTGCTCGAATTCTTCGTCCATCAGCCGGGTGAGCTCTTCGCGTGCCCCTTCCAGCGTCATCTCGGGACGGCCGGCCGCGATCAGGTCGACCGAGTTGAACCGACCCTGCGCCGATTCGCGCTCGTGCGTGCGAAGGTCGTTCGCCAGGCGCACAACCCGGGAGGCCTGGCAGATGTGACCGAAGATCCGGTTCTTGAGCTCCTGGGAAACGTCCTGGTAGCTGAAGGCCAGGATGCTCACCTGCATGACCGGGAACGAGCTGCTGTACATCCCGTTCGCCAGATAGGCGTCGAGCGTGACCCGTTCTTTGTGCTTGAGCCAGTGGTTTTCCTGGAGCATCGTCCAGATCGACTTCTCCCAGACCAGCCGGCGCATCGCGGTCCATTCCTCGGGGACTTCGTCCTCGCGGAACTGCGATTCGATCTTGCGGGCCACGGTGGCGTTGACCAGCGGCATCTGGCTGAGGTCGCGGTTGTGCCAGAGCAGGAAGTGCTGGCAGACCCGCCGGTAGTCGGAGAGGTCGAGCTCAGGATGCTCTTCCTCGAGGTAGTCGTCGATGTAGACGATGTAGGCGATCGTGCGGGCCAGGGTCAGCGCCTGCTCGAAGCTGGCGCCCGGGTGGAGCAGCACAACCGCGCGACAAACCTCGCCCAGCAAGTCGTCGCTCCGCGAGTTCGCGTCTACCAGGTGCCGGACCACGGGGCCTTCATCGGCCTGGGCCAGCAGGTTCTGCCGGAGCTTGTTAATCCGCCGGTCTAGCATGGTGGCTCCTTGAAAGCAGGATCTGGGCCGACAGGACGGCCGAGCGAATCACCTGGGACGGCCCGTAGAGCGTCTTGCCGATCCACATAGGAATGACGGGTTCGGCCTCCGTTTCATTCAGATAGGCGGCGGCCCGCCGGAGCGCCTCGTCCATCCCGGCCCGGAATTCGGCCGGGGCCAGGTCCAGGGCCTGCACCGCGTAGGCGGTCTCCTCCGGCGTGCCTTTGCCAAACCAGCCCCAGGAACCGTCTGCAAGCTGGCTGTTCTTGAACCAGGTGAATGCCGGCCGGCAGACCTCGGGTGCCGACGTGATGAGCGCGAAGACGGCGTGGGCGGTGGCATAGAAGGGGGAACCATGCCACTTGTCGACCCAGTGATCGCCGTCTACGCGCGCGTCGCGCAGGTACTTGATGACTTTCTGCTGGATCACCTGCTGCCGAGGAAAGGGCGGTGCCACCTGCAACACCTCGAGGACGTGGGCATTGGCGGTGACCGAGGCATCCCGCTCGAGTGGGAAGGTAAAGAAGTAGTCGATGCCCTCGAAGGGCCGCAGCGGCCCCGCCGAGATCGGGTAGCCATAGCGATGCAGCACGCTGAGGGTCAGCGCCGTGTCGTCGGAGTCGGGCCGCAGCCCCTCCTTGGAGACACCGACGCCGTCGTCGGTCAGCGCTTGCGCCAGGTAGCGCAGCAGCGGCTGGGTCTCGGCCGGTCGCTGATCCGCCCGGGC
>Ga0209059_1000190_pt1 | contig 26396 bp, 34 predicted proteins | sample GraSoiAngelo_151_FD_186165 | JGI IMG/M metagenome (GOLD analysis project Ga0209059, IMG submission 186165) | Grasslands soil microbial communities from the Angelo Coastal Reserve, California, USA - 14_1009_12_20cm (SPAdes) (version 2) | ecosystem: Environmental > Terrestrial > Soil > Grasslands ...
GGCCCGGCTGTCGCCGCGAACCCCTTCTTCGCAGCGGAGCCGCCGCCCGCTCCATACATAGCGTGGGCGATTGCGTGGATCGCCGCGATGCTGATTGTCGCCATCTGGAGCTTCCGCTCCCGCGAAATCTGAGCGAGGAGATGGCACCGGCGAGTGCCGCTGCGGGCGGCGCCGGGGGAGCGGGTTGAGCAGCGTCGGGGTCTTCTGAGCGAGCGGCCCCTGGCTGGCGGTCCATCGCGATCCCACGGGGGGCCGAGCGAAGAGGACCCCGGCGCTGCTCACGTAATAGCCCGTGCCAGGACCCGCAGCGCCTAGGATGCCGCCGATGCCGATCGACAGAGCATTCTCGCGGCGAGCGGGCTTCCAGGCATATCTCATCGCGGCGTTCTCGCTCGTGTATGCAGTCGTGTTTCTCGGCTTCGTCCGGAATCATCCGGAGAACACGCAGGCGGCGGCTCTCGCGTGGGCGCTCATCGCGGGCGCGGGACTCTCTGCGACGATCGCGACGACGTCGGCGGCGGCGCGAATTGGCGGCGATGCGCGCTGGTGGCTCACGGCGCTCGGAGTCGGGTACGGCCTTCTCTCGGCGGCGCACGGCACTTTTGCGGCGATCGCGGTCGAGCAGGGAATCGCGACGAACGACCTCTCGCCGACTGATCCCCGCGGCCTCGCGACTTTCGGGCTCGCCGGGCTCTGGGCGTTGACCCTTGGGCTTGAGATCGTCGCGGGCAACGCGTCGTGGCCGCGGAATCTCGGGTGGCTCGCAGTGCTCGGCGGACTTGACCTCATCGTCCTCTTTTTCGCGACGGTCGCGGCATACGAAGGTCTCATCCTCGTGAGCGGCGGACTCGCGTCCGTCATCCTCGTCCCGGCGTTCTGGATCTGGACAGGCCGGCTCCTTCGCGCATAGGCCCATTCGAGCGAGTCGCGCTCGCACTCCCTCTGGTGGGCTCGCTCGCGCTTGGCCTACCGCTCTACGTCTTCCCGAGACCGTTCGCCCGCTTCGCAGGTCTTTCGGGCGACGACACCTTTATCTACGAGCTGGGCGGCGCGGCCATGATCGGGTATGGGGTCGCCCTCGCCCTCGGCGTCCGGAACGGCCTCTGGTCCCCGATCCGCTTCGTAGTCCTCGGCACCTATGCGTTCACGGTGCTCGTCTTCCTCGCCGGATTCGTTTCGTTCGTGAGCAATCAGATCGCCGGGATCGTCGTGGTCGTTTCGCTGTGGGCGGTGGTCGTGGCGTGGGCCGTCGCTCAAATTCTCGTCGCGCACCGCGGCGCCGTCGCGGGTCCGCGCAATGTCGCAACGTGGGTGGCGGTCGCCCTCGCGCTCGCGACGCTCTCAGCGGCTTTCTTCGGTCTGGGACCGCAGGCGGCAGGGCCATTCGCGTCAGTCATGGGCTACAGAGGAACGGACGAGTACGTGTACCGGCTCGCAGGTGCCGCGTGCTTCGGCTACGCGGTGATAGGGATCCAGGAGCTTCGCTCGCTGCATTGGGACGACATGCGCTTACCGAACGTGATGGCGCTCGTCTTCAACGGGCTCGCGTTCCTCGCGAGCGCATTCGAGATACTTGCCGGCCGCACCACTCTTCTCGCGATCCTGGTCGCGCTCGCCGCGGGATCTTACACGGTAGCGATCAGCGTGGTCATCGCGCGTCGCGGACGCTAGTCCGCGATCTGCGTATCCGCAGGCCCGAGGATGGACCAGTGGGTCATGTCCTTGCCCGGCTTGGCGCCGTGCCAGTGCCGCGTGTTCTTGGGGATGAGGACGATCACGCCCGGAGTGAGATCGTGCTGCTCGGCGTCGGTCGCGATGATGCCGTCGCCGTCGGTGCACATGAGGATCTGATCGGTCGTGTGCGTGTGCCAGCGGTTGCGCGCGCCAGATTTGAAATGGATCTCCGACAACCGAAGATCGGTGCTGTGCTCGCCTCCGACCGCGGTGAACGAGTCAACCTCGCCGGAGAAGATGTCGGCGACGCTCCTCGTAGGCTTTCGCATCTCGGGTTTGATCACCCGCACGCGGGGATGGTCGCACGCATCGGGCAGACTTGACCACAGTGATCGCTCCGCTGGCCGTCGAGGCGTTGGACCTCGAGCGCACCTACGCATCCGGCCGGACGACCGTCGCAGCGCTCGCCGGCGTCACGCTCGGAATTCGGCGCGGCGAGTTCGTGGCCGTAATGGGCCCGTCCGGTTCGGGCAAGTCCACGCTGCTCAACGTCGTCGCCGGCCTCGAGCGGCCGACCGGCGGAACGGTGCGTGTCGACGGTGAGGACCTCGCGAAGCTGGACGAGGTCGCCCTGGCACGACACCGCAGCAAGCGTGTCGGCATGGTCTTCCAGGCGTTCAACCTGCTTCCCCGCTTCAGCGTCGTCGACAACGTCGCGCTGCCGCTCGCCTTTTCGGGCGTGCCGGCCGCCGAGCGAGTCCGACGAGCTCGCGCGATCCTCGACCGCCTCGGCATGAGCGCGCGCGCCGACCACCGCTCGAACGAGCTCTCAGGTGGAGAGCTGCAACGCGCGGCCGTGGCGCGCGCCCTCATCGGCGATCCGGCGATCCTGCTCGCGGATGAGCCGACCGGGAATCTCGACAGCGTGAACGGCGCCGCGCTGATCGCGCTCTTCGAGGAGCTACACGCGCAAGGGCAAACGGTCCTTCTCGTCACACACGACGCGCTGATCGCCTCGCATGCGGAGCGCACGATCAGCATGCGCGACGGCAGGGTGGTGGACGGGTGAGGACGGGCGATCTTCTCGGGATGTCGCTCGGCAACTACGGCCGCGCGCGGCTTCGCTCCGGCCTCACGACGGCCGGCGTCGCGATCGGCACGGCGCTCGTCGTCCTTCTCATCGCCCTCGCAACGGGGGCGGAAGACAACGTGCGCCGCTCGATCTTCTCCATCGGAGACCTACGTCTCGTGACCGTCCAGCCATTCCAGCCCGGCGCCAATGGGCTCTCCGCGGTGCCGCGCACGATCACCGACGACACGGTCGCAAAGCTGAAGAGCGTCGCGCACGTCGATGGTGTCTACCGGCAGTTCGACGCGCCGCTCGGCATGGTCGTCGAAGGCGGCGACGACGCGACCATCCGTCCGCAGGGCATCGAGCCGGGCGCGCCCGTCGATCGGGGCGATCTGCTTGCCGGACGGCACATCGAAGCAGGTGACCGCGCCGTCGCCGTCATACCGGGCAACATTGCGCGCCTCGTCGCGCCGAACGCCGGCGCGGCCGTCGGCAGGTCGGTGACCATGCGGGTCGGCGGGGCCGTAAAGCTTGGTAGCACGCGGATCGGCGGGAGCGGCACGCCACGCGATTACGCGGTGAAGATCGTCGGGGTCTTCGACGAGCAGGCGTCCCAGACATCCTTCCGCATTCCGCTCGACGACGCACTGCTCGCCGGTGCGGAGAACCGCGGGCTCACCCCGGACGCCATCCGCGAAACGACCGGGTACAGCGGACTCGCGGTCGAGGCCGACGACTCGACGAACGTGGCGGACATCGTGAAAGCGGTACAGGAGCTCGGCTTCTCCTCGTTCTCGCTGAAGCAGGTCGTCGAGCAGATCGATCAGGGGTTCGGCGTGTTCAAGGGGATCCTCGCCGGCATCGGCGGCGTCGCGCTGCTCGTCGCCGCGATCGGGATCGCGAACACGATGGTCATGTCCGTGCTCGAGCGGACACGCGAGATCGGGATCATGAAAGCGGTGGGGGCGTCGCCGCGCGACATTCGCGCGCTGTTCCTCGTGGAGGCTGCGTACGTCGGCGTGTTCGGTGGGATCCTCGGGCTTGCGCTCGGCCTCGGCGGCGGCCAGCTCATCGACCGCATCATTCGGCAGCTGAATCCGCGGACGAATCCGGCCGCGATCTTCGTGGTCGGTCCGGATCTCGCGCTTGGCGCGCTGGCCCTCGCGCTGGGAGTCGCGTTGCTCGCCGGATTCCTGCCTGCCCGGCGCGCCATGCGCATGTCCGCCCTAAGCGCGCTCCGATATGAGTGACGAATGAGACTGCGGTTGCGAATTTTCGGCCGCAAGCGCCGACCGAGCATGGTGGTGTTCGGAGAGCACGGAAGTATGCCGGCCGCTTGGGGAGCAGAATTCGGGTGGCTGCGCGACGTTTCCCCTGCAGCCTGGATCGGCCCGCGGCTGCACCCGTTCGGGCAGGACATCGGATCGGTGATCCCGGGAGGTTTCGGGGCGTACGCGCGTCTCTTCCATCCGGTTGGGGTGGACGAGTCTCGCCGCGAGCGATGGAGCGAGGTCGCGGCGCGCAACGGCCGCATCGTCCATCCCGAAATGCAATTTCACATGATCGCCGCTCCCCGAGGTCAAACGCCGTCGGTCGATTACAACCGCAGAAACCAACCGAGAATGGGAACGCTCCACCTAGGGCACCGGCGCATCCTGGTCGACCACCTGAGGAAGGCGACGACCACACCCGACCGTTGCTGGTTCGCGATGTGGGAGGGTCTCGGCGGCCTCAACGACGGCGGAGTCCGCGAAAGAGTCCAGCTGCCCAGCCGGAACTATTTGCTCTACAGCGGCACCATCGATCGCGCGCTCGAGACACCGATGGACCCGTTCCCGTTCGATCAGTCGCCGAATCTTTGGTGGCCCGAAGATCGTGCGTGGTTCGTCGCGACCGAGATCGACTTTGACTCGACGTTCGTTGGCGGAGACAACGGACTTATCGCGGAGCTCGTCACTGACGAGCGCCTCGAGGCGCTACCGATCACATTGAGTGCCAAGGCCGATTCCGCGGCGGACCGCGTGAACTCCGCCCTCAACGCCCGGCAAAAGGACGGCCCCGTGGTGGATCCCACCACGGGGCCTGAATAACTAGGTGAGCCGCGCTACGCCGCGAGGCCTCTCGTCCTGGCCGTCGCTTCGTCGACCGCTTCGAGATCGACCTCGATCTTCACTTTCTCGCCGACGAGTACGCCGTTCGGGATCGGCATGTTCCAGGTGAGACCGAAATCGCTCCGGTCGATGGTGATGGTCGCGGCCGCACCCAGATGCTGCCCGCCCTGACCGTTCTCCACGACACCGATAAGCTCGATATCGAAGCTCACGGGCCTGGTGACCTCGCGAATGGTGAGCTCGCCGCTTGCCGTGTAGTGGCCATTCCCCTTCGGGAAGATAGCGTTGCTCTTGAACGTGACCTCCGGATACTTCTCCGCATCGAAGAAGTCGGCCGACTGGAGGTGGCCGTCGCGCTTCGGGTCCCCTGTATTGATTCCCCTTACGCTCGCTGCGATCTCGAAGTCACCCTTCTCGGGCTGCGCCGCATCAAGCTCGATGCGGCCGCGAACTTTGCCGAGGCTGCCGCGAACGGTGCTCAGCATCATGTGCTTCACCGAAAAGTTCACTGCGGTGTGGGACGGATCGATGTACCAGAACATATGTTTCCTCTCGCCGGTGTCACCGGCTTTAGTTGCTGATACAATCAACTAGTTGCCTACGCAAGTTATTCCGAAGACCGCCAAGCGTCGCCTCAAGCCGGGCGAGTTTCGCGCGTGGCGCGCTTTTATGGTCGGCTCAGTTGTGGTCGCTCGAGCCATGGACCGCGATCTCCAGCGTCAGGCCGGGCTGGCACTGGCAGAACACCATCTGCTCGCGATCATCAACGAGGCTGGCGAACAAGGCATCCGCCCCACGGACCTCGCGCTTGGTTCGACGCTCACCAAGAGCGGGCTGACACGGGCAGTCGATCGCCTGGAGGCGCTCGGCTTGATCGCTAGCCGGGTCTGTCCAACGGATGGCCGAGGTCAACTCCTTGCGCTCACCGCGAAGGGACGCCAGAAGCTGCGGCGCGCGGCGCCCGAGTTCTTTCGTTCGGTCGCGCAACACTTCGCCGATCACTTGACCGAGCGCGAGACCGAAACGCTCGCGAGCGCGTTCGAGAGGATCGCTGCCGCGGATCGCCGCTAAAAGGGCCCGGCAAGCTCCGGCGGCGCGAAGAGCAGCGTGGGTTGCTGCCACCACATCTCGACGAGGCTTCCGCCCGCCTGGCCCATGAGGGCGGCGATCGTGTCCGGTGGCTGATCGCCGGCCGCGGCGATGACCACGACCTGGCCCGAGCGCAGCGCCTTCGCGTAGCGGCTCGTGATGTCTTTCGGAAGGCCACCGTTGATCATCTTCCGAAGTCGCACCATGAGCCCGCCCCATCCCTTACCGGGGAGCCACGCCCGGTCTCCGGCGATTTGCTCGGCCCGGCGCCGGTCGCGCGCGATCACCGAGATGTCCTGCTCGTGCACACCGGATTCGCGCAGCAGCTTCACCGCCGCGACAGCCGCGTCGTCGTCCTCGAACGCGGCGGCCGCGACCATCCCGCCCGCGAGCTCTTGGAGATACGACGTCGTAGCCACTCAGCGAATCCTATCGGGACGGCACGCCGTTTTGCCCTGTGGCTTCGTTGTTCCAGCCCAGCGAACTCTTTTTGGTCGAGTCACAGAGGCGTGTGACCATCAACGACATGAGGCGATGGGCGGGCGCTCTCTCAACCTTGGCTGTGCTGGCACTCGCCATCGCGGTCGTGCAATTGATCGCGCTACGCCTCCGCCCTGACTTTCCTGCATTCGTCATGACCGTCGAGCAGTGGGACAAAGAGCGCGTCGCTTACAGCGATGGCCGGACCATTGGAGGCACTGCGGTCTATCGGATCGAATACCACCGGCGCGATGACTGGAGCTGGACCCTGGTGACCGACGAGGTTTCTCCCCAGGACCCCGGCGGGCACGGGTACGCATGTCATGACGGGACGTATGGCTATATCGAAGTGGGCGGCAAATTCACTGCGACGGAGACCGATTCAGCCAATTGCAATGGCGTCGGTCGCTGGATTCACTACGGCATCGCATCGTCTCTTCCTTCACCATGGACGAAACACATCGCAGACGATCGCGTCACGTACACACTCACAGGCGAACGGGTCGTATTCGACCGGATGTCTGGCCTTCCTCTGCTGTACGAAGCCGGACTTACCACCGGCTCGGTGGGACATCGCGAGGTGTTTCGCGTTGAGCGGTAGACCCACCAGAGACACGGCCACTCGTCACGCACGCCACGCGAGGATTGGGATTCGCATCTCTTCGGGGCTCATCCCCCCATGCGAGCCGCGATGTCGGAAGGTCTGGCCATCCACTTTCACGATGCTCGCCGCGCGATCACCGCCGAGCATCGCGAGGACTTCCCCGATCCGCCGCCGCGCGACCTTGGGGTCACCGCGCCCGAAGAGCCCGGCCGCGATGGCCTCGTCGCGATCGAGGAAGAAGAACGTGTCGGGATAGCGGCGCTCCAGGTGCTGCTTCACGCGATCGGGCTGATCCGTGTGAAGGAATGCGAGGCGCGGCTCCCCCGCGATCGGGTTCCGCAGAAGTGACCGCAGCTGCTCGTCGCCGATGAGGTCGATGAGCTTGAACGGGTCGGTGAACGAATGGCCGTGATCGGCCGTGAGCAGGACCAGCGTGTCGCCCGGCGGCCGCGATGCGAGCGCGCGCTCGAGGGCCCTGTCGAAGAGGGCGGCCTCGGTGGCATGCTCCTTCGATTGCGGCCCCGACACGTGCGCGACCGAGTCGATCCCCGCCCAGTACGCGTACACGTAGGCGGGCCCATCGCCCCACGGCCGCTGCTCGAGGAGATCCCGCAGCCGAACGCTCATCGACGACGGCAGGTAGTACCCGGCGTACTCGGCCCCAGCGGCGTGCATGCGGTCCATCGCCTCGAGTCGGAATGGCTCCGGCTGGATCACATATGCCGCCACTCCGGCCCGGCGAAGTCGCGGATAGATCGAACCGACCCTGACGTAATCGCGTGGGTCCAAACGCGTGTCGTCGAAGTAAGAGCCGCGCCGGTGCACGGCGGGCCCCCAGCGCAGCATCTGCGTCACCTGCGCGAACTCCTCGAGCCAAACGAAGTAGGCGAGGTTCCCATGCTCCTGGGGTGTCCGAGCCGTGTGGAGCGTCGTGATCGCCGCTGCCGTGGTCGAAGGAAAGACCGTCGTCGCCTCGATGAGCTGCGCGCGATCATGCCGTCGCGCACGCTCGGTTATCGACGCGACGAACGGCATGTCGCCGGCGGTGCAGAGCGCGCGCAGCTGCGCCAGGCCGAGCCCATCCGCGAGAACGAGAACGACCTGTCGAACCCCCTCGCGAAGTGACGGCTCGAGGGCGCGAAGCGGCGGTGGATCGGTCTCGTCGCGCACACCGAGGACATCGAGCACCGTGGCGGCGACGTTGAGGAGCCCGCCGCCCTCGTAGTCGGGAAGGACGAAGCCGCGCGCGCGAAGACGCTCGATGAGCGCGTCGGGCATCGGCGGACGATACTGCCTGCAGGGTGAGGACAGTCTTCGAGGTCGACGGCCTCTTCGACGGCGCGCGGACCATGACGAACGCCGCGATCGTCATCGACGGCGGCGACGTCGCGTGGGTCGGTCAGCGGAACGCGATCCCAAGAACGCCGCAGGACGAGCGCTCCGAGGTCGTCCCATCACCCGGCCGGTTCGTGTTGCCGGGGATGATCAACTGCCACTGCCATCTCACGCTGGACGGCGAGCCGAATTTCGGAGCCGAGGTGCGGCAGTCCGACGGGCTCGCGACGCTCAAAGCGTTTCGCAACGCGCGTGCCGCTCTGCGCGCGGGCGTCACGACCGTGCGCGACCTAAGCGCGAACGGAACGATGGTGATCGACCTCGGCCGCGCGATCGAGAAGGGTTTGCTCGAAGGGCCGCGCATCGTGGCGTGCGGCCGCGGCGTCACGACGACCGGTGGCCACGGCTTCGAGGTCGGGCGGATCGCCGACGGGCCCGACGAGGTGCGCAAGGCGGTACGGGAGCAGGTCGCGGCCGGCGCGAAGGTGATCAAGCTCTTTTCGACGGGCGGCATCCTCGGCGAGGGCGCGCCACCGGAGGTCTCGCAGTACACCCCGGAGGAGACGGCGGCCGCGGTCGCCGAAGCGCACAAGGCCGGGCTCCGCATTACCACGCACGCGCACGGCTCGGGCGGGATGCGCGTCGCAGCGGAGGCGGGGATCGACTCGATCGAGCACGCGACGCTTCTCGACGAGAAGACTGTTCGACTCATCAAGGAGCGCGACGTGGCGATCGTTCCCACGCTTCTCGTGGTCCATTCCCTCCTCGAGCATGCGGACGCGCTCGATCCTGTAATCGTCGAGCGGACCCGCGCCGTCTCCGAACGTCACCGCGAGGGCCTGCGGATGGCCCACAAGGCGGGCGTGCGGATCGCGACCGGCACCGACGCGGGTGCACCGTTCACGCGGCACGACCGCTTCGCGATGGAGCCGGCGCTCCTTGCCGAGTGCGGCCTCTCGGGGGAGGAAGCGCTCGTCGCCGCGACAAGCCGCGCGGCGGAGGTCGTGGGCCTGGAGAAAGCCGGTCACATCGGCGCGGGCTGCTGGGCCGATCTCGTCTTCGTCGACGGCGACCCGCTCAAAGATCTCGGCGTGCTCGGCACTCCGAAGGGTGTGTACGTGCGAGGAGTGGCTGCCCTCTAGATCGCTTCGCCGGTCTGCTCGTGGCGGAAGCGCAGCGCGCCGTGCTGCTCGAGGATGCGGCGCGAACGCTGCAGGAGCTCGGGCGACCCGCTGACGGTGACGAGCACTTCGCCTCGTTCCACGGCACGCTCGTAGCTCACGTACTTCCGGCTCTGGAAGAGCTTCGCGCGCCCCGCGAGCGCCCCGATGGCCGCGAACGCGAACACCAGGATCGGCGCTCCGATGACGATCGCGACGAGGTTCTGCCGGATCTCATCGCCACCGACGATCACAAAGCCCAGGGCCAGCAAGGCACCGACGATCGCTCCGACAATGGCACCCGCCGCGCTGAACGAACCCGCCGCCTCGCGGGCCTGACGCACGTTCTCGGCAACGACGCCGACGTGGTCGGGCGGGATCCCCGCCGCATCGAGAGCGGTCGCCGCCTGGACGGCGGACTCCTGATCGCGGAAGGCAGCGACGAGGGACTCTTCCTTCAGCTCTTCTTTGAGGTCCTGCACCAGACGGAGCCGCGCAGAACTCGTGCCTAGTCCGGGTGCGTGTATCTGCGGCCCGCTTCGTCGAGCGCGCTACCGAGCGAGGCCTCGTCCGCTATGGGAGCCGAACAGACGGTTCCGATACAGACATAGGCGGCGACGCGGTCGTTGGGAAATCCGAGGCGCGCGAGCAGCTCGTCGTCGCGTGGAAATCCCCGGTCGTCCGCGCGCCCGGGCACGAGCCGGTGAAGGGACCGCGCCGGGTCGGTCGCCGAGCGAGCACGCTGCCACAACGCCGAGGCACGCTGATCTGCGTCCGGCCCGACGACCGCAATGACGAGCGGCTCGGCGAGAGCTCGCGCGACCGCGTTCGCATAGCTCGCGGCGAATTGCCCCCACTGGCGGTAGTCGCCGACGAAGCCGCGAAGCGTGTGTAGGGCGAGCTCGCGCCACTCATCTTCGCCAGAAAGTGCCGCAAGTCGCAGCAGCCCCTCGGCGGCAAGGGCGTTCTCCTCGATCGGCCGCTCGCGACGCGCAAGGCGGCCAGGCTCGGCGCCGGTGCCCTCCGGCGCGTCGAAGAATCCGCCGGCCTCAGGATCCTCGAGCCGGTCGCGGAGCGTCATCGCATTGACTTTCGCGCCGCCGAGCGCGCCCGGGTGAAGCCCGGTCTCGTAGGCGTCAAGGTTCGCGGCCAGAGCGGCCGCGAGGTCCCCGAGGAGGTTCACGACCATGCTGCCGCCGGCCGCGTCGAAGTGCCGTAGCGCTTTCGTCTCCGGGTCCCAGAGTCGGCGCGCGGTCGAGCCCATCGCCTCGTGAGCTCGCGCCTCGAACGCCTTCTCACCGGTCGCGGCCCAGGCCGCCCAGTACGCGGACGCGGCGAGCGCGTTCCATCCGGTGTACGCAGTGCGATCCACGAACGGCGGATCGTGCTTGGCGCGCTCCTCGACGGAATCCAGCGTGTAGTAGTGCTCGTCAGCGTCCTGGGATCCGGCCCAGAGCTTCTTGTCCGGTTGCCACAGGACCGCGTCCATCCAGCGGATCACGTCGCGCACCACGCGGTCGTATCCCGCCGTCGGGAACGAACGGTGCGCTTCCGCATAGACCGCGAGGAGCTCGGCGTTGTCCTCGAGCATCTTCTCGTAATGCGGGATCTCCCACTGCCGCGTCGTCGAGTAGCGGAAGAAACCGCCCTCGACGTGGTCGTACATACCGCCGGCGGCCATCGCGGCAAGCGTGCGATGAAGCATCGTCGCGATCTCCGGGTAGCCGAACCGGCGATGCTCGTCGAGAAGGAAGCGGAGGAGCTTGGGCTGCGGGAACTTCGGCTCGCGCCCGAACCCTCCGAACTGCGGATCGTACTTCCCGCGCACGAGGGAGCCCACTTGATCGACGATTTGAACGCTGAGATCACCGGACTTGGGCGATCGAGCCTCGTTCTCCTTCTCACGAAGCTCTGCTACGCGTTGCGCGAGGTCCGAACGCTGGGACGCCCAGAGGTCGGCGACCTGCGCGAGATATGACCGCATCGCGTCGGGCGGGAGATACGTGCCGCCGTGGACGATCTCGCCATCGGGCGTGAGGAACGCGGTCGTCGGCCAGCCACCCATGTTGTACCTGCGGTTCACGTCGGGGCGCTCGTCGTTGTCGACGCGGATCGGGACGTAACGTTCGTTGATCAGCCGGATCACCTCGGGATCGCTGTAGCTCGTCTCGTCCATGACGTGACACCAGTGGCACCACACGGCGCTGATCGCGAGAAGGACGGGCTTGTCGGCGACCTGCGCTTCCTGGAACGCCTTCCCGCCCCACGGTCGCCAGCCGATCTCGGCGGCGCGGTTCGGGCGCGGCGAGAAACGGAATGTCACTCGGAGATTTCGTCCAGCTCGATCTTGTTGCCAAAGGGATCGAACACGTAGGTCCGTCGCCAGCCGGGGATGGGGTCGGCCTCTTCGAAGGGCGCACCGGCCGCGCGCAGCGTCTTCACGGTCGCGTCGAGGTCGTCCACGCGGAAGGCGAAGTGTCTGCGTGGATGGAGGCCGAGCTCGCGATCGGCCGAGAGATGGACGTGACCGGGTGGCGCCGCATACCAGATGCCCGCGCGGTCGCGTAGCGTGACCGGACGCTCGAGCTCGATCAGTCCGAGGGTCTCTCCGTAGAACTTTCGAGCTCGGGCTTCCTCGCCAGGCGGATAGAAGACCTGCGCGTGATGCAAGGAAATCCCCACAAATTCGAGTCTAGGCTCGGAAAAATCGGCCGTTTTGCGCGCGTTTCGTCGGTTATCATTCAAGGTGTCACGCGCACGGAGGTGCTGACTTGGCGATCGAGCAGAGCCCGACGAGCATCGAGACCCCACTCGTTTCACTTACGCCGAAAGCGACGGACAAGCTCCGCGAGGTGCTCTCCAAGCAGGAGCGGCAAGACCTCGCCCTGCGCGTGTACGTCACGCCGGGTGGATGCTCGGGGTTCTCGTACGGCATGACCTTCGCCGAGGGCACCGAAGAGGATGACGCGATCGTGGAGCAGGGCGGCGTTCGCGTCGTCGTGGACCCCATGAGCGCCATGTACCTCAAGGGCTCTGAGATCGACTTCGTCGACGCCCTCATGGGTGGCGGCTTCGCGCTCCGCAACCCGAACGCTGTTTCGAGCTGCGGTTGCGGCCAGTCGTTCCGCACGGCAGACCAGTCCGGCACCGCGAAGGCCTGCGCCCACTAGACCCTCGCGCGTCACCGGCCTCGGCGGCGTTTTCTTTCGCGCTCGTGATCTAGACGCGCTCGCCGATTGGTATCGCGCCCACCTCGGAGTACCGACCGAGCCCGGCGGCTGGTCGGTCTTCCAGTGGCGCGAGCGCGATGACCCGGATCGCCTCGGCTCGACGGTCTGGTCACTCTTCAAACAGGACACGACCTATTTCGGCCCGGGCGAGCCAGCTTTCATGATCAACTACCGCGTCGACGACCTTGATGGACTGCTCGCAAAGCTGCGCGCGGAAGGTGTCGACGTTTCGGACGAGCGTTATGAGGACGAGAACGGTCGCTTCGGGTGGATCACCGATCCGGAGGGCCACCGCATCGAACTATGGGAGCCGGCGTCGGGCCACTGATGAAACGAGCGCTCGTCGTCGTCGACATGATCGAAGACTTCGTCCACGAAGGTGGCGCGCTTTACTGCGGCCCGTCGATGGCGCGGATCGTCCCGGTCATCCAAGCGGAGATCGCGCGAGCGCGTGCCGCGGCGGAGCCGATCGTCTACCTCACCGACAACCATCTGCCGGGCGATGCCGAGTTCCAGATGTTCCCGCCGCATGCGCTCGCCGGGACGAAGGGTGCGGAGATCGTGCCCGAGCTCGCGCCGCTCAAGGGGGACGTCGTCATCCCGAAGCGACGGTACTCCGGATTTTTCGGCACCGATCTCGATATCACGCTGCGCGAGCGCGGCGTGGATACCCTCAGGCTCGTCGGTGACTGCACCAACATCTGCGTGCTCTACACCACCGCGGATGCGCGGAATCTCGGTTACGCCGTCGAGGTCGTCGAAAAAGGTGTCACCTCCTTCGACGAGGAAGCGCACCGCGATGCGCTCCGCGAGCTCGAGAAAACGCTCGGCGCGAAGATCTTGCGCTAGCCAAAGGCGACCCGGGCCGCGAGCGCCAGGATGATGAGCGAGCTCACGACCGCGGTGATGCGCTGCAAACGCGGAGTGAGCCGTCCGTGCAGTACCGAACCGCCGAGTGCCAAGACCTCCTGCCATGACAACGACGCGAGGAATGCGCCGACAACGAACGCCGCGCGGCTGCCGAGGTCGGCCGCCACCCCGGGCAACGCGATCGCAAGCGACACGAAGTAGATGACCGTCGGCGGGTTGAGCATGGTGAGCCCGAGGAACAAGAAATAGGTGTTCCCGGTGCCGAGCCCACTGGACTCGCGCTCAATCGATTGCGGGGTCGCCAGCAGTCCGCGGAACGCGATCGCCGCGAGCGCCGCCGCCGCCACGATCCGAGCCACCGGAAGGATCGGCGCCAAGACGACTGATGCCGCCGCCCCGAACAGCATGGCGATCGTTGCGAAGAGGAGGTCCGCGGTCGCGGCCCCGGCGCCGGCTGCCGCAGCCGCGCGGAGCCCGCGGCGCATGCCGGTGCGCAGGATCAGCACCGCGATCGGTCCCACGGGAATCGCGATCGCGTAGGCGGCCGCGACCCCGAGAAGGAACGCTTGTCCCACTAGACGTTGGTCTTGTTGAAGCGCTTGGCCTTCATCTCGAAACGCGGGAGGGTTCCCCGCGCGACCGTCTCGACCACGCAGCGGATCCCAAGCTCGCGGTGTATCGCGCCGGCGAGGCGCTCGGCGACATCCGCCGGGGCTTCGACCGTGCAGCGAAGCTCGTCCATCTCGCGCACCCGCGCCAGGGCGATGCGGTACTCGCCCACCTCATCGAACCGCCGGACGATCGCTTCGATCGCACTCGGGAACACATTCACGCCGCGCACCGTGACCATATCGTCGACGCGACCGGCGATGCCGCCGGCGAGCTTCACGAGCGTTCGTCCGCAGGAGCACGTCCCTCGAACCGCGCTCACGCGATCGCCCGTGCGATAGCGAATGACGGGCATGCCCCACCGACCGAGGTTCGTGAGCACGAGCTCGCCCTCGCCTTCCTCCCGCGCCTCGCCGGTCCGCACGTCGAGTATTTCGGCGATGAACTGGGCCTCGTTGATGTGGACGCCGTCACGCGCAGAACACGAGAAGCCGTGGGCACCGACCTCGGTCGCGCCGGTGTGGTCGAACACTTCGACACCAAGCTCTGTCTCGATCCGCTCTCGCGTCGCGGGGATCGAGGCGCCGGGCTCCCCCGCGTGGATGGACACCCGTAGAGCCGATCTCGCCAGGTCGACCCCCTCCTCGCGCGCGGCCTCCGCGAGCCGAAGCGCATACGTCGGCGTGCAGAGCAGCACCGTCGCCTCGGCCGCGACGATCGCGGCGACACGCTCGGTCGTGGACATCGCGCCGCCGGTCAGACAGAGCGCACCCAGTCGCTCCGCGCCGGCGAACGCCGACCAGAAACCGACGAACGGACCGAACGAGAACGCGAAGAAGATGCGATCGCTCGCCGTGACCCCGGCCGCGCGGTAGATCGGCTGCCAGCACTCGCGCCACCACTCCCACGACTCGGCCGTGTCCAGAAAGCGCAGTGGCCGGCCGGTCGTTCCGCTCGTCTGATGAAGGCGTACATAACGACCGATCGGATACGTGAGATTCGTGCCGAACGGCGGGCGGGCCGCCTGATCCTCGGAGACCTCGATCTTCGTGGTGAACGGGAGGTCGGAAAGACCGCTCGCGCGATCCGAAAGCTTCGCTCGATAGAAAGCGTTCGACCGACGGAGCTCGGGAAGTGCCGTCGATAGGCGCTCCCACTGGGCGCGCCGCCGCTCCGCATCGGTCCATGTTTCGAACCGGTCAAGACCGCTCATCGGTCGCGGAGTCTACCGATGGAGGGCGAAGCCAACTTTGCGATACAGATCGCTCTGTGATACAAACTGCCCGTCGCTCCAGGTTGAGGAGGTGCCTCGATGAACGCCGACGAAGCTCGCGAGAGTCTCGCGTTCTCGGAATACGCGAGAAAACGAGCGCGAGAGGACATGGGACGTCCGTGGCTCGCGCTGGTGCTGCTGGCAAGCCTTTCGGTCGTCAGCCTTTCGCTCACCGACGCCGCCACGTCGCCCACAGGTCTCTTCTGGGCCTTCGTGGGCCCGGTTGGTGCGGGCGCGATCGCGCTGTATGCCTATCGGCGCAATCGGGCGAGCGGGATCGACAGCAGTCCGCTCGCCTACGTCGCGATCACCGTCGGGCTCCTCATCCTCTCGTACACGGCTGGGAAGATCGGCTTCGCGTTCCAGATCCCGGCGGTCGCTCGCTTCGGTCCGGCATTCGTCGCGGCCGCCGGCTACTTCGCGCTGGCATGGATCGAGCGCAGCTGGACGGTCGCAGCCATCGCGTTCTCGCTCCTCGCGATCACCGTCGCCATCATCGGCTTCGATCTCAGTCCCCAGCAGAGCAAGGCCCTCGTATTCGGCCTCTACGGGATCACGCTTCTCGCAGTCGGGTTCAGCCTGCGACTGGGACGGCGGCAGCTCCTGTGACCCATCCGAGCTCGGCCCTCGACGACACGATCCACCAGCGTGTCCGACTCGGGATCCTCGCGGTGCTTTCGGAGTCCCGGCGGGCGGACTTTGCCTACTTGAAGGACGTGCTCGAGGTCACGGCGGGCAACCTATCGCAACACCTTGCGATCTTGGAAGAGGCCGGGCACATCCAGATCGCCAAAGCCTTCGAGGACAAGCGCTCCCGGACCTGGGTCACGGTCACGCGCCGGGGGCGGGCGGCGCTCGCCTCCGAGGTTGCCACGATGCGCGCCCTGCTGGACGGGCTCGGGAGCGGTCAGCGCCCTTGAGGTAGGGCCTCGGTGTACCATCCGCCGTACGCGTATGGCAGACAGTACGGCAACGCTCCGCCCCGTCCCTGCGGTCGACAAAGCCGCGCGCGTGCTGCGGGCCCTGGCGGAGGGTGGGCGCCCTATGGGCATCAGCGAGCTCGCTCGGGCTCTGGACGTTTCGAAGGGGACGTTGCGTGACGTCCTCCTCACGTTGGCGCATTTCGGTTTCGTCGTGCGCGACTCGGACACGCGCTTCCGCCTGGGGCCGGAGCTTCGCGTGCTGGCAAACGCGTCGGCCCCTGACCTCCGCTCGCTTGCACAGCCCTACCTCGTCTCGCTCATGGAGACCTTCGGCGAGACCGCCATCCTCGGCATCGTGGTCGACGGCAAGCTCGAGATCGCCGCGCGCGCCGAACCCGCGACCGACCTGCACATGACCGCGCCGCTCGGGCGCCGTCTCCCGCTCGACAAGGGCGCGCACGGCAAAGTTGTCGCGGGACGTGAGGAGGTCGGGTACGACGACCAGGAGCTCTTCGCCGGCGTTCGCGCGGTCGCGGCACCCATCGTCGACGCGCGCGGTCGACGTGTCGCCGTCGTGATGGTCGTCGGCTTCAAAGAGCGCGTCGACCTCCGCACGTTGCGACGCATCGGTGAGCGCTGCGTCTCGGCCGCGCGCGCGCTTTCTCAACGGATCGGCGCGGAAGCGGCGTGACGAAGCAGCTCCTCACCCTTCGCGTGAACGGCGAGCCGCGGACGATCGCGGCGGATCCTCACCACACGCTCCTCGAGGTCCTTCGCGAGGAGCTCGGTCTCACCGGCACGAAGCACGGATGCGAGCTCGGCGAGTGTGGTGCCTGCACCGTTCTCGTCGACGGCGTGCCGATCCTCGCGTGCCTGACCCTCCCCACCCTCGTTGGAGATTCGGAGGTGACGACCGTCGAAGGCCTCGCGAGTGCCGAGGACCTCCATCCGCTGCAGGTCGCCTTCGCCGAAGAGGGTGCGGCGCAGTGCGGCTACTGCACCCCCGGGATGCTCATGACGGCGAAGGCGCTCCTCGATACGACGGCCCGGCCGACGCGCGCCCAGATCGCCTCCGCGATCAGCGGCAATCTCTGCCGCTGCACGGGCTACACCGCCATCTATGAAGCTATCGAGAAAGCTGCCGAAATAAGCCAAGGGACCCAAAGCGAGGGGGGTGCGGGGGCGCAGCCCCTGCGTAGACCAGGCGCGCGATCGCTCACGGGAGCGCAGCTCCCGTGAGCGAGTTCAGTGTCATCGGCCGACGCCTGCCGAAGGTCAACTCGTGGGCGCACCTCACCGGCCAGGCGCGGTACGCCGACGACCTCTTCCTCCCGCGAATGTTGTACGGCCGCCTTCTGCGATCGACGCGTCCGCACGCCCGGATCCTTCGGGTGGATACCAGGCGCGCCCTCGCACACCCCGGCGTCGTGGCGGTCGTGACCGGTGCCGACATGCCCGAGAAGATGGGGATCATGCCGTCCACTCAGGACGAGACCGCGCTCGCGGTGGATCGCGTGCGGTACGTCGGCGAGCCTGTCGCGGCCGTCGCGGCATTCGACGAGGACACGGCGTTCGATGCGCTGTCGCTCATCCAGGTCGACTACGAGGATCTCGAGCCGATCTTCACGATCGAGGAGGCACTCGAACGGGACGACGTCAAGATCCATGACGAGGCCAAGCGCGCCAACGTCTTCAAGGAGGTCCACCTTTCGTTCGGCGATCTCGAAGGGGGCTTCGGCGCGGCGGACCACGTGCGCGACGACTGGTTCTTCTTCGAAGGCAACACGCACGCACCGATCGAGTCGCACAGCGCCGTCGCCTCGTACGGCCCTGACGACAAGCTCACGCTCTGGACCGCGACGCAGGTCCCCCACTACCTGCACCGCGAGCTCGAAAAGGTGCTCGGCCTGCCCCGGTCGCGCATCCGCGTGATCGCGACCCCGAACGGCGGCGCGTTCGGCGGCAAGAGCGATCCTTTCGGCCACGAGTTCGCGGCCGCGCTGCTTTCTATGCGCACGCGGCGACCGGTGAAGATCACGCTCGACCGCGAGGAGGTCTTCTACGCGCACCGCGGCCGGCACCCGGTGAAGATGCGCATCCGGACCGGCGTGAAGAAGGACGGCGAGATCACGGCGGTGCACTACCAGAGCTGGCTCGACGGTGGCGCATACGCGTCGTACGGGATCGCGACCACCTATTACACCGGAGCGCTCCTCACGGTCACCTATCGCATCCCCGCATACAAATTCGACGGTGTCCGCGTGTACACGAACAAGCCGCCATGCGGTCCGAAACGCGGGCACGGCACGACGCAGCCGCGCTACGGCTTCGAGTGCCAGATCGACAAGATCGCCGAAGACCTCGACCTCGACCCGCTCGAGTATCGAAAGAAGATCCTGCAGCCGGCGAACAGCCGAACCGTGAACGACCTGCGCATCACTTCGATGGGTCTCGGCGAGTGCCTGGACGCCCTGCAACGATCCACGCGCTACTCGGAGAGGCGCGGGCAGCTCGGTACCGGCAAGGGCATCGGCCTCGCCGGGAGCGCGTACATCTCCGGCGCGGGGCTGCCGATCTATTGGAACGAGATGCCCCACTCGGGCGCGGAGATCCGCATCGATCGCGGCGGCGGTGTCACCGTCATGTGCGGGACCTCCGAGATCGGACAGGGCTCCGACAACATGCTCGCGTCGGTCGCGGCCGAGGCGCTTGGCGTCATGCCGGCCGATGTCCACGTCGTCTCGGGCGACACGTCGCTCGCGCCGGTGGACCTCGGGAGCTACTCGAGTCGCGTCACGTTCATGGCTGGGAACGCGGTGCGCGACGCGGCCATGAAGCTCCGCGCGCTGCTCGTCGCCGCCGCGGCCGAAAAGCTCGAGGTCCCCGCGGAGCGTCTTTTGACCGCGTATGGCCGCATCTACGACCGCGACGATCCAGCGAAATTCACCACGTTCGCGGACGCAGCGGTCCTGGCTGAATCCAAACATGGAACGCTCGTGGCGGCGGGTAGCTACAAGCCGCCCAAAGGGATCGGCGGCTCCTTCAAAGGCGCCGGGGTCGGGCCGACGCCCGCGTATTCGTACCAGGCCGCGGTCGCCGAGGTGACCGTCGATATGGACACCGGCATGGTCACGGTCGACAAGGTGACGACGGCGCACGATTGCGGCCGCGCGCTCAATCCTGCCAACGTTGAGGGGCAGGTCGAGGGTTCGGCGTACATGGGCTACGGCGAGATCATCGGCGAGGAGCAGGTCTTCCGCGGCGGCCTGCACAAGAAGCCGTCGCTCCTCGACTACAAGATCCCAACCTCGCTCGACACACCCGTACTGGAAGCGATCGTGGTCGAGAGCGTCGACGCCGAAGGTCCGTTCGGCGCGAAGGAGGCCGGAGAGGGACCGCTGAACCCCGTGATCCCGGCCATCGCCAACGCGGTGTACGACGCGATCGGCGTGCGCTTTGACGAGACTCCGATCACCGCGGAGAAGATCCTGACTGCGCTCGGAAAACGCGATCGGCGGGGCGAGCGCAAGACGAGGATCGGACCAGACGGGCTTGACGCGGGCAAGGCTGATCCGAAACGAGCGCTCCGCCGACTCACGGCATCGACAGATGCGCGCGAGCGCAAGCGGCCGGTGAGCTAGTGCTGCGGCTGCCGCGATTCCGTCTGCTCGAGCCGCGGTCGTACGGCGAGGCGGCGCAGCTCCTCGCGGAGAATGGCGCCGGCGCGCTCGATCGGAGCCGCGGGACCCCGACGCTCCGGGTGATGCTCGTCGCGGGCGGCACCGACCTCTTTCCCAACATGAAACGGCGGCAGTTCACGCCCGAGCTGCTCATCTCGCTCGCGCGGGTTCGTGACGCCTCTGGCATCCAGCGCAACGGTCATCTCGACATCAGCGCCGGCACGACGCTCTCCGCGATCGCCCAGGACCCCGGGATTCGCGAGCGATCGACGGCGCTGGCCGAAGCCGCGGAGGTCGTAAGCACGCCGCAGCTTCGGAACATGGGCACGATCGGCGGGAACATCTGTCTTGACACGCGCTGCAACTGGTACGACCAGTCGCTCTTTTGGCGCACGGCCGAAGGCTTCTGCATGAAGACAAACCCCGATGTCGTGTGCCGCGTCGCGACGTCGAGCCCGCGCTGCCTCGCAGTGGCGAGCGCCGACACCGTCCCGGCGCTCCTCGTTCTCGGCGCGACGGTGCACTTCGAGGACGCGGAGGGTGGGCGCGACGTGCCGCTCGCCGACCTCTACCAGGAGGACGGCATCCAGCCGATGGCCCTGCGCCAAGACGAGGTCCTCACCGACGTCACCCTGCCGGAGGCGGACGGGTGGCGGAGCACATATTTGAAGATGCGCGATCGGGGCTCGTTCGACTTCCCCATCGCGGCGGTGGCCGCCGCCGTCCGCTGGGACGGCGCGAAAGTGTCCGAGGCGCGGATCGCGATCACCGCGCTCGGCTCCCGGCCCCAGCTCGTCGCGGACGCAGCGCGGCCACTCGTAGGGACGAGCCTCGATGACGTCACCATCGCGCTCGCCGCAGAAGCCGTTCACAAAGCGGCCCGTCCGATGGACAACACGTCCGGCACCATCTCGCAGCGCAAGCGCGCGGCCCTGGTGTTCACCGAGCGCGCTCTTCGTTCGCTGCGTCCGGCCTAGCGTGCGCGCTGTCGCCGTCGTCACCGCGGCCGGATCCGCGGAGCGATTCGGCGGAAAAAAGCTGCTCACGCCGATCGACGGCGAACCGCTCCTCGATCACACGATCGACGCCCTTCTCGATGGCGGCGTCGCCGAGGTGATCGTGGTCGTGGGACGCGACGCGCGTGTGGAGCTTGAGCGCGACGTCAACGCCATGCTCGACCCGCGAGTGCGTGCGGTCGAGAACCCGGACCCCTCGCGCGGCATGTTCAGCTCCATACAGGAGGGCGTCGCACAGGCGCAGGGCGACGCGATCCTGGTGATGCCCGGCGACATGCCGTTCGTCTCACCCGACACGGTTCGCGCGGTGATCGCGGCGTACGAACAAAAGCCCGCGATCATCTCGCCTCGCTACCGCGGAAAGCGGGGCCACCCGGTGGCCCTGCCGGCGGCGCTGCGCGACGAGATACGCGCGGCCACCCCCCGCGCGACCCTTCATGACGTGATCCATGCGCACGAAGAGATGCGGATGGACGTCGACGTCGACGATCCGGGAGTCATCAGAGACGTCGATCGACAGGAAGACTTAGAGAGCAGGGGCGAGTAGGCGTCGCGACGAGGGCCGAAGCGGCAGAGCGAAAGAAAGCCGGGACGAGGGGCTCACGCGCGCAACGGGACCCGAGGCCCTACCGCGAAGCGGCCGGTGAAGGCGAAAGCCGAAGCCGGTCCGTGGCCGAGGGAGGGACCCGTGAGCACGTGAGTCCCTCGGAACGGCGCCGATACGCGCATTTCCCGGAGGGCTCGGACGGAAGGCGGATACTGATTCCATGCGGGAAATCTTCGCTCGGATGGCAGAGCTTGAGCGTGAGGGACGGCGGTTCGCGGTCGCGACGGTGGTTCGCACGACCGGGAGCACTCCTCAGGTCGTCGGCGCGAAGCTCCTTGTCGACGACCTCGGACGGCTCGTGGGAACGCTCGGCGGCGGATGCGTCGAGGGCGACGCATTCGTCGAAGCGAAGCACGTCATCGAGACCGGTGAGCCCTCACTGCGCGAGTACGAGCTCACCGAGGACCTCGCCTGGGACACCGGCCTCGTCTGCGGCGGCACCATGTGGATCTCGATCGAGCCGGGCGAGCGCGTGCTGCGTTTCGCCGGACGCGATCTGCTCGGCGATGTCCTCGCAGCGTCCGCGGGCGGCAAGCCCGTGGCGGTGGCGACGCTCATGCGCAAGCGCGGGAAGGACGTGATCGCCGCGGGCAAGCTGTTCGTGGAGACGGATGCGAAGGGGGGCGGGACGCTCGGCGACAACGCCCTCGATGCGCGGGCGCGTGCCGCGGCGATCGAAACACTCCGCCAGGGGACGGCACGTTCCATCGTCCTGGATGAGAACACCGAGCTCCTCGTCGAACCGGTCATGTCGCGACCGCGCCTGGTCATCGCGGGCGGCGGGCACGTCGGCCTCGCGATCGCGAAGCTCGGCGTGCAGCTCGACTACGACGTCACGGTCATCGACGACCGTCCCGAGTTCGCAAACCGCGAGCGGTTCCCGGGCGTGAGCGAGGTCGTGAACATGGACATGGTCAAGGCGCTCGAGACGATGCCGATCGGATGGAACTCCTTCGTCATCGTCGCGACGCGCGGCCACAAGCTCGACTCGCATTGCCTCCGCGCGGCGGTCAAAACCGACGCGCGCTACATCGGTCTCCTCGGGAGCAAACGCAAGACGATCCTGATAGCGCAGATGCTGCGCGGCGAGGGCATTCCGGAGGAACGGATCCGTGCGGTCCATGCCCCGGTGGGACTCGATCTCGGTGGCCGTACCCCCGCGGAGATCGCGCTCTCGGTCCTTGCGGAGCTGTCGCTCGAGCGCTACGGCGGCTCGGGCCGGCCCCTCCGAATCTCGGACGAACTCTTCGAGCGGACGCTCGGCATAAAGCAACGGGAATAGCTCCGGCGGCGAACACGTACGCCGTCGTACGCAGCGAGCGGCTCGATCTCATCCTCATGCCGATCCCGCTCCTCGATGCGCTCATCGCCGGCGACCGCGCCGCGGTCGTGCAACTCGCCGGCTATCGCATCCCGGCCGACTACCCCAACGCCGGCGCGCTCAAGCTGGTGCGCTATCGACGCGAGCAGATCGCGAACGACCCGACGTGGGCGCCCTGGTCCTTGCGTGCGATCGTGCTGCGCGAGGGCGGCGTGATGATCGGCTACGTGAATTTCCACGGGCCGCCCGGGGTCAACGACACCGCGACCCCGAACGCCGCGGAGCTTGGCTGGACGGTGTTCGCAAATCATCGGCGGAAGGGCTATGCGACCGAGACCGCGCGTGCGCTCATGAACTGGGCCGCGACCGAGCACGGCATCAGCCGATTCGTTTCATCGACGACACCGAGCAACGCACCCTCCCTGCGGGTCCACGACAAGCTCGGTTTTGTGCGAACGGGTCAGATCGTCGACGGAGAGATCATCTTCGAGCTGCGCCGTTAGCCCGGTTCGCTGATCTCGTTCACGTCCTGTGGATGCGGCGGCGTGCCTTCGGGACGGTCGCTTGCCGCCGGTGGACTGCCTCGGCGTTTCTCGGTGAGACCTTCGTCCTGCTCCTCGTCGCGCTCCTGCTCGAGCTTCTTGGCTTTATCCATGGGCCTGTCATGCGCACGGCGCGTGCCATCTCACATTGAGGAGAGCCCGCCGTTCTATCGTCGTGAGATCGGAACGGTGACCTTCGGCGAGCTTTTGGAGCGCCACGAGCGCGAGATCTTCGCCTACGTATTGCGCCTCACCGGCAGCCGGGCGGATGCCGACGATCTCTACCAGGAGACGTTCCTCGCGGCGTTTCGCGGGTGGCCCCCGCCTCGCGCCGGAAACGAGCGAGCCTGGCTCTACAAGATCGCGACGAACAAGGCGATCGATCGGGTGCGACGGGTGCGCCGCATCGTTCCGCTCGACGATCTGCGCCTCGCGGCGCCCGAACGCGATGGCGTGACCCTCTCGGATCTCGCGACTGCGGTCCGGGCGTTACCGACCGGGCAGCGCGCGGCGTTCGTCCTGCGCAAGGTCGAGGGTCGCTCCTACGCGGAGGTCGCGGACACGCTCGGCTGCAGCGAAGAGGCGGCACGCTCGCGCGTCGCAGAAGCGATGAAGAAAGTGAAGGAGGCCGTGCGATGAACGCGCTCGCGCCACTTGTCGACGAGGCCCGTGAGCATCTCCTCGCGCGCGCGAAGCGCGAAGGACTGGTCACGGTGGGCTATGACGTCATGGATTCTCCGCTCGGTCCGCTCTGGATCGCGGTCGGCCCGCGCGGTGTGGTGAACATCCATTACGGCGCGACGCCCGATCCGCGCGAGCTCGCCCGGATCACGCACACCTACGGCCCCGGTGTTCTTCCGGATCGGCGGGCGTGCGATCGCGTACTCACGGAGCTCGATCAGTACTTCGCGGGGCGCCGCCGATCGTTCGAGGTGCAAGTCGACCTCGCCTCGCTCACGCCGTTCCAGCAGCGGATCCTCGCAGCGACCGCACGCGTTCCGTTCGGCGAGCTGACGACGTACAAGGTCGTCGCGCGCCAGGCTGGGAACGAGCAGGCCTCTCGCGCCGCCGGGGCGGCGCTCGGCGCGAACCCTATTCCGATCGTCGTTCCCTGCCACCGGATCGTCGCGACCGACGGCAGCTTGGGTGGCTACGCGGGAGGGCTCGCCGCGAAGCGCCGCTTGCTCGCTCTGGAGCGCGGCAAGGCGGAGGTCCCGGCCGGAGGTTGGCCGCCGTCCCGGCGCTAGCCTCTAGGAGCTGTCGATCTCTGGGGAGGCCGTTCGTCGTACCCACGAGAACGGCAAAGGGAGGCCGCACATGGCGAAGTACGCATTTCTCTTCATCGACGACGGCGTGGACTACCAAGGCTCGCCAACACCCGAGCAGCAGAAGGTCTACGCCGACATCTTCAAGTGGTTCGAAACGAACGGGCCGAAGATCACGGACGGCGGCGCGGAGCTCCAGCCGACGCGGACGGCGACGACGATCCGAACACGCGGCGACAAGCGGGTAGTGGTCGACGGCCCGTTCATCGAAGCGAAGGAATCCGTCGGCGGCTTCACCATCTTCGAGCTGCCAAGTAAGGACGAAGCCGTCGCACTCGCAAAAACCTGGCCGGGCTACGGCGTGGAGATCCGGCCGATCCGAGAAGCTTAGGAGACGAAGATGGCGACGTATGTGTTGATGTTCGTCAACGACGAGTCATTCCGCGACCGCTCGAAGGACGAGGTCGCGGAGGTGTATGCGGACATAACGCGTTGGTCCGAGGACCTCGAGCGAAAAGGCGTCCTCAAAGGGGGCGTGGAGCTGCAGCCGACGCGGACCGCAACGACGGTGCGCCGCGTGAATGGGACGATGCGCGTGTCCGACGGACCGTTCGTCGAATCGAAGGAACACGTGGGCGGCTTTGCGATGATCGAGGTTCCCGATCTCGACGAGGCGATCCGCATCGCGAAGGCTTTCCCGGGCGGGGTCGAAGTCCGTCCGATCGTCGTGCACTGAGCGCCGAGATCACGAGCGACGCGGTGGCCGCGGTCTTTCACGAGGAGGCCGGTCGGCTCACCGCGGCGCTCACCAAGCGGCTTGGCGACTTCGACCTCGCTGAGGAATGCGTTCAAGACGCGCTCGTTTCCGCGCTCGAACACTGGCCTCGCGAAGGCATTCCGAACAATCCCGGCGCCTGGCTCATGACCACGGCGCGTCGCAAAGGCATCGACCGGCTGCGGCGGGAGAAGCGCTACCAGGAAAAGCTCGCGGAGCTGGAGGAGCCATCGATGAGTACGCCGAGCACGGCACTCCCCGACGAGCGTCTCGAGCTCATCTTCACGTGCTGCCACCCCGCGCTCGCGCGCGAGGCGCAGGTCGCGTTGACGCTGCGCTCGGTGGCCGGCCTTACGACTCCTGAGATCGCCCGCGCGTTCCTCGTGCCCGAAGCCACCGTCGCCCAGCGGCTCGTCCGCGCAAAGCGGAAGATCGTCGACGCGCGGATCCCGTTTCGCGTGCCCGACCGCGAGGAGCTTCCCGATCGGATGGAGGAGGTCCTCGCCGTTCTCTACCTCATGTTCAACGAGGGCTACCTCGCCACAGGGCAGCGCGGCGCGAGCGATCGCGACCTGGCGAAGGAAGCGGAATGGCTCACGTCCCTGCTCGCCGGACTCATGCCCGACGAAGCGGAGGTGCTCGGCCTGGTCGCGCTCATGCGCTTCCATCTCGCGCGGGCCGAGGCGAGGTTTGACGCGAACGGCCGGATGATCCTGCTCCAGGATCAGGACCGCACGAAGTGGGATCGTCGGCGCATCGA
>Ga0209059_1000194_pt1 | contig 26193 bp, 27 predicted proteins | sample GraSoiAngelo_151_FD_186165 | JGI IMG/M metagenome (GOLD analysis project Ga0209059, IMG submission 186165) | Grasslands soil microbial communities from the Angelo Coastal Reserve, California, USA - 14_1009_12_20cm (SPAdes) (version 2) | ecosystem: Environmental > Terrestrial > Soil > Grasslands ...
GATCCGCAGCGGCTGGCCGAGCCGGGTTGCCTGTTTTATCCGACGGTCGGGGTCGACGAATTGGCGTGGCGACGCCGCCGGCATGACCAGCGGGCCTACAGCGTCGTCGGAATCACGCACACGATCGTCAGCGGCGCCGTCATGGAGGTCATCGCTAATTGGCTGATCGCGCCGGTGCAGCGTTGGGACGCGGTGATCTGCACGAGCAAGGCGGTGCGCGACGCGGTGGACACGGTCATCGAGGCGCAGACGGCGTATTTGCAAGCGCGGCTCAGCGGTCCTGTGCGGCCGAGCCTGCCGCAATTGCCTGTCATCCCGCTCGGCGTCGATTGCGACGCCTACCGACCGGTGCCGGCGGTGCGCGCGGATTGGCGGCAGCGGCTCGGCATTGGCGACGCGGATGTCGCCGTCCTGTTTCTCGGACGCCTCAGCTTTCACGGCAAGGCGCATCCCGTGCCGATGTATCGCGGCTTGCAGCAGGCGCTGTCGCGCAAGCCTCTGCCGGCGGGCGCCAAGCTGCACCTGATCCAAGCCGGCTGGTTCGCCAATGATGCGATCGAGCGCGCCTTCCGCGACGGTGCGACAGCGCATTGCCCCGATGTGGTCTGTCATTTCCTCGACGGCCGCGAGGCCGATGTGCGCAACGGCATCTGGCAGGCGGCCGACATCTACACGTCGCTTTCGGACAATCTGCAGGAAACCTTCGGGCTGAGCCCGATCGAGGGGATGGCGGCGGGGCTGCCGGCCGTGGTCAGCGATTGGAACGGCTACCGCGACACGGTGCGGGATGGCGTCGACGGGTTTCGCGTGCCGACGCTGATGCCGCCGGCGCCGTACGGGATGGAGCTCGCCGACCGCTACGATCTCGAGATCGACAATTACGACCGGTATATCGGTTTCAGCAGCCAACTGGTCGCGGTGGACACCGCCGCCGCAGCGGTGGCCTACGCGGCGCTGATCGCCGACCCGGAGTTGCGGCGGCGCATGGGTGCGGCCGCAGCGGCGCAAGCGCGTGCCGTCTTCGATTGGCGGGTCGTTGTCGCGCAGACCCAGGAATTATGGGCTGATCTCGCCGACCGGCGCCGCCTGTTGCGGGAGATCGCCCCCCTGCCCGACCGCAAGCCGATGACGGTCGCGTTGGCGCATCTCCCGCGGCCCGATCCGTTCCGCGTCTTTGCCGGCTACGCAACGGCGATGTTGCAGCCGGATTGCATCGTGTCGATGGTGCCGGGGACGACGCCCGAGGCGATTGAGCTACGGCTCAAATCGCCGCTCTCCGATTTCGCGATGCAGATCCTGCCCGAACTCGCCGATATGCATGCCACTTTTAGGCATCTGGCGGCGTCGAGCGGCTGCATGAAAGCCGGCGAATTGGCCGAACTTGTCGCGCCCGGGCGTAGCGAGCGGCTTTATCGCGGCCTTGTCTGGATGGCGAAAATGGACCTCGTGCGGATCGCGCCGCCTGCGGCACCGAACGACAAAAAGGCTAATCCAGCTCGATAACCAGCTTTGCGGCACGGGTGCGGACCTCGTCCGGCCAGCGGGCCGGACGCCGCGCGTCGAGGTCGAGATTGACGCCGTACTGGCCAAGCCGCGCGATCTCTCTGCCGCTACGCGGGTCGGTCATGACATGGACGAGGCGCAGCGAGGAATTGCCGAGATGCGCGACGCCGGTCTCGACGAGATACGGCTCGTCGAGCCCGAGCGCGCCCCCGATCCGCAGCGCGAGCTCGAATGTCGAGAAGCCGCGCCGGCTCTTTTCCATGTATTCCGAATCCATGCCGATCGCCGAGCCGGCCTGGATGCAGGCATCGGTAAAGCGATGCACGATTGCGGCGAGCCCGAAATGCCCCACGCTGTCGAGATCCGCCGGCCTGACCCGGCCGCGCGCGGTCGGGATAAACCCTTCGGTGCTTTTGGGCTCGGCCCGAATTTCGGCCACGAGCCCCTCCCAGGTCGCGAGCCGTCCGGCAAGCGCGCCGCGCTCCTCGCCCGATAGGGGCGCATTCGCCAGATCCCAACGCTCGTCGATCCAGGTGACGGTCTCGCCATTCGCCGAGTCGACAAAGCGATGCCCGAGCCTCAATCCCTCATCGAGGCCGAGCACGGCGCCTTCGACCTGAAAGCTGCTGCCGGCGCGCAATTCGCGTGCGAACCGCACATCGAGCCACCGGGTGAAACCGCCGACCCGCAACCGCTCGCCGAGACCCAGCGCCTCGGCCAGATTGGGTTCGGCCTCTTCGAGCCGCGCGAAATAATAGGCGATCGTGAAATGCTCGGTGACGTCGCATTCCCAGGGCGGCACCGTGCCGCGATAGGTCTCGATCCAATTCGTCATGAAGGGCGCCCTTCGAGTGTCACGCCTTGATGCCAAGCAATTTTGCGGCGGTGCCGCCGAGCATTGCGATGCGCTCGGCATCGGAGAGGCCGGGAAAATTGAGGATGTCGTCGACCTCGGTCACGGTCCACGGGAAGGGGTAATCGGTGCCGATGACGATCTGGCCGGCGCCGACCTCGGCGATCAGGTGGCGCAGCCCTTCCGGCGTGAAGATCAGCGAGTCGATGTAGATCTGCTTCAGGTATTCGCTCGGTTTCTTCTTCAGCGCCACCGGGCATTGATCGGGCCGGTTCGCGCACATCGCATCCATCCGATCGGGATAGGACGGCAGGTAGCCGCCGGCATGCGCGCCGCAGATCTTGAGCCCGGGATAACGGTCGAGCGTTCCTTCGAGGATCAGATGCGACAGCGCGATTGTCGTCTCCAGCGGGTTGCCGATCACGTTTTCTAGGCCGCCGCCGCCCTTCAGCCGACCACTCGCCTCCAGCTCGGGGGTGCCTTGCGGGTGGATGAAGATGACGATTCCCAACTCCTCCGCCTTGGCCCAGAACGGGTTCAGTTTAGGGTCGGAAAGCTCCGTGCCGTTGACGCTGCCGCCGACCAGCGCGCCGCGCATCCCGAGCCGCTTGACCGCATCCTGCAATTGCTCGGCGGCGAGATCGGGATAGGCGAGCGCGACCGAGGCGAGGCCGACAAAGCGGTCCGGCGTCTTGCCGCAGATCTCGGCGACCTTCTCGTTCTGCAGTTTGACGATTTGCGCCTGGAGGTCGCGTTCGGCCTTGTCCCAGAAATTCGGATTGATGCTCAGCGCCTCGATATCGATACCCTGCTCGTCCATGACCTTGATGCGCTCGGGCGTGATGACGAGCTTCGGGAAGCGCACCTTCTGCCCCGCCAGCTCGAGCGCTTCGGGGATGTGGCAATGCGCGTGAATATCGACGGTCGTCACCCGCTTTCCGGCGACGACGACCTCGCGCCGGCGCGCTTGTCCCGGCATCTGCGCCGCGGCGCCGCGCATCAGCCCGCAGCCGGTGAACGCGATGCCGGCGAGAGCGCCGGCGGCCTGGCCGAGCAATTCCCGGCGGGTGGTCATATCTCTTCTCCTTCGCGGCGCGAATTAGGCTCCTCTCCCGCGCAGCGGGGGAGGTGGCGAGCGGAGCGAGCCGGAGGGGGCGATGCTGGCCATTTCTTTGATCCCGAGAAGGGCGCCTTCCAAGTTTTGATCCTTCAAAACGTCACTGGCGCGAAGGCGCAATACCCTCACGCCGCGTTGCGCAAGCCATTCTTGCCGACGCGCATCTCGATGTGCCTCAGCGACGGTATCATGCGCGAACCCGTCTACCTCAATCGCGAGGCGCGCAGAAGGGCAATAGAAATCGAGAATATACGGTCCGATCGGGTGTTGCCGCCGAAAGCGTAAGCCGCCGAGCCGCAGTTTTCGCAAGGCCTGCCAGAGCACGATCTCCGGCAAGCTCATTCCGCGGCGCAAGTGGCGAGCGCGTTGGAATGTCCTATCCGGCGCTCGCATGCCCCCTCCACCATGCTTCGCATGGTCCCCCTCCCCCGCTTCGCAGGGGAGGAGCTCGTCCTGGTTTGCGCTATTCGCTACGCGGCGTGGCGGCGGCGCTCCGGGAACAGCCGGAGAAGGCCTTCGCGCGAGGCCGGGCAGACGCCGCGCTCGGTGATCAGCGCGGTCACGAGACGCGCCGGCGTGACGTCGAAGGCGTAATTCGCCGCCGGGCTGTCCGCCGGCGTCAGCCGCACCTCGACCCGTTCTCCGGCTTCCGTCCAGCCGGCGATATGCGTCACCTCGCGCGGGTCGCGCTGCTCGATCGGTATTGCGCTGCCGTCCTCGATGTCCCAGTCGATCGTCGGCGACGGCAGCGCAACATAGAATGGGATGGCGTTGTCCGCGGCCGCGAGCGCCTTCAGATAGGTGCCGATCTTGTTCGCGACATCGCCCGACGCGCTCGTGCGGTCGGTGCCGGTGATGCAGAGATCGACCTCGCCGTGGCGCATCAGATGGCCGCCGGCATTATCGGCGATCACCGTGTGGGGGACGCCGTGCTGGCCGAGTTCCCAGGCGGTCAGGCTGGCGCCCTGGTTGCGCGGCCGCGTCTCGTCGACCCACACATGCACCGGGATCCGCGCATCATAAGCGCGGTAGACCGGCGCCAAGGCGGTGCCCCAATCGACCGTCGCGAGCCAGCCGGCGTTGCAGTGGGTCAGGATTTGCACCGTGCCGCGCCGGCCCTTTCGCCGATGCGCGTCTTCGATCAGCCGGAGCCCGTGCTCGCCGATCGCGCGGTTGATCGCGACATCCTCTTCGGCGATTTCCCCCGCCCGTGCGATCGCGGCGGCAAAGCGCTGTTCCGCCGACAACTCGCTGAGATGGCGGCGCATCCCGTCGAGCGCCCAGCGCAGATTGACCGCCGTGGGGCGCGTCGCGGCGAGGCTTTCGACCGCGCGGTCGAGCCCCTTCTGCGACGGGTCCTCGGCCATGGCCAAGGCGACGCCATACGCCGCGGCCGCGCCGATCAGCGGCGCGCCGCGCACCTGCATGTCGCGGATGGCGCGCGCCGCATCGGCGGCGCTCGCGAGCCGGAGAACGACAAGCTCATGCGGCAGCCGGGTTTGGTCGATGATCTCGACGGTTCGCCCATCCTCGGCGAGCCAAATCGTACGCATCGGGCGGCCGGCTACCTTCATCGCGGTCTCATTTCTTCAGAACCCGCCCGGCGACCGCGTCGAGTCGCGCGAGGAGCGCCGGATCGCGGTGGTCGGAGGCGGTGATCAGCGCGGTTTCGAGCGCGTGATCGCAACCCTGCCGGCATGGGCCGGCCTGCTTGGCGAGCAACGGCACCACAGCCTTGACGAGGGCGCGGGCGCGTTCGGCATTGGCGTCGAGTACCGACAGGATCATGTCGACCGTCACGTCGTCATGGCCGGGATGCCAGCAATCGTAGTCCGTCACCATCGCTACTGTCGCGTAACAAATCTCGGCTTCTCGCGCGAGCTTGGCTTCCGGCATGTTTGTCATGCCGATCACGTCGCAGCCCCAGCCTCGGTAAAGCCGGCTTTCGGCGAGCGTCGAGAATTGCGGACCCTCCATGACGATGTAGGTGCCGCCGCGCTTCAGCGCGATCCCGGCGGCCGGGCCCGCCTCCGTGACTGTGTCGCCGATGCGGCCGCAGACCGGTCGCGCCATCGAGACATGCGCGACGCAGCCCGGCCCGAAGAAGCTCTTATCCCGCGCAAACGTGCGATCGATGAACTGGTCGACGACGACAAAATCGCCGGGGGCCAAATCCTCGCGCAGGCTGCCGACCGCCGATAGCGAGATGATGTCGGTGACGCCGCAGCGCTTCAGCGCATCTATGTTCGCCCGGAACGGGATCGCGGTGGGCGGCAGCACATGGCCGCGACCATGGCGCGGCAAGAATACAACCGGCTGGCCGTCGAGTTTGCCAAAGCAGAATTCGTCCGAGGTGCTGCCGAACGGGCTCTCGACACGCCGCCATTCGACATCGGTGAGGCCGTCGATGCGGTAAAGCCCGCTGCCGCCGATAATGCCGATGACCCGGCCCGTCATTTCGGCCTCGCGTTCCACCACAGAGATACAGAGATCACAGAGTTCGTGCGGAGTCTACTCTGCGCGCTCCGTGACTCTCTGGTGAATTATCAGTGGATGCGCGACCAGATCTTGCGCTTCGCGGCGTAGAAGACGCCGGTCGCGATGATCAGAAACAGGATCACCTTGAAGCCGATGCGATGTCGCTCGTTCAAATTGGGCTCGGCCGCCCAGCTCAGAAAGCTGACGACATCATGCGACATTTGCGGCACGGTGGCCTGGGTCCCGTCGGCATATTTGAGCTGGTCGGTCTGGGTCAGCGGCGGCGGCATCTTGATCTGATGCCCGGCAAAGTACTGGTTGTAGTACATGCCCTCGTTGACCTTGAACCCGGCCGGCGGGTCCTTGAACCCGGTGAGGATCGCATAGACGTAGTCGGGGCCGCCCTCGCGCGCCTTGGTGATCAATGACAGATCGGGCGGCAAGGCGCCGTTATTGGCGGCGCGGGCCGCCTGATCGTTCGGGAAAGGGCCCGGGATCGGATCGGACGGCCGAGCCGGGCGCTGAAACATCTGGCCCTCGTCGTTGGGGCCGTCTGTCACCTGATATTGCGCGGCAATGCCTTTGACCTGGTCCTCGGTGTAGCCGATCTCCTCGAGATTGCGGAAGGCAAGGTGCTTCACCGCGTGGCAGACCGAGCAGACTTCCTTGTAGACCTGAAAACCCCGCTGCGACGCCGCCGTGTCATAGGTGCCGAACACGCCTTCGAACGGCCATTGCTGGTGCGGCGGTTCGGGCGCTTCCTCCAGCGCGCGCGCGGCGCCGCCGAGGCCGACGGCTATCGCCAGAGAGAGCAAGAGAGCCGGAAGCGGGGCGCGCATATCAGTGCCGCTCCGCCGAGCCGGCGGTGCTGAGACCGCCGGTGGCTTCGAGCACCGCCGTGCCGATGCTGATCGGCAACGGCCGCGGCCGCTCGATCTTGCCGAGCAGCGGCATCAGGATCAGAAAATGGAAATAGTAGTAGAAGGTTGCGACCTGCCCGAGCGTGACGACCCAGCCTTCGGGCGGTTGGCTCCCGACATAGCCGAGCGCGATGGCGTCGATCGGCAACAACCACGAGACGAGGCGGTAGATCGGTCGAAAGCGGGCGCTGCGCACCCGCGAGGTGTCGAGCCAGGGCACAAAAAACAACAGGATGATGGAGCCGAGCGATAACACGACGCCAAGCAACTTGGCGGGGATCCCGAGAATGTCGAACGTGACGGACCGCAGGATCGCGTAATAGGGCAGCAGGTACCATTCCGGCACGATATGGTTCGGCGTCACCATGGGGTTGGCAGGGATGTAATTGTCCGCGCTCGCAAAGAAATTCGGCGCGTAGAACACGAAAAAGGCGAGGACCAGCAGCGCCACGCATAGCCCGAAGCTGTCCTTGATCGTGTGATAGGGGTGGAACGGCATCGTGTCCTGCGGGCCGCGCGTGTCGATGCCGAGCGGGTTGTTCGAGCCGTGCTGGTGCAAGGCGAGGAGATGCAGACCGACGACCGCGACGATGACGAAGGGCAGCAGGTAATGCAGCGAGAAGAAGCGGTTGAGGGTCGGGTTGCCGACCGTAAAACCGCCCCACAAGAGCGTCACGATCTTGTTGCCGACGACCGGGATCGCCGAGAACAAATTGGTGATGACCGTTGCCGCCCAGTAGCTCATCTGGCCCCAGGGCAGCACATAGCCCATGAAGGCCGTCGCGATCATCAATAAGAGGATGACGACGCCGAGGATCCACAACAGCTCGCGGGGATATTTGTAGGAGCCGTAATAGAGCCCGCGAAAGAGGTGGATATAGACGATCAGAAAGAACATCGACGCGCCGTTCATATGGATGTAGCGGAGCAGCCACCCATAATTCACGTCGCGCATCATGCGCTCGACCGAGTCGAAGGCGAGATCGGAGTGCGGCGTGTAGTGCATCGCCAGGACGACGCCGGTGACGATCATGATGACGAGGATGATCCCGGCGAGCGAGCCGAAGTTCCACCAGTAGTTCAGGTTCTTCGGGGTCGGGTAATCGGTGAATTCGTGCTCGAGGAACGAGACGAAAGGCAGGCGGTAATCGATCCAGCGGATGAGCCGGCTGTATCCGCTGGCTGGGCTGCTGGCGGGAGGAACGGCCATGGCGCTTCCTAGCCGATCTTGATGGCGGTGTCGGAGGTGAAGTCGTAAGGCGGCACGACGAGGTTTAAGGGCGCCGGGCCCTGCCGGATGCGCCCGGAAGTATCGTAGACCGAGCCGTGGCACGGGCAGAACCAGCCGCCATACTGGCCGCGGTCATCGCCCGGCTTGTTGCCGAGCGGGATACAGCCGAGATGCGTGCAGACGCCGACGATCACGAGCCATTCGGGCTTTTTGGCGCGCGCGGAATCCGGTTGCGGATCGCGCAGCGAGGCGACGTCGACATCCTGCGCCGCCTTGATCTCCTCCGGCGTGCGGTGATCGATAAAGACGGGCTTGCCGCGCCAGGCGACGGTCAGCCGCTGGCCGGCCTGCACCGGCGCGAGGTCGACCTCGGTTGTGGAGAGCGCCAGCGTGTCCTTGGCCGGGTTCAGGCTGTCGATGAACGGCCAGATCGCGCAGGCCGCGCCGATGCCGCCCAGCGCTCCGGCAGTAAGAATCAGGAAATCGCGCCGCGTGCCGCCATCATGGCCCGCAGTGACCTGCGAATGCGCCAGATCGGCCATCCACCCCTCGTAATCTGCTGCTGTTCCGCCGGCGACTGCCGCCGCGGCAAGCTATACTGTGAAAAGAGCCGAACTATGCGACAGACTGCCGCATAAAACGGCAGCGGCGGCGGCGCATTGCGCGTTCTCTATAGCGCGGCCGGCGATTGCGCAACCTGCCCGGGACGAGCGATTTGCGGCTGGCCCTGTTCGAACCCGATATTCCGCAGAATACCGGGGCGCTGCTGCGCCTCGCCGCGTGCTTTGGCGTCGCGGTCGATCTGATCGAGCCGTTCGGCTTTGTCTTCGACGACCGCCGGCTGCGCCGCGCCGTGCTCGATTATGCCGCACGGGTCGAGATTCATCGCCACCGCTCCTGGGAGGCATTCCTCTCGGCGCGCGACCCGAACTCCCGCCTCGTGCTGGTGACGACGCATGGCACGATGCCGCTCGATCGCTTCTCATTCATGGGCGGCGACACGCTGCTCCTTGGACGCGAGAGCGCCGGCGCCCCCGATTTCGTCCATGACGCCGCCGCGGCCCGGGTCGTGATCCCCTTGCATGCCGGCAACCGATCGCTCAACGTCGCGATGGCCGGCGCGATCGCCTTGCACGAGGCGCTGCGCCAGACCGGCCTGTTGCCGGAAGCCGAGCCGCCAGATGAGGTGAGCGCATGAAACGGCGGAGATTTCTCGCCTCGACCTTGGCCCTCGCCAGCTTGCCGAGGATCGCCCTGGGCCAATCCCCGTCAAAGGTATTTCGCGTCGGTTGGCTGATCGGCGGTTCGGCGGACGGTTCTGCGCTCTTTCTCGACGCGTTACGCGCCGGCTTGGCCGATCACGGCTATGTCGAGGGCCAGAACCTGGTGATCGAGAAGCGTTACGGCGACGACGGGCCTGAGCCGGTCGTCGCCGCGCTCGCCAACGAGCTTGCCCGCCTTCCGGTCGATGTTCTGGTGACCCAGGGATACGCGACCCGGACCGTCGTCGAGGAGATCAACTCAATCCCCATCGTCTATGTGTTCAGCGCCGATCCGATTCTGGCGGGCATCGCTCGAAGTCTCGCGCGACCTGGCGGCAATGCGACCGGGATCTCGCTGTTGTCGGTGGAGCTCAACGGCAAGCGCATCGAATTGTTGCGAGAAATGCTGCCGCAGCTGCAGCGCGTAACGGTCATCGCCAACCCAGCCCATAGCGGTGCGAATTTCGAATTGGAGGCGTGCGACAATGCCGGACGACAGCTGGGAATAGCGGTCCGGCAAGCGCTGGTCCGGAATCCCGCAGAGCTCGAAGAGAGCTTTGCCGAAATTGCGGCCGGGAAACCGGGAGCGATTACCGTCCTGCCTGACGGGCTGGTGATCCAGAAGCGGCAACGAATCGTGGATTTTGCCGCGGGCGAGCGCATTCCGGTTATCTCGGGATGGAAGATCTTCGCCGAGAGCGGTGCGTTGTGCACCTATGGGCCGCGCCTCACTGAATCCTACCGGCGGGCGGGCTATTACATCGACCGCATCCTGAAGGGCACGAAGCCCGCCGAGCTGCCGATCGAACGGCCGACGGTGTTCGAGCTGGTCGTCAATCTCAAAGCCGCCAAGAGCCTGGGCGTCACGCTCCCGCCATCGGTGCTCGCGCGCGCCGACGAAGTGATCGAATGACGGAGACCGGCATCGCGATTGCGGCCGATGAGCGGCAGCAACGGGCCGCGGTGTGGTTCGCGGTGTTGCGCGATCGGATCTGCGGCGCTTTCGAAGCGATCGAGGACGAGTATGCGGGGGCGGATGCCGCAGCGGCGCCTGCGGGCCGGTTCGAGCGCAAGGAGTGGCAGCGCCCGGGCGGCGGCGGCGGCACGATCGCGCTGATGCACGGAAGGGTGTTCGAGAAGGTCGGGGTCAACATCTCGACCGTCCATGGCGAGTTCTCGCCTGAATTCAGCGGCGAGATTCCCGGTGCCGCCGAGGATCCGCGCTTTTGGGCGGGCGGCATTTCCTTGGTCGCACATATGCGCTCGCCGCTCGTGCCGGCGGTGCATCTGAACACCCGTCATATCGTGACGAAGAAGGCATGGTTCGGCGGCGGCGCCGACCTGACCCCGATCTATCCCGATCCGGCCGCAGCCGAAGAGTTTCACGCCGCGCTCGCCGCAGCCTGCGCCGGCTACGAGGCGGACGCCTATGAACGCTTCAAAAAGTGGTGCGACGAGTATTTCTATCTGCCGCATCGCGGCGAGCCGCGCGGCGCCGGCGGCATCTTTTTCGATTATCTCGACAGCGGCGATTGGGAGCGCGATTTCGCGTTTGTCCGGGCGGTCGGCGACGCGTTCCTCGCGGTGTTCCCGGCGATCGTGCGCCAGCGCATGGACCGGCCGTGGACCGCGGCGCAGCGGCAGCACCAGCTGATCCGCCGCGGCCGCTATGTCGAGTTCAATCTCCTTTACGACCGCGGCACCCGCTTTGGCCTCAAGACCGGCGGCAATGTCGAGGCGATCCTGATGTCCCTGCCCCCGGAGGCGGCCTGGCCATAGGCTGGCCATTCCTGGAACGCGCCTTGCGCGCCGGCCGTTTTTCGAGCATGCCGCCAGCAAGATCCCAGCAAGATCCATGACTGCCAATATCCATGATCGCGCCTCGATCGAGCGGGTCTATCCGCGCGAGGCGTATGCCAGCGATGCCTCGCAGAACGAGCGGCGCAAGCCCGCGATGCTGCGGGGCGTCCGCATCGCCGCGGCGCCTGATGAGAAGGGCGAGTTCGCGATCGAACCGGCGGTGCAGCATGCGGGCGAGGTGCCCGGGGCGGTGTTCCTCGCGCCGTTTCACCGCGTCACCGCCGAGGAAAATGCCGCGGCCGACCCAGATCCGCGGCTCGGTTATGAGGCGTTTCTCGACGAGATCATCGAAGTGGCGCAGCGTCTCGGTTTCCGCGCCGACGCCTCACCCGGGCCGGGTGACGCCCGGCTGCGCGGCCCGCGGCAGTAGGGATTTTCTGGCCGTCAGACCTGCTGGATCGCCGAGAGCAGCCACTCGCCGCCGTGCCGGCGCACAAAGGTCCAGACTTCCTCCGCCTCGGTCGGCGTTTTCGGATCGCCGCTGACCAGGTAATCGGGCTGCCCCGGCGAGCGGCCGAGCCGCACGACATAGTCGATCGCGCTCCAGCGCATAAAGGCGGTGGCGTATTCGAGATCGCCCTCCTCCCACGCCTCGCTGACATCGCCCTTCAACAGATGCACATCCGAGACGATGTTCTGCACGCCCTGGCTGGAATTGCGGGTCAGCTCTTCCGAGAAATAGCTCAGCATCTCGGGCGTCAGGACCCGGCGCATCTGGGCGAGATCGCCGCGGGACCAGGCCTCTTGAACCGCGGCATGAATACTCTGGAAGGCGCTCAGATCGGCATCGCCGACCGTCGTGTCGCGGCCGCGGAACCGCGCGGCGGCGGGCGCCGCAGCGGCGCCGAGTGAGCGCGGCATGGGCCCGCCTCCGGCAGTCGCAAGGCGGCTGCCGAACAGCAAGCGCACCAGAAAGAAGATCACGCCGCCGATGATCAACAGCGTCAGCAGGAAGCCGAGCCCTGTGCCGAGGCCGCCCAAATGGCTGAACAGCATTGAGCCGAGAAAGCCGCCGGCAAGCCCGGTCATGAACGGGTGGCGCTGGAAGAAGCTGCCGCCGGCATAGGCTGGCGATGGCGTGCCGCCCATCGGGCTGGTTGCCGACGGGTTGGACGGGGTCATGCTGCGGGTGACCGGCGCCGCATCGTTATTCTCGTAGGTGCGCGAGCCGCGGCTGCCCATGCCCGAGGAGGACGACTTGCCGCCGCCCGAAGAGGAGCTGCCGGCGCGCGCATCCGCGAGACTGGGCGTCAGAGCCAGGCTCAAGCAGAAGAACAACGCGACTGGGATGCGCCAGCCCGCCAGGCGCTGCATGGGTGAGCGGATCGACATCGTGAAGTCCCGTCCCTGGATTTGTTCTCGGGGGAGCCCGTCGGCCATCCATATGGGGGGTCGCGGGCCGTCGGGGAAGGAGCATCGGCAAAACCCCGCCTGGCCACCCGCCCCGCACGCAGCCGCAGATTGCTTGATCGGGGCGATTTTTCCCCCAAATCTATAGTATAGGAAGGCTATGCCTCCGCTGCCGGGTGCCGCAAGCGGGCCCGGGGGCGGCGTCTCGCTCAGTGTCGAGGAGAAGCACAATGGCGCGCTTATCGCTGTTCAATTCGCCGCTGCTGCTGGGTTTTGAGCCTTTCGAGCGGGCGCTCGATCGGGTCAACAAGATCTCCAGCGACGGCTACCCGCCCTACAATGTCGAGCAGCTCAGCGAGAACGAGCTGCGCATCACCTTGGCGGTGGCGGGGTTTGCGATGGCCGACCTGACGATCACGATCGAGGAAAACCAGCTCGTCATCCGCGGCAAGCAGGCCGACGACGCCGACCGCATCTATCTCCACCGCGGCATCGCGGCCCGTCAGTTCCAGCGCTCCTTTGTGCTGGCTGAGGGGATCGAGGTGCGCGGCGCCTGGCTCGACAATGGTCTTTTGCATGTCGATCTTGTCCGGCCGAATATCGAGCCCCGGGTGCGCACGATCCCGATCCAAGGCGGTGAGAGCGGTGGCGAGAAGGACGCCGAGAAGACGGTGTTCCAGCCGATCCGGTCGCGCGCCTCCGGCAATACGGGCGGCTGACCGGCAGTTCGTCCGGTGTAAGGCCGCCCTAGGAGCCGCTGCCGGCCGCGGTCGGATTGGGTTTCGGAGCGGGCTTCGCCTGGGCCGGCTTGTTGATCGCGCCGTTCGAATTGATGGCCGTCGAGCTGGCTGAAGTCCGTGTCATGGCCGGCAGCGCGTCCTGTAGCTTGAACGCCCAGAGGCAGGTCAGGTCGAGCGTCGCCAAGCCGATCGCGAGCACCAGCAAAAACGCGTTCATGTCGCCGGCGGCGCGCTCGAGCCGGGCCGCCAGGCTGCGCGGCCGAGGGTCTTTTCCGGGCAATGGGTTCTGCATCGGGGCACATCCATGCTGCGCCCGCGACGCGTGGCCGCCGGGCGCACCTCTCTTGCAAGAGGTAACACCCGCGGCGGCCGATCGGCCTTTCGTCAGGCTCGAAAACCGTGCCCTGCCCGTGGCTTAGGCATTCTGGAAACCGGTTTCCCAGAATGCCAAGCCCGGCGGCGGAGCGGGCCCCGCGCTACTCGGCAGCGGCGCGCGCCGGCTCGATGAATTGCGACACCCAGGAATTGCGCCGCTTCACATTCGCCCGGTACATCGCCTCGAACTCGGCCTCGGGGAAGGAATGGGTCGAGGGGCGGTTCATGATGGCCTCGGTCCACGCCTTCAGCCGCGGATAGTTTTCCAGCTGACCGATCTTTTTGATGCGGTCGAGGAACAAATAGCGCTGCAGAAAGGGCGCATAGGCGGCATCGACCAGCGAATATCGGGCGCCGTTAAAGAACGGGCCGCTGCCCTGCTTTTCCAGCGCCTTTTCCAGCCGGTCGAAGGCCTCCGGGATCTTCGCGACGGCCTTCTGGTATTCGGCCTCGGTCGCGGCATAGGCGCAGCCGGTGACCGACGAGGCAAAGGTCGGCACGTAATCGGTCCAGGCGCGGTTGATCGCGCGCTGGATCGGGTCCTCGGGATGCAGCCGCGGCGCGACGGTCTCGTCGAGATACTCGTTGATCGCGTTCGACTCGAACAACGTCACCTTGTCGTCGATGGTCAGCGTCGGCACCTTCTTGTGCGGTGAGATTGCCAGAAACCAGTCGGGCCGGTTATCGGGCTCGATATGACGGAATTCGAACGGGGTGTTTTTCTCGCGCAAAATGATTGCCGAGCGCTGCACCCACGGGCAGGTCTTGAAGCTGACCAGCATGTATTTCGCCATCGGATCCTCCCAGCGATGAATTGGATGCGGCAGCATGGCATGAGGCATGCGCGGGCTTAAACACAAATCGCCTCCGCCCGGCGCGACGGCGTGCGATGGGACCCGAGCGGATACCGATTCGCCGGTTATGTCGCGGGAGGCGGCGGTCTGGAATTAAAACAGATTGCGATAATCGGACGTAAATGCAGTGGGTTATCTTGAAACCGGTCACAACATGTTGAGTATGGGTCCACCGCAGATCACAATTGGCTTGCCGCTGACCCGGCAGCGAGGCGAGGGGCGATCGCGGTTTTGGGGGAAACCGCTATCCATCTTGGCACCTTTGGGGGAAGGGCCAACCCCCGCCTCGCGCACCGGCGGCTTTTGCCCGACATAGCCCGCGTGTACGCTCGCTCCGGCAAGGCCGGAGCGGGCGCATGGCGGATCTCATTCTCAGAGGCGGCCGGATCGTCGATCCGGCGAATGCGCGCGACGAGGTCGCCGATATTGCATTCAGCGGCGGCAAGGTTGCGGCCGTCGGGGTTGATTTAGGGCGCGACGGCGCCGAGATCGTCGATGTGCGCGGCCTGATCGTCGCGCCGGGGCTTATCGATCTGCACACGCATGTCTATTGGGGCGGCACCTCGCTCGGGGTCGACGCCGGCGAGGTCGCGCGCAACAGCGGCACGACGACCTTTGTCGATGCCGGCAGCTCGGGGCCGGGCAATTTTCATGGCTTCCGGCGGCATGTCATCGAGCCCTCGCCGCTGCGCATCCTGCCGTTCCTCAATGTCTCGTTTCCCGGCATCTTTGCATTCAGTCCGAGCGTCATGGTCGGAGAGGCCGCCGATCTGCGGCTCATCGATCCCCGTGAGTGCGTACGCGTCATCAACGCGAACCGCGACCTGATCGTCGGCGTCAAGGTGCGGGTCGGACGCAACGCCGGCGGCGCGTCCGGCATTGCGCCGCTCGATATCGCGCTCGAGGTTGCCGAGGAGGTCGGGCTGCCCGTCATGGCGCATCTCGACAATCCGCCGCCGTCCCGGCTCGAGGTGCTGTCACGGCTCCGGCGCGGCGATATCCTGACGCATTGCTTCCGGCCGTTCCCGAATGCGCCGGTGCAACCAGACGGGCTGGTGCGCGAGGAGGTGCAGGAGGCGCGCCGCCGCGGCGTCGTCTTCGATATCGGGCATGGCAGCGGCTCGTTCGGCTTCCGCACCGCAGAATGTATGCTTGAAGCCGGGTTTCTGCCGGATGCGATCAGCAGCGACGTGCACACGCTGAGCATCAATGGCCCGGCCTACGACCAGCTCGTCACGATGGGGAAGTTTCTGGCGCTCGGGCTGGATCTCGCGGCGGTCATCGGCGCCAGCAGCGCGGCCCCGGCGGCGGCGCTGGGCCGTGCCGATCTCGGCCGGCTGTCGGTCGGCGCCGTTGGCGATGCAAGCGTCCTCGAACTGATAGAGCGCGAGGTCGAATATCGCGATGTGCTGGGCGAGATCCGGCTCGGGCGACACCAATTAGCGGCGCGCGGGCTGGTGATCGGCGGGCATTGGTGGCATCCGCCGCGCTAACCGGCGGCGGTTCGAGACAGGTCGGTCGGACCCGCGCTAGCTGGCGCTGCGTGCCGCGTCGGTGTCGCGGTAGATTTGCAGGCGCGTCACCCTGAGCCCCGGCACGCCGTAGCGGTCGATGGCGCGCTGCCACGCCAGGAACTCTTCAACTGAAAGCTTATAGCGCCGGCAGGCTTCCTGCAGGCTGATCGAGCCGTTCCGCACCGCCGCGACGACGATCGCCTTGCGGCGCACGACCCATCGCTTGGTGTCCGGCGAGGGCAGATCGGGAACCGTCCCGTCCACCTCGTCGGAGACGCTCGTGTCGGCAAAAGGGTCCGCTAAAGACATGTTCCTGGGATCGAAATGGCCGATCTGCGGACGGTACCCGGCATTCTTTAAAGAAGCGCTAAATGGCCGAAGACCTTGCCCTCAGTCGTGCTGCGCAAGAGCGCACCCGAGTGGCTCCGAAAAGGTTCCGGTGGCGGTATTTGACGGCTGCCAATCGAGTCGGCAGCAGCAGCGCCCTCTGCTGTTAAACCGCACGTTGCTTAGGCAGCCTGGAAAGGTCTGCGAAATCAATATAGTGAAATGCGATTCCGGCAGTTGAAATGGGAAAACCCGATTCATATACTCCGCGCCCGCGCCAGACGGGCACCTCGGGGAGGATAAATGCGTAAGCGTACAAGATTGCCGGCCAGCTACCGTCCTTCAGAAGCCGAAGAGTTCATGAACCCGCGGCAGCTCGAATACTTTCGGCAAAAGCTGCTGAGCTGGCGCGCCGAGCTCCTCGCCGATTCGACCGGGACACTGCAGCACCTGAAGGAAGAAAGCCTGCTGAAGCCCGACCTGACCGACCGTGCCTCGCTGGAGACCGAGCGGGCGATCGAACTGCGGACCCGCGACCGTGAGCGAAAGCTGATTTCGAAAATCGATGCCGCGCTGTCGCGCATCGATACCCGCACTTACGGCTATTGCGAGGAGACCGAGCAGCCGATCGGCATTCGCCGCCTCGAAGCGCGCCCGATCGCGACGTTGTCGATCGAGGCCCAGGAGCGGCACGAGCGCATGGAGCGCACCTACCGCGACGAGTGAGCCCCCCGGCCGGGTCGAGCCCGCGCGTTAAGAGCCCTTAAGCATTCGTTAACGCTGTCTGCGCAAGATGGCTCCCGGGCGGTTTTGCCCGCGAACCGGCGTGCCTGACGCGGGTTGCCGGTGAACAAAGCGCGACCGGCGCCGCCGGTCCGTGGTATTTAAGGCGGACTCGCAACGGGCGGAAACGGAGCATGGTCGCCGACGTCGAAGGCGCCCGCCGCTGGGCGAATTGGGGGTTCGAACGCCAGCAGCCGGGTTGGATCGGCCGGCTCGGCAATATCGCGCTCCTCCTCGCGGCCGCGGGGGCTTTGGTCGGGGCGCTTTTCGCCAGCGACATCATTTCCGGGGCCAAGGCCCAGGCGGTAACCAGTACGGTTATCGCGCTGGCGGTGATCAGCGGCTTTGCCGCCTTTGCCGCGAGGGCGATGCACACCGCGCTGGCCGGCCGCGTCGACATCCTGAGCCAGGCGCTCGACGCTTCGGCCGACGCGCAGGTCGTCATCGCGCCGGACGGGCGCATCGCCTATGCCAATACGGCGTTCTACGACCTGTTCCCGCAATTTCCCGAAGCGCCCTTGGAGCGCGTTGCCGCCGCCCTCTCCGACCCGGATTCGCAGGCCGATTTCGAGCGGCTGTGCAGCCGGGCCGCGGCGGGGACACGGGCGATATCGGCGCTGCCGCTGCGCAATTCGCGGGGCGTAGCGGCCGGCTGGTTCAATGTCAGCGTCAACCCCATCGCCGGCCGGCCCGGCTACAGTTTCTGGAATTTTCAGGACATCACCGCGCGGCACGAGATGGAGGCGGTGATCCACGACGAGCGCAACAAGCTCGTCGATTTTCTCGATAACGCGCCGATCGGCTTCTACTCGGTCGATGGCAACGGCCGGTTTTTGTTCGTCAATCAGACGCTCGCGCAGTGGCTCGGCAGCACACCGGCGGAAATCATCGCAAGCGGCGCGCGGCTGCATGATTTCCTGGCGACGCCGCCGGCCGACGAGACCGCCGGGTTTGATCCGTTTGAGGGAAGCGGCGAGGGCGAGCAGCGCGGCGAGGTGGCGTTGCGCAGCCGGGACGGGCACATCCTGGAGGCCTGGGTCGGACAGAGCATCGTTGGTGCCGGGCCGGAATTGCGCACCCGGTCGGTCGTCCGCGATCTGACGCCGGAGCGCGAATGGCAAGCGGCGCTGCGTCTGTCGCGCGAACGCTTTCAGAGGTTCTTCGCCAACGCGCCGGTTGGCATCGCGCTGATCGATCGCGAGGGCCGGCTGGAGGAGGCGAACCGGGCACTCGGCGAGTTGTTCGGCGCGCCGCCGCCGGATGTGATCGGGCAACCGCTGATCGGCTTTGTCAACGATGACGATCGGCGCGAGATCATGGCCAAGCTCGCCGCGGCGGTGGATGGCGCGGCGCCCCCCGGCCGGGTCGATGTGCGGCTCAAGAGCAACCGGGATAAGACCTGCGTCGTCTTCCTGTCGCGCCTCGGCGGCAGCGACAGCAGCGATGGCAGCCTGATGCTGCACTTCATCGACGTCACCGACCAGAAGAACCTCGAGATCCAGTTCGCCCAGTCGCAAAAGATGCAGGCCGTCGGACAGCTCGCCGGCGGCGTGGCGCACGATTTTAACAATCTGCTGACCGCGATGATCGGCTTCTGCGATCTCTTGCTGATGCGGTTCCGGCCGGGCGACCCGTCCTTTGCCGACATCATGCAGATCAAGCAGAACGCCAACCGCGCCGCCAACCTCGTGCGCCAGCTCCTGGCCTTCTCGCGGCAGCAGACCTTGCAACCGCGCATCATCGACATCACCGATGTGCTGGTCGAGCTGTCGCATCTCCTGCGCCGCTTGATCGGCGAAAATATCGAGCTCAAGGTCGTGCACGGGCGCGATCTCGGTCTTGCCAAGGTCGACCAAGGCCAGCTCGAACAGGTCATCATCAATCTGGCGGTCAACGCGCGCGACGCGATGCAGGGCGGCGGAACCCTGACGATCCGCACCGCTAACATCAATCAGGCGAGCGCCATGCGGCGCGGCCACGAAATCATGCCCGCCGGCAATTACGTGTTGATCGAAGTATCCGACACCGGCATCGGCATCGCCAAGGAACATCTCCCCCGCATCTTCGAGCCGTTCTTCTCGACAAAGGAGGTCGGCTCGGGCACTGGGCTCGGCCTATCGACGGTTTACGGCATCGTCAAGCAGACCGGCGGGTTCATCTTTGTCGATAGCGCGCCCGGGCGGGGCGCCAATTTCCAGATCTACCTGCCGCGCCATCAGCTCACCGATGCGGCGGCGATCAATACCCGCGCCGGCGATATGACGGAGGTGCTGCCACCTAAGGATTTAACCGGGGTCGGCACGGTCATGCTGGTCGAGGACGAGGATCCGGTCAGAATCTTCGGGGCGCGCGCCTTGCGCAACAAAGGCTACAAGGTCCTGGAGGCGAAGAGCGGCGAAGCGGCGCTCGAATTGATCCAGACGGCCGACGGTCCGATCGACCTGCTGATCACCGATGTCGTGATGCCGAACATGGATGGGCCCGCCCTGGTCCGGGAAGTCCGGGAAATCCACCCCGATATGAAGGTGATCTTTATCTCGGGTTACACCGAGGATGCTTTCCGCCAGCGCCTCGATACCGACAGCGACATTCACTTCCTGCCAAAGCCCTTCAGCCTGAAACAGCTGGCCGGCAAGGTCAAAGAGGTGATCAGCGGCGAAGCAGTCGTTTAGTGCGGCCCCGGTGTTACCGTCAGCTCAGCGCGTCGATCTCATCGAGTGTCAGTCCGCCGGGAACGATCGTGATCGGGATGCGCAGCCGCGCGGCGGGCTTGCCCGTCAAATAGGAGATCAGCGGCCCGGGCCCTTCCGCGCTGGTTCCGGCGGCGAGCACCAAGATCGAGATACCCGGCTCCTCGCTGATCAATGTCATCAGCTCGTCGCGGCGGCGTCCCTCGCGAATGTAAACGATGGGCATCGACCCGGCGACCGGAGAAAGCTCCTCGCACAAGCTTTGCAGCAGCTCTTCGGCCGCTTCCCGCCGTTCGGCGCGCGCCAGCTCTTCAATCGCCATCCATTGCTGCATCTCGGCTGGCTCGATGACGTAGAGCAAGGCAAGCCGCCCGCCGGTATGCGCCGCCCGGCGCGCCGCGTAATGCACGGCGACGCGATACTCCTCGGATTCGTCGACGACGACGAGAAAAACGCGGGGCTGGACGCTGCCAGACATGACGTTGTCAGACATGACGCGGACCCTCGCTGCGAGTCAGACGCTGCGGAACGGCAGGCTGGCGAGCCATCCTGCCACTACCGCGGTCACAACCGCAATCGCGCCATAGGCGGCCGATTGGCGCGTCGCGAAATCGGATACCGCCGCATCCAGCCCGACCTTGGAAACGACCAGCGGCGTCGTCTGCCCGCTGACGACGTCGCGGTCGCGCACCAGAAACACCTCGACGATGTAGGTGCCGGTCGGCACGTTCGCGGGAAAGCCGATCGTCGTGCGGAACAGGCGCTCTCCTAGGAAAGCGATCTTGAGGGGATCCGCGGCAAACAGTCCCTCGCGCTTCTGCTCCGTGACCAAGGCGGCGCCGAAGCGGGCTGCCTCGTCCGGCGTCGCCGGCGATTTTGTCTGCAGCCTCAGATTGCCAGTGCCGATCCGGTATAATGCCGCCGGTCCCGGCGCGATGATCTCGTCGACCGGCCGACTTGCCGCGACGGCATAAAAGCTTGGCACATTGCCAAAGACGACCGCCTCGGCATTAACCCAGATGCCGGCCACCTTGCCCTTGCGCCACACGGTCATCTCGCGCTCGGGGCCGCGCACCACCGTGATGATGTCGCCGCGTCCCTCGGTAGCGCCAAAGAGAACCACCGAAGCGCCGGTAAACCCGGTGGTGATCGCGATGAGATGGCTGCTGAGATCGGCGACGACGCCATCGGCGCGTGCCGGCCCGCCGGTGCATGCCAGCGCCGCAAAGAGCAAAAGCGCCAGGCGAGACCGTCGACTCATGTCTGCTCTGTGCTGATTACCCACAGGCTTGGCGGGCGAATCGTCAAATCATGGGCGAGCTTGGCCGCCACGGCCAGCACCATCAGGGCCAGCAGAAAGCGCAGCTGTTCGCCGCGCAGGCGCATGCCAAATCGGGTGCCGAACTGGGCGCCGAGCACGCCGCCGAGGAGCAGAACCAAAGTCAGGACGGCATCGACCGTGCGGTTCGTATAGGCCTGCAGAAAAGTCACATTGGCGGCAACAAAAATGATCTGCAGCAGCGATGTGCCGGGAACGACCTGGGTCGGCATGCCGAGCATGTAGATCATCGCCGGCACCAGCACAAATCCCCCTCCGACGCCAAGGATCGCGCTCAAAATGCCGACCGCCACACCCAGGCCGATCGGCAATAGCGCGCTGATGTAGAGTTTCGAGCGCCGGAACCGCGTCTTCAGCGGCAAGCCGTGCATCCAATTGTGCTGGTGCAATTTGCGGCGTGCGCCCCCGGGCCGTCGCTGGCGCAACAGCGCCCGCACGCTCTCGAAGCCCATCAGGAACCCCAGCGTGCCGAGCAGAACGACGTAACAGACGGAGATCGTCAGCTCGATTTGTCCGAGCCGCTTCAGCCAGGTGAACAGCCATACGCCAAACACCGAGCCGGCGAGGCCGCCGACCAGCAGGACAAATCCCATCTTGAAATCGACATTGCCCCGCCGCCAATGCGCGATGACGCCGGACAATGAGGCGCCGACCAGCTGGTTGGCGGAGGACGCGACCGCGACGGGTGCGGGCACCCCGATAAAGATCAGCAAGGGGGTCAAAAGAAACCCGCCGCCGACGCCGAACACGCCGGACAAAAAGCCGACCGCAGCGCCGAGCCCAAGCAGGACGAAGACGTCCATTGAGACTTCGGCGATCGGCAGGTAGATGTCCATGTCGGAAGGCGGCCGCCGGTTCGGTTCGTGGAATCACGCCCCGCACCGTCCCGCTCTTAGCGAGACAGCGCAGTCTGCGACAGCTTACAACCCGAAAAAATGACCGAAAAGCGGCAATACCCTGGGCGCCATCATCTTTCGGTAGGAAATCGCCTCCCTCGGAGGGCTTATGGCCGCAATAGGCCGGTGATGTCCTGCACCTCGTGCAACACCGGGATGGCGATCGCTGCGGCGCGCTCGGCGCCCTGCCGGAGCACCCGGTCGATGTGACCGGGATCGGCCATCAGCCGGCGCATTTCGCCGCCGATGCGGCCGAGCACATCGACCGAGAGCCCCGACAGAGCTTCCTTGAAGGTCGAGAAGTTTGCGCCGGCGAACCGCGCCAGCGCCGCCTCGCGGCTCATATCCGAGAGCGCCGCGTAGATGCTGACGAGGTTATCCGCCTCGGGCCGCTGTTCGAGCGCGCTCAGCATATCGGGCAGCGGCTCGGGGTCGGTCTTGGCGCGGCGGATCTTGAGCGCGATCGCATCGGCATCATCGGTCATGTTGATGCGCGAATAATCCGAGGTGTCGGATTTCGACATCTTCTTTGTGCCGTCGCGGAGGCTCATGACCCGCGTCGCCTCGCCAAAGATCTGCGGCTCGGGCAGCGGGAAAAAGTCGCGCTCGTAGCGCCGGTTGAAGGCGCCGGCAATGTCGCGCGCCAGTTCGACATGCTGCTTTTGGTCTTCGCCGACGGGCACGTGCGTCGCCTTGTAGAGGAGAATGTCGGCGGCCATCAGCACGGGGTAGGCGTAAAGGCCGAGCCCGGCGTTCTCCCGCTGTTTCCCGGCCTTTTCCTTGAATTGCGTCATCCGGTTGAGCCAGCCGAGCGGCGTCAGACAGCCCAGAAGCCAGGCCAGCTCGGCATGCGCGCTGATAGTGCTCTGGTTGAAGATGATGCAGCGCTCGGGATCGATGCCGGCGGCTATATAGGCGGCGGTCACCTCGCGCGTCGCCTGGCGCAGCTCGTCGGGGTTTTGCGGCTGGGTCAGCGCGTGCAGGTCGACAATGCAGAAGATGCAGTCGTAATCGTGCTGCAGCGCGACCCAGTTGCGGATCGCGCCGAGATAATTGCCGAGATGCAGATTGCCGGTCGGCTGGATGCCGGAAAAAATTCGGTTCATGGGGCCTCAGGTGACGGATGGAGGCTGTTAGCGTCCCGGCTGGGCCGGGGTCAAGCCGGTTGCCCCGGGGATCGCGAACGCGAGCGCATGAGCTGGCCGCGGAGCTCGCGCCAGCCGGTCACGCCCAGCCCGAGCGCCAGCGCGCCGAACACGATGAACCCCGTCGCCACCAGCGCCGAGAGCGCGCCGAGGCGCAGCATCAGCGGGCCCGCCAAAGCCGGGGCGAGCAGCAGCCGCAAGCCGAGCACCGCGGCTCCCATGACGAGCGCGGCCGCGGCAATGCGCGGCAACTTGCTGCGCGACCGCCGGTCGAGCCGGAAATGACCGCGCCGCTCGAGCAGCACGAACAGCGTGATCGCCTGCAGCCAGCCTGCCGCCGACAAAGCGAGCGCGATCCCGACATGCGCCCAGAATTGCATGAGCACCAGGGTGAGGATCAGATTGGTCGCCATTGCCGCGATCGCGATTTTGACCGGGGTCGCGGTGTCGTGGTGCGCGAAAAAGCCCGGCGCCAACACTTTGACCAGCACAAAGGCCGGCAGCCCGATTGCGTAAGCGGCGAGCGCCGCCGCGGTCGCCTCGGCGTCGGTGGCCCCAAAGGCGCCGCGTTGGAACAGGACCGTCATGATCGGCTGCGCCAGCACGACAAAGGCTGCTGCAGCCGGCAAGGTCAACAGCAGCGCCAATTCGACGCCGCGGTTCTGCGTCGCGGCCGCGCCGGCCAGATCGCCGGTGCGCACCTGGCGCGACAAAGGCGGCAGGATCGCCGTCGCGACGGCGATCCCGACAACCCCCAGCGGCAATTGGTTGAGCCGGTCGGCGTAATAGAGGTAGGACACCGATCCGCCCGGCAACAGCGAAGCGAGCGCTGTCGAGATCACCAGATTGAGCTGTGTGACGCCGGCCCCGAGCACCCCCGGACCCATGACGCGCAAGGTCTGTTTGACGCGCGGGGTCAACCGCGGCAGGCGCAATCGCAGGCCGACCCCGGCACGCGCGCAAGACGCCATCAGCCACAGGAATTGCGCCAGCCCCGCTGCCGACAATGCCCAGGCCAGCACCTCGCCGTCCTGCCAATGAAAATGCGCCATCAGAAGCAAGCCGGCGATCAGAAACAGGTTCAAGAGGATCGGGGTCGCGGCCGGCGCGGCGAAGCGGTCGACGGCATTAAGGAGCCCGCCCTGCAATGCCGTCAGCGAGATGAACAGGAGATAGGGGAAGGTGATGCGGGTCAGCGTGACGACGAGATCGAACTTGCCGGGCTCGGCGCTGAAACCGGGGGCGATGACCGTCATCAGCCACGGCATGAAAATTTCGCCGAGCAGCACAAAAGCGAGCAGCACCGTAAACAGCACCGCGAAGGCTTCCTCGGCGAAGACGCGCACGGCCGGCTTGCCGCCCTCGGCCAGCGTGCCCGAGGCGAGCGGCACAAAGGCGGCGTTGAACGCCCCCTCGGCAAACAGGCTGCGAAACAAATTTGGGAGGCGCTGCGCCACAAAGAAGGCGTCGGCGATCGGCCCGGCGCCGAGGATCGCCGCGGTCAGAATATCGCGGATAAAGCCGAACACCCGGCTTACCAGCGTATAGGAGCCGACCGTCGCGACCGAGCGGAGCAGAGCCATTAGGCTGCCGGTGTAGAGGAAAATCCCGCGCGGGGAAACGGCGCCGCCCTCGCGCCGGTGTCATAAAGCGGCGCCTTGTGTTTTTTCAGCGGTGCCGCAACGCTGCTTCTGAGGCTTAGGGAGACATGCCATGGCCGGGACCAGAATCGGGGTGATCGGGTGCGCCGGCCGCATGGGCCGCATGCTGATCGCCGATATTGTCGCGAGCGAGGGATGCGAGTTGGCGGGCGGCGCCGCCAAGCCGGGGAGCGCCGCTGTCGGCCGGGATCTCGGTGAGCTCACCGGGGTCGGTCGGGTCGGGATCGCCGCCACCGCGGATGCCAGGCAAGTGCTGCGCGACAGCGATGTCGCGATCGACTTCACGACCCCGGACGCAACGGCGTCGCACGCGGCTTTGGCCGCCCAACTCGGCCGCCCGATCGTCATCGGCACGACGGGGTTGTCCGGTGAGCAGGAGAAGGCGATCCGCCGGGCGGCCGAGCGCGTGCCGGTCGTCTGGGCCGCCAATACCAGCCTCGGCATCAACCTGTTGCTCGGGCTCGTCGAGCAGGTCGCGGCGCGGCTCGGGCCGGAATGGGACATCGAGATCGTCGAGATGCATCACCGCGGCAAGGTTGATGCGCCATCCGGGACGGCGCTCGCGCTCGGCCGCACCGCAGCGGCGGCGCGCGGGGCCGTCTTCGACGAGGTGGCGCAGCGCGGGCGCGACGGCATCACCGGACCGCGGAAGGCCGGCGCGATCGGGTTCGCCGCGCTGCGCGGCGGCGACAATATCGGCGAGCACCATGTGATCTTCGCCGGGCTCGGGGAGAGCCTGGAGCTGACGCACCGGGCGACGAACCGCGCGATCTATGCCAAAGGCGCGGTGCGCGCCGCGCGCTGGCTCGTTACCCGCCCGCCTGGGCTTTATGGCATGAAGGAAGTGCTGGGGCTGTAACGATGGCATCGCCGGTCAAGCTCAATGCCTTCGCCGGCGTCTTCACGGTCGGCGATGTCGCGGCGAGCCTCGGCTTCTTCCTCGGCCGGCTCGGGTTTCGCGAGCATTTCCGGCTTGGCGACCCGCCGTCATACGCGATTGTCGAGCGCGACGCCGTTTCGATCCATCTGATGCCAGCGAGCGAGATGCACGAGACTCGCGGCCGTTCGAGCATTTATGTGTTCGTGACCGATGTCGACCGGCTGCACACGGAGTTGCAAGATCTCGGCTGTCCGATCGAGGTGCCGCCGGCCGATTTCTTCTATGGCATGCGCGAGATGTCGGTACGCGATCCCGACGGCAACCGCATCACCTTCGGCCAGCCGGTGAACCCCTGACCTGCACTCGCTATTGCGGCGCGTTCGCCGGGTTGAGGGCGGTGCGCCAACGGCTCAGC